>Ga0114931_10002081_pt1 | contig 25515 bp, 26 predicted proteins | sample 2SBtaG_FD_89579 | JGI IMG/M metagenome (GOLD analysis project Ga0114931, IMG submission 89579) | Deep subsurface microbial communities from Kolumbo volcano to uncover new lineages of life (NeLLi) - 2SBTROV14_V59a metaG | ecosystem: Environmental > Aquatic > Marine > Volcanic | place: Kolumbo... | reverse complement strand
CCACCACCAGGTAGCGGGAGCTCCCGCTCGCCGTCGGTGTCACCACCGCCGCCGTCGCGTCCCGCCGGCCGTCCTCGAGCAGCACTCCTGCCAGTAGCACCGCGCCGATCAGCGCGATTCCGCCTGCTCCACCTCGGTAGGTATCGAGCTTCATTCGTTCACCCTTCACCGCAGGACCTCGATCTTGGTGATGTTGCGCATCTCGTTGGCAGAGTCGCCGCTGCCGTCGCCGCCGCCAGCGCGGTGTGCGCCGCTGCCGTCTCCGTTGCCCCGGCGCGTCGCCGTCGCAGTGGCTCCGTCCTTCGCCGCGAACAGCTCCAGGTGGACCGACCCGCGGCGGTTGACGTAGAGATAGGCGTCCTCCACGGAACTCAACCGCCGCTTGCTGGTGTCGCTCACGATCGAGACGTGCTCGCCATCCTTCAGCTCGACCAGCGAGCCCAGCGGAACTCCCTTTGCGTCGCGCCCGTTGCGTTTGAAGGGCGTCGACGCCAGCCTGCGCAGCTCCTCGCCGCTGAGCTCCCGCCGCTTGTCGCGAACCAGATCGCGGATCATCACCCGCGACTTCCGCTTGTGCCGACCTCGTCGTCGCACGACCACGCGGGTGCCGACGAGATCGACCCGGGTGACCCCGTAAACCCAGGAGGCGCGCGCCGCCATCCGCCCCGCGTCGGCGCCAACGGCGAGGCTGCCGTCGGGCATGGTGAACAGCATCGGCTGCGAAGACGAGTCCTGGAACAGCGATCCGCCCAGCTTCACCGGATCCGGCGCGTTGGTGCCGTAGACGGCCGCGTACTTGACGTCGCCGGCACCGGCCTGCTCGAGCACCTCACCGAGGAGGCGCGCGGTGGCGACCCCCTGGGGCGCGGGCCGCGCACCGGCGCGCGCCAGGTCCGGGGCGCGCAACATCTTCCACGGCGTGCCATCGACGGTGAGTGCGAGCTTGACGCTCGGCATCTCGGTGGCGCGGTTGGGCTCGCGATCGGCGCGAGCCTCCGACTGATGGCAGCCGGTCGACGCAGCGCTGGCGATCAGCAAGGCAGCCAGGCAGGAAGAGTGTAGGTAGGCGTACATTCGCTGGACGCTGCGCCGGCCCCCCGCCGTACGTAGCGTCCATTACCCCCGAAGTCGGAACAGTATCCATGTCGGTAGGTGACGTGTCAACGACTTGTGGTCGCTCTGTAGCCGATTCCTGCGGACAGCGATCGGCGTCACGTCGCCGCCACCGATCGTGCACCGCCGGCGAGCAACTCGAGCTCGGCCCGCCGCTCACCGGCGCGCGCGCCGTAGCGAGCGCGCACCGGCGCGTCTTCGACCGCAGGAGGTACGACCAGCTCCGACAGTGCGTCGTCAACGCGGCGCCACGCAAAGCCGCGCTGGATCCGCTGGTCCACGACCTCGAGCGTCATCGGCCCCCGCCAGGCGCAGCGGTTTACAGAAACCGCCAGGCTTGGCATGCTCTAGGCCGACGATCGGTTTGCGACGCGACGCGAAATCGCATCGATGCGAGCAGGGCAAGGAGCGAAGAAGGAGCTGGGTGGGCCCCAGCGACGGATGAGCGACGCCGCCAGGCTGCGCAGATCGGCGATTTGGCGAGCGTTCATACGCCGGTCGGCGCTCTAAACTAACCATGGCCACGACTCCGGCAGCCTTTCCCCAGGAGGAGTTCGACCAGCGGCTGGCCACGCTGCGCGTCCGGATGGACGAACAACGGCTGCGCGGTCTGCTCGTCGCCGCACCCGAGAACGTCTTCTACCTGACCGGTCTCGAGCACCAGGGCTACTTCGCCTACGAGATGCTCATCGTCCCGCTCGAGGGGACGCCGATCCTGGTCACCCGCGCCATGGAGAGCGCCACGGTGCGCGACCAGGTGCCGTGGGCGATCCACGCCGGTTACTCCGACGGCGTGCCGCCGCTGCCGGCGCCGGTCGATCGATCGGAAGATCTGGTAATGGGCGAGACCACCGACCGCGGTGAGGTGGTCGGCCTGCGGCCGTGGGAGATGAGCTACGGCGTCAGCGTCAGCGGCCCGGTCGCCGGGGACGACGACATCCCGGTGACCAAGACCCTGGAGGCGATGAAACAGGCCGGGCTCGACCACGGCCGCGTCGGACTGGAGAAACGCAGCAGCTTCTTGCCCTACGCGATCGCCCAGGGAATCGTCGAGGGCTCGCCGGACGTCGAGTGGGTGGCCGCCAACGACCTGGTCAACGACTGCCGCCTGGTGCAGAGCGCGCGCGAGCTCGAGTGCACGCGTCGGGCGGCGACGCTGACCGATTCGATGATGCTGTCGGCCATCGCCGCGGCCGGTCCGGGCGTGTACGAGCGCGAGATCATGGCCGCGGTCTACGACGCCATGTTCCGCCGCGGCGGCACCTATCCCGGCTTCATTCCGTTGATCCGATCGACCCGCACCATCGAGCACGAGCACGGCACCTGGACCGACGGCAAGCTCAAGTCGCGCGACGTGCTGTTCGTCGAGCTGGCCGGCTGCGTGCGCCGCTATCACGCGCCGGCCGGGCGGCTGGTCTTCATCGGCAAGGCGCCGTCGCGCGCCGACCGGATCCAGAAGGTGTGCGAGGAGGCGATGCACGCCGCCGCCGAGCGGATCGGCCCGGGCGTGGAGGCCAACGATGTCTACGCCGCCTGGCAGGATTGCGTCGATCGCCGCGGCCTGGCCGGCTACCGCCGCCACCACTGCGGCTACGCCGTCGGCATCGGCTTTCCGCCCAGCTGGTCGGGCAGCGGCACGCCGCGCGGCCTGCGCCGCGGCTCGAAGATGAAGCTCGAGGCCGGCATGGTCTTCCACCTGATGTCGTGGATGCTGCGCACCGGCAAGGGCGACTCGTTCCTGTCGGACACCATCGTCGTCACCGACAACGGCTGCGACCTGCTGACCAACGCCCCGCGCACCGTGCTGGTGCGCTGACCGGCGCTAGTTGCTAGTACTCGGACCCGGAACTCCGTTCCGGGTTTCGAGTACGAACCGCAACGATCGTAGGCTGCCGCGGGCAGACGGATGGCCGACGCGGGTTTTGGCCCGGCCTCACCCAGGCCGGGCCGGGCCAAAACCCGGATCGGACCTTCGGCCCGAGGCACTAGTCGGTCAGGATCTCGGCCGCCCGGGCGACGAAGTCGTCGACGTCGCCGGGCTCGGTGTCCCACGACGCCATCAGCCGGGCGATGGAGCGCGCCGGATCCCACACGTAGAAGTAAGTGCGCGCCTGCAGGGCGGGCACGGACTGGGGCGGCAGCGCGACGAAGACCGCGTTGCTGTCCACCGGTTGCGCCAGCGTGACGCCCGGCAGCGCGGCCAGGCCGTCGGCCAGGCGGCGGGCCATGGCGTTGGCGTTGGCTGCCAGGTCGCGCCACAGGTCGTCTTCCAGCAGCGCCGCCATCTGCACCGCCAGAAAGCGCATCTTGGACGCCAGCTGCGCGGTCTGCTTGCGGTGGAACGCGGCGCGGGCGGCGATGTCGCGATCGAAGAAGATGACCGCCTCGCCGCACAGGATGCCGTTCTTGGTGCCGCCGAACGACAGCGCGTCGACGCCGACGTCGCGCGCCAGCGCGCCCAGCGGCACCCCCAGCGCCGCGGCCGCGTTGGCCAGACGCGCGCCGTCGACGTGGAACAGCATGTCGTGCTCGCGCGCGAGCTCGGCCAGCGCGGCCAGCTCCGACGGCTGATAGACCGTGCCCCACTCGGTCGCCTGCGCCACCGAGATCACTCGCGGCTGGGCGTGATGGACCTCGCCGAAGCCGAACAGCTCGGCGCGGACGGCGTCCGGAGTCAGCTTGCCGTCGTCGGTGCGCACCGGCAGTAGCTTGCCGACCAGGCGCTCGGGCGCGCCGCACTCGTCGCGCCACAGGTGCGACGACTCGGCGCAGACCACCGCCTGGTACGAGTCGACCAGCGCGCGCAGCGCCAGCACGTTGGCGCCGGTGCCGCCGAAGACGAACAGCACCTCGGCGTCGGCGCCGAACACCTGGCGGAACCGCTCCACCGCGTCGGCGGTGAAGCGGTCGTGGCCGTAGCCCCGGCCGTGCCCGCGGTTGGCCGCCTCGATGGCGGCCATGACCCGCGGGTGCACGCCGGCGCCGTTATCGCTGGTAAACGACCTTGCGTCCATCAGTTCGTGTCCATCAACTCACGTGGAAGGCGACCGTCTGCAGGTCCGACATGGACTCCAGCACGTGCCGGCCGCCCAGTCGACCGAGGCCGCTGGAGGTGCCCGACATGCCGCCAAACGGCACGTGCGGCTCCCAGAAGTTGGAGTTGTCGTTGACCACCACGATCCCGGTGCGAATCCGCTCGGCCCACGTCCACGCCTGATCGACGTTCTCGGTGAACAGCGATGATACCAGCCCCAGGTCGCTGCCGGCGATCAGCTCGGCCGCCTGCTGGTCGCTGGAGAAGCTGCAGATCGGCGCGATGGGGCCGAAGGTCTCCTCGCGGTTGACCAGCGCGTCCGGGGCGAAGCCGCGCAGCACCGTCGGCTCGTGGAAGAAGCCGGGGCGCTCGGGGCGCTTGCCGCCGACCACCACCGTGGCGCCATGAGCGATGGCGTCGGCGACGTGCCGCTCCATCTTCTCGACCACGGCCATGCTGTTCTGCGGGCCCATGGTCGTGCTCTCCTGCCACGGATCGCCGAGCACCCAGTTCTTGGCCTCCTCGGCCATGGCGTCGACGAACGGTTTCTCCAGATTGTCGGCGACCAGGATTCGCTCGGCCGCCGAGCAGACCTGGCCGGCGGCGAAGAAGCAGGCCGGCGCGATCGCCGCCGCCGCCTTGGCCGGATCGGCGTCGGGCAACACCACCGCGGGACCGTTGCCGCCCAGCTCGAGCAGCCGCGGCTTGAGCCCGGCGCGGCCGCTGATGATCCGGCCGGTGCCGCTGCTTCCGGTCATGGCGATGGCGTGGGTGCCGGGGTTGACCACCAGCTCGTCGCCCACCTCCTGGCCCGGGCCGACGACCAGGTTGAGCACGCCCGGCGGCAAACCGGCCTCGGCCAGCCAGCCCATCATCTTTACCGCGGTGACTGCGGCGGTCGGCGCCGGCGTCCACACCACCGCGTTGCCCTGCACCAGCGCGTACGGGATGTACTCGCTGGGGATCATCGCCGGGAAGTTCCACGGCGTGATCACCGCGACCGTGCCGCGCGGCCGACGAAAGCCGAGCAGCCGCTTGTGCGGGTCGCGGGCCATGGCGGTGAAGCCTTCCTGGTAGCGGGCCATCTCGGCCGCCTGCCGGTAGAACACCGGCACGAACGCCTCGGCCTCGGCGGTGGCCTCGCTGTGCCGCGGCTTGCCCAGCTCGGTGCACAGGATGTCGGCCAGCTCGCCGCTCTTTTGCTCGAGGATCTCGGCCATGCGGATCAGCACGTCGGCGCGGTCGAACACCGGCGTGGCCGCCCACGCCGGCTGGGCGACGTTGGCCGCAGCGATCGCCCGCTGCGCGTCCTCCCGGGTGCCCCAGGCGACGGTGGCGAACGCCTCGCCGGTGGCCGGATTGATCGCCTTGTAACGTCCACCGGCGGCGGCTTCTGTCCACGCCCCGCCGATGTACATCTGGTAGTCGCTCATCATCCCCTCCATCAAAGCCCTGCGACTTCGCGTATCTGCGCTGGTGGTAACAGACGCGCGCGTTCGGCGCAACCGCGCTATCCTTCGCCCATGGCCCTGCGAAAGATCGCCCAGATCGGTCACCCCGTGCTGCGTGAGCGCGCGCGCGAGGTCACGCGCGACGAGCTCGCCACCGACGCCATGCAGCGGTTCATCGACGACCTGATCGAAACCATGCGCGACGCCCGCGGAGCCGGCCTGGCGGCGATCCAGGTCTACGAGCCGGTGCGCATCTGCGCCATCGAGGTCAATCGCAACCCGCGCTACCCGTACAAGCCGGACATCCCGCTCACGGTGCTGGTCAATCCGCTGCTCGAGCCGGTGGGCAGCCACACGTTTCACAACTACGAGGGCTGCCTCAGCGTGCCCAACCTGCGCGGCGTCGTCACCCGTCACTGCGAGCTGCGGGTGCGCGCGTGGGACCGCCACGGCGGCGAGATCGACCAGGTGGTGCGCGGCGTCACCGCCGGCACCTTCCAGCACGAGGTCGACCACCTGGACGGGGTGTTGTTCGTCGATCGGGTCGAGGATCCGACCACGCTGTGCACCTGGACCGAGTTCGAGCGTTTCCACCAGCCGGCGTTCGCCGACAGCGTGCGCGCGCTGGTCGACCGCTACGGCTCCTAGCCCAGCAGCGCGTCCAGGCGCAACGCCTCGCCCACCGACCAGGCCTGGAACGGGCAGCCGCGGCCGCGGTGCGGCGGCTCGGCGTCGGCGAGCTCGCCCAGGTGACCCAGGCCGAAGCGGTCCACCCCGGCGAGCAGCGGGTCGAGGAAGCGCTCGCGCGCCTCGGCGCGAACGCCGGCGGCCCCGCCTCGCACCCGTACCCAGGCGTCGACGAACGGACCGGCCAGCCACAGCCACGCGGTCCCCTGGTGGTAGCTGCCGTCGCGCTGGACGACCCCGCCCTGGTAGCGAGCGGTGTAGCCCGGCTCGCCCGGCGCCAGCGAGCGCAGGCCGGCCGGCGTCCACAGCGCGCGCTCGACGGCGTCGACCACGGCGCGGGCGCGCTCGCCCTCGAGCAGCGCCAGCGGCAGTCCGCCGCAGGCGAAGATCTGGTTGGGCCGGAAGCTGGCGTCATCGACACCGCCACAGTGGTCGCAGTCGACCACGTCGTAGAGCATGCCGCGCTCCGGGTTCCAGAAGCGACGGGCGAACGACGCCCGGGTGCGGTCGAGCAGCGCCAGCCAGCGATCGTCCCGGCGACCGGCGACGGCCAGCGCGTTGGCCCACAGCGCCTGCACCTCGACCGGCTTGCCCATGCGCGGGGTCACCACCCAGTGGCCCACGCGCGCGTCCATCCAGGTGAGCTGCACGCCGGGAACGCCGCAGGTGAGGAGGCCGTCGTCGTCGCAGGCGATGGCGAAGCGGGTGCCGTCGTGGTAGCCGGTGACGATGGCGGCGATGGCGTCGTCGAGGCAGCGGCGCTCGTCGTCGGTGCACGCCCCGGTGTCCATCAGCTCGCCGGCGGCTACCACGTACCAGAGTGACGCGTCGACCGAGTTGTACTCCGGTGCGTCGCCCGAGTCGGGAAAGCGATTGGGCAGCATCCCCTCGGAGATGGCCGAGCTCCACGCGAGCAGAAGCTGCCGGGCGTCGTCCAGCCGGCCGGTCGCCAGGCACAGCCCGCGGGCGGCGATGAAGCTGTCGCGCCCCCAGTCGCCGAACCACGGATAGCCGGCGATCACCGTGCGCCCGTCGCCCCGCGCGACCAGGTAGGCATCACCGGCCCGGTGCAGCGGTGAGGGGAAGGCGCCGCGCCGCTGGCGCTCGCGCGCCGAGGTCTCGTCCCACAACGCCTGGGCGTCGGCGCCGGCGAACACGCCCTCCCCGGCCGCCAGCGCCAGCACCGCAGGGCCGTCGTCGAGCTCCAGCGCGAAGACGCCGGGCGACGCCAGATCCTCCTCGGCCTCGAGCCCGCGCGCGGCCTCGGCGCTGTAGAAGAAGTTCCGATACCAGTCCGGTTCGTGGTGGTAGTCGCCGGTGGACAGCGCCGTCACCGCCGGCACACCGTCGTACGGCTGCCACCGCACGGTCTGGCGGTCGACGTCGGCATCGAAGCGGAATGCCGGATTCTCGTGATGGAGGGCGTGGAAGTCGCGCCCCGACAGCATCGGCCGCACCTGCAGGCGCAGCGGACCGCTGCCGGCCAGCCGCTGCCACGCCAGCAGCACCTGCGGCCGGCCCGGCTCGACCAGCAGCTCGTAGGCGATGCGCGTGCCGTCGGCAAGCGCCAGCTCCCAGCGCGGCCACGGCTGCCAGGTGAAGCCGGCGATCCGCTCGGCGCCGTCCGGGTGGACCACGCCGCCGCGATAGCGGTGCGCCGACAGCGCCCAGCGGCCGGCGTCGGTCTCGGCGAACACCTCCAGGTCGCCGACCAGCACCATGCGCGCCGCCGGCGGCCGGGTCGCCGCCAGCAGCAGGCCGTGGTACCGGCGCGTACGCACCATCGCCGCCGTGCCCATGGCGAAACCGCCCAGGCCGTCGGCCTCCAGCCACTCGCGACCGTCGTCCACCGATCTAGATCTTCCGCCCCACCCGCGCCGCGGCGCTGCGCTCGAGCAGGTTGCCCGCCAGCGCCGTCCATCCGGTCTGGTGACTGGCGCCGACGCCGCGGCCGTTGTCGCCGTCGAAGTATTCGTGGAACAGCACCAGATCGCGGAAGGCCGGGTCGCCCGCGTACAGCGCACTTTCGCCGTGGCACGGGCGCCGGCCGTCCTGTCCAAGGAGGAAGATCCGCGTGAGCCGCTGCTCCAGCTCCTGGGCCACCTCGCGCAGGTGGACCATGTTGCCCGACCCGGTGGGACACTCGACCAGCAGCGAGTCGCCGTAGAAGTAATGGTAGCGCTTGAGCGCCTCGATCAACAGGTAGTTGAGCGGGAACCAGATCGGCCCGCGCCAGTTGGAGTTGCCGCCAAACATGCCGGTGTCCGACTCGGCCGGCGTGTAGTGCACCTCGGCCACCCGGCCGTGGACGTGGATGACGCACGGGTGTTCGAGATGCACGCGCGACAGGGAGCGGATGCCGTACGGCGACAGGAACTCGCGCTCGTCGAGCACGTACTTGAGCACCCGCACCAGCCGCTCGCGCGACGGGATGGCCAGTAGGCGCTTGCCCGGGCGCGAGTCCTGCGCCATCACTGAGCAGCCGCCGGTCAGGTCTGGCCGGTTCTCCAGGAACCAGCCCAGTCGCTGGTGGAAGATCGGCAGTCGGCTGAGGTCCTTGTCCTCGAGCGACTCGGCCGCGAACAGCGGGATCAGCCCGACCATCGAGCGCACCCGCAGCGGCATCGACTGGCCGTCGATCACCGCCTCGTCGTAGTAGAAGCCGTCCTCCTCGTGCCACAGACCGTTGCCACCCAGCTCGTTCATCGCCCGGGTGATCGACACGAAGTGCTCGAAGAACTTCCACGCGATGTCGGCGTAGACCCGCTCTTCGCGGGCCAGCTCCAGGGCCATGGCCAGGAGCGTGGTGCAGTAGAACGCCATCCACGCGGTGGCGTCGGCCTGCTCCAGGTTGCCGACGCCGGGCAGCGGGTTCGACCGGTCGAAGACGCCGATGTTGTCCAGACCGAGGAAGCCGCCGGCGAACAGGTTGTTGCCGTCGCTGTCCTTGCGGTTGACCCACCAGGTGAAGTTGACCAGGCATTTATGGAACGTCTGCTCGAGGAACAACCGGTCGCGCCCCCAACCCGCCTGCGCCGACAGCTGGTAGACCCGCCACGCCGCCCACGCGTGCACCGGCGGGTTGACGTCGCCAAACGCGAACTCGTAGGCGGGAATCTGCCCGTTCGGGTGCATGTACCACTCGCGCCCGAGGAGCTGGATCTGGTCCTTGGCGAACTCGGGGTCGGTGCGCGCCATCGCCACGCAGTGGAACGCCAGGTCCCAGGCGGCGAACCACGGGTACTCCCAGGTGTCGGGCATCGACAGGATGTCGCGCGCCCACAGATGCCTCCACTCGCTATCGCGCCCGTGGCGGCGGTTGTCTGGCGGCGCCGGCTGCGACGGATCGCCGTCCAGCCAGTGGTCGACGATGAAGTGGTAGAACTGGCGCGACCAGATCAGGCCGGCGTCGGCCTGGCGCGCGACCCGCCGCTCGTCCTCGGTCATCGGCGCGTCGCGGTGGGCGGCGTAGAACTGATCCGCCTCCTCCTTGCGCTGGGCGAAGATCTGGTCGAACTCGTCGTCGAACGGCGGCACGTCGGGCCGCGACGCCGCGGTGAAGCGGGCGCGCACCACCACCTCGCCGCCGGCGGGGACATCGAGCCGGTACCAGGCGGCGGCCTTGGTGCCGAAGCCGTCCGGGTTGACCGCGTCCTCGTCACCGTCGACCACCCGCCGGTGGAACGCGTCCTTGACGTACGGCGCCGCCGACGGCACGCCGAACAGCCGCTCGGCGTTGGTCTCGTTCTCGGTGAACAGGTAGGTCGGGTCGGCGTCACCGGCCGCCTCCAGCGCCAGGCGAAACCGCCCGGCCGACGGATGCTCGGCCTGCAGGCCCCGCGCGGTGCGCTCGATGCGGCCCCGCGGCCAGTAGCCCTCTGCGGTCCGCCCCCACGCCCAGGTATTGCGCTGCCACAGGCTAGGCAAGAGGTGCAGCGGCGCCGCGTCCGGACCGCGGTTGGCGCAGGTGATGCGGATCAGGATGTCTTCCGGGTCGGCCTTGGCGTACTCGACGAAGACGTCGAAGTAGCGACCGCCATCGAACACGCCCGTATCCTCCAGTTCGAGCTCGCGATCGTGCACGCCGCGGCGCCGGTTCTCGTCGACCAGCTGCTGGTACGGATAGGCGGCCTGCGGATATTTGTACACCGCGCGGGCGTAGGAGAAGGTCGGCGTGGCGTCGAGGAAGTAGTACAGCTCCTTGCAGTCCTCGCCGTGATTACCCTCCGGGCCGGTCAGCCCGAACAGCCGCTCCTTGAGGATCGGATCGTTCTCGTTCCACAGCGCGATGGCGAAGCAGAGCCGGCACTCGCGGTCGGTGATGCCGAGCAGGCCATCCTCGCCCCAGCGGTAGATGCGGCTGCGCGCGTGGTCGTGCGGCAGGTAGTCCCAGCACTCGCCGGTGGCCGAGTAGTCCTCGCGCACGGTGCCCCACTGGCGCTCGGCGAGGTACGGCCCCCAGCGGCGCCAGTTTTGCTCGCGCCGGGTGTCCTCGTCGATGCGGCCGCGTTCCGGATCCCGCGCGCCGGCGCTCACCCGAGCTCCGCGAAGGTGACCACTCGCTTGATCCCCGACGGCGGCCCAATCAGGAGATCCTCGGCCTGCTCGGGGGTGAAGCGCCCGGTGATCAACGCCTTTACCTGCTCCGGCCAGCGGCCGTAGAAACGCGCGAGGTCGGCGACCGACGCTTCGAACGCGTCCGGCCCGGCGTTGACGGTGCCGAACACCAGCTGGTTGGACAGCACCATGTTGCGCATCAGGTCGTCGCCTTCCAGCTCGATCGGCCCCTTGCGTCCGGGCACGCCAGTGAAGATGAAGACGCCGTTCGTACCCAGCACCGACAGCGCATGGAACGACACCGCGACGGCACCGGTCGCCTCGTAGACCAGGTCGATGTTGCCGACCTTGTCCTTCAGCTGCTCGAGCGAGGTGGTCTTGCCCGAGGCGTAGTGACCGCCGACCGACTCGACCCACTTGGCCTTGGGGCTGCCCTCTGCCTCGAGCGAGTAGACCCAGGTGTCGAAGCCGCGGATGATCAGCGCCAGCGCGCCGAGCAGGCCGACCGGACCGGCGCCCAGGACCACCGCGCGCTGGCCGTGGCCGTCGCCCTCGGCCTGGCCCGCGACCGTCCACGGAAGTCGCTCCTGGACGTCCCACACCTGGATCAGCGCCTTCTCGGCGATCGTCAGCGGCTCGACCAACACCCCGACCTCGCGCAACTCCGGCGAGACCACGTGCATGTACTGGTGGTCGTCGACCACCTTCTCGGTCATGAAGCCGTGGCGGCCGTTGATGCCGCGCTCGGTGAAGTCACCGGTGAAGCAGAAGTCCTGGCGACCGGCGGCACACGAGCGGCAGTCGGCGTGACCGCACGGCCGCCGCACCATGGTCACGACCAGGTCACCCCGCTCGACCCGGGTGACGTCGCTGCCGACTTCGAGCACCCGGCCGAGCGACTCGTGGCCCAGCACCAGGTAGTCCGCCCCGGCCGGCGGCGTGCCGTAGTCGAAACGGGCGATCTCGCGATCGGTTCCGCAGACCCCGACGTCGAGCATCTCCAGCAGTACATCTGTTTCGCGCTCCCGTCGCGGCTCGGGGTGATCGACGACCTTGATCTTCTTCTCCGCGGGAAAGACCGCGACAGCGCGCATGGCAGCACCTCCGATGCAAAGATGTAGTGGCAGAAAATGAGTGTCGGCGAGCGTACCACTGACGCGTGGCGCGCGGGCCGCAGCCGGCACCGATGATCATGCGACGGCAACGCGGCTCCGGAGTGCCGCCGCGCTAGGCCGGACGATAGACCTGGGTCATGGACTCGCGCACAGTGCGCGCGGCGCAGAACCGCGGCCCCAACGTGCGCAGCGACGCGCGCATCCGCGCCACCCACGCCCGCGGATGCCGTCGGCGTCCCGGTCGTAGCACTGCGGCACCACCTCCTGCTCGAGGATGCGGTAGAGCTCGGCGGCGTCATGGGCGTCATGGGCGTCGCGGGCGTCGTCGTCGGCAAAGTCACCGCCGTCGACAGCCCAGCCGTTGGTGGGGCCCAGCGACTGATGAGCGAGGTCGCCATGCGACGCAGATATGCGATTTGGCGAGCGTTCGTAAACCGGTCGCCGCGATAGGCCTCTCGCCGGCCTCATGCTTGCTCCCCCTCAAATCTGCCCGGTTCCGGCCGACTGTAGAAGAGTGGCGGCGCCCGGACAAAAGCGACGGATCGTGATAGTGGACGACCAACCCAGCGTGCTGGAAGCGCTGACCTGGATGATCGGCCCCGAATGGGAGGTGACCGTCCTGATGTCGCCGCGGGAGGCGGCCGCCCTGCTCGAGCGCGGATCGCACGTCGACTTCCTGCTCAGCGACTACGACATGCCCGGCATGACCGGTATCGATCTCTGCACCGCGGCGATGCGCCTCGAGCATCGCCCGCGCCTGGCGATCATGACCGCCAGCATCACCGACGAGCTGCGCGCCTTTGCCGCGGACGCCGACATCCCCATCCTGGAGAAGCCGTTCGACCGCGCGGTTCTGCGGGAGCTATTGGGCTAGAGCGTCGGCCGCGGCGATGACGCTGTCGGCCGCACGGTCATGCCTGGGTGGACGCAGGCTCCGGGCGCAGGCCCATGCGATGCAGCCACTGCCCGTGCGACCACACCGCCGACACGAAACGGTCGTATACGGTGTAGCGAACGCCGTGCTCGGCACATACCTCGCGCACGATCGGCGCGAGCTCGGGATAGTGCACGTGACAGATCTTGGGAAACAGGTGGTGTTCGATCTGGAAGTTCAGGCCACCCACGTAGAGGGTCAACAGCCGGTTGCGGGGCGCGAAGTCGACCGTGGTCTCGACCTGGTGCACCGCCCACGAGTGGTCCATGCGCCCATCCGCTCCCGCCGTGGGAAACTCGACCTCCGCGCCGCAATGGGCCACCTGGAAGACCACACCCAGGATCAAGCCGACGGCGAACCACAGCGCGGCGTAGAAGGGCAGCACCACCCACCAGTGGTGGAAGAACATCGGGATCGCCAGCGACCAGCCGATCACGAACACCTTGGACGCGAACAGCTCGAACACGCGCCAGCCCTTGGGCCGCGGAAAGCGGTGGCGGCCGATCAGCCCCGACCGCAGCTGCGCGAAATCCTCGACGAAGTGCATGTGGTGGACGGTGAAGCCGTACAGCGCCCACATATAGATGTGCTGGAACCGGTAGATGCCGCGGTGTTCCTGCTCGGGCGCGAGGCGTGCAAACGGCGACAGGTCGATGTCGTTATCGGCACCGACGACGTTGGTGTAGGTGTGGTGGAAGACGTTGTGCTTCCAGCGCCACAGGTAGGAGCTGGCCCCGAGCATGTCCAACGTCCGCTCGAGCAGGCGGTTGACGAGCCGGTGCCGCGAGTACGCCCCGTGGTTGGCGTCGTGCATGATGCCGAAGCCCACGCCCGCAACGGCCATGGCCAGCGAGCCGAGGAGCAGCAACCCCTGCCACCAGGTCGAGGCCACGAACACCAGCAACGCCCAGCTGGTCCCGAGCCAGGCGAGCAGCGCCACGGTCTTGAGGTGCATCCGCCAGTCGCCCCAGCGTGACCGTCCGGTCTGCTCGAAGTAGGCGTTGATACGCTGGTCCAGATCGCGGCGAAATTCGCCGCTGGCGGCGAACTTGGGTCGGTTTTCACGTGCGACTTCCGCCGCCTGCCGGTGCATCGGAGCAGTATGTCTTGGGGAATCCCTGCCAACGGTCACACTTCCGACCCGAAATGGTCAGACCTGTGCGAGGCCGCCGGCACGGCCGCCACCGCCGGCCTCACGCAGTGCGTCAATCCCCCGCGGTAACGACGCCGGCCGTCTGCGGGATCGGGCCGTGGGCTTCGCGGTGGGTCTCCACGATCGCGCGGGCGCTCGACGCCCGGGACAGGCGGTTACCTGCACGTGCGGGCTACCGCCGCTGTATGCGGCCGGCCCATCTCCCTGACCTGACCAGGCCCGCCGACGTACGCGTGCGAGGTCTACCGGGGTCGCCCGGCCGCGCCGTTGCCATTGGACGACCGCGGCACACCGTTGGGTGCTTGGCGCAAACGAGCCCTGGGACGGCCCAGGAAGTGGTCGCGTTGTGCGAGGCCGAGCCGCTGCGCCCCCAGGGGCGGAGAGAGGATGGTGTGGAGCAAGAACGCCTCGCGCAGCTCCTCGACGCTCGCCGCACTTCTCTCCGGCACAGGAGCCTCGTAGACTGCGCGGGACTCCTCGATGATGGCCGCGATCCCGCGAATCCCGCGCCGCGCCAGGTCGATGATCCGCGCCTCGCGCTTGGGCTCGTCACGAACCGCGAGCACCGCGCCGCTGACGATCTCTCGGGCCTGCGCCGTGAGAGGAATACGGTCGTGGCGCAACTCCGCTCGAACGCTGTTGGCAGCGGCGTTTTCGCGCACCCCGAAATCGATGCCCGGCACCTCTGCGAGCCGGTAGCCGGAAAGGGCCACGAGCGGCTCGCGGTACAATCGATCGACGAGATCCAAGGCGAGCTTCAGCAGGGGCGCCGCCGGCAGCGCCCTGGAGCGAGTGGGCGTCGAGAACTGAAACGTGTCCGGCTCGCCGCCGTGCAGCCGCGCCCATTCGGCGCGCATTCGACTGGCGTCGTTCGCCATTCCGGCCAGCTCGATGACGCGGGCGACAATGGCCACTCGCAGGTGGCGCGGCGGGTGATGATCGTGGGCGGTCCCCCTGGCGCCAACGCCTACGCTCACGACCGACATCGGTTCGTGCGGTGCCGCGAACAGCTGGAGCATGGTGGTGAGGTACGCCGGGCCGAGCATGAGCGCCCCGAACACGTCGCAGAAGATCTCTTCGAACCAGCCTCCGAGAACGCGCGGAAGGTCGTTGAGGTCGAACCCTTCGCCGGTGCGATTGATCGACAGTCTCCATAACCCGGCGTGTTCCAGCGCCAATCCGAGCTGCGCGCGCAGCTGAGGGTCGATGTTGTCGGATGCGCCCAAGAAATCGTGTCCGATCTCGTGCGCGACTGCCGGCCAAAACACCACGCTGTCGAAGAATCGGTCCGGTAGAAACAGCAGCGCCAGCCCGGTCGGGATGAAGCCGGCCGACGTGGGCTGATCGAACCGGCCGAACTTCGTGACCGGCTGCGCCGAGGCGAGCCCGAGCCGCTTGGTCGAAGCGAAGTCCAGAATCGGCTGGTAGCAGCCGATGGCGATCGCGTCGGCATCACCTAGCTTGTCGAGCAGCGCGGGCTTGCGGCGCTGTCCGATGAACTCCTCGATTGCTGCGAGCACCAGCTCGAGCCGGTCGGCGCGCTCGAGCAGTTGCGGCGACGGCTGCTCGATCGACCCGCGCAGCTCCGCGAGCCCCGCGCGCGCGTTGCGCGCCACGTCGGCATCGAGTGCTCTGGCGAAGCGGCTGGTGACCCGACTGGTACGCGCGTCGTTCGCGAGGGTGGTAGACCTGTCGACCAACGCGGCGAAGCGTCGCTCGAGCTGCTCGCGCTGCACGATGGAGAGCGCCAGAAGCGGCCGCTTCCTGGGTCGAGCAGACCGCGCCGACCTTTGGGTCGGCAACGGCTCCAACGTGGGCTTCGGCTTGGGCTTGGGCTTGGGCTTGGGCTTCGGCTTCGGCTTCGGCGCCGGCTCCAGCGCAGCTCTTTGGCGGACAAACAACCGCGAAAGTCGCAGCCGCCGCCGCTGCCTCCACGACAATCGCGTCAGGAAGACCAGCAGCGTGACCAGCGGCCCGGCCAGCAACAGCGCGACCGTGACCAGCGTTTTGGGGTCGATCCCCACCCGCTACTCGCGGCGCCGCGACCCCTGCGTTGGCGACACCGGGCGGGGCCGCTCGGCGACCACTTCCCCCAGCAGCAGCGAGTGCGACAGGCCCCGCGGGTCGCGCGCCGCGCGCGCCATCAGCTCCGCGACGATGGATGGCCGCTCCAGATGCGGCGCGTAGGCCGAATCCTCGTCGCGCTTTGCGCCCTTCGCCACGCTCAGCGGCCCCCGTTTGGCTTGGACCCAGACGGCTGGCCGAGCGAGCCGCGCATCTCCGTGTCGGCCATGATGTTCTTCATGTTGTAGTAGTCCATGACCCCGAGTTGGCCGCCCCGCAGCGCGTCGGCCATGGCGCGTGGCACCTCGGCCTCGGCCTCCACCAGCTGCGCCTTCATCTCGGCGATCTTGGCCTTGTTCTCCTGCTCGACGGCAACCGCCAGCGAGCGCCGCGCCTCCGACTGGGCCTGGGCGACTTGCTTGTCCGCCTCGGCCTGCTCTGTCTGCAGCTTTGCGCCCACGTTGGAGCCGACGTCGACATCGGCGATGTCGACCGACAGGATCTCGAACGCGGTGCCCGCGTCGAGCCCCTTGGCGAGCACCGTTCTGGAGATGCTGTCCGGATTCGCGAGCACCTGCTCGTACTTCTCCGACGAGCCGATGGTCGACACAACGCCCTCACCCACGCGCGCCAGCACGGTAGCCTCACCGGCGCCGCCGACCAGGCGGTCGATGTTGGTCCGCACGGTGACGCGCGCGATGGCCAGCAGCTGAATGCCGTCTTTCGCGACCGCCGACACCTTGGGGGTTTCGATCACCTTCGGGTTGACCGACATCTGCACGGCCTCGAGCACGTCGCGGCCGGCCAGGTCGATGGCGGCGGCACGCTTGAAATCGAGATCGATTCCGGCCTTGTCGGCTGAGATGAGCGCGTTGACGACCTTCTTGACCCTGCCGCCGGCAAGGAAGTGGGCCTCCAGCAGATCGAGCGGAATATCGAGCCCGGCTTTGACGGCGCTGATGCGGGCGCCAATGATGACGTCCGGCGGCACCCGTCGCAGCCGCATCGCCATCGCCGCGAAGACCGACACACCGGCAGACGTGGCCTTGGCGGCGATCCAAAGCCGTATCGGAATCAAGTAGACGATGGAGATGAGGACGGCGAGGAGTGCTACGCCGCCAACAATCAGCGGGAGGTTCAAGCCACTTATGTTCAACGGAGTCTCCGATGGTTCGACGAGCAATGCGGGCCCCGTTGGCCCGCATCTTGGGCATTTTGTACCAGATTCCCCGACTATGCGTCGCGCGCGAACCCAGGACAAGGCGTACCTCGGGGGCGGCCCCGGGCCAGCGCGTATCGCCCGGGTGGGCGATCTGCTGGAGCCTGATCGCGCGCCCGGGGCCGCAAGAAGCGTGCGCGAGGTCACGCCTCGTCCCGGGCTTCACGTCGGGGCCATCGCGCCGGCGCCGCCCCCCAGGTCACGGCAGGGCCACCGGCGAGAGCCGGACCTGCCGGCGCGCCCCGCCGCCCGTGGCGCCCGCGACGCCCGTACCCGCCCCGCGCCCGCGCCCGCGCCTCCGCCGCCGCCAGCCAAGCCAGTCGCGAAAGCCGAGGACGAGAGCAAGCCGCTCGGTCCTATGACGGCGAAGGAGCGCAAGGCCGCAATCGCCGACGCCGGCGCGTGACTCCGCAGGGTTACGGCCTTACAGTGCCGACGTGTTTGGCCGCACCGGCAAGATCCGCAAAGCCGTCGAGCGCAGCGTCAAGGCCGCCCTGGCCGGCGAGGACGACGCCTTCGCGCCCATCGAGGGGCTCCGCGACAGCGAGAAGGTCGACGCCTACATCGACGTCTGCGAGACCCTGATCTTCGAGGAAGACCTGGAGGCCGCCGACCGAGCCGCCGACCGCGCCCTCGCCCTGGCACCCGACGAGCTGTACGTCCAGCACGCCAAGGCCGAGGTCGCCATGGAGGCCGGCCGCCTGGCCGACGCCGTGGCCATCTACGAGCAAATGTACCAGCAGGCGCCCGACGACCCCGCGGTCATCACCGGGTTGGCGTCGCTCCACCTGTCCAACCAGACCCCCGCCGCCGCCGTGGAGATCCTGGAGCCCCACGCCGACAGCCAGAACCCGGCTCTGCAGCTGCGCCTGGGCGAGGCGCTGCTGGCCGCCGACCGCGCCGAGGACGCGCTGGTCGTGCTCGACCGCGTGCACGACCACTACCGTTCGGCGCTCGAGCGCGCGACCTTCGTCGACAACCCCGAAGAGCTACAGGCCCGACTGGGCCACGCGGCACGTCTGCGCGACGAGGTCTACGCCGAGCTGTACGGTCCCGAAGGCACCGACGCAAACCCGGCCGCTCCCGCGCCCACCGAGCCCGAGGCCGGCGACGATAGTCCCGAGGCGCCGCGCGACGACGAGTAGGCGCCGCGGCCCCTTCGCAAACCTGCGGAGCGGCCACCTGAACCGTGCGCTCGCGCGCGGCCGGGGATCGGCACCGGCGCGCCAGGGAGTCGCGAGTCTCCCGGGGTCTGACGAGGGCAACGCCGTCGCCGCGGGCCTGCCGGTGGAACGGCCCGGGCAGGAATGGGCAAGCAGCTGGGAACCGCCTTCGTGTCCGCGGCCGGTCGCCATTCTAGACGTAGCGACGGACGGCGCGCTCCACCGAGCTCACGTAGCCGCCGCTGAACAGGTTGACGTGGGCGAGCAGCGGATAGAGCTGGTACAACGCGACCCGCTCCTCGTGGCCGACCGCCAGCGGATAGCACTCGTGGTAGGCGGCGAAGAAGTCGGCGCCCGGAGAGCCGAACAGGCGCAGCATCGCCAGATCGATCTCGCGGTGACCGCCGTAGACCGCCGGGTCGATGAGCGCCGGCCGGCCGTCGGGCGCGGTGTGCAGGTTGCCGCTCCAGAGGTCGCCGTGCAGCCGCGCCGGCGGCTCCGGCGGCCCCACCAGCTCGTTCATGCGGGCGAACAGGCGCGCGAAGTCGCGCCCCCAGCTGTCGGGGGCGTGGCCGTGGTCGATCGCGCGCTGGACCAGCGGCTCCAGCCGTCGCCGGCTGTAGAAGTCGGCCCACTGTTCCTCCGGCGTGTTGTCCTGCTCCAGGGTGGCGAGGAAGTTGTCCTCCTCGAAGCCGAACCGATCGGCGCCGAAGGCGTGCAGCGCGGCCAGACCGCGGCCGAGGGCGCGGGAATAGCCGGCGATCCGCGAGCCTGGGTCGAGCAGCTCGAGGGCGAGGAATCGGTCGCCGACCGCGATCACCTCGGGCAGCCGCAGCGCGTCGGCCTCGGCCAGCCAGGCCAGGCCGCGCGCCTCGCAGCGAAACATGCGCGGGTCGGCGCTCCGGTGGCACTTGACGAACAGCCGCCGGCCATCGGCCAGGTCGACCGCGAACGCCTGGTTGATGTCGCCACCGGACAGCGGCCGGGCGCCGCGCACCTCGACGCCCACCGCGGCGGCAACTGCGCCTCGGATCGCGCGGTCCATCAGCCCAGCCCGTGGTCGCGCGCGATCTGCTCGAGCAGCCCGCGGCACGCGGCCTCGCAGATATCGAACACGTCATCGAAGCCGCGCTCGCCACCGTAGTACGGATCCGGCACCTCGGCGCCATCCGGCGCGGCCGGATCGAACGAGCGGAACAGGTGTACCTTGGAGCTCGCCGCATCGTTTGGCGCCAGGTCGCGCAGTTCGCGCAGGTTGTCCCGGTCCATCGCGACAACGTAGTCGAAGCGCTCGAAGTCGCGACGCTCGAATTGACGCGCGATGCTGTCCAGGCGAATGCCGCGGCCGGCCGCCGTCTGCCGGGCGCGCGCATCGGCCGCCTCGCCGGCGTGGTAGGCCCCCGTACCGGCGCTGTCGATCGCGATCGCGCCGTCGAAGCCGCGATCGGCGATCAGTTTGCGCATCACCCCCTCGGCGGTGGGCGAGCGGCAGATGTTGCCGAGACAGACGAAGCAGATCCGGACCATCGGGACGGAGTATAGCTCTCCCAGCGGCGTGCACTGGAGCTGCTGAGCTCGTCAGGTCGGATCCTGACCATGTCGACCTCCTCGGCGCTGGCAACTCGATTGCTTGGCGATTGCAGGATTCAGTAGCTGGTAGGGAACCCTCAGCAAACAGCGCCCATAGGACCATCGTGTCAAGATCCTCGACAGTGACGCCGTGCGACAACTCCTTCTGGGGATGCACGTAGTTTCGATAGTCGCGAAGGCGCGAAGGCGCGAACGCGCGAACTACCTTGCCTACGTCGCGGGCGGCGGGCGGGCCTCGTGGAACCGCCCACCATCCTTCGTGATCCCAGCAGGGCTCGAACCTGCGACCTACGGTTTAGGAATACGCCGAGGTCGCACGCAGTGACAGCAGTTAGAGAGATGTAACGAGCACTTACCGTTGCCGGGCGTCGCCAGCCGTCTCGGCTCGTCACGGGGGATGTGGGGATCGACGTGGGGATGGTGGAGCTACGGTCTTCGTGACTGTCAGCCCGGCTACGCCGTTCACGTCGTCGGCTCTGTGGACCGACGCAGCTCAGCGAGGAACGCATCCGCCGGAACAATCCGACCAGCACGAATATCTTCCTCGGAGCGGACCAACGCCTCGTGCAACTTGCGCCGGTCGTCTTCGTCGAGCCCATCCCACGCATCCGCGGGCAGCAGCTCGACCTCGGTGCCGTCGGGCAGATCCGTTGGCGCGTCGAGCACCAGCCGTCCGTTCCGTACACGTGCCTTAAATGGCTGCATCTCGGCGATCGTATCGTGGGATCCCAGACTCGCCAAACCCCGTGCGTGGGGCCAAGCGTGACCAAGGCCTCTCCGGATCCGCAGCTCCACGGCCTCTAGCCTCCTATGGTCCGCCAGCGTTCGGCTCGCCGTCGAGAAGCCACCCTAGCCCGCCACATTGGCACACGAGCTCGACACCATCCTTCGTGCGCGGCAGCTCGCCCGCGCCGCCGCACCCGGAGCAATCGCGCGCATGATCTGGGCGCGCCGGGACCAGCACGGCCAAGGCTGGGTACCTCCTCGCGCCCTCCGCCACCGCGAACCGCTGCCAGTACGGGCTCGACTCGACGCGCGGAGCCTCCCCGGGACGGTCTTCGTGCTCCCAGCGAACGACCGTAGCATCCGGGCGAATCCCGAGCGCGGCTACCCAGCCCAGATGGACGGGCAAGAACTTGTGCTCCCGCACCGCCTTTCTCACCCAGTCCGTTCGCTCGTCTTGAGCCGCGAGGTACTCGTCGATGTAGCCGCAGATGGCGTGTCGAAGCTCGTTGCGCGAGTCATCGGTCAGCTGACGCCGCATTGCTCATGAACTCGCGCGTGACGACGATGGGGCCCACGATCGCGGCGTTGAACAAGTCCAGCTCCTCCGCAGGAATCCAATACTCCTTGTGGTGACGGGCGCCCACGATGTGCGTCTCATATCGGGCCAGAAACTCCGCGTCGACCTCGAAGCGCGTAACGAAGCCAGAGCCGGACTCGCGCACGTTCCACTTCTCCGCGATTTCGATCGCGTACGGCTCATTGCAGACGGGGTAGAAGATCGGCTGCTCGGGCAGCCGCGGTGGAAACCGGGTCCAGCCGCTCTCCTCGATGAGCTTCAGCTCGGCTGGACCGACGGGGCGGTACAGCGTGACGGTTTTCTTTTCCGACATGACTCCTCTGCTCGCCGAGAATCGCACGCGACACCCGGCGGTTGCAGCCTCGATCGCACGCCCACTCGCTCAGTGTCCCGAGCGGGCGATTCGAGCTGCAGCCGTAGGCTTCACTTCCATGGGCCGCCGGCCGACCATCTGGGGTCGAATTGCTCCCCCGCAACGAGCGCCGCGATCACCGGCATCACGAAGGCCGCGATGTGCTCGGCGACCTCATCCAGCGACGGCATCTCTCCCTGCACGCGAGCCTTGCGCGTGTAGGCGATCCATTGCGCCTGTTTCGCCTCGGCCGAGTGAAACGCCGGGGTGAGCGCGATCGGTGTCGCGTCCGGTAGTGGCGTTCGGCGCCGCTCGAACGTAGCGCGGATCGCTTCGGCCAGCACTGCGCCATCGAAGTCGCGGCCCTGGGCGAGCACCCAGATGTCGAGGAAGTCCTTCAGCCGCGTGTTCGCCATGTCGAGCGCGACCATCGCCTGCAGCTTCTCGGCGACCACCGTCTCCGGCGTGTAGCCGAGCAGCTCGGGCGCGTCGAATTCGAGCAGCGTCGGGTAGGTGACCGTGACTGCGCCCGGCGTAATCACGTCGCCGAACCCGACGTCGACCTGGAACGTCACGCGAGCGCCGGCCAGCGTGCAAAGACCGCGGATCCGCACTCCGTCGTAGATCGCATCGATGCGAATCTCCTCGCCCGCCATACTCGCTGCGTCGAACGCGACGCCGTCGTCGTGCACGTCGACGTCGCAACACGCCCGCATCACGGCGACCAGGTCGTCCACCGAGGTGCTCGTTTCACCAAGCAGATCGATGTCCTTCGTCGAACGCGTGACGGGTCCGCCCCAGAACTGGAGCATGAGCGCGCCCTTGAGTACGAAGCGGCTCGCGTGCTCCGACCGCGAGAGCCGGTAGAGAAACCGCTCCATCGCGTAGTACTGGAGCATTTCCTGAAACGGCCGGTCGTCGGCCTTCGCCCGATTCAGTAGCCTCGCCCGCACGGATGCGAGGCGATGTTTGTCGGTTTCTTCACTGCAGCGCCTCGATGTAGGGCAGCATCACGCGTTCCGCGCGGCACTTGCGCGCGTAGCGCAGCAGGTCCGCCGGTCGCGCGAGCTTCCGCTCGATGCACAGCTTCAGCGCCTCGATCGCCACGTCGACGCCCAGCTTGTTCCGGTAGCGGAAGCAGTCCACCACGGTCTTCGCCGGGTCGTAGATGCGAACGTCGATGCCATCGAGGTTGACCGTCTGCACGCCCAGGCTCAGTCCGGGTTCGGAGAACCGAAACACCCGAAGCGGCGGATGATCGAGCTTCGGCGTCTTCGTCCCGCGCGGCAGCGCGATCTGCACTTCGTGCGGTACCTCCGTCGTAATCTCGTGAAACGCGAGCGCCGAGATCAGACAAACGACGCTGTTTGGGACACGCAGCGCCACGGTGACCAGGTCGGGATGTGCGAGCGGGGGAAGATCGGCGAGGCGATACACCCCACGGCTGATCGCCTCAATTCGACCCTCATCGCGGAGCAGGTAGAGGGTGCGCGGGTGGATGCCGAGCCGAAGCGCCTCGGCGGTGCGGAGCACGCCACCACGAGCCCTAAACTGCCGTAGCGCGAGCATTTCGGCCCCTTCCGCCATCCGGATATTAACTACATCACATATGAGGAGTTGGCAACCTTATTATCCGACTCGCGCCTAGACAGGGACGTGAACGGCGAATCCCGTCACGAGTTCACGAGTACGCGACAGATCGTTCACTCATCGGGAGTCCCAATTCGGCCCTCTGGGTCGCACACAAAACAGAAGAGCGTTTCGCAGCGCGGATGGCTCTGATACTCAGCTTTCTCGTTACAAAGGGGGGCAAGTCACACACGAGTGACCGCCATGCGAATAACCCCACGTGTGATCGAGCGGGTCACGACTCGGACGACGAACCGGCGAGACTCGCGAGCATTCCACGCCAGCCGCCGGGCGGCTTCCGCGATGGAGCGGAGTGCCGGGCGCGGTAGACCTTGAAGGTCAAGCTCTCGCCGTGCGTGCCAGTGTACTCGGCGAGTTTGTGCTCGTACTCGCCTGACACGTCGTCGAGTTTGCTCAAGACAATCGGGACGCGAGCCTGCGGCTCCTGAGGACCGTCCATCAGGCCGATCGGCACGTGGTCGAAGCGAACCAACTCGCCGGCGTGCATCGGACCGTCGTCATCGAAGTAGACGACGACGTCTCCCGGCGCCCAGTCGGCCTCGTTGTGTATCTCGCCGAAGCCGTCCTCGCACAAGACTTCCTCGATGTCGGCATCGCCGTAGAGGGCGGTCCTTCTGCACGCGAATACATGGCCGAAGCAGTTGTAGCCGGCGATCGGACTCCTTCTACTCGTCCATGTCGCCCGGTAGCTGTCCTCGGTTTTGAGGCGGCTGCCGGCCAGCGAGAGCTGCGGAACTGAGGTCTCGTTCGGGATGTTCGTGCCAAGGTGGGTTCCGAGCGGAATCGACCACGGCGCGGTCCCGACCTTGGACAGGCGATCGCGATAGCTCATTCGTTACGGAGCGCGATGGCGAATCTTCGCAGCTGTCCGACTTCCGATGTTGGGGCATCAGCGAACGCCTTGGACATCTCGTCAAAGTACTCCGCATGCGCCAACTTAGTCGCCAACAGCAGGCACATCACGGCTTCGGTGTGCCGAAATCGCTCCCCAGCTACGAGGTCATCGAACAGTCCATCGAGATGCGTCTCGATGGTATCTCGTGCATCACGCTCGCTCCTGATAGCAGCAACCAGCGGTTCGCGCTCCAGGAAGCGTCGCTCGCGCCCTTGGCGCATCGACGGGAGCCGTTGGCCGAAATCGTCTCCAACCAGTTCGGCCAGCAGCGTCTCAAGTGATTCCGGAGCCGCCCGCTGAATCTTGCGGTGTGCACGACGGTCCTCCCAAGGCCCTGGGCTCGGCCGCTCAACGACGGGCCACCCGCGGCGATGCCGCGTTCGGTCGTCGCAGTAGTCACGAACACTGCGTTGAGCATTGGCCGTCATCCTATTCCCCCAGTAGTAGTGGTGACTCTAGCTTTTGAGCGAGTTCCACTAGCTTTTGATGCTTCGAGAGTGCCCTTTCAACTACGCGTTTCAATTCTTCCAGCTGTGCCCTGTCCATCGCAACGAAAATCTCCTCGCGCACACCGCGAGGCCCGGAATGATAGGTGAGCTTTAGCTGGTGCAGAATCACGGCGGCCTGAGGTTCCAGGGTGTCCTCGTTGAATACCGGCCGCAACTCGGACAGTGTTCTTGACGTGCAGAAGACGTTTGCATCGTCCAACACGCCGAGCGCCTTTCCGGTGATTTGCACAGACCTCGCCTGAAGGACGCGGTCTACGCGCGCGAGAAAACGGTCCCGCTTCGCCGAGTCTGCGACGTCTCCCATAACCGCATGAAACACCGCCGGGCACACATCCTTCTTTTCCTCGGGCGCGTATCTGTAGACGGTTCTGGCTAGGTTGAAGAACGCATGCAGAAGGTCGTCCGCGGTCTCGCCCTTCACGGGCGTCTTGTCGGCGACGCAGTCGACAAGCACGTTGGGCTGCAACGCTGGCTCAGCCGCCTCCAAGCAGCCGAGCACTTCATCGATTTGTGCTGGTCCAGCGTGAACGCGACTTCGTTGAGTTGATCTAACACAGATTGGTCACGCCGCGGCGCGGGTCTGCTGGCGGCACTGGGCGCGCAGCTCCCTGGCGGCCTCGAGCTTGCGGTCGCGCTCGGCCCAGATCTGCTTCTCGTGACCCGCGAGCTTGTCGGCCGGCGTGACGTAGCCGATCGCGCTGTGCAGCCTGACGTTGTTGTAGTGCT
>Ga0114931_10002080_pt1 | contig 25523 bp, 17 predicted proteins | sample 2SBtaG_FD_89579 | JGI IMG/M metagenome (GOLD analysis project Ga0114931, IMG submission 89579) | Deep subsurface microbial communities from Kolumbo volcano to uncover new lineages of life (NeLLi) - 2SBTROV14_V59a metaG | ecosystem: Environmental > Aquatic > Marine > Volcanic | place: Kolumbo... | reverse complement strand
TGCTGGGTGTCGACGACGATCTGGGCACGGTCGAGCGGGGCAAACTGGCGGACCTGGTCATCGTTGTGCAAAACCCGGTGCAGAATCTGAAAGTGCTCTATGGAACAGGGGCGATTCGCTTTAATGATGAGAAAGGGGCCATGGAGCGCGTCGGCGGCGTGGAGACGGTCATCAAGGATGGCGTGGTCTATGACGCGAAACAGCTCCTTACGGATGTGCGCGACATGGTCGCCAACGAAAAAGCCCGCGAAGCAGCGGAGCGGTGATTATCCCCGCCAGTCATCTTGTCATTCATGCGCCCAGTCATGCAGTGGCGCTCGAGACAGCGGTCCTGACACATGGATTGCCAGGCGACGCCGCTCGTGACGCGCTGCAAAAAATGATGCAGGCTGTGGAGCGATCTGGCGCCATGGCTGCAGTCATTGGCGTGCTCAACGGGCAGGCGATCGTCGGGATGACGGCAGGTGAAGCCGACGCACTGTGCGCCGCGGCTGCACCTGCCAAGATCAACAGCACAAATCTCGGTCTTTGTCTGTCGACGGGGCGCAGCGGCGGGACGACCGTCAGCGCCACGCTTGAAATTGCAGCGAGCGCGGGCCTGCGCGTGCTGGCGACGGGTGGAATTGGCGGCGTGCATAAGGGGTTCACCACCACGTTCGACATAAGCAGTGATCTCGCTGCCTTTGCGCGTTATCCCCTTGTGGTCGTGTGCAGCGGGGCTAAGTCGCTGCTTGATGTGAGAGCGACGCGCGAGGCGATTGAGACGCTGGGCGTCCCCTTGATTGGCTGGAGGACCGATGCATTCCCTGCATTTTACCTGCAAGAGAGCGGCGCATTCGTCGACGCGCGGTTTGACAACATCGAACAACTTGCAGCGTTTGTGCGAATGGAGACCTCGCGCGCTAGTCGAGGCGTTGTTGTCGCAAACCCTATTGGGAAGGACCATGCGATTGCGCCCGCGCAGTGGGATCAGTGGCTCAAAGCAGCGCAGCAGCGCGTGCAGACGCAGGGTTGTGGCGGTCGAGATATCACGCCTGCGCTGCTTACAGCGGTGGCGGATATTTCAGCAGGAGCAACGATCAAGGCGAATGTGGCGCTGCTCGAGGGCAACGCTGCGCTTGCTGGTGAACTGGCCACGGCGCTGCGCTATTCCTGACGCGATCATCCTTGCTAGCGCCGTTGTTATGCCTTTGTCTTCCTTCCCCGCATCACGAGGACTGTTCCGACAGCGCCGCCCACACCGCCGCCTATCGCGCCAGCGGCGGATGATCCCATCGCGCCCGCGATGACGCCTGCAATGGCTGCTGCAAGAGCCGCTGCGATGACGACGCTGAGAACGAGTCTTGCTGACATGGATAACCTCCCACCACAATATATATGTGTTCGCACGGGCGGGACGCCCGCGCCACCGATTGTTTGCAGTTGCGACGCCTATTGCCTCCTGCCTATTGCCCGTCACCTTTCAGATGTTCGTCAAAGAATCCCATGATTTTACTGTAAAGACGGTCGGTGACGAGGGGGTCGGGCACCATGTGCGTGAAGCCCGCAAGGGGGAGGAACTCGAACTCCCTGCCTGCGCGGAAGAGGGCGTTTGTGATCTTGAGCGTGTGCATGAAGTACACGTTGTCGTCCACGGTGCCATGCACGAGAAGCAGCGGATTCTTGAGCTGGGGAGCATAGGTGAGGACGCTGGCTGCATCGTAACCCGCCTTGTTTTCGTCGGGCAGGCCCATGTAGCGCTCGGTGTAGTGCGTGTCGTAATCGCGCCAGTCCGCGACGGGTGCGCCCGCGACGCCTGCAGCGAAGACGTCAGGCCTTTGCATGACTGCGTGGGCGGAGAAATACCCGCCAAAGGACCAGCCGTAGATCCCGACGCGGTCCATATCCATCTCGGGATAGCGCTGACCAAGCAGTTGCAGCGCTTCAACCTGGTCATTGAGAGGGATTTCGATGAGGTTGTTCTTGATGGCCCGCTCCCATGCTCTGCCGCGCGACGGCGTGCCTCTGCCGTCGATGGAGACAACGATGTAGCCATGGTCCGCCATCCACTGGTTGAAGACATACCGTCGACGGCTCTTGCTCACCATCTGTGAGTGGGGCCCGCCATAGACGCTGTCAATGACAGGATATTTCTGGTTTGGTTTGAAGTTGCGAGGTCTGAGGACGACCGCGTGGTATTCACGCTCGACGCCTTTCACTGTGGTCCATTCCGCGTTGGCTTTGAAGCCAGGCTCTTCCGCGACGGAGCGGACCGCAATATCGAGGGGGTTTTCGTCCACGTCCACGACGACGCGCTCGCGCGAGCCATCCATGCCATTGAACGTGTGGATATGCAGTGGGCTGTCCTTGGCGAAGGTGACGCTGTGCTGACCGACTCTTGTGGTCATCTTACGTGGGCCACCCAACGAAGGGTCGAGGGGAACGCGCCAGACGTGCGTCTGTGTGGGATCCTGCGAGGCGTAGACGACCGCTTCGTTGTGCGCCTTGTCGAAGTGGGCGAAGCCCTTGAGGCCAAAGCCCACAGGCACAAGCACGCGCTGGAGCGAACCCGCGGGCGAACGCAGCTCAAGTTGCCAGGAGCCATTGCGCTCGGTCATCCACAGGAAGCCTGATCCGCCCGGCAGCCAGAGTGGCATGGATTGATCGAGGTTGATCCACGCTGGGTCGCGCTCAACCAGCAGAGTCGACGTGGATCCTGAATCGGGATTGACCGCAAGGACGGCTTCTTCCGTTTGCTTGCGGTTCTGCACCACGATGGTGAGCGGGCCCTCCTCGGGCCATTTGACCGTCGTAAGGTAGGGATAGCGGGTGTGGTCCCATTCGACCCACGTTGTGTCACCTCCTGCGACGGGCATGACGCCCAGACGAACCGCTGCGTTCTTCTTGCCAGGCCTGGGATAGGCTGGAGCAGGCGCTCGTCGTTCAGGATGGGTGGCGTCCGCAACGCTCAAGTGCTCCATACCTGCGGTGTCCGTCTGCTGGTAGGCGAGCATGGCGCCATCGGGTGACCACCAGTAGCCGCTAAACCGGCTCATTTCTTCCTGCGCGACGAATTCCGCCAGGCCATTGGTGACGGTGTCGCTGTCACTCGTCGTGAGCCTGCGCTCCTCATTTGTCGCGATATCAGTGATGTACAGATCGCCATTGCGAACCGCAGCGACCGTTGCGCCATCCGGACTTAACTTTGGGTCGATGGCGAAGCCCGCGTCGCTTGAAACCTCATGCACGTCGCCGGTGGCGCGGTCGACGACGTAAAGCGATCCCGACAGGGGCACGAGAATGCGCGAACCATCCTTGGAGAGTCGGTACGACGCCACGCCCCGTGCGGTCTGGCGCTGCCGTTCTCTGCGGGCCTTTTCTTCCGCGCTGAGGAGTTCCTGCGCGCCCTGGAGGATTTGTGTTGCTGTGAGGAGAACGCGCTCCTTGCCTGTCGCAGCGTTCACAACGTAGAGGTCGCGAACGAACGACTCAGGTCCGGAGCGCAGAAAAAGCACGGATGACCCGTCGGGCAGCGGCTTGATCGATGCGGGCTCACCCAGGCGGAACCGAAATGTCTTGGCGTAGCGTTCAAGGAAGCCAGGCTGGGGCACGCCGTCGCTGGTGGTCGCTGCGTTTGCGACAGGAGCTGCGTCCGTGGTTGCCGTGAGGCTCTCCGTCGCAGCGCAACCAGCGAGTGCAATTGGCGCAGCGAAGAGGCAGGCGACGATCAGGCAGCGGTTTGACAGGAATGCGCGCGGTTGCATGTGGGGGCTCCTCATGAGGCGTCCGGGCGAGGATCACGCGGTCGCAACGGGGCCATGGTATCGAATGCGGACTTCAGTATCAGTTGGGGCGCTGGCTGCCTATATGCTTGGCGCTGTGCAGCCCGCCTGACAGGCGCAGCGCTGCATGTGATCCACCCTCCCACGGAGCCGACGTATGAGCGATCAAGAGCAGCATTCGTACAGCGAACGCGAAGACGACGCTGCGCTGGAACACCGCAGAGACGAGCTCAGCCAGGACGCGCAGCTTGGCGAGCGGGCCGTCGCAGCGGTTGCCCAGCAGGGCCCGATAGAGCCGATTCGCGAAGGGCATCCACCTGGCCTTTACCTGCTCTTCATGACCGAGATGTGGGAGCGCTTCAGTTACTACGGCATGCGGGCCCTGCTCACGCTGTACATGATTGCTGAGGTGAGTGGCACGGGGCAGGACGGCGTCGGGGGCGGACTGGGTTTCAACCGCGAGCAGGCGGGTCATGTGTATGGCTGGTACACGTCGCTTGTGTATCTGCTGCCAGTCTTTGGGGGAATGCTGGCGGACAAGCTCATCGGGACGCACCGATCCATGTTGATTGGCGGCGTGATCATCGCGATGGGGCATGCAGCGCTGGCGATGATTGATCTCGCGGGGCACGACACAACCGCAGGAAAGCTGGTGTTTTTCAGCGGGCTCGGGCTCATTATCCTAGGCACGGGGTTCTTCAAACCCTGCGTGTCGGTCATGGTGGGCCAGCTCTATCGGGACGGGGATCCCCGCAGGGACTCGGGTTTCACAATCTTTTACATGGGCATCAATCTGGGGGCCTTCTTCAGCGCCATCGTGTGTGGCGCCCTGGCGAGTGCTTTTGGCTGGTGGGCGGGATTTGGCGCCGCTGGTGTTGGGATGGTTGCGGGCTTGATCGTCTACAGCCTGGGCAGACCGAAGCTGCTCAAGGGCATCGGCCTGCCACCCGAGGATACGGAAGGCGCGCTGACCGTCATTGCCAAGATACTTGCCTCGATCGCAGTGCTTGGCGCGGTTGTCGGTGGGTATATTTTCGCCAAGAACGCTGGCTTTGGCGGGTACTACCTCGCTGCTGGATTTGTAGCGGGTATTGCGGGAATCATCTGGTTCGTCTCGATTCAGCAGGCGGGCGAGAAAGGGCCCACAGCGGCGCTGTTCATTATCGCGTTTTTCGTCGTGTTCTTCTGGTATGCGTTTGAGCAGGCCGGTTCGTCGATGAACGTCTTTGCGCAGCAGCGAACCAATCGCTCCTACGCGCAGTCAGACGATGACGGCGTAATCAAGTCAGGCAAGCTGGGCGACAAGTGGCTTGGCATGAAGACAACCACCTTCGCCAGACTCCACCCAGATCTGGAGGGCGCCGCCATTGTGCGGATTACGCAGCGCGACGGCGACGTGTTTGAGGTGGCGATGGGGCCAGCGACCACCATCGCGCAGTTCGCCAGCAAGGTGTCGACGCTGTCAAACGGCGAAGTGGCGATGGCTTAGAAGCCAACGAACGATGGTGTCGTGTTGCGCGACAAATCTACAGGCGGGTCGCTGGTTGTCAGCGACGGGCGTGGATCGCTGACTTCATTGCTTGGCGTCGAGACCGTTGATGATGACGGCGCTGTGCAGTCGTCGCCCCTCGTCGCCGCACAGGCGCTTGACACCGTGATGGGTGCGATCACCGTCGATGGCCAGGCGCTGACGGCGTCTTTCGACAACGGCAGGGCGGTTGTGGAGATTTACGCAAGAACCGGCGATGTCCATCGGATTTCACTGACAGCGGATTCAACGCTGGCGAAGTTTGCGTCTGACGTCAATCGGTTCAGCGCGGGCAACGTCGCGCTCGCGCTTGTTGGTGATCGACTCACGCTAACCGACGCAGCGGACGATGGCGAACATGCCTTCGCTGCGGTTGATTTGCGCGGCAGTGTGCTTCTTGCGCTCGGACTTGCGACGGGCGAGGCTGATGGCGTTGTCGAGTCTGCAGCGCCTGTCGCTGGCTGGGCGGGCATGAACACGCCCATCTCTGACTTAGGCAATAAGAAAGAGGAAAATTCTCGGGGCGGAGAGGGTGAGGCGCCATCTTCGCCTGAAGCAGCAAACAATCCATTTAATATCGGCAAAGCCATCGTGCGCGTGAAGCAGCGCAGCGGACGGGAATTCGCCGTGGATGTGGAGCCGGAAACGACCATCGCGCAGTTTGCGCAGCAACTGAATGTCAACAGTGAAGGCGCCATGACGCTCGCAGAAGACGACAAGGGCGAAGGCGTTGTGCTCACCGACACGTCGCAAGGAGCCGCGCTGATAATGAAGGATGAGCGTGGGTTGGCGCTTGGTTCCTTGCGATTGATCAGCGGCAAGGAGTTTCCCGCGGCGTGGTACCAGTCGCTCAACCCGCTGTACATACTGGTTTTTGCGCCGCTGTTCGCCGTGATGTGGGGATTTTTGCGTAGACGCAAACTCGAGCCGCACACCGCGATCAAGATGGGGTATGGCCTGGTGCTGCTGGGCCTTGGCTTTGTCTTCATGGTGATTGCGGGCAGGTTCAGCGACCATGGGCATTTCATTCCGCCTGGCGCAACCGAAACACCTGATGGCGCTGTGCAGTTGTCGCTTGTCGCGCCGTATTGGCTGGCCTTTGCCTACCTGTTTCACACTTGGGGCGAGTTGTCGCTGTCGCCCATTGGCTTGTCGCTGACGACGAAACTGGCGCCCAGGCGGTGGGTGTCGTTCATGATGGGCGTGTGGTTCTTGGCGCCCTCGATTGCGCAGCTCGTCGGCGGATACACATTCGCGTACATCGGCCCCATCGAAAAAGGTGAAGCCTTCGACCCGATCCTTGGCGGACAGGGGGATTTCTTCCTTGTCTTTGTCATTACGTCGGTCGCAGCAGGTGTAGTTATGCTGGCGATGAGCCCGATTCTCAAACGCTTGATGAAGGGCCACGAATAGGGCGATCGCGCGACGCGCGAGGTCTACACTCCTCGCGTTGTGGACCACCGCGCTGTGTATCTGGAGACCTTTGGCTGCCAGATGAACGTGCTCGATTCCGAGCTCGCAGCGGGAGCGCTACGCGCGCTGGGGTATCGCTTCGTTGACGATTCCAACGACGCGGGTGTGATTCTCTACAACACCTGCTCCGTCCGCGATCATGCGGAACAGAAGGTGCGTTCGCGCCTGGGGGAGATGGCGGTTCGAAAACGCCGCGAGCCCAGTCTCGTGGTCGGCGTGCTTGGCTGCATGGCGGAGCGCGACGGCCAGGCGATCTTTCACAAGTCGCCCGTCGTGGATGTGCTCTGCGGCCCGTCTGAGCTCGACAAACTGCCCGCGCTTCTCGACAACGCAGTGCGGACGCGCGTGTCACTCGTTGGCGATCGGCTGGACAACAACCATCGTTGTAACGCTGTGATCGCGGATCGATCAGCGAAGGTCGCTGCGCTGCAAGGCGGCGCATCGCGCAGAAGCGCGACGCTGTCAGCAGCCGCGGATCATCTCGAGCTGCTCGATCTTTCCCGCGCGATCAGTCCAAGTGATCACAACGGCTCCGCGTACGTGCGCATCACGCGCGGGTGCAACAAGTTCTATACTTACTGCGTCGTGCCCTACACGCGAGGCGCCGAGACGCATCGCCCGCCCGATCATATTGTGGATGAATGCAAGCGACTTGCCGATGCAGGCGTGCTCGAGATCACGCTGCTAGGCCAGACCGTCAATCACTACCGGTTTGAGCATGGCGCCTCGGTGGTTGTTGGCGGAGTGACGCAGCCGCAGAAAGGCCGGGCGATCAAGCCGAATATGAACAGTGCGCGTCATGGCGCCGCAGCGCGCGTGACAACGTTCGCAGACCTGCTGAAGCGCGTGCACGATGAAGTCCCAGCGATCAAACGGTTGCGCTTCGTGACCAGTTACCCTCGCGATTTCACAGACGACGCTTTGCAGGTTATGCGCGACAGTCCGCGCATCTGCCGGTATCTCCACGCGCCTGCGCAAAGCGGAAGCGACGCGGCGCTGACGCGCATGAATCGTGGGTATACAGTTAGTGAATATATGGAGTTTGTCGATCGCGCCCGATCGTTCCTCGACGAGCCCGAAAAGGGCAGACCACTTATGCTCGCGGGGGACATCATCGTCGGGTTCAGCGGCGAAACGGAAGCAGAGTTCCATGAGACGCTCACGTTGCTTGAGCGCGTGCGCTACAAGAGCTGCTTTATCTTTAAGTATTCGCCCCGTCCCGGAACCGCAGCGTTCGACCGGCTGCCCGACGATGTTCCAGACGAGGTGAAACGGCGCCGAAACAACGAAGCGCTGGCTCTGCAGCACACCATCAGCGACGAGATTTCGCAGGGCTTCGCTGGAGACGTCGTGCACGTGTTCGTCGAAGGCGTCAGCGCACAAGAGCGCAAACGCCAGGCCAGTGAGCAGGTCCAAACGGGGAAGTATGCAGCAGTCACGATTGGCGGGGACGCGGTTGCGGGAGGGGCGGCGCCTGTCGGGCAAGGTGCGGCGCGCAGAGTCCCGATCAATGGGTCAGATGGTCGCGTGCAGATGACAGGCAGGACGGATGGCGACATGATCGTCCACTTCGACGCGCCCGCAGGACTTGCCCCTGATGATCTCGTGGGGCGGATCGTCCCGGTCCGCATCGAACGCGCAAGCGTGCTCAGCCTCTTTGGCGCCCTGGCGTAGAGCCCAAATCACCGCTCTCATGATCTGGGCAGCGCTCCTCCATACGCAGCATTCGCGGGCGCGAGCCGCCGCGCTGGAAAAGTTGGCAAAAATCGAAAAAACCACTTGCACCGCCGTCGTACGTGGTGTACCTTGACGATGCACAGAACGTACAGGGATCTGCAGAGTCAGGTCCGATAGAGAATCTGAATTTGTCGCGACGCATGCGAGTTGTTCGTTGCGCGCGGCGCACAGGGATCCAAAGCGGCCGGCTGCACATCGGTTGTCGCGGAGAGAGTTCATGTTGTTTGCGCGATTCTTCAGCGCTGTGGCCATCGCTAGCGCGCTCGCTGCAAGTGGGGCGAGTGGAGCGATTGTCTTCAGCTTCGCGGATCCGGGGCCAGGACCCGATGTTTTTCACTTCGAGGGACACGCCCCGCCCGTTCTTCTTGACGGCGTGGATGATTCTGGTGAAGCGGTTACGGTTGGCACAGAGCCTGGCGTGATTGTGTCGCTCGAAGAAAAAGTATTCGACTTTGTCATCGACGCGTCGGACGACGGCTTTGGCGTGCATGTCGTCCCCGCGTCGCTTTGGGTGTTCGTGAATGTTGAACCGCTGATCGATTCGCCTTCGCCCGTGCTGGTTGCGCCCGCGTATGGCGGCTTTGCGATCGTGGACCCTGAAACCCACGCTCCATATATCATCGGCGCGGGCGACTTTGCGCTGACATTCGCGGGGACGAGCGGTTCTTTGTTCGCAAGCAGCAAGGTCGTCGGGTCGGAATTCTTCTACCTGGCGGGGTCCATGCTCAAGACGGTGCTGCCGCTGCTCGATTTTCTGGGGCCCACATACGACGCTTCGTTTGGCTTGGCGAACGCGCAAATCGACGACAGCCTCATCAACGCAGACGGATTCCTGAAGACATTTGTCTCCGATGTCTCGTTTGTAGGCTCTGCCCAAGCGGTGTTTGTGCCCAGTCCAGGCGCACTGGTCGCGTTCGGGTTCGGTGGAGCGCTCGTTGCGGCGCGTCGCCGCCGTCGCCATTAGCACGAAACAGCGTTGCGTGTTGCATTGAATTTGGCGGGCGCGCTTCGCAATTAGAGCGGGTTGCTGCGCCCTCGTTTTACAACCACATTCCTAATGGGTGGTTTGAATCTTTGAAAGCGCCTCAACCGCCCTGCGAAACGCCATCGGTTTCGTGCGCTTCAGCGAGTGATTGGGCGAGGTAGTCGTCGATGGCTTTGACGATTCGCTCCTGCAACTTTTTGACACGCCGAATGGGGACCGTCGAGGGGATGTCGTTGACGAGAACACTGAAGACGACAAATCACGCGCCTTGCGTTGGATCGCCCACGTAGCCGGTCAGGCACGACACTCTGTCGAGGTATCCCGATTTCGCCCGCACGGGGTTGACGAGCCCCATGTTGTGGAAGCGCGTCACGAGCGTGCCGTCTTTTCCAGCTCTGGGCAGACTCCCCCAGAGGAGCAAGCCCGGCTCGTCGCGATGCGCAATTACCTCGAGCCAGTCCGCAAGCAGCCGAGGCGTGACGCGATTTGCCCTGCTCATGCCCGAGCCATCCACAATCATCAGCGAGCCTGGCGCGCCCACTGCGCTTGGCCCCAGGACATCAGCGATCGTCATTCGCAGGACCGCCTGCCCATTGTCCCATGAACCAGGCTCGCCCGTGACCACCGCGCCCATCCGTTTGAGCAGGCACTCCGCGTACAGGTTGTAGGAATCGGTGTTGCAGCGACGCAGGATTGTCTCGATGGGCGTGGTCACGACAGCGATGGTCTTGGCGTCAACGACGGGCTCTTCACGGCCCAGTCGCCTGGCCTTTGGCGATCCGAGGTTCGCAGCCTCGAGGCGATCAGCAAACATCTGTCCAAAAACCATGGATGGATCGTGCACAGCGACCGGGATAGGCAGACCCATCGCAGCCCGCACTTCGCCATGCAGCGTCATTCGGTTGCTCATGAGCGAGCGCGACACCCACACGGTGTTGGCGCCCGTCGCGACCGTCGAGGCGCGATTCTTGGGGACCAACCAGGAGGCGTCGGGCTCAATCTTGATGCGCGGGCTCGAGCCAGGCGTTGTCGGCGATGCGTAGACATCTATGACGTTTGTAAAGAAGTTCAACCCGCCCACTTCGGCGCAGTACCAGCGGTTGAGTTGATCCCTGGGCCAGGTGGCGTGCGGGCCAGCAGGTTCAAACGCCAGATCGTCAATGACCACTTCGCGAATCGGCCCGCCGCCTGACTGCTGCACAGCACGCACCCATCGGGCGAGAAACTCGTCGACATCGATGCCCATCTCGCGGAGCAACACGGGGTCGCCAAAAGCTGGATCGCCCGTGCCAATGACATACAGCTGGTCGCCCTTGCGTTTGAGCTCCGTACGAAAACGATGGTCGGCGCCCAGTGCGATGGTGGCGGCGCCGCTCGTTAGGAGCTTCATGTTGGAAGCGGGAATGAACGCGCTGTCGGCGCTGACCGATGCGAGCGTCTCGTCCGTGAATGCATCGGTGACGATAACGCCGATTCTCGCTGGTCCCAGCGTCGCTTGTTTGATCAGCGCGTTGAGGCGTTGCTGCAACGGCTGCGCGAGCGCCGCTGGGGGCGTCAGGCAGGCTGCAAGAATCCATACCGCGACTACAGTGAATCGGAGCGACTTGTGTCGTCTGTCAGCTGGCGTGGGGTGGGCGAGACGAGCGATCGCGTTTCTGGTGTGCATGGGTAGAGCGCTCTTCCTTCCTCGACAGGCGAGCATCGGGTGGCAGGTGGCGTGAGGGGTCGGCTCGCGTTCATGCACTATCGTCACGTGCAGCTGCCTCAGTGCAGGCTCGGGCCGCTACAGTTTGTCAAATGGGTTCGGCTGGTGAGACTGCAAGCGCTGAGGAGGCGACAAACGTGGCAGACGCGACAACTGCGGACAAGGACGCAAAGGAAACAAACAGCGATGAAACGACGCAAGACAAGCCTGTCGTCACTTTTGACGAGTTCGCAAAGCTCGATTTGCGGGTTGCGCGTATCGTGCAAGCTGCGCCCCATCCAAACGCTGATCGGCTGCTCGTCCTTCAGCTTGACGATGGGTCGGGGACGCCTCGCCTGATCTGCGCCGGAATTCGCGGCCACTACGAGCCAGAATCGCTCGTCGGCAGGTTGATCGTCATCGTGGCCAATCTGGCCCCACGAAAGATTCGAGGCGAGGTGAGCAACGGCATGCTCCTTGCAGCGAGCGACGCAGCCAAAGGCGACGCGGAGCGCAGCGTCATCCTGCTCACGCCCATGGCGGACATCGCGCCCGGCGCCGGGGTGTCGTAACACAAGCAACGTCATGGTCTTCCCCCTCTCCCGCTGGGAGAGGGCTGGGGAGAGGGATTTTTCACTTGTATTTGACACGTTTATGCTGTGTTTCGATCTTGATGTCGGAATATGACGACGCAGTGTGCTCAACCGTGTCGCATTTCACACATTTTCACCTGTGACGACCGCTGTGAAAAAAAAGCAGCGCACCCGCGAACGTCAGCGCCGCCAATCGCCTGACGTCAAGCAGGCTGCGGACGGTCGCGTTGATCCGGCTCGCTGCATCCGTGTTCGGGGCGCGCGCGAGCACAATCTGCGCTCGATCGACGTCGACATTCCACGTGACAAGCTGGTGGTCATCACCGGGCTGTCGGGCTCGGGGAAGTCCTCGCTCGCGTTTGACACGATCTTCGCAGAGGGGCAGCGCAAGTACATGGAGTCGCTGTCGGCGTACGCCCGGCAGTTTCTCGACGTGCTTCGCAAGCCCGATGTGGACGACATCGAGGGGTTGCCCCCGACGATCGCCATCGAGCAGCGCGCAGGTGGGCACAACCCGCGCTCGACCGTGGCGACGAGCACCGAAATATACGACTACCTCAGATTGCTCTTCGCGCGCTGCGGCACGCCCACGTGCTGGAAGCCGATGCGAAAGAAACGCAACGGCGCAGTCTCCCAGCGGTGTGGTGAGCGCATCGAAGCGAGCGGCGCCACGCAGATCGTGGACACTGTGATGGCCAAGGACGATGGGGCCCGCATGCTCATCCTCGGGCCGGTCGTCCGGGCAAAAAAAGGATTTCATAGATATGTATTGGAGGATTTGCAGAAGCAGGGATTCGTGCGCGCCCGCGTCAATGGCGTCGTGGTCGACCTGCGCGACGCGCTCAAAGAGGGAGGCGACAACCCGCTCGCCCTCGGGCGTCACGAAAAGCACACGATCGAAGCGGTTGTTGATCGCGTTTTGCGCAAAGCGGACGCGAGACAGCGCATTGCGGAGTCGATTGAAACGGCCCTGCATGTGGGCGAAGGCGTTGTGGTTGTCAGCGCGCAGCCGCTGGACAATGGCGACACATGGACCGACAACGTGTATTCCGAAAAACACGCCTGCGCGACGCACCCCCAGTGCGCTATCGAGGAGATCGAACCCCGGCTGTTTTCATTCAACAGTCCCTTTGGCGCGTGCAAGGCGTGCAGCGGTCTTGGCGCCGTTGTGGAGTTTGACGAAGCGGGCGTGCTCCCCGACGATTCACGCAGTCTGCAGCAGGGCGCAATCAGACCCTGGGCCAAGGCTGGACCGATCAAGGTCTGGTATGCGCGAAAATTGCGACGGTTCTGCAAGCAGTTTGGCGTGGCGTACAAGGACCCCGTTCGGACATTTCCCAAAGATGTGCAGCATGTTCTCTTGTATGGATCGACCGCGAAGGGCAAGGGCAGGAGCGGCTCGAAGTGGGAAGGCGTCATTCCAGCCCTGCACGCATGGTGGAACAAGACCGAAAGCGATTTCGTCAAGGAATGGCTCAGCCAGTACATGGTGGACGCGCCGTGCCCCGATTGCTTGAGCGACCGGCTGCGCGTCGAAGCGCTGGGCGTCTTTATCGAGACAACAACGCAAATCCCAGCAAGTGTCGCTGCTCGTCGAGCGCTGCACGGGTTTGACGGGTCGCCCACGCGCGTCAACATCGCGGACTTTTCGCGTCTGACCATCGCGCAGGCCCGCGCGATCATCGCAGCTCTCAGCCTCACGCCTGAGCAGGAGACGATCGCTGCCCCGATCGTGCGCGAAGTCGGCGCCAGGCTGGGATTCCTCGAAAGCGTCGGACTCGAATACCTCTCACTCGACCGCAAGATGGGCACACTCTCGGGCGGCGAAGCGCAGCGGATACGCTTGGGCACACAGGTCGGCTCGAAACTCGTCGGCGCCTGCTACGTGCTCGATGAACCCACGATCGGCCTGCACCAGCGCGACAACGAACGGCTCATCCGCACGCTGCGGCATCTCGCGGATATTGGCAACACGGTGATGGTGGTTGAGCACGACGAAGGCGTCATGCAGGCTGCGGATCACATCGTGGACATCGGTCCCGGGCCAGGCGTTCACGGCGGGCTGGTCGTTGCACAGGGAACAATCGCCGATCTCAAGGCGTGCGAGGATTCGCTCACGGGCGCGTACCTGGCGAGAACGCGAACAATCGAAACACCGGCACAACGTCGCAAGCTCAATGCGGTGAAACGCGCGATTGTCGTCAAGGGGGCCAGGCAGCACAACCTGAAGAGCATTGACGTGGCGTTTCCACTTGGAGGAATCGTGTGCGTGACAGGCGTGTCGGGATCGGGAAAGTCGACGCTCGTCAATGAGATTCTTCTTCGCGCCGCGCGCAAAGCCATCTCGAGCTCGCGGGACAAACCAGGCGCCCACACGCGCGTCACCGGGCTGGGCCAGATCGACCGAGTCATCGAGGTCGATCAGTCGCCCATCGGCAGAACGCCTCGGTCGAACCCAGCGACGTACACGGGTGTGTTTGATGACATACGCAAACTCTTCACGCAGGCGAAGGAAGCGAAGATTCGTGGGTACAAACCAGGTAGGTTTTCATTTAATGTGAAAGGCGGTCGCTGCGAAGCGTGCCAGGGACAGGGCGTGAAACGCATCGAGATGCACTTTCTGCCCGACGTGTTTGTGGAGTGTGAAGTGTGCAAGGGCGACCGTTACAACCGTGAAACGCTCGAAGTGTCGTACCGGGGTAGAACCATCGCGGACGTGCTTGAGCTAACGGTGGAGGATGCGTGCGCGTTCTTTGAAAACCACCCGAAGATACTTCGACAGCTCACGTGCCTGCGCGATGTGGGGCTCGACTATGTGCAGCTGGGACAGCGTTCGACGACGCTTTCAGGTGGGGAGGCGCAGCGGATCAAACTGGCGTCAGAGCTGGGCAGGCCGGGCGGCGCCCGCTCGCTTTACATTCTGGATGAGCCGACCACGGGTTTGCACTTCGAAGATATTCGCAAGCTGCTTGGCGTCTTCAATCGGCTGGCGGACATCGGCGCAACGCTCGTTGTTATTGAGCACAATCTGGACGTCATCAAGTGCGCTGACTGGATTATTGATCTTGGCCCCGAGGGCGGCGATCGTGGCGGGGCGCTCCTTGCGACCGGAACGCCTGAGCAGGTGGCGAAGGTGAAAACGTCGTCCACCGGGCAGTTTTTGCGAAATATGCTCGACAGGAATCAGTGTGAGGGCGCATAGCCGTTGGTTTGCACCGGGCCGGTCCGGTGCGTCCGGAAACACCAGTGGTGGTGGAGCGCGGAAATCTTGCATGTTTGGTTTTATTTTGGGAGGCACGGCTGTCGATCGTGGTGTAGGTTGTAAACAGAGTAAACAGATAAATGTGCGCGCCTTATGAGGTTCAAGCTCGACGGGTTGCGCCACGCCTTGGCTGTGGATCGCCAGGGGGCAATTTCTTATTGAAAGGAACACGCGGAATGCGGAACTGCAATTACGCATCTATCGTTCTTGGAGCGTCGGTGGTGTCGGTCTCGACGTGTATTTCGATGCCCGCGCTCGCCCAGGTTGGCTCGACGCGCATCGAATTAACGCCGGTGGCGGAGGTGATGTGGGGTGAACTCGTGGCGCGCGACGCGATGACGCGGGCTGCGGGAATCGCGCCTCACGTTGCAGATCACAAGGAAGCCACGCCGCCCAGACCGAATGATTTACGCATGCGCGCCGATGGCGCGGTGGAGCTTGTTCCTCTTGATATGACGAAACCGATTCCCGGCGCAAACCAGCTTGCCGCAGGAGCGAGCAGTCTTGGATCGTTGTCCTACGCGGCGCAGGGCGCAACGCCCCGCGCCGGCGGCAGCGAGCTTGCGAACCTCCTCACGCAGCAGTCGTTCCTGGGCTTGCGTGACAGCAACGCGTCAATCCCGCCTGACACGATGGGCACGATTGGTGCGAACCATCTCGTGACGATGCTTAACACGCAAACGGCTATTCATAATCGCACTGGTGGCACGCTGTCCATTGTGACCACCAATACATTTTTCTCCCCTATTGGCTCTGGCGTGTTCGATCCTCGGATTTTCTATGATGAATTAAGCAACCGTTGGGTCGCGCTCACGGTCAATGGCGCAGGGGCAGCGTCCTCCGCTGTGCTTATTGCAGTCAGCGCCACATCCGACCCGACCGGCCTGTGGCGGTTCTTCAGCATCGATACAGACGCTGCAAATGTGGATTGGGCAGATTTTCCCCAACTCGGCTACAACAACAGATGGATCGCTATCACCGCGAATATGTTCAGCATTGCAGCGGGCCAGTTTAGCGGCGCCAAGATGTGGGTTCTTGAAAAGACTTCGGCGTATTCGTCGGGAAGTCCGCTCGTTATTCATACATTCGCGACGGGCTTTGATCTCGCTGGCGGGGTGTCAAGTTTCTCTCTTGCCCCGGCGCACACGCACGACGCCGCCGAGAACTTGCTGTATATAGCAGATTTCCCAGGCACTTCTGGCGGCACGCCATTCGTTCGGTTCTCGAGGATTCTGGGGTCGACCACTGCGCCAGCCTGGTCACCTCTGGCGAACCCGGCCCCGTTGCCCTTCCCAAATTCGGGTGTCTATCAATCGCCCGTCTCTTTCAACGCCACTTTTCCAAACGCGGCTCAATTGGGCAGTGCGAATCGCATTTCGACGAACGGGCCAAGAATGCAGGACGCAGAGTTTCGAAATGGGTCCCTGTGGTGCACGCAAATGGGCGGACTGCCGACTAGCGCCGCAGACCGAACCATTGTTGTCTGGTATGAAATAAATCCAACAGCGGTGGCGGCGCCATTTGTCCAGTCTGGCGCTGTCGCGGGCGGCGCGGATGAGCATTACTTCTTCCCAAGCATTGCTGTCAATCGCGAGGATGACATGGTGCTGGGATTCTCTCATTCCTCACCAACAATCTTTGCCGAAGCGGGCCATGCGGGGCGCCTGGCGATTGATCCGCTTGGCACAACACGAGCGCCTGTGACATACAAGGTTGGCGAGGCGAAATATTTCAAGACATTCAGCGGCACTTCCAATCGATGGGGCGACTACAGCCAGACATCTGTCGATCCAAAGGACGGCCGATCATTCTGGGCGTTGCAAGAATATGCATCACTACCTGTAAGTGGATTCGATCGCTGGGCGACTCAGTGGGCCCGAGTTGGCTTTGTGTCGTGCCCCATAGAATACGATGGCGATGGATCCATCGGGCCGGGAGATTTGCTTACGCTGCTCAGTTCGTTTGGTGTATTTTTCGGGCCATCGGATTTGCTTGATCTCCTGGCAAACTTCGGGGCTACCTGTCCCACGCAGATTCCCTGAAGGAGTTTGCGTTCAGCGTCGCCATCATGTGGTTGCGTTTTCGTCAGAACTCACGCTGTTGTGCGCATCGTCCGGAGCAGCGGCGTACCTGAGCGCCTGTCATGGCGGGAGCGAACGAAACAGCGCTGCGGTACGCTTGGCCTGACGCGAGAGCCGGTGGTCGATTCCCGGCTGATCGCTCAGTTATGCAAAGCGAACGACGCATCGCTGGAATCATGACCGGGACGAGCCTTGATGGCGTCGACGCTGTGGTTGTGCGCGTTCGTGGCGCAGGTTTGGGGATGCAGGTGGAAGTCATTGCGTCGGCGACTCAGGCGCTCGGCGCTGCGCAGAGGCTGTTTCGTGCGCTATGTCAAGGCGACGCTGTGCGCGCTCTTGAGATCGCAAGGGCGCGGTCGGCGCTCGGCGACGCGTGCGCCGAGGCGGTGCATGAATTGCGCGCGACAGTGGGGTCGCTTGATCTGGTTGTCGCGCATGGCCAGACGGTTTGCCACAAGTCGCCCGTGTCGTGGCAGTTGCTCGATCCCTGGCCCATCGCGATCGTTGCGGATTGCCCTGTGCTGAGCGATCTACGTGGCGCCGACATTGCGCGCTGCGGGGAAGGGGCGCCCATCACGCCTGCTGCGGACTGGGTGCTGTTTCGCGACGCAACGGAGACGCGCGCGATTGTGAATCTGGGTGGATTCTGCAATGTGACTGTGCTGCCCGCTGGGGCGCCGCTCGCTGCGGTTGCGGGGTTCGACGTGTGTTCGTGCAACCACGTGCTTGACGCCGCTGCGAAGGAGGCGCTGGGATCGCGATTTGACCACAACGGCGCGTGTGCACTCGCGGGCGCCGTGAACGCTGAAGCGTCGGATGCTCTGCAGACGCAGCTGCGACTACAGGGCGACCAGAAGCGTTCTCTTGGCACGGGTGATGAAGCGCGTCCATGGGCGCACACGTGGACAGCGAGGCTTGACCCTTCAACACTGCTCGCAACCGCCGTCGACGTGATCGCGAAGCGAATCGCTGCAGCAGTGCGAGCCTATGCGCCCGATCGCGTTTTGCTAGGGGGTGGCTCGACAAGAAACGCGGCGCTTGTCCGGGCGCTCAAGGCCCATTGCAGTCCCGCGATAGTCGAGTTGACCGATGCGCATGGCGTCGCTGCGACGGATCGCGAAGCAGCGGCGATGGCTGTGCTTGGCGCCTTGTGCATGGACGGTGTTGATGGCACACTTGCGCACATCACGGGCGCCCGGACGACGCCTTCACTTGCTTCCGGCTCATGGACGAACCTCCCACAACCCCTGGGTATGCCGCGCCATCACACGAGGTGACGGCGCGCTCGATCAGCGCCTCACCATTGCCTGATCGCAGCGGTGTGCAGACGGAGCAGCCCAACGAGCGTTCGCGCCATCTCGATCAAATGTCGATCGCCCAGTGCGTGCAGCGCATCAACGAGGAAGACGCGACCGCTGCGATTGCGGTGGGACGGGCGCAAGACGCCATTGTTGCGTTCATCGAGGGCGCGGCAGAGCGCATGCGCAAGGGAGGCCGGCTCATCTATGTCGGCGCGGGGACAAGCGGCAGGCTTGGCGCGCTTGACGCTGCGGAATGTCCTCCTACATTTCAGACGCCAGAATCGATGGTCATCGGTTTGATCGCTGGGGGCGACGCGGCGCTTCGGCGGTCAAGTGAAGCGCGCGAAGACGAATGGGACGGTTGTCACAGCCAACTGGCTTCGCTCAACGTGGGATCGCTCGACAGCGTGCTTGGAATTGCCGCGGGCGGCACGACGCCCTACGTCCTTGGCGCTGTGGCGTTCGCCAAGGGCGCGGGCGCGCTGACGGGGACGCTGTCGTGTTCGCCCGTGGCCAATACCAATCATATCGATCATGCGATATTGATAGAGACTGGCCCCGAGGTTGTCGCAGGGTCCACGCGCATGAAAGCTGGCGCAGCGACGAAAATGGCGCTGCACACGATCTCCACAACAATTATGGTGCAGATTGGTAAAGTGTATGATAATCTGATGGTCGATGTTCGCACAACAAGCGACAAGCTGCACGATCGAGCGGCGCGCATTGTCGTGGCGTTGACAGACCTCGATCGCAATGGCGCGATCGTGCTTCTTGGCAAGGCGCGAGGCGATGTCAAGACCGCTGTGGTCATGCATCGCAGCGGGCTGTCGCGCGACAAGGCAGGCAGGCTGCTCGATGCGCAGCGGAGAAACCTTCGCGCTGTGCTCGAAACGCTTCCCGGCGCCTCACCTGAAGTGGAGCGGTCCCAGTGACGCTTGGCGCTGTCGATTGGCTCGTGCTTGTGCTGTACCTGGGCGTTGTGCTCGCAATCGGGCTTGTCGCGTCGCGCGGCGCGGGCAGCGGCGACGGCGCATTCTTTCTCGCGTCAAGGCGGATTCCCGTCTTCGCTGTCGCGCTGTCGGTGCTCGCGACGTCGCTCTCAGCAGCGACATTTCTCGGCGCGCCCGAAGACGCGTACAACGGGGATCTGACGTATCTGTCGCTCAACATTGGAGGCGCTCTTGGCGCGATTCTCGTGGCGGTGTGGTTTATTCCAGCGTTCTACAGGGCAAACACGCCCACGGTCTATGGTTATGTCGAGCAGCGACTTGGATCAGGCGCCGGGAAAGCGTGTTCGACCATGTTCCTGTTAGGCAGGCTGCTCGCCAGCGGCGCAAGACTCTACATGGCTGCGATTCCCGTGGCGCTCGTTGTCTTTGGCGGCGTGGACGCGCAGCGGACGTCGCTGGCTATCGCGCTGGTGGCTACCGCTGCGGCGCTGTACACCGCTGCGGGCGGCGTCGCTGCGGTCATCTGGACAGACGCATTGCAAGCGGTCGTGTTGACAGCGGCTGCGGGCGCTGCAATGTGGCTGCTTCTTGTGGATCCCGCGACCGATCTTCATACAACATGGGAGACGCTGCGAACGGGAGTGACATCCGATGGCGGCGCGAAGCTCCAGACGCTGGATTGGAGCGCCAACCTGTCGGCGCCTTATTCCGTGTGGTCGGCGATCTTTGGCTTCACGCTGCTCAACGCTGCTGCATATGGCGCAGATCAGGACCTGGCGCAGCGGCTGCTCACGTGCAGGAGCGCCCGGCGCGGCGCAGCGTCGCTGCTGCTCGCCATCGCGCTGGGAGCGGTGGTTGTTGGCGTGTTCCTCCTGATCGGCCTGCTCTTGTGGGCGCGCGATCAGCAGCTTGGCGCCAGCGCCACTTCGGACAGCAGACGGCTGTTTCTCGATTTCCTTCTGACAAATGCGCCGACAGGCGTGAAAGGGCTCGCTATTGCGGGCCTGCTCGCAGCAGCGATGAGCAGTTTGGACTCAGCGCTGTCATCGATGGGCGCTGCGATTGTGTGCGACTTTGTACGGCCTATGGAGAAGCGGCTCGGTGCGAAAACGCCCATGCCCACTGCGATGGTGTCGCGCGTGTCGATCATCGTTGTCGCGGTGGCGCTGGCGCTGGTCGCAATCGCGTGCATGGGCTGGCAGCGCGCGAGCGAAGAAGGGTTGCTTCGATTTGCCCTGGGTGTGATGGTCTTTGCCTACGCTGGCTTGCTTGGCGTATTCCTTACAGCGATATTCACAAGACGCGGAAACGCGCGGTCGACGTTCGCTGCGCTTGTCGGCGGACCTGCGGTGGTCGCAATCCTGCAGTTTGCGCCAGTGTGGTTAGAGCGAAATGGCGGCGCATGGCCTGCGGAGCTCCGTCCATCCGTGGGCTGGCGCATGCTTGCTGGAACGCTTGTGTCATTTGGGCTGTGTTTCATGGGTGGTCGCGGAGCAGAACCGCTGAGTGTCAGCGATGACTGACAGCGAACTCGCCAGATATATAGGCGGTATGTTCGTCGTGGGTTTGCGCGGCGCGGACGTAAGCGATCCACGCTTTCGCGCAGATATAGAGATGTGCAAAGCGGCGCATATTCGCGCAGTCATTTTGTTTGATGTGGACGCTCAAGCGCGCGATTGCCGCAACATTGTGTCGCCTGCACAGACGCGCGATCTCACCGATGCGATACGCGCAGCCCTTGGCGCCGACTGCCTCATCATGGTGGACCAGGAAGGTGGCGCGGTTGCGAGGCTGCGGCCTGATCTCGGGTTTGCGCTGGCGCCCGCTGCGCGGGAATATGCAGGGCTTGCGCAAGATGATCGTCTTCAAGCAGCAAGAGCGCTGGCGAACTGTGTACGGGAGGCGGGCTGCAACGTCAATTGCGCGCCGTGCGTCGATATCGCGTCATGCGAGGAGAACCGTGTCGTTGTGCAGACCGGGCGGTGCCTGAGCAGTGACGCAGCGGCCGTGGCGACGCTTGCGCAGGAAGTCACTGCGGCGCATCGAGAAGCGGGCGTGCGCAGCTGCATAAAGCATTTCCCCGGGCATGGATGCTCGCGCGAGGACAGTCATTCGGAACTGCCCGATATCACCGATGTATTTTGCACTGCGCGCGATCTTGCGCCCTACCGCGACCTGTTCGCTGCGCCCGCGGATCGCCGCCCGGACATGGTGATGACCGGCCATCTGATTGATCGACGCGTTGATCCAGTATTTCCAGCGAGTTTGTCAGCAGCGCATACAACGGGCGCGCTTCGCGAGGCGCTTGGATGGGAGGACGTCGTCGTGACCGATTCGATCGATATGGGCGCCATTGCGCAGCGGTGGAGCGCGCAGGAAGCGGCGATACACGCGATCAACGCGGGCGCGGACCTTGTGATGCACGCATGGAATCCCGCGCCAGCCGGCGCCTCCCATCCCGCAGGGACGCTTTGCGCCGCCACGCGCGCAGCCATTCGCGAAGGCCAAATCAGTGGTGGGGCGGATCGACTCGCGGCGAGCGCCGTGCGGACTGATGCGATCCGGCGGCGCCCGTAGCGCTCTTGGCGTCGCTGGCGTCGGTGTTCACGACATCAGGCGGGCGCTGCAGTCTCGGCGCGTTCACAACGTCAGCATTTCTTGTTTGTGCCGGATCGAGGGCGGGACGCAGTGACGATGGATCATGGACAAAACCTCGAAGCAGTTGGGCGATGACGCCCGGATAGTCAACCTGCAAACTGTGTTTGCCTTTGGGGAAGATACGCAGTGAAGCCTTGGGCAGTGTGGCAGCGAGTTTGTATCCCATCGCCACGGGCAATGTTCCGTCGCGCCGACCCCATAAAATAAGCAGGGGTTTGCTGATCGCTGGGTAGTTGGCGGTGATCTTGTCGATGGTTGGCCAATCGGGATCGCCTTTGCTGTTGGGGATGGCGCGAAGAAGCATGGCCTGCGCTGGCCTGCGAACTGCTGGATCCACGAGTATGTCGCGCATGAGATCGACCGATTCACGTGGCGCCCGTGCGGGATCCGCAGTGTTGCTCAAGACTCCATGCGCTATGCGATCGCGACCAACGCCCGTGAGCGAAGCGAGCAGGATATCGAAGCTGTTAAGCCGCGCTGCAGCCTGCACCGCGGGGTTAATGATCGACAGATTGGCGTCGATGGGCGCAAGTAGAACTGCGCCATCAATGCAGCGCAGCATGTCGGCGTGCGCAGTGCGAATGTGTGGATCACTCAAGAGGCGCAAGATGGCTGCGCCGCCAAGCGAATGTCCCACAAGCGTGAGCGTGAGGGGCGTCCCATGGGGCGCCGCATGAGCGATTGCGTACTCCAATGCCTGGGCGACGCGCTCAGAAAGCCACGCAGGGGAATATGCGTCGGGCGGAAGGTGCGACGGCGCCACATGATCACTTGCGCCAACGCCAGGTAGGTCGATGAGCCACAGACGGTGATCCGCAGCGAGATCCCCAGCGACATAGCGCCAGGTTCGGCTGTCAGCAAGAACGCCATGCAGGAAAACAATAACGCGTCTGGGTGAAGCATCACTGACGGCGTCCCGTGGTCCGAGCCGGTGCACAGCGACGCGGAGCCAGTCCCTGTTGTTGTCGCGTCCCGCTGCGTGTGTTGGCGCCAGTAGCAGCGAGTCGGGGGTGTCGTAAAATGCCTGGGCGCGCTCGGCCAAGCCTGTGATTTGCGACTCGGGAAGCATGCGCTCATACGTTGAAGCCGCGCAGCTTGCCAGAAGCGCAGCGCAGAGCAGCGCAGCGGCGCCGATTGCGCGGCGATGTCGGTTTTGCTTTTCGGGCGTGTGGCGCATGGGCAGCGGTCCTCGTGGCTGGATACCTTAATACACATGCGCGTCGCCTGCCGACACGCCAAACAAGGAGACACTCATGCAGCGCCCAAACACTCATCGTCGCGCGGCACGCCCGTGGCGCCGACTTCTGGTGGCCACGGTTATTACACCGTTGGCGTTTGTCGCTGTTTCTTCGGTGCAGGTCCAGCGGCCTTTCACCATTGCGGACGTCGCCCGGATCGCCAGTCTGGGTGATACACAGATTTCGCCCGACGCGAAGTGGGTGGCCTACACGCTCACAACAATCGACATGGAGCGCGACAAGCATGTTTCGCACGTCATGCTCGTCAGCGCAGATGGCGGCACGCCTCGAACGCTGGCGACCGGGTCATCTCCAAAATGGTCACCTGACGGGTCGCGCATTGCCTTCATCGGCGGGGAAGAGGAGAAAAACGGGATATGGTTGTTCGAGCTGCAATCGGGCGTCAGCCGGTTCGTCGCGCGCGTGGACCAGACGGACCATTTCCTTGGACACAGCGCGGAGAAAAACTTTGTGTGGTCGCCTGACGGGGCTTCGATCGCGTTTGTCGCTGCGGAAAAGCGGGAAGAAACAAGTAGCGACGATGATCCGCGCGTCGTTGATCGCATCATGTACAAGACGCGCACGGGTTTCTCCGACAACCGCCATACGCACATCTTTCTGGTGGATGTTGCGTCAGGCGCTGTGCGCGCCGTGACCGCGGGAACATACGATGAGCATTCGATTGACTTTTCGCTGGACGGTCGCCATGTCGCATTCGTGAGCAACCACAGCGACAATCCCGATGACAACTACAGCGACGATGTTTTTATAGTGGATATCGCCACGGGTGAGGTGACGCGCGTGACGAACACACCAGGCACGGAGATCACGCCGAGATTCTCGCCCGATGGCCGCCAGCTGGCGTACCTGGCGACGACGCAGGTAGTTAATACAAAAGACAGCGGCGCGGAGAACTGGAAGCTCTTTGTGACTGATTTCAAGCGCCCGGTTCGCGTCGCGACTGACTTCAATCATCGCATCGGGCGCATCGCCTGGTCGCGCGACAACGGATCGATCTGGTTCGTGGCGCCCAACCAGGGCAGCACGATCATCTACCGCGCTCCGTTATCGCCTGGCGCCGAGGTCGTGCAGGAGGGCGATGCGGGCGGTCGCATTGGCTCCTACTCGATGGATGCGAGCGGGCAGGTTTTTGCGTATACACGCAACAGCCAGACCGATCCCGGCGAAGTGCGCGTGTACGACAGTCGCGCGGGCACGCCGCACGCCATTACGAGTCATAACGAGCAGGTTCGCAACGACCTGGCGATGCAACAGGCGGAGACGTTCTGGTTTAATTCGTTTGATGGCACACGCGTGCAGGGCTGGGCGATCGCGCCCCGTGGCGCCGTCGCTGGTGAGAAGCGACCGACCATCTTGTCGATTCATGGCGGACCCCACGGCATGTATGGGGAAGGGTTCTCCGACGCGTTTCAACTGTATTCATCAGCGGGTTTTGGCGTTGTCTACATTAACCCCCGAGGAAGTACGGGCTATGGGCAGACCTTCACTGAGGGAACGATCGGGCAGTGGGGAGGTGGGGACTACCGTGACCTCATGCTCGGTCTTGACGCTGCGATCAAGCGGTTTGACTGGATCGATAGCGACAGGCTGGGCGTCATTGGCGGCTCGTATGGCGGATTCATGACGAATTGGGTCATCACGCAGACGCATCGGTTCAAGGCTGCTGTGTCGGTGGCGAGCGTCAGTAATCTTGTCTCGTTTTATGGCAATTCGCTTTACCAACTGCTCATTGAGGTGGAGTTTGAAGGCAAGCCCTGGGATGAATATGAAACGCTGTGGCGGTATTCGCCCATCGCGCATGTCAAGGGCGTGACCACGCCGACGCTCTTTCTTCATGGCGAACGGGACCATGATGTGCCCATCTCGCAGGCGGAGGAAATGTTCATAGCGCTCAAGAAGCAGGGCGTCGAGGCGGTGTTTGTGCGCTACCCCCGCGAGGGGCATGGCGTGCGTGAGCCGAGGCATCGCGCGGATTACTACGCGCGGATTCTCAAGTGGTTCCACGAGCGATTGTGACGCGCCGCTGTGCAAGTGCGTTGAGCGGCAATGGAAAAAGAACGACTGCCAGGTGAGATAGTCCGCCGCAACCGGCATGGTGGGCGCCGCGACGAGCCCCGGTCCAAAGCCCGCCATCGCGCTGATGAATCCCTTTCCACGCCTCTCTCCCTGCCCTCTCCCAGATGGAGCAACTACTTGCGTCATTGCTGTAAGTGCTTGCGCCATAAGCAGTTCGCGTCCATGATCCTTTGTG
>Ga0114931_10002079_pt1 | contig 25528 bp, 31 predicted proteins | sample 2SBtaG_FD_89579 | JGI IMG/M metagenome (GOLD analysis project Ga0114931, IMG submission 89579) | Deep subsurface microbial communities from Kolumbo volcano to uncover new lineages of life (NeLLi) - 2SBTROV14_V59a metaG | ecosystem: Environmental > Aquatic > Marine > Volcanic | place: Kolumbo... | reverse complement strand
TGGGCGTGGCCCCATTCCTGCCACTGGTTTCTGAGTGGGTGTCATCTGGGTCGGGTGGTGAGAATGAAGGTGAAGGGACCGTCGTTGACCAGGCTGACCTTCATGTCGGCACCGAAGCACCCTGTCATCACCTGAGGGTGCAGTTTCCTGGCGGCCGCAACCAGGCATTCGAAAAGTCGTCTTCCGCTTTCAGGGTCGGCGGCGGGGGTGAAACTGGGGCGGCTTCCTTTGTGGGTGTCGGCTGCCAGGGTGAACTGGGGCACCAGCAGTAACCCACCATCGATGTCGGCAACGCTCAGATTCATTTTGTCCCCCTCGTCGGCAAAGATCCGGTAGCTCACCAGGCGTTCGGCCAGCCGTTGGGCCTGCGTTTCGGCATCGCCTTTTTCCACCGCGACCAGTACCAACATACCGGTGCCGATTGCTGCGATGGTTTCCTCGCCTACCGTGACCCTGGCTTGGTTGACCCGCTGCAGTACCGCAATCATTGATCCTTGCTTTGGAGTGACTTGTCGATCAGATTGAGCATCTCCATAGGCAGGGGAAACACAATGGTGTTGGACTTGTCTCCGGCGATCTCGATCAGCGTCTGGAGATAACGCAACAAGATGGCCTGGCGTTCCTTAGACAGGGTGCGGGCGGCCGCCAGCAGTTTTTCCGCCGCCTGCATCTCACCTTCGGCATGGATGATCTTGGCGCGCCGCTCCCTTTCTGCTTCCGCCTGGCGGGCGATAGCCCGGATCATGCTTTCATCGAGATCCACCCGTTTGATCTCCACGTTGATGACCTTGATGCCCCAGGAATCCGTCTGCGCATCGAGGATGGCCTGGACATCGGTATTGAGCTTTTCCCTTTCGGCCAGCATTTCGTCCAGCTCGTGTTGGCCGAGGACCGAGCGCAAGGTGGTTTGTGCCAGCTGGCTGGTGGCGTCGTAGAAGTTCTCCACCTGAATGATGGCCTTGTCAGGGGCGACGACACGGAAATAGACCACGGCGTCCACCCTCACTGAGACGTTGTCACGCGAGATCACATCCTGGCGCGGCACGTCCATGACCACGGTGCGCATATCCACCCGTACCATGCGCTGGATGAAGGGGATTACGATGATGATTCCCGGCCCCTTGACCTTGTAGAAGCGCCCGAGAAGAAAAATGACCCCGCGCTCGTACTCCCACAGAATGCGGATGGCACTGAGCAGGAGCAGCAACAGCAGGACGATGATGACGATAAGTACATTCATGAGGTTTCCTCCCTTACAGGGGTGACAAAAACGGTCAGACCTTCGACGCCGGTCACTTTCAGGCGCTCGCCACGTTTGATCGGACGCTCGCTGATTGCGCGCCAGCGTTCGCTGTGGAGACGGACCCAGCCTTCCCGCTCGAAGTCTTCCAGGGCCACCGCCGTGTCGTGGAGGAGTTCTTCGATGCCGGTGGACACGTGTTTTCGCCGGGCCTTGAGGATCATCCCCAGGCCCAGCACGAACAACAGGGCCGAGGTGATGGCAAAACCCAGAATCAGTTCCAGGTGGATGCCGAAACCGGGCACCCCGGTATCGGTCAGCATGATCGAGCCGAGAGTGAAGGCGGCCACCCCGCCGATTCCCAGGATGCCGAAACTGGGCACGAAGGCTTCGGTGATCATCAGGGCGACGCCCAGCAGAATCAGGGCCAGACCGGCGTAGTTGATCGGCAGCACCTGGAAGGCGAATAACGCCATGAGCAGGCAGATGCTTCCAAGAACGCCGGGGGCGATGGCCCCGGGGTTGGAGAACTCGAAGATCAGGCCGTAGATGCCAAGCAGCATGAGAATGTAGGCGATGTTGGGATCGGTCAGAACCTGCAACAAACGACTGCGCCAGTCCGGCTCCATTCTCTGTATTTCCAGTCCTTCGGTTTCCAGCTGGACCTCCCGCCCCAGCACCCTGACCTTACGCCCATCCAGCTGTCTTAACAAGTTGCCTTCATCGGTGGCGATCAGATCGACGACATGCAGTTTCAGGGCTTCGTCGGCTGTCAGTGTGGCGGCCTCGCGGACCGCCTTTTCCGCCCACTCGGCGTTGCGCCCGCGCATCTGTGCCAGTCCCTTGATATAGGCCACGGCGTCGTTGATCATCTTGCGTTCCATTGCATGTCCCGGCTGCGAGGGGGGATTGTCCTCCCCCTTCTCTTTTGTGTCGTCTTTGGCGGGCGGAGCGGAGGGTGTGTGGGGACCGGCCAGCTGAACCGGGGTGGCGGCTCCGATGCTGGTGGCCGGCGCCATGGCGGCCACATGGGAGGCATAGACGATGTAGGTGCCGGCGCTGGCGGCCCTGGCTCCGCTGGGTGCCACATAGGTCACGATGGGCACGGGGGAGGCGATCATCTGCTTGATGATCTTGCGCATCGACAGATCCAGCCCGCCGGGGGTATCGATGCGAAGAATGATCAGCCGGGCACCGGCGTCGATGGCGTTCTCCAGGCTGCGTTCCACATAGTCGCTGGTGGCGGGTCCGATGGCCCCTTCTATCTCGAGCTCGACTGCAGTTCCGGCAGAGGCTGCGAGAGACAGACCAGTCCACAGCCAAACAACAAAGCCAAATACCAGCAAGCGCCAATTCATGCCGTCTCCAAGTCCCGGTAACTTGGAGATAGCCTACGCTAGGGTAAGATGCTAAACAAGCCTTACGGTGAGGCTTTCCAGTCACATCACCTCCCATTTGAATTGAATCACGTGGCCCGGCCCCAGGTCCACTTGATTCAAACATGAACCTCGGGAGATGACGAAGCCCTGGGCCATGCCCACTCAGGACTTGAAGATTTATCTTCTACTAATAAAATGCTTATTCCCAGGTATGGTGCCTGGGCATTTCCAACATCCAGGAGAGAAACAACATGACAGAATCTTTGTATGACCAACTCGGTGGTGAGGCGGCGGTGAATGCGGCCGTGGATATCTTTTATCGCAAGGTGTTGGCCGATGAGCGGATCAATCGATTTTTCGACGGCGTGGATGTGGAACAGCAGGCCGCCAAACAGAAGGCTTTTCTGACCATGACTTTCGGTGGTCCCAACAACTATACCGGCAAGGACATGCGGGAAGGGCACAAGCATCTGGTGGAAAGGGGGTTGAATGATTCCCATGTGGATGCGGTGCTGGAGAATCTCAAAGCCACCCTGGAGGAGTTGAAGGTGGCGCCCGAGCTGATTCAACAGGTATTGGGGATTGCGGAATCGGCCCGCGGCGATGTCCTGAACCGCTGAGATGGCGCGCCTCATTCTGGAAGGCAGGGAATTGCTGCTCAAAGAAGGCGAGTCGGTCCTGGACTGTCTTCTCCGCCACGATATCGAAGTGTCATACGGCTGTCAGGCCGGTGTGTGTCAAAGCTGTCTGCTGCAGTCGGAAGGGGAGGTGCCCGAAGAAGCGCAAACGGGTCTCAAGGACACTTTGCGTGTTCAGAACTATTTTCTCGCCTGCCAGTGTCAGCCCTCGAACGATTTGGTGGTTCGCCTGCCGGTGGCGGAGAATTTTCCCTCCGAGGTGATTTCTGTGGATCATTTGACCCCGGAAGTGGTGAGGTTGCGATTGTCCGTTCCTGAGGGTTTCGAGTATCGGCCAGGGCAATTTCTGAACCTGTTTCATGAGGGCCAGTCCCGCAGTTACTCCCTGGCCAGTCTGCCTTCTGAGGCTTTTCTGGAATTCCATGTTCGCCGGGTGCCCGGAGGAGTGTTCAGCCGCTGGATTTTCGAGCGCCTGGTTGAGGGCATGACGGTGGAGATCGGTTCGGCCGGGGGGGACTGTTTCTATGTGGAGGGGCAGCCTGAGCAGCCATTGCTGTTGATTGCCACAGGGACCGGCCTGGCCCCCCTCTATGGTATTCTGAGGGATGCCCTGGCACATGGTCATGTGGCCCCTATTCATTTCTATCACGGGAGTTCGACCGAAGAAGGGTTATACTTGCAGGAGGAGCTTAAGGCGTTGGTCCACCGCCATGGGCAATTCCATTATGTGCCCTGTCAATCCCGTGGACCGGTTGCCGAAGGCATTGCTGCGGCCCGGGCCAACGATAGAGCGTTGCAGGATCTCCGGGATCTCAAAGGTTGGCGGGTGTTCCTGTGCGGCAATCCCGAGATGGTCACGGACGCCCAGCGGCAATGTTTCCTTGCCGGGGCCAGCGTTCAGGAGATCTATTCCGATCCTTTCCTACCGTCGTCCGCATGAGTGTTGACGATGCCCCTCCCGGGGGAGGGGCATTTTTATCCTCACTGCAAACCGATGCTGCCCTCCACCACATGGGTGACGCCCAGCTCGGGAAGTTCCAGGGTGGCTTTGACCGTCAGGGTTTCATTGCCCTGGAGACGGCCCTCCTCAATGGCCTTGAATAGGGCGTGTTCTATCTTTTGTTGTGAAGTGACTCCGAATTGCTTCAGGAATTTGCGCATTTCCATATTCATCTTTTCTTCGTTCATGCTTCACCTCCTACTGAGATGCCGGTCAGGACTTGAGTAACCAGCGTTTGCGGACCCACCAGGCCAAAGCCAGTCCGAACAGAATGCCCAGATAATGGACGATGACTCCGATCGTGACGTTGGAATGGTGGAATTCCTCCATCATCGGGGTATTGGCGAAGACCGTCCATGCGGCAAGTACAGCATAATAGACCACAACGCCGATGACCCCCCATTGCAGAGGAGTGGGGTTGTCGACTGACTCGGCTGTCCGGTAGAACCAGATGGCTACTGCGATTGCAATGAGACCGCCCAACATGTTGTCACCTCGAAAGCTAAGTTAAGGTAAGTGGGGTCAGTGGTTCGTGAAGGTTGCGATGGAACCCGGCTTTCTCAGCATTTTGTCCACTTCTCCCAGGTGGAGCTCCTCGGCCGCTATCTGCCGCCTAGCGTATTCTTCGAGCAACACCGATTTGCCTTCCACTTCGGCCAAAAGTTGCTGGTAGACTTCCAGGCTTTCCTTCTCATGCTGCAGGGATTCGCGCAAAATATCGCCGATATCGTGTTTGTGGGTCTCGAGCAGGGGGCCGATGCCCAGGGAAGGGTGTCCCCCGAAATGGGTGACCAGTTCCCCGGCCTCCTGGGCGTGTCCGAGCGATTCCGTAGCCTGATCGTGCATCCAGGAAACGATGGGAATGCGGCTGTAACCGAAAATCATGAACGAATAATGCGTATACCGCACCACGCCAGCTAGTTCCAGCTCAAGGATACGGTTGAGCAGTTCCAGGACTTTTTCTTGATTCAGATTGCTCATTGGAACCTCCATGAACAATGTGTTCGTTTATTCGAGTGCAAATCTATGATAAACCCGTTTGTCGTTTCGGGGCAGTAATAATCATTGCCAAGGCGATCCTGATCACGTTGTACCAGCAGGCTATGCTTGCGGCTGAAAGAAAGATTCGAGAGGAGAACGGCATGGGAAGAGATAATCCTTTGAGATGGTTTTGGGTTGCTCTATGGATGCTGTTTCTGAGCGTCTTGTCGGGTTGCGGGAATGAGCCCAGGATGTCCCCCTTGCCTGCGGATGCGGTGATCGTTGCTTTCGGCGACAGCCTGACCTATGGTACCGGTGCGGATGATGAACATACCTATCCCCATCAGTTGGAGTTGTTGATCGGCAGGGAGGTCATCAATGCCGGGGTGCCTGGAGAGACCACCGACCAGGGTGTGCGACGGTTGCCGGAAGAACTGGCAGACTATCGGCCGGCGCTGGTGATCTTGATGGAAGGGGGCAATGATTTTCTGCGCCATTATCCAGCCGGAGATACCCGCCGGAATTTGCGCCAGATGATAGAACTGATCAGACAGGCAGGCTCCCAGGTGGTGCTGGTAGGCGTGCCGCAACCCAAGCTGGTTTTGTCCAGTGCCGAGCTTTATCAGACCCTGGCGGAGGAGTTACAGGTGCCGTATCTTGATGGGGCAATGGCCGAGATTCTTTCCGACAAGACGCTCAAATCCGATCTGATTCATCCCAATGGTGATGGCTATCGGCGCTTTGCCGAGGCGGTGGCCGGGTTTCTGCGCGAGCAGGGGGCGATCAATGGACTGAATCCATCCTGGGAGAAATAATTCAGGATGCGTGTTTTTCCTCCAGGCCGATGTTGATCATTTTCATGGTGGCGGCCACCGATGCATACACCTGGTTGACATGGACCCCCCGGGTAGTGCGGGTCCTGTCTCCACAATCCCAGGTGATGATGCATTCGGTCAGGGCGTTGGTGTGGCCGCCCTTGGGGATGCGTACTTCGTAATCCACCAGGGGGGGCAGGGTGTAGTCGTAGCGCGCCAGGACTTGGTTGATGGCGTCTATGAAGGCGTCGAAGCCGCCATTGCCGGCGCCGGCTGCATTGTGGATCTCGCCGTCCACCTCGACCCGGATGCTGGCGGTCGATTCCAGGTCGTAGCCACTGGTGATGACGCAATTCATCAGCTTGACGTGCTGGTAGTTTTCGCTTTCCAGGACATCGGCGATGATGAAAGGCAGATCGTCGGTGGTGATGATCTGTTTGCAGTCCCCCAGTTCGACGATCCTGGCCAGGACTTTGCGCTGTTGATCCGGGGTCAGTTCCAACCCCAGCCGCTCCAGATTCTTGAGCAGCGATGCCTTGCCACTCATCTTGCCCAGAGCATAACTACGGACCCGGCCGAAACGCTCCGGCCGCAGCCGGCTTTCGTACAATCCCCCCTTGTGGTCGCCGTCGGCATGGATGCCCGCGGTCTGGGTGAAGACGTCGGCACCGACGATGGGGGCGTTGGCGGCCACCCGTTTGCCCGAGAAACGCTCCACCATGTCGCTGATCTGGACCAGCTGGGATTCGTCAACCTTGAGATTCACCCCCAGCTTGTCCTTGAGCACCACCACCACTTCTGCGAGGGAGGCGTTGCCGGCGCGTTCACCAGACAATTGACGGTGCAATGCACGCCCCGGGCGCCTCCCCTGACGGCGTACATGACATTGGCGGTGCCGAGGCCGTAATCGTTGTGGGGGTGGAAATCGAAGTGGAGACCGGGATAACGCTGGCACATGTCTGCAATGCTGGCAGCGACTTCTTCCGGGGTCATCACGCCGAGGGTGTCGGGAAGCATGTAGCGGTGGATGCCGCAGTTCCCGATCCGCTCCATCAGTCCGAATACATAGTCGGGACTGTCCTGATAGCCGTTGGACCAGTCTTCCAGGTAGACGTTGACGGTGAGCCCTTTCTCGCGCGCATATTCGACGGTGCGCAGGATGTCGCCGGCGTGCTCCTCCAGGGTCTTGCGCAGCTGGGTGCGGCAATGCTTCTCGCTGCCCTTGGTGAGCAGGTTGACGACTCTGCCTCCGCTGGCCAAGATCCAGTCGACGCTCAGGGAGTGATCCACGAAACCCAGCACTTCCACCTGCTCCAGGAATCCTTCTCCAGCGGCCCATTCGTTGATGCGGGCCACCGCTTCCCGTTCGCGGTCGGAAACCCGCGCCGAGGCGATCTCGATCCGGTCCACCTGGAGGCGTTCGAGCAGGGCCCGGGCTAGGTTGAATTTCTCGTCGGGAGAGAAGGACACCCCCTGGGTCTGCTCGCCGTCGCGCAGGGTCGTGTCCATGATTTCGATATGGGCGTTGGTGGTCGTCATACTTTGCGTTGAATCCAGTCGAGTACCCGGAAGGGAAGAACCCGCCGCAGGAAGGCGAACAGGTAGGTGGGGACGGTCACGTAATAGCGGATCTTGGGGCGGGGCCTTTCCAGAGCATAGATCACCTTCTGCAGCACCGCTTCAGGCGGCAGGGTAAAGGGAACGGCGGGCCCCTCGGTCTGGAGTTTCTGTTCCATCTTTTGATAGACCTTATGGAACGGGCTGTGTGCGGCGTCGATGTTCTGCTTGAATTTCCGGTAGGCGTTTTCGCGGAATTTGGTCAGGATCGGGCCCGGCTCGATCAGGACCGGATGGATATCGGTGCCGTGTAATTCCAGGCGCAGGGTGTCCACCAGTCCTTCGAGGGCGAACTTGCTGGCATTGTAGGCGCCCCGGAAGGGCAGGGCGATGAAGCCCAGGACCGAGCTGTTGTAGAGGATCCGCCCGTATCCCTGTTTGCGCATTAGCGGCAGGACCTGGTTGGTCAGTTCGTGGGTACCGAAGAAATTGCTCTCGAACTGGCTTCTGAGCACCTCTCGGCTAAGGTCCTCCACCGCCCCCACCTGACCCCAGGCGCCATTGTTGAAGAGGGCGTCCAGGGTCCCGCCGCTCCATTCCAACACCTGAGCGACTGCCTGGCGAATACTGTCGCTGTCGTCAAGATCCAGTTGCACAGCCTCGAATCCTTCCGCCTTCAGGCGTTCCACGTCTGCGCTTTTGCGGGCCGAGGCGAACACCCGGTAACCGCGTTCCCGCAGCCCCTTGGCGGTGACATAGCCGATCCCACTGGAACAACCGGTGATCAGAATGGTGTTGACGGGTCATTTGCTCACTAATCGAGTCTCCTGAGGGTTAAGCTTTCGGCAGAGTGACGCCGGTCTGGCCCTGATACTTGCCACCCCGGTCGCGGTACGAGGACTCGCAGACCTCGTCGGATTCCAGGAACAATACCTGGGCCACGCCTTCGTTGGCGTAGATCTTGGCCGGCAGGGGAGTGGTATTGGAAAACTCCAGGGTGACGTGTCCCTCCCATTCAGGTTCTAGCGGGGTGACGTTGACGATGATGCCGCAGCGGGCGTAGGTGGACTTACCCATGCAGATGGTCAGGATGTTGCGGGGGATCCGGAAATATTCCACCGTTCTCGCCAGGGCAAAGGAATTGGGGGGGATGATACAGACATCCGAGTGGACGTCGACAAAACTGTCGGCGTCGAAGTTCTTGGGATCGACGATGACCGAATTGAGGTTGGTGAACACCTTGAATTCACCGGCACAGCGGACATCGTAGCCGTAACTGGAGGTGCCGAAAGAAATCACCCTCTCCCCCTCCATTTCCGAGATCTGGTTCGCTTCGAAGGGTTCGATCAGCCGGTGCTCCTCCGCCATGCGACAGATCCAGCGGTCGGATTTGATTGCCATCTCAGTCGTTCTCCACCACGATCTTGGGGAAGATACCGGCCTTGTCCTTGGGTCTCAGGGCCAGCCTGGCCGCGGTCTTGATCGCGATGCGGTGAAACTGTCTGCCGATGGGGCCGGTGGGTTCGCTGACCATGGTGGGGTGGCCGGAATCGACATTTTCCCGGATGGAGATATCCAGGGGCAGCTGGCCAAGCAGGGGAATGTGATATTTCTGCGCCATCTTTTCCCCGCCACCCTGGCCGAAGATGGGCTCCTCGTGACCACACTGACTGCAGATGTGGAGGCTCATGTTCTCGATCACCCCGAGGACCGGCACATTCACCTTCTCGAACATCTTCAGCCCCTTCATCGCGTCCAACAGGGCGATGTCCTGGGGGGTGGTGACGATGACGGCGCCTGAGACGGGTATCTGCTGGGTCAGGGTGAGCAGGATGTCGCCGGTTCCCGGCGGCAGATCGACCAACAGGTAATCCAGATCGCCCCAACGGGTCTGGTTGAGGAACTGCTGCAGGCCCCGGGTCGCCACCGGACCGCGCCAGATCATCGGTGTGTCCTCTTCCACCAGGAAGCCGATGGACATCACCTCCAGTCCATAGGCCCGAAGGGGTTCGATGTTCTCGCCATCACGGCTCTCGGGTTGCCCGCTCACGCCCAGCATCCGGGGAATGCTGGGACCGTAGACATCGGCGTCGAGCACCCCTACCCGGGCCCCTTCCAGGGCCAGCGCCAGGGCCAGATTGGTAGTGACGGTGGACTTGCCCACCCCGCCCTTGCCGGAGGCCACCGCCAGGATGTTCTTGACCCCCGGCAGCGGTTTCTGCCCCTGTTGCACCGCCCGGGAAACAATGTGCCAGTCGATGTCGACCTCGACCGAGTCCACCCCGGGGAGATTGCGGAGGCATTCGCTCAACTCGATGGTGAGCCTGGATATCAGACGCTTGGCCGGATAACCCAGGTCGACGGTAACGCTTACCTTGCCGCCCCCGATCTCGATTTTGCTGACGCAACCGGCATCGACGAGGTCGGTGTCGTAATGGGGGTCAATGTATTTTTTGAGAGCCGCCTCGACGGCTCCCCGGGAAAGTTCGGTCATCGCTGTTCCTGAATGGCGTATTACTGACTATTATTCTACACGACCCCTTTGTCATACTCATCCACAGACATTCCATGTCTCTTCGACATCGCATCTACCAGCTTCTCGATCATCGCCACCCCAGTGTCTCCAGCAAGGTGGTGGACCTTTCCATCATGGTGCTGATTCTGCTCAACGTCTTGGCGGTCATCCTCGGATCGGTGGAGGATCTGTATCTGCGCTACCAAATATGGTTCGACGGTTTCGAGTTTATCTCGGTGTTCTGTTTCGCCTTGGAATATGCTATGCGGGTCTGGTGTGCGGTGGAAAACCCCTGTTACCGGCATCCTCTGAAAGGGCGCCTGCGCTATATGGTCACTCCGATGGCGATAGTGGACCTGTTGGCGTTCCTGCCTTTCTATCTGATCCTGTATACGAACGTCGATGCCCGATTTCTCCGCGTGGTGAGATTGATCCGGGTGTTCAAGATGACCCGTTATTCCGATGCCCTGGACCTGTTGGTGACCGTGATCCGCCGCGAGTCATCCGCCTTCATCTCGGCCATCTTCGTGATGGTGATCATCATCATCTTCGCCGCCAGCGGGATCTATCTGATGGAACACGAGGCCCAGCCTGAAGCCTTCGGCAGTATTCCCAAGTCCATCTGGTGGGCCACGGTGACCCTGACCACGGTTGGCTACGGGGACGTGGTACCTGTGACCCTCTGGGGCTAGGCTTTTGGGGTGATGATTACCATTGCCGGGGTGGGGATGGCGGCCATGCCGGCTGGAATTCTGGCTTCCGGCTTCTCCAACGAATTACAGAACCGGCGTGAGAAGTTTCGTCTCAGATTGCGCGAGGCCATGGCCGATGGCGTCATTTCCCGGGCGGAGTATGACGCTCTCAGGTCCGTGCGTAAGGAGTTGGGGCTGGAGGAGGAAGAGGCGAAACTGCTGATGGATGAAGAAAGGGCCTTGTTGCGGGGGGGAGAACCCCGCACCCAATGCCCCCATTGTGGTCGACCGGTATCGGTAAACCCGGAAAAGGATTAGGCGGTCGAAGCGTGAGGGGGGGCATGCCGTGCCGCTGAATTCCACCTCCTCCAATTCCTCACCAAAGGTCGTCAACAGTTCCTGAGCCAGCCAGGCAGCCCGGAGGAGAAAATTACACCGCTTGCAGTATTCGATTTCGACGCGTGGATGGCGGTGCGGCATGGTCGTCAATTAGCCGGAAGTTTGTGAGCGTGGGACATTGTTTTCCGGCCCGTTCTCGTCGCAAATAACATCTGCTTGGCAGGGGTCTTTCATTTTTCAGGTGGGTCAATGAAATGGAGGCCCAAAAGTGACCTGGAAACCTCCGACCTCGCGTTGGGGTGCGGCAAATCTCAGTTTGACGAACACCGATTTCTCACTGGGCATCATTGCCGAAGCGGAGCCTTGAAGGTATTCCCCTGGCTTGAATACCCGTTCCGCGATCAGGGTTCCATCCAGGGCGGTGAGGGAGATTTTGAGCAATGGGTAGGGTTGCGGGTGGGGTGCCTGGTTGACCATGACCAGATGAAATTCGTAACCATCAATCGAATGGGTGGCAGGGTAAAGGGCCCGATCGATGACCTCGATATCCCTGACCTGATGGAAAGGCGGAAGGGAGCAGCCGAGCCAGTGGCATAGCGTTTCAAGAGGAGGGCGTAAGAAGACATTCTGTGCCATCCGGTCGATTTCAAAATAACTCACCTGGAACAACAAAAGGATGGCGAGGATAACGGCACCCAGTTTCCAGAAGAGCTGCAATCGCGCGCTTTCCAGAAGGCCTTCCGGGTGGACGAAAGTGCCCGGAAAGCCCTCTGTCTGGATAGGATAGGTCTTGCCCGCCTTCTTCGGGGACACTGATCTGGCTGTAGTGGCGATGCCGCTTTGATGGTTCAACCTTGGTCACTCCAGCAAGCAATTGGGGAGGGGTGGGATTGCCACCGGCGGTTCAATGGTTTCGGATGGCACACAGCCGGGCCCATTGCTCCTTGATCATGGGAGGTTCAAACTGAAACCATGGAGTGTAGGCGCCGATCACCTCATCGACCTGGTGCGCCAAAATGCCTGACAGAACTATCCTTCCCCCTTGGCTCACCTTGGCGGACAGCGTTTCTGCCAGTTCCACCAGGGGCCCTGCGAGAATATTGGCCAGCAGCAAGTCCACCTGGGAGTTGGTCATCCCTTGAGGATAGCAGCATTCCAGGCGTCCCGCCACTTGGTTTTTGTCCGCATTGTCACGGGTTGCGGTCAGGGCCTGGGGGTCGATGTCACAGGCGATTGCCCGGCGGGCGCCAAGGAGCAGCGCGGCGATGGCCAGGATGCCGGATCCACAGCCATAATCGAGGACGGTTAGGCCGTCGAGGTTCTGCTGTGCCAGCCATTCCAGGCACAGGCTGGTGGTGGGATGGGTGCCGGTGCCGAAGGCGAGGCCCGGATCCAGGGTGAGGCAGATGGCATTCTCGTCTGGCGGCTGCTGGCCGCTGGGACAGATCCACAGGCGTCCGAATCCGATAGGGTGGAAATGCTCTAGCCAGACTCGTTCCCAGGCCTGATCCTGGAGGATTCTGTGTTGCCATCCGGACAACCCGGAAAATCGCTGCTTGAGCAGGGTGGCCATGGCTTCCGTGTCGTCCTCCAGGGAAAACAGGGCGGTCAGGCTGACCTGTTGCCACAAGGGGGTTTCACCTGGAGGGGGTTCGAACAAGGATTCATCCCCGCTTTCCCTCAGAGTGACCGCCTGGGCTCCCTGTTCCTCCAGGAACCGGCTGACGGAATCGGCCTGTTCAGAAGGCAGGGTGAAGGAGAGTTCGCGCCACGGCACCGTCTTATTCTTGCAGTCCCAGCAAGTCTTCCAGGTAATGGATCGTCTGGGCGCCTGCCTTGAAGGCGCTGTCGTTGATGATCCGGGAGTGGAGCGGAATATTGGTTTTGATTCCGGTGATGATCGATTCACTCAGTGCGGTGCGCATCCGTGCCATGGCGCTGGCTCGGTTTTCTCCCAGAGCGATGAGCTTGCCGATCATCGAATCATAGTAAGGGGGGACCTTGTAGCCGGCATAGATGTGAGTATCCACCCGGATGCCTGGGCCGCCTGGAAGATGCAACTGTTCGATGGTGCCGGGGGAGGGCATGAAGGTTTCCGGATCCTCGGCATTGATCCGGCATTCCACTGCATGGCCACGAAGGACGATGTCTTCCTGGGAATAGCTCAGCGGTTCGCCGGCGGCGATGCGCAGTTGTTCCTTGACGATGTCCACCCCCGTGACCAATTCCGTCACCGGGTGTTCCACCTGAATCCGGGTGTTCATCTCGATGAAATAGAATTCCCCCTTTTCATAGAGGAATTCGAAGGTGCCGGCGCCGAGATAACCGATCTCGCGGCAAGCCTCGACACAGCGGTCGCCGATGAAGCGCCGTTGTTCCTCCGTGACTCCCGGGGCGGGGGCCTCCTCGATGACCTTCTGGTGGCGGCGCTGCATCGAACAGTCGCGTTCTCCCAGATGAATCACGTTACCGTGACTGTCTGCCAGGACCTGGACCTCGATATGGCGGGGTTGTTCGAGGAACTTCTCCATGTAGAGTTCATCACTGCCGAAGGCAGTGCGGGCCTCGGCGCGAGTGATGGTGATCGCATTCATCAGGGCGGCTTCGGAATGGACCACCCGCATGCCACGGCCACCCCCGCCGGCGGCTGCCTTGACGATCACGGGGAAGCCGATTTCCTTGGCGAGGCGCAGGTTCTCCATGAAGTCTTCTCCCAACGACCCATCGGAACCTGGCACGCATGGCACACCTGCCTTGCGCATGGCTTCCTTGGCGGAGATCTTGTCCCCCATCAGGCGGATGGTCTCAGGGCGTGGCCCGATGAAGATGAATCCGCTCTGGATGATGCGCTCGGCAAAGTCAGCGTTCTCCGCCAGGAAACCGTAACCGGGATGGATTGCCACCGCGTCGGTGACCTCGGCGGCGCTGATGATGGCCGGGATGTTGAGATAGCTGTCGGAGGAGGGCGGGGGGCCGATACACACCGATTCATCGGCCATCAATACGTGTTTGAGGTCCCGGTCGGCCTCTGAGTGCACGGCGACCACTCGGATCCCGAGTTCACGGCAGGCTCTCAGAATGCGCAGGGCGATCTCGCCCCGGTTGGCGATGACAATCTTCTCAAGCATGGTCCGGTCCCTGTGTTTATTCGATCACAAACAGTGGCTGGTTGTATTCCACCGGTTGGCCGTCTTCCACCAGTACTTTGGTGACCACACCGGATTTGTCCGCCTCGATCTGGTTGAGGATTTTCATCGCTTCGATGATACACAGGGTGTCGCCGACATTGACTTGCTGGCCAACTTCCACGAAGGGTTTGGCACCCGGGGCGGGGGCCCGGTAGAAGGTGCCTACCATAGGGGATCGGACCACATGCCCTTGCAAAGCCTCGTCGCTGGGTGCGGGGGCCGGCTCACCTGGCGGTGGTGGCGGAGTGGCTTGGGGAGCTGAGGGTGGTGGCGCGGGTGGTTGAGTCACCGGGACCTGAACCACCGTTTGCTCGGTGGTGCTCACGCGGGTAATACGAACGGACTCCTCCCCCTCATGAATCTCGATTTCAGCAATGCTCGTCTCTTCGAGCAGCTCTAGCAGCTTCTTTATTTTTCTAATATCCATGACTAGTTTCCGTTGATGAAATGAATGGCAGCCTGGAGTGCGAATTCGTAACCCTGGGCACCGAGTCCGCAGATCACTCCATTGGCTATGTCGGAAAGATAGGAGTGACGGCGGAAGGATTCGCGTGCGTGCACATTGGAAAGATGGACTTCTATAAAGGGAATCCGGGTGGCCAGGAAGGCGTCGCGAAGGGCGATGCTGGTATGGGTCAAGGCGGCCGGGTTGATGATGATGAAATCGGTCTGGCGTGACCACGCCTCGTGAATATGCTCGACCAGGACGTGTTCGGCGTTGGATTGGTGAAAGCTGAGGCGGTGGCCATTTTGGCCAGCCAGGGTGGTGAGGCGCTTTTCTATATCGGCCAGGGTGGCGGAACCGTAGATCTCAGGCTCACGGGTTCCGAGAAGGTTCAGGTTGGGGCCGTTTAGAACAGTAATTTGCGCCATTATGCATGGTTTTGTCTAAAAATCTTGGGGTATTGTGAAGAAAAGAGGCTGAATTGTCCAGAACGTGTTTTTTCGTCCGAACCTTGGACAGGATCGATCCGGTAATCCGGATGAAGGGCTGTGAAATCCTGGGAATCAATCAAGCCGGTTGCATCTCATACACCGACGGATGGCCGGCGCTGATGAGGAACCGGCTGACGGTTTTTTTTCAAGCCCAGGAATCAGCCACACCGTTGTGGCAATTGCCGGAGATGATCGAGGAATTGTTGCGGAGGGACGAAGCCGATCAGGCGGGCATTTTTGCATTCCCTGCCTTCCGGGGTGAAGAACAAGACCGCGGGAGGGCCGATCAGGCCGAAACGCTGTAACAGTTCGTGGTCCCTTGCTTCGTTGGCGGTCACATCGGCTTGGAGGGGCGTTATCCGGCTGAGGGCCTGGCGGACCTTGGGATCGGTGAAGGTGTCGTGTTCCAGTTCCTTGCAGGAAACGCACCAGTCGGCATAAAAATCGAGCATCACCCAACTCTTCTCGTTTTGTAATCGTTGCTCGAGTTCGCTGGCCGAGGCGATACGTTGGAACGGGGGGGCTTGAGGTTCCGTGACGGGAGCGCGGGCGGTCAGGACATGGAGGGGACGCAGGATGTCCTGGCTGCCAGCGGCGACTCCGATGAGGAGCAGAATCCCATAGGAGAGCATGACCACGCCCAAGGCCTTGCCCAGCTTGCGGGCATGGGAAGCCTCTTCGGGAAGGGGACTGCCGGCGCCCAGATAGATCGCCGGGACAATCAGCCAGATCGCCCACAGGGCCATGGCTATCGGGGGTGGCAGGATACGTTCCAGCAACCAGATGGCAACGCCCAGCAACAGCACCCCGAAAACCGCCTTGACGGTATTCATCCACACACCGGCCCGGGGAAGCAGTTTACCGGCAGAGGTACCGACCACGATCAAGGGGAGTCCCATCCCCAGCCCCAGGGCGAAAAGCGCTGCGCCTCCCAGGACGGCATCCCCGGTCTGGCCGATGTAGATCAATGCTCCTGCCAGGGGGGCGGCGACGCACGGGCCGACGATGAGTGCGGACAGAGCGCCCAGCACTCCGGCATTGATGAAGCTGCCCCCGTGTTTGCCTCCCCTCAGGCTGGTCAGCCTGGATTGCCATGACGAAGGCATCTGCAACTCATACAGGCCGAACATCGACAGGGCCAGGGCGACGAACAGGGCACTGAAAATCGCGATGACCCAGGGATTCTGGAAGGCCGCCTGGAGGTTGGCGCCAAACAGGCCGGCGAGGATTCCGAACAGCGTATAGGTCAGGGCCGACGCCAGGACATAGCTCAATGACAGGCCGAAAGCCTTGGCGGTCGTGATGCGGTGCCCATGTCCCACGATGATTCCAGAGAGGATGGGCAGCATCGGGAAGCAGCAGGGGGTGAAGGCCAGCAGCAGACCGAAACCGAGAAAGCTCAGGATGGTCAGCCAGAAGCCTTGTTGCTTAAAGGATTGGGCGATGGCGTCCTGTTCGCTCAGGGATGACGGATGATCCGCTGCAGGGGTGGTGGTGGCAGTGGCTTGGACAGGTGGCAGGGTGAGGGTGACGGTTTTGCTGATGGGGGGATAACACACCCCCCGCTCGGCGCATCCCTGGTAGCGTACCTGGATGGTGAGAGGGGCTGAGGTTCCAGGCCGAGAAAGCTGGCTCGTGGCGCTCACCTGGTGGTAGTACACCTCGGTGGCGCCGAATTCGGGATCGTGTTTGCTTTTCCCCGCCGGGAAGACGGGGGGTGCCAGTTTGATTGCGGGAGTGAGAGAGCGGATCTGAAACTGCTTGCGGTAGAGGTAATAGCCGTCGGCAATCTGCCAGTCGAGGCGCAGGGTATGCGGGTCTTTCATCTCCGCAGTGAAGCGGAAGGCCTGGTCGGGAGGCAAGAGCTTGGCATCCTGAAACAGCGACAGTCCCAGTCCCCCCAGAGGGTCGGACTGGGCGCTGCTGGAAAGAGGCCATGGGCCGCTGATGACGATGCAAAACAAGAAGATCAGTTGGAACAATCTAGCCATTTTCCTATCCATTCAAGATATCCCTGGTTGCCCTGTTCGATGGAGACCACCACGATTTCCGGAAGTTCATAGGGGTGGTGGGTGAGGATGAACCGTTGAAGTTCATTGATACGGTCCTTACGGGTCTTGATGACCAGCAACACTTCCCGGTCGCTGTGGATTTCTCCCTTCCAGGAATAGACGGAGCGGACTCCGCTCACCAGATTCACGCACGCGGCCAAGCGCCGTTCCACCAATCCCCCGGCCAGTGTGGAGGCGGTGTCTTCGTCCGGGCAAGTGCAGAAAACCACTCGATAGTGTGTGCTCATGGAAGAGAAAGTGTCATAATGAAAACCCGCTTCGTTTTAATATCATACTCAAATATGCATCCATTCCGCCTGTTGTTTCTTGTCTTTTTGGTCGTGCCGCTGATCGAGATCTATCTGCTCCTGGTGATCGGCGGAATCATCGGTCCCATTCCCACCGTGGCCATGGTGGTGTTCACCGCGGTTCTCGGTGCCTGGTTGTTGCGTATCGAAGGTTTTCATACCTGGTTTCGCCTCCAACAGAGTCTCGCCCAGGGGAAGATTCCCGCGCTGGAAATCGTGGAGGGGCCGATTTTGCTGGTGGGCGGTGCGCTGTTACTGACGCCGGGTTTCTTTACCGATGCCCTCGGTTTTCTCTGTCTCGTTCCTTCCACTCGGCGCAAGATTGCCCAATATATCCTCAAGAAATGGCTGATCCAGAAGACCCCCGGAGGGCCCGGTTCTTCCGGCGGCGGAGCGCCGCCAATCATCGAAGGGGAGTTTCATCGCAGGGACTGAGACGCGGCCTGTTCATTCAGGTGCCGTAACAAATCCCGCCAGGTCACGATCCCCTTCAGCCTCCGCTTGCGATCCACGACCGGCAAGGCGGAGAGACGGTATTCCAACAGCATAGCGGTGGCCGCCTGGATATGGGTCTCCGGGCGCACACAATGGAGATTACGGTCCATGATCTGATGGGCGCGTTTTTTCAGGGTATCGCGATCCCGGTCGTTTTCTGCCATGGTGCCCACATAGGGACTGACCGACTTGAGCATCTCACGCTCGGAAATCATTCCCACCAGTTTTTTCCCCTCGACGACCGGGAGATGGTGAAAGCCTGATTCTTCCAGGATACCCCTGACCAGTTTCAGGCTGGCATCCATGTCGACAGCCGTCACCCGGAGAACCATGATGTCTTCGATGAGCATAGAAAATGTGACCCAGGTCTCTGAATTTCAGAGTTCAAGTATAGCAAGGAGGAGAGAAGGGGGTGGGGATTGCGCTTCCGTGCGCAAAGATGTCCCGGAGACGGGAAGACGGGCAGGCAATCAGGAATGGGAGGTTTCTTTTCCCGCTCCGCCACAACAGCCATGGGCTTTTTCCTCTTTGGTCTTTCCGCCGCAGCAGGAAGAAAAGGTACTTCTTCCCATGCCAGCGTAGAGAGGACAAAACCGGGTATAACCCGAGGCAAGCAGAGCGATACCCAGGAGCAGCAGGGGTACACTGCCCAGGAAAAGGGAAATAAAAATAGCCAAAGCGCCGCCTCCGAAACGGATCTTCTGATCCTGGTCGCCGACGTTGCGTTCGTATTTGAGCATCCGTTGGAAATCGAAATTCATGGCCACTACCTCTCAAAGGATCAGTTATCAATTTGCTGCCTAGTATATCGCAAATATGGGGGCCCAATCCGGTAAAATAAACCCCCATGGATATCACCTCGATTCTCGATCCGCTCAATGATGCCCAGCGCCAGGCCGTGAGTGCGCCGCTGCAACCGATGATGGTCCTGGCCGGTGCCGGGAGCGGAAAAACCCGGGTGCTGGTGCACCGCCTGGCCTGGATGATCCAGGTGGAGAGCCTGCCCCCCCATTCCCTCGTTGCGGTCACATTCACCAACAAGGCGGCCAGAGAGATGCGTGGCCGGGTGGAGGATCTCCTGAAGATAGAGACCCGCGGCATGTGGCTGGGTACCTTTCACAGCCTCGCTCACCGGCTGCTGCGCCGTCATGCTAGGGAAGCCGGCCTGCCGGAGGGATTTCAGGTGCTCGACAGTGACGATCAGTACCGCCTGGTACGCCGCATCATGCGTGATCTCAAGGTGGATGAGGGGCGTTGGCCGCCGCGCCAGGTCCAGTGGTACATCAATGCCCAGAAGGACGAAGGCCGCAGGCCGGAGCACCTCGTCGCCAGTGACCTGTTCGAACGCCAGATGCTCGATCTCTATCAGGCCTATGAACAACAGTGTCAGCGGGCTGGTCTGGTGGATTTCGGGGAACTGCTGCTGCGCGCTCACGAACTGTTGCGCGATCACCCGAGCCTGCTCCAGCATTACCGGCGCCGTTTCGCTCATGTGCTGGTGGACGAGTTTCAGGACACTAATGCGATTCAGTATGCCTGGTTACGCCTCGTCACCGGCGACAACGAGAACCTGTTCGTGGTTGGGGACGACGATCAGTCCATCTATGGCTGGCGGGGCGCCAGGGTCGAAAACATCCAGCGCTTTCTGGATGATTTCCCGCGTCACCAGCTGGTACGGCTGGAGCAGAACTACCGCTCCACCGCCCATATTCTCGATGCCGCGAACGGCCTGATTAGCCACAACCGGGGGCGGTTGGGAAAGCAATTGTGGACCGAAGGGGGGGAAGGTGAGCCCATCTCGGTTTACAGTGCTTTCAACGATGTGGACGAGGCGCGTTTTGTAATCGGCAGAATCCAGCAATGGCTGGAGCGGGGAGGGCAGCGCAGCGAAGCGGCGATTCTTTATCGTTCCAACGCCCAGTCGCGGTTGTTCGAGGAACAGTTGTTGGCAGCGGGGATTCCGTACCGGGTCTACGGGGGCTTGCGTTTCTTCGAACACGCCGAGATCAAGAGCGCCCTGGCGTATCTGCGCCTGATTGCCAATCGCGATGACGGTCCTTCCTTCGAACGGGTGGTGAACCTCCCCACCCGGGGAATTGGAGCCCGCAGTGTCGATATCCTGCGCGAATACGCTCGGGAGAGGGAAGTCTCCCTGTGGCAGGCGGCGGAGCAGCTGAGTCAGTCCGGGGGGCTCACCAGCCGGGCCCGCAATTCCCTGCTCAAATTCATGCAGCTCATCGACACCCTCGACGAAACCACTCGTGGAATGACACTCGCCGATCTGGTCAAGCGGGTGGTCGAGAGCAGTGGGCTGATCGAGCATTACGCCAAGGAGAAGGGCGATCAGGGCGAGGTCCGGGTGGAGAACCTCAAGGAACTGGTGAGTGCCGCGCGCCAGTTCGCCTCTGTGGATGATGACGAGGAAGAGGATGGGGGGCCGCTGGAGACCTTTCTCGCCCATGCTGCTCTGGAGGCCGGGGAGACCCAGGCGGCGGCTTCCGAGGACAGCGTCCAGCTGATGACCCTGCATTCCGCCAAAGGACTGGAGTTTCCGCTGGTGTTCATGGTGGGGCTGGAGGAGGGTTTGTTCCCCTCGATGCAATCCCTGAGGACGCCAACCGCCTCGAAGAGGAGCGCCGCCTGTGTTACGTGGGCATGACCCGGGCGATGGAAAAACTCTATATGACCTATGCCGAATGCCGGCGTCTGTATGGCCGTGAGACCTATCCACGCGAATCCCGCTTTCTGCGCGAGATTCCTCCCGAGCATCTGGAGGAAATCCGGGAAACCTGCCGGATCACCCGCCCTGCGGCATCGCTGACAAATGTATCGTCGGGTCAGGAGGGATGGCGATTGGGACAACGGGTTCGGCATGACGCCTTTGGAGAAGGCGTCATCCTGCAGTGCGAAGGCGACGGCAGGAACACCCGGCTGCAGGTGAATTTCGACGAAGCCGGAATCAAGTGGTTGATGTTGTCTTATGCCAAACTCGAGGCAGTTGGATGAGTGAAAGGGTCGGCCTGTGGAAAGCTCCATCCGTTTTCAGTGAATAACGACTGCAAAGTCATTTGGCGCGGCAGCCAAATTCGTCCGCGACAAGAGGCTCAGACTGGGTTGATGTGTGGCTGTGTAAGTCACAGGCGGAGGAGTCATCCATCATTCAGACGACTCTTTCCAGCAAGGGTTGAGCGCTGAGTAATCGTCTGACGTTCTCCCAGATATCCCAGTTTTCCTGTTTGGCCAGTTGCCGGGTGGCAGCGGCGGTATGCGGGGTGAGGATCACGTTGTAGCCGGGATTGTTGGCCAAGGGAAGCAAGGGATTGTTGGGCTGAAGGGGCTCCCACTCGTAGGTGTCGAGGGCGGCACCGCTCAAATGGCCGGATTTCAGCGCCCCGACCAGGGCCTCCTCATCGATGATGCCCCCACTGCCACAGTGGACCAGCAGAGCGCCTTGGGGTAGGGCTTCCAGCGCCTTGATGGTGATCCAGTGGTGAGTTTCGTCACTATAGGGAAGCAGTACCACTAGGATCTCCGAATCATGGAGCAAGCGGGCCCTGTCGCAATAGCTGACGCCCAAATCCCGTTCCGCGGCTTCCGCCAGTCGTCTTCGCTTGTGATATCTCACTGCGCCGGGAGCAAAGCCCCTCAGCCGCCGGGCCAGCTCCGCACCGATTTCCCCGAACCCCAGAATTCCGACAGTTTTACCCTGTAGGCAAGCGATGTTTTCCCGCCGCGACCAGTTGAAGGCGAAGGTGTTCTCGTCGCTGCGCCGGGGGGGGGGCCAGTCGCCCGCCTGGAGGGCGATCCGGGTGACTTCCGGGAGCCGCTTGAGGAGCGCCAGAACAAGCATCAGACTGTGTTCGGCGACCGCGATACAGGTGGGGAGGGGGTGGCGGCAGACGGGCAGGCCCCGGGATCTGGCGGCTTCCAGGTCGATGTCGTGGACCATCGATCCAAGACGCTGGATCAGATTCAGACGCGGCGCTGCGGCAATCAACCCCGCGTCCACCACACCCTGCCGTTCGCTGACCAGAACGTCGGCTGTGGCCAGCTGGGAGACCAGGATGTCACGGGCCGGGCGCCGTAGTATCACCACCTCCGTCCCGGGAGGGGCCGTGGCCAGGGCCGACTTCTGATGCACCTCGGCGCGGTCGGTGAGAAACAACACTTTGAGTGGCGGTCTGTCTTGGGAGTGGGGTGTTGGGGAGGGGGTCATGCGGACTCCGGGATGTCGTGGTGTTACAGGCTGGTCGCGGTGATTCCAAATCCGGCTTGGTCATTCCCGATACAATTCGGGCGTCCCTCCAACGGCGGCGGTGTTGACCGTCACCGTGCGTTCACTGGCAAAGCGCGGCAGATAATGCGGCCCCCCTGCCTTGGGTCCGGTGCCCGACAGCCCTTCGCCACCGAAAGGCTGCACTCCCACCACCGCTCCGATCATGTTGCGGTTGACATAGATGTTGCCTGTTCGGGCGCGCTGGGCGATGGACTGGACGGTTTCGTCGATGCGGCTGTGGATGCCCAGGGTGAGGCCGTAACCGGTGCGGTGGATCGCCGCCAGTACCGAGTCCAGATCTTCCCGGCGGTATCGTAGCACGTGGAGGACCGGTCCGAAGACCTCGCAGTCCAATCGTTCCATGGAATCGATCTCATAGATCCGGGGGCCGAACCAGATCCCTCCGTCCATTTCAGGTGGGGCAAGGCGGGCGACGAGTCTGGCTTCACGGTCCATTCGCGCGCAATGTCGTTCCAGCCGCCCGCGGGCCTCCTCATCAATCAGGGGGCCGATGTCGCTGGCAAGCTCCGTGGGGTCGCCCAGGGTTCTCTCCTGCAGGGCTCCCACCAGCATTGTCAGCAGGGGGTCCGCGATCTCTTCCTGCAAAAACAGCACCCTGAGCGCGGAGCAACGTTGCCCAGCACTGTTGAAAGCGGAGACCAGGACGTCATTGACGACCTGCTCTGGAAGTGCGGAGCTGTCCACGATCATGGCGTTCATTCCCCCGGTTTCGGCAATCAGGACGGCCAGCGGCGCGGCGCGTCCACTCAGCTGTTGGGCAATGTCCCGGGCCGTGTCGGTGCTGCCGGTAAACGCCACTCCCCGCACCCGGAGGTCACTGACCAGGGCGGAACCCAGCGCAGGCCCGCCCGGCAGGAACTGGAGTACCTCTTTGGGGATCCCGGCCTGATGAAGCAGTTCGACCACCAGGGCTGCGGTCAGAGGGGTCTGCTCGGCCGGTTTGGCGACCACCGGATTACCGGCCGCCAGGGCCGCGGTGACCTGGCCGGTGAAGATGGCCAGGGGAAAATTCCAGGGACTGATACAGACGAAAGGTCCCCGGCCGCGGAGAAACAGCTGGTTCCGTTCGCCCGCCGGTCCCGGAAGGTCCAGCGGCGTTGCGAACAAGCGTCGCGCTTCGGCGGCATAGTAGTGGCAGTAGTCCGCCGCCTCGCGGACCTCGGCATCGACGTCGGGCAGGCACTTGCCGGCTTCGCGTGCCACCAGCGCCAGAAACTCGTCGCGGTGGCCCTCGATCAATTCGCCCGCGCGTTCCAGACAACAGGCCCTGGACCCGGCTCCCGCCTGGTCCCAGGCCGGGAAGGCCGACTCGGCACAGGCCAGGGCTTCACCCACCCCGTCGGGAGGGGTTTCCATCACCTGGCCTGCTGGCCGACCGTCGATGGGGCTGAAAATGGATCGTGTCGTGCCCTCCCGAACGTGGCCAGCCACCAGGGGCGCAGCGGTGGGGTGGCGAGTTTGCAGGGAGGGAAGGGTTTGCGCCAGCCGGTTTTGGGTCAACGGGTCGCTGAAATTGAGTCCCAGGGAGTTTTTTCTCCCGGGCTGATAAAGCTCGCGGGGCAGTGGAATCCTTGGGTTGGGAATGGTGTCGAGGCCCTGGACCGTGGCAACCGGATCGGCAATCACTTCCTCCAGCGGCAACCGCCGGTCAGCGAGACGGTTGACGAAAGAGCTGTTGGCTCCGTTTTCCAGGAGACGGCGCACCAGGTAGGGCAACAGTTCACGGTGACTGCCGATGGGGGCATAGACTCGGAATCGGGTCCCGCCAGCTTGTTTCTTCAGTGCCTGATGGAGTGTTCCCCCCATGCCATGGAGACGCTGCAATTCCATGGGACGGCCTTGGGACGCTTCCACCACCCAGGCGGCCGAGTAAGCGTTGTGGGTGGCGAAGCGGGGCAGGAAGGCGTCATCCTGGGCGAGAATCCGCCGGCCCAGAGCGAGCCAGGCCAGGTCGGTATTGCATTTGCGGGTGAACACCGGATACCCGGGCAGGCCTAGCTGCTGGGCCCGTTTGATCTCGGTATCCCAATAGGCGCCCTTGACCAGGCGCATGGGAATACGTTTGTGGTGTTGGCGGGCCAGGGTGGCGAGATGGTCGATCAGCGGGGCGGCATGTTTCTGGTACGCCTGGACCGCCAGTCCCAAACCTTCCCAGGCGGCGAGAGCGGGATCACTGAAGGTCTCCTCGAAGAGATCCAGCATCAGGTCCAGGCGGTCGGCCTCTTCGGCGTCCAGAGTCAGCCCGATCCCCGCTTGTCTGGCTTCCGTGGCCAGGGTCAGGAGCCGCGGCCCCAGTTCGCCCAGGACCCTTTGCCGCTGGGAATATTCGTAACGGGGATGGAGGGCGGAGAGTTTGACCGAGATCTCGCTGTCGATGCCTGTGGATTGGCGGGCGAGGATGGCGATGGCGTGACGGTAGTTGGCGAAATAGCTGTCGGCGGCCGTCCGGGTCAAGGCCGCCTCTCCCAGCATGTCGAAGGAGTAGCCGCTGTTGGGATCACAGTGTGGCAGCGCTTCTTCCAGGGTCTGAGCGAGAATGAACTGTCCCCCCAGAATCCGCATCGCCCGGGTGATGAGTTCGCGCAGCAGGTTTTCACCCCGGTGCAGCAAAGGTTCGAGGAGACTGTCCGGGGTCGCCTCCTGCTCCATCCGGACCAGTTTGCCGGTGAGCAGCAATCCCCAGGTGGAGGCATTGACCAACAGGGAATCGCTGTGACCGAGATGGATGTCCCAATGCCCTTTACTGAGCTTGTCACCAATCAGGCTGTCGACGGTTGCGGGATCCGGTATCCGCAGCAGTGCTTCGGCCAGACACATGAGCAGAATGCCCTCCTTGGTGGAAAGATCATACTCGTGCAGGAAGGCGTCCAGGGGGTGCGGGTGACGGCATACTTCCACGACCAGTGAGCGTGCCAGTTGCTTTACCCGCCGGCCAGCCTCGGCAGGCAGACTGGCGTCTTCCATGAGTGCCCGGACCGCCCGGGTTTCGTCCTCGAACCAGGTGGCGGCGATCCTTTCCCGCTGGGGGGACAGGGGGATGGCGTCCACGGCTCAGAGGGTCAGTCCTTCCTGCCGCAACGCTTCCCTGACCGCCGGC
>Ga0114931_10002078_pt1 | contig 25536 bp, 23 predicted proteins | sample 2SBtaG_FD_89579 | JGI IMG/M metagenome (GOLD analysis project Ga0114931, IMG submission 89579) | Deep subsurface microbial communities from Kolumbo volcano to uncover new lineages of life (NeLLi) - 2SBTROV14_V59a metaG | ecosystem: Environmental > Aquatic > Marine > Volcanic | place: Kolumbo... | reverse complement strand
TTTGAGTGATATCAGATTGAAGTTTTCCGCATTGCTGATGCGGAAATAATCATTCACTCCATCGCCATCCGGAGTAAAGGCCGATGGCATATCAAAATTGGCTTCAGGAACCACTAACACACGTACCGAATCATAATTTATACAGCCATATCTATCGACACCCTTCAAATAATATACAAACGTATCAGACGGGTAAACAATAGGATCGGCCAAATGGATATCATTGATATTTTTATCCGGAGACCAGAGATAAATGCTGGCACCGCTTCCGGAGAGACGTGCTCTTCCCCCCTGATAAATGGACTGGTCGGGCCCGGCATCTACATCGGGCAGCGGGTGAACAATAATCTCTATCTGATCCGAATTTTTACATCCATTGGCATCAATAATTGTTATGCTATATACAGTATTTACTTCCGGAATGGCCGCACTCACACTGTCAAACGGACTAATAACAGTAGATTCCGGCTGCCAGCTATAAGACACTCCGTTTACGGCACCCAGTATGATTGTATCGCCAATACAAATCTCACTTGTATCGGCAGTGGGATAAGGTTCTGCCGGCACATATATGGCAATGGCAACGTCTGCATCAATTTCACAACCGCTGGCATCTATTATATGCACCGAATAAGTCGTAGTCCCGGTTGGTGTGGCCACGGGATCAGGGATGCTGGTGTTGTTCAATCCGGCCGGTGGCGACCATTGATAACTTACTCCACCACTCACCGATAGCTGAACCGACTCACCTGGGCAAATGCTGGTATCTGCGGTAATCTCGATACTGGCCGGAGAGTTTACGCTAATCGTGACACTAGCCTCATCAAAACAATTGAAGGCATTAGCTCCCTGCACAGTGTAAGTAATCGTTTGAAGAGGAGTTGCTACCGGATCCGGGCAGTTGCTGCAACTTAATCCGTTAACCGGAGTCCATTGATAAGATACAGCTCCCGATGCGAGCAAATGAACGGTATCTCCCTCACATATCAAGCGGTCGGGTCCTACTGAAACTTGCGGAAGGGGATTGACTGTAACAGTGACTTCATCCTCTTTTGTGCATCCGTTATTCAGAATACCAGTCAGCGTATATGTTTGTGTTTGATCCGGCCAGGCTTTGGTTTCTTCACAATTACTACATTCCAGGCTGGCAGATGGACTCCAGACATAACTGTCGGCCCCCGATCCCTTTAATTGTGCTGTATCACCCATGCAAATAATCCAATCCTGTCCGGCATTTGTATTTGGTCGCGGAAGTACCTCAACACGCACCTGGGCCGTATCTGAACATGTATTTGCATCCGTAACCTCTACCGTGTATATCGTGGTAGATGCCGGTGAGGCCATCGGATCGCTGACGGTGGCACTGCTTAGGCCACTTGCCGGTGTCCAGAGAAACGCAATCCCATCCGGGGCAATTACCCTGATAAGGACGGAGTCACCTGCACAAATGCTTTTATTCCCATCTGTGGAGAGCACAGGCAGCGGATTAACAAGCACCTCCACTCCGGCCGTATCGCGGCAACCGTTGACATCCGTAACCTCTACGCTATACTGGGTAGTTGTGGACGGTGATGCCAGCGGATTAAAACAGGACGTGCAACTCAATCCGGTGCCGGGCCACCATTTGTAGTTGACCCCACCGCTGATCATCAGGCGAGTACTTTCTCCGATGCAAATAGCCGTATCCGGTGAAATATTCCCGGCTGCTGTATTCACCGAGATCGTAATCGAATCTTTGTTTACACAGCCATAGCTATCTGTGACCTCTACTGTATAAACTGTTGTGATCAGCGGGAAAGCAAATGGATCCGGACAGCTAGAACAGGAAAGCGAGGCGAAAGGACTCCATGAATAAGCAATACCACCTCCCACCAGCAGTTGTGTTGAATCATATTTGCATACATAGGTGTCACTGCTTTTACTAATTTGTGGCAAGGGTAAAACCGTTACTCTTTGGCTTGCGGTATTCACACAGCCATTTACATCTGTAACTGTAACGGTATAATCAGTCGTCACAACCGGGGAAGCCAGGGGATTGTACACCGTGTCGCTACTCAAACCCGCAGAGGGTGTCCACTGGTATAAGATGCCCCCGCTGGCTGTTAATTGAGTACTTGTTCCCAGGCATACACTGTCCGAAGCGATTGTGATACCCACAGTAGGCAAGGGATTGACCGTTACCGTTACACTTCCCGTATCTTTACATCCGTTGTTGTCTTCTACGGCTACGTAATAGGTGGAGGTGACAGCCGGTGTGGCCAACGGTGCCGGACAGTTCGTGCAACTCAAATCGTTGCCCGGCCACCACGAATACGTTTGAAATCCATTGGCATACAATTCTACCGACTCCCCGATGCAAATGGCCGTATCCTGAATAAATGCACCCGGCTGCAAACTGTTCACTTTAACAAATACCGAATCTTCGTTGAGACATCCAAATGTATCGGTCACACGTACCACATAATATTGATCCACCAGGGGCTGTGCCACCGGATTAGGACAGGAAACACAGCTAAGAGTGGCCCCCGGAGACCAAAAATAGGATACACCGCCAGCCGCCCAAATTCGAGCCGTATCTCCTTCACAGACAATGCGATCGGGGCTTTTACTGATTACCGGCAATTCTTTCACTTCAACTTGAATCGTATTCGTATTTCTACAGGAATTATTATCGATGACCTCCACGGTATAAACTGTCGTCACCAGCGGGTGAGCATAGGGGTTCTTTATGCTGTCCTCCGAAAGACTGTTTCCAGGCGTCCAGATATAAAGCTGGGCCCCCGAAGCATTGGCGTTCAGCTGTGTACTGTCTCCTAAGCATACATAGGTATCTGCACTGGTTGAAACTATGGGCAGGGGATTTACTTGAATACGAACGGTACCTGTGTCTTTACAACCATTCGCATCGGCAACATAAACGGTATAAATCGTGGTTACAGCCGGTGTAGCGATAGGTTTGGGACATGCCGAACAAGAGAGAGAACTCGAAGGCGCCCAGTTATAATTTACAAAACCATTGGCGTAAAGTTCTACGCTTTCCCCCTTGCAGATAGCCGTATCCGACACGAAGGCCCCGGCCTGCAAGACATTGACCTGCACAAAAACCGAGTCCTGATTGACGCAACCGTTTGAGTCGGTGACAGTCACGGTAAACATAGTACTGACCGGAGGTGAGGCCACAGGGTCGGCAATCATGGGGTTGTCGAGGTAAGCTGCCGGTGCCCATTGATAGCTTTGTCCACCTGAAGCCGAAATTTGAACCGATTCGCCTGCACAAATAACTTGGTTTGTACTGGTCGTAATGCTCGGTGGCGGAGCCACAGTCACTTTTACTGATGCCGTATCCCGACATCCGTTGATATCCCTCACTTCAACTGTGTAAATCGTGTTCGACAAGGGATAGGCATCGCTGCTAGCACAGGTATCACACGATACGGTAGCTGACGGAGACCATTGATAATCTATCCCGCCCGCTGCATTGAGCCTGGCACTACTGCCACTGCAAATGGTCGTGTCATTGCTTATATTTATGATAGGCAAAGGATGAACCGTTACGGTCACACTGTCTGAGACCGGGCATCCGACCGAATCAATACCCGAAACCGTGAATGTGGTCGTAAGAATGGGACTTGCAACTGTATTTTGACAATTACTGCACGATAAGGCCGGATCACTGGCCCACTGATAGGCAGAGCCCTTGCTCGCACTGAGGAGAACACTTTCATTAATACATATGCTTGTATCAGCTCCTGCTTCGATTCCTACCGGTGAGTTTACTCTGACAATGACGGTATCCTGAGATATACAGGTACTTACCGGATCTGTAATTTCAATGGTATAGACTGTGGTAACAGCCGGACTGGCCATCGGATTGGCTATGCCGGAGTCTGACAATCCATCGCCCGGACTCCAATTATAAATTACCCCGGAAGTATTTGAGCTTGCACTTAATTGTGTGCTGTCACCCGGGCAGATATTATAATCGTTTGTGCTGGCAGACACAGACAAATTGCTCGTAAATACGGTAACCGTGTCCGAGTCGGAGCACCCGGTTGACATCGTTACGGTAAGCGTATAAGTTGTAGTTTGATTAGGTGTGGCCCAGGGATTGGGGCAGTTGGTGCAAGAAAGACCAGCTGCCGGAGACCAACTATAAGTAGGAGCACCTACCCCTCCGCTATAAGAGCCCTGAAGACGAACTGATGAAGAGCAAAGGTATTTTGTAGGACCGGCATCAGCTACCGGAGGATGCACCACATTGACTACAATTGCATTTTTGCTGCGGCTGCAACCGGCACTATTGGTAACTGTCACGTTGTAAGCCATATTGCCTGGCGGCCATACCAGCGGGTCTTCACAGGTATCGCAGTCCATATAGGTATTGGGTGACCACATAAACTGCGTGGCATCGGTCGTAATGTCAATATGTATCGAATCTCCGTCACAGAGGTCTACTCTGTTGGGCGCACTCAGGGTTGGACGTAGGCTCACTTCGATGCTTTTGGTGATTGAATCCTGGCAACCCTTGGAGGAAGTGATGTCCAGCTTAATATCATAGGTGCCCGGATTATTATATATATGGGAAGGATTGGGCCCTATTCCGGTATTTGATGGACTGCCGGCATCACCAAAATTCCAGAAATAGGAATTAACATATCCGTATTCTACCGTAGAAGAATCGTGAAAACGGACTGGCTGCCCCACACAATAAGGTTCATCCGCACCAAAGTCCGCCTCAATGCCTGGATATACCAGAACGGTAGCAAAGGCAGTATCCGAGCAAGGGTATCCCTTGTTGGTAATCAACATGACCTGATAGGTACCCGAATCGGGATAATTAAAAGATGGCTCAAATAGATTGGAGGTGTCGCTATTGCTGCCTGCCACACCAAAATCCCAGAAATAGGTGGTTTGAGGGGTCGTATCGGTGGTACCATTTTCAAATTGAACCCAAGTGGTATCACATGCCAGTATCAGGCCTGGTGCACTTGCATTCCCCTCGATAGCTGCTGAGGTTTGTACATTGCATTCTACCACTTTCATCTGCACTTCGCGCCTGTAACGGCCGAGGCGTGTTCCATTTCTATACTCATCCACACAAACCGTGACTACATAAAGACCCAGGCTGGTCGGCTCCCCAGTCATAAATCCTGTCACCGAATCAATTTTAAGGCGGGGGCTTGATGGCATGGGATAGGTTGATGAAAAGCTTCCACTATATGGTACGGAATCGAAAGGCGGATACATGGAAGGGTCATAGGGCGATTGGTCGAGCGCTTCGCAAAGGTAATAGACCAAAGAATCTCCTTCCGGATCTGAGGCCGAATGATCGAAACGAATGGAATCATTGAGGCAAACCTCCACGGGTGGGTAATTGACAAATTCAGGAGAAGAATTACAATTCCATGCACCCGGATTAGGAATGCGCGAATGAAGCACCTGCCCTACATTGCCCGGATTAATAATATTATTGACCGAGGCATTCCGACAACAATCCCCCGGTTGCCGGGCTCCGTTTATACCCGGTTCGTCTAAATTATAGATATCGTAGCCATCGCTGTTGGCTGCCAGCGTCAAGGTGTCGGACTCATAATAATGCTCCTCCACACAGTATGTATTAGTGGGCACGTGGCAGAGGTTAATCGGAACAATCTGTATTTGTGTATTACTCTGCCGACTTAAATTAATGGTGTCGTTTGAAATACTGCTGTTGTTAACAGGCGCTATCATAATATCAAAATTGGGAGGCAACGCTGCATTTACCGGAGAAGAGCAATCGCGGTAGCGATAGGCAAAAATGATATACTGATTGTTTCCTACACAGCGATAACCAATCATCCCTCCTACGAGGTGAGTAGCAAAGGCATCGCAGGAAAAAAGAAGGAAGGCCAGAGCAAATAAAAAAGTGTAGCGTTTATTCATCTTCAATATACCGATACAGTCCCCCGGTTAAGTGATTTATTATTCGGCTACCAAAAATAAAGGATTGAAGCTCTTTTTTATAATCATTGCTTTGAAAATGAATTAAGTGTATGCCTCTGCACCACCCTTTATTTAATATCAAACCGGCAGCTTCGATATTTTACTAAATTTGTCCCTCTTTTATTTCACAAGAAGGAGCACCAAATGCCCATTATTGGAAACCTTATCAAGCGTTCGCTTCAGGCCCGGAAGAAAATGAATTTTAAACAGGGAGAACCCCTGCAATACCAGCTCAAGGTTTTGAAAAAACTGCTCCGCACTGCTCAGGATACCGAATTCGGCCGGAAATATGACTTTTCTATGATTCTGGAATCGAAGAATATCATTGAAACTTATCAAAAGGTAATTCCGCTTCACGACTACAAAAAAATCTACAATGAATGGTGGAGCAAAGCCCTGGAAGGACAGGAAGATATTTTTTGGCCGGGAAAGATTAAATACTTTGCCCTAAGTTCGGGTACTTCCGAAGGTTCGAGCAAATATATCCCGGTGACCAAGGATATGCTGAGGGCCATCACGAAAGCTTCCATCAAGCAGCTTTATAGCATGACCAATTTCAATCTTCCATCCTGGGTTTTCGAAAAGGCGGTCTTTACCCTTGGCAGCAGCACAGATCTCAACAAAATGGGACACTCATACGTGGGAGATATGAGCGGCATAAGTGCAGATAAAGCCATTCCATTTATCGTTCAACGTTTTTTTAAACCCGGCAAAAAGATAAACCGGAAAAGAGACTGGGACGAAAAGTTGGAAGAAATTGCAAAGAATGCACCTAAATGGGACATTGGAGCTGTGGCCGGTATTCCGGTATGGGTGCAACTCATGATGGAAAAAATCATCGAAGAAAACCAGGTCAAGTCCATTCATGACATTTGGCCCAACTTGCGCGTTTATATCCATGGGGGTATTGCCTTTGACCCGTATCGTAAAAATTTTGAAAAACTCTTCCAGGAGCCCATGACCTATATCGAAACCTATATGGCAAGCGAGGGTTATTTTGCATTTCGCGCCCGCCCCGAAACCCGAGCGCTCCAGCTCATCCTGAATAATGGTCATTTTTATGAATTTGTACCATTTAACAACAAGAATTTTGACGAAAATGGAGAGCTGAAAGCTAATGCCGAAGTACTTGACATCAGCAAAGTGGAAGAACAAGTGGAATATGCCATCTTGCTATCCACTGTTTCAGGTGCCTGGCGATATCTCATTGGCGACACTATTAAATTCGAAGATGCAAAGCGCAAAGAAATACTTATTACCGGCCGCACGAAACATTTTCTCAGTATTTGCGGTGAACATCTCTCAATCGATAACATGGTATGTGGCATACAGAGGACCGCTAACGACTTAGGCATTTCGATACCCGAGTTTACCGTTTCGGGTATTCCCTATGGCAATCTCTTTGCTCACAAGTGGTATATCGGGTCGGATGATGACGCAGACCCACAAAAGATTAGGGTTTTGCTTGATAGTCACCTACGCGAGTTGAATGACGACTATGCCACGGAGCGGGACAATGTGCTCAAAGACATTAAGGTAGAAATTATCCCCTCCCGGATTTTCTATGAATTTCTTGAATCCGAAGGAAAAATAGGCGACCAGATCAAATTTCCACGGGTAATGAAGGGAGAGCGATTCAGGGTTTGGGAGGATTTTGTCAAATCTCACAGATAAATGCAATGCAAGACGCGCTGATCAAGGGAACATTGCTCGGATTGACTCTTGCGGCTCTTATCGGTCCGGTGTTCTTTGCCCTCATACAAACGAGCATACATCGCGGATTTAAGGCCGGTTTTTTTCTCGCCATCGGCATCTCTCTTTCTGATTCACTCTACATATTCCTCACCAATTTTTTCCTCTCTTTTGTGCAAAGTATTCACAACCTGGATGAAATACTGGGTATTTTCGGTGGCTTTGTACTCATCATCGTGGGGGTCATGACTTCACTCAAAAGTCCTAAGCCGCCTCGTGATCTTAACATGGATGTAGAAAGGAGCAAACTTAAATCTCTGGCCCTCATAGGCCGGGGCTTTTTACTCAACTTTGCCCATCCGGGGGTACTCATATTCTGGCTCGGGATCATTACGCTCATCAACAGCAACTGGCAATATGATACGGACGCCAAAATCACACTTTATGTCGCCACGATCGTTACCGTCTTTTCTACCGACCTCCTGAAAGCCTTCCTGGCCGGAAAAATCAGCCATCTGCTGACTCCCCGTTTCCTGCTGTGGATGAACCGAATAATGGGAGTGATACTTATCCTTTTTGGTTTGCAACTTCTCCTACGCACCCTCATCATTTGACCAGGAGTCGAAAATCCATTCAATTTCCCCATGTTGGTACGCCTCTTGTCGCCCATCAGCAAATTTCAAAATAAGCCGCCCCGATTCGTCAATTCCCTGAGGAGCAGCCGCAAGAAATATCTTTTTACGAAGGTCTTTGAACACTTGGTAAACTCCTCTTGAATAAAAATTCTTCTTATAATAGTTCTGGAGCTCTTCTGCTGTTATTGTAGAGAGGTTTCGCTTCACCGTATCGTAGATGCGAACCGCCCATGTGGCGACATCCTCCTCTTTAGCACCTATCGTGTGCAGACTGCATGCCTCTGGCTTAAAAGGAGGGAAATGACGGGTGCCGATGTTGAGGCCAACCCCAATGACCATAAAGTCTAATTCATTGCCTTTGAAGGATGATTCAATAAGAATACCCGCAAGCTTGCGATCTTGAAATAAGATATCATTGGGCCACTTTATTTTTACGGGAGCCACTGTTGAAATGGCTTCGTGTACTGCCACCGTAAGGCATATGTTAAGAAGGACAGTATCTCTGAAACGAGGGGGAATTTTTGTAAGCAAAATGCTTAAAGCCAAATTACGCCCTTTCTCCTCGTACCAAATACGGCCTCGCTGCCCGTGGCCGGCTTCTTGTGAATCCGTAAATAGAGCATCACCATGGGCCAAATGTCCTGCTCGATAGCCTTCTTTAATCAAAAGATTGGTGGATTGGCATTTGCCGACATATTTCAGGAACTTTCGGCCCTTGCTACTGTTATTCATGCAGACTTAAAGTATTTGTAATTTTGCACTCAATTTAATTCCTATAAAAAATATCCGAGTTATCGAAAAGAGCCTGAAAAGAAAAAGCAAAGTTAAAAAGCAGCGTCCGGAGGCGGCTCAATTGCGCGACCTTATTGTGGAGGGCATGCAAGAAAAGAAAGCAGAAGCCATCGTATCTATTGACCTGAGCGAAGTGGAAGAAGCTGTTTGCGATCATTTCGTGATCTGCCATGCCAGCACGGGCCCCCAGGTAAGAGCTATTGCCGAGAGCATTATGAAAATTGTAAAGGAAAAAAACGGAGAAATCCCCTGGCAAAAAGAAGGTTTTAAAAATATGGAGTGGGTCTTAATCGACTATGCAGACGTAGTAGCACATATTTTCCTCAAAGAAATGCGTGTTCATTATCGTCTGGAAGACCTTTGGTCAGATGGTATCATCAGGGAATACGAAGAAAAATCGTAAACATTCAATTTATAGTAAGAAAAAAAATATGACGAATAACGAGAATAATAAAAGAAGCAACAAAAGCAAATCTGGGCCGGGGAAAAAGCCCGGAGGTAAATCCGGGTTCAACTGGTACTGGATCTACGGTTTGATTCTGCTCGGATTGCTTGCGCTGCAGTTTTTCAATTTCGATAGCAGCGAACGCATCAATCAGAAAGAATTTGCCTAGATGCTGCAAGCCGGAGACATTGAAAAAGTGCAGATCGTTAACGACAATATGGTAGAAGTAACAGTCAAGCCCGATTCTTTGGCCAAAAAGGAACGCTATGCCGATATTCGAAAACAGAAGTTCGGAGGCGGTTTAAATCAAGGGCCCCATTTCGTCTTTGAAATGCCAGCTGATGCCTTTCAGAAAAAACTGGATGAATGGCAGAAAGATCTTCCCCCGGAGAAGCAGATTTACCCGGAGTATGTCACTCGCACCGATTGGACTGGTCAAGTATTAAGCTGGGTGATCCCAATTGGTCTTTTTGTCTTGCTTTGGCTCTTTCTCATGCGCAGGCTGTCGGGAGGAATGGGTGCCGGAGGAAGCCAGATATTCAATGTAGGTAAATCCAAGGCCAACCTTTATGATAAAAACACCCAGGTGAATGTTACCTTTAAAGATGTAGCTGGTCTGGAAGAAGCCAAAGAAGAAGTCATGGAAGTGGTCGACTTCCTGAAGAATCCCGGGAAATATACCCGTCTTGGAGGTAAGATCCCCAAAGGTGTTTTACTGGTCGGCCCTCCGGGTACAGGGAAAACACTCATCGCCAAAGCCATGGCCGGAGAAGCACAGGTTCCATTCTTTTCTATGTCGGGTTCCGATTTTGTAGAGATGTTTGTGGGAGTAGGGGCCTCGCGAGTGCGAGACCTTTTCAAGCAGGCCCGCGAGAAGGCTCCCTGCATCATTTTTATTGATGAGATTGACGCCATAGGCCGCGCCAGAGGCAAACAACTCATTCAGGGCAATGACGAAAGAGAAAATACGCTCAATGCCCTCCTTGTAGAAATGGACGGGTTCAGTACCGACAAGGGGGTTATCATTGTGGCCGCCACCAACCGCCCCGATGTACTGGACACTGCCCTGCTGCGCTCGGGTCGTTTCGACCGACAAATAGCCGTGGACAAACCCGACCTCAATGCACGGGAACAAATTTTCAGAGTACACCTCAAGCCCATACGGGTAAGCAAAGAAGTTGATCCCAAAATCCTGGCACAGCAAACCCCCGGATTTGTAGGAAGTGATATTGCTAACATTTGCAACGAAGCAGCCCTCATTGCAGCCCGGAGGAATAAGAAAACTGTCGAAATGAAAGACTTTCAGGATGCCATTGACCGACAGATCGGTGGTTTGGAAAAGAAAAACAAACTCATTCAACCGGACGAAAGGCGCATCATTGCTTACCATGAAGCTGGCCATGCTATTGCGGGGTGGTTCCTTCCGCATGCCGATCCCCTCCTCAAGGTATCCATTGTGCCGCGGGGTATTGCAGCACTCGGCTATGCCCAATATCTTCCGAAGGAGCAATATCTGATCAATACCAATCAGTTTAAAGATCGTATTTGCAAGACTCTGGCAGGAAGGGCTGCCGAACAAATCGTTTTCGGACAAATATCAACCGGTGCACAAAACGATCTTGACTCGGTGACTAAAATGGCCTATGCCATGATTACTATTTACGGCATGGATGAGGAAATCGGGCATCTTTCTTATTATGAGATGCAGGATGGAAATGCCTTTAACAAACCCTATAGCGAGGAAACAGCAGCCCGCATCGACCAAAGAGCCAAGTCCATCATTCAGGAACAATATGATCGGGCCCTGAAACTGCTTCAGGAACGATATGAAGAGTTGGAACGCATCGCGCAGGAATTGCTTAAAAAAGAAGTAATTTATAAACGAGATGTGGAAGCCCTAATAGGGAAAAGACCTTTTGATGAGCATGGCAAACCGGAAAGTGAAGAGAAGGCGGAAGCAGAAGATGTCGTGACGGAAGGACAAAAATCGAAAGCCCCTCCCATGGATGACGGTGTCAACGGGCAAGTGGCCTCATCGAAAGATAACGAAACTCAAGCAGCTGCCGAAGAAGCCGAAGAACAGGCATAAAAGCAGAGAAAATCATGAAATCCGGATCGGCCAAAGGCGAAATATTGTCAAAGATCAGAGATGCCCTGAGTAAATCCCTTCCTCAGCCATATGCTTCCCTGGACAACGAACACCCTTTTTACAAAAGCAGCCCCGAAATACCGGAGATTCGCTTTGCCGAAAACTTTAAAAACAACGGTGGTGAGTTTATTTTTTGTATAGACGAGCAGGAATTTACGGAGCAGCTGAATGAACTTGCAGAAAGCAAAGGCTGGCGTCATCTTTTTGCCTGGGAAAAACAATTGCAGGACCTCTTCATAAAAAATAATTTCAAAAGATGCCGCATAGGCAGGAGCCTTGAAAAGGCCGATGCCGGAGTGACAGGCTGCGAAGCACTTATTGCCCGAACCGGCAGCATCCTTCTCAGCTCGCATCAAATGGAAGGACGCGGTCTGTCGATCTTTCCACCTGCGCATGTGGTGGTGGCCAATGTAGGTCAAATAGTCAACGACCTGAAAGACGGATTAAAAGGTCTTCACGAAAAGTACGAAAAGATACCTCCCTCCCTTATTACCCTTGTCAGCGGGCCAAGCCAAACGGCCGATATTGAAAAAACTCTGGTGAAAGGAGCCCACGGTCCCAGTGAAATCTATCTTTTTCTCATTGATAAAGCAGTGCATTGAGTAGCAAAGGCCATATCTATTTCGCTTCAGACTTTCACCTGGGCATTCCCGACCGGACGCAAAGTCTTGAACGGGAAAAATTAATTGTTCGCTGGCTCGAAGATATCTCCTCCGATGCCGAAGAGATCTTTTTACTGGGTGACATCTTCGACTTCTGGTTTGAGTTTCGCCATGTTATCCCAAAAGGTTTTGCCCGCCTGCAAGGGAAATTGGCCGAATTGACAGACCGCGGCATAGCCATTCACCTTTTTACGGGCAATCACGACATGTGGATGTTCGGATACCTGAGCGATGAGTTGGGACTGAAAATCCATAAAGAGCCCAAACCTTTTGAACGCAAAGGATATAAACTCCTGATTGGCCACGGAGATGGCCTGGGCCCCGGAGACCGGTCATACAAGCTATTAAAGAAAATATTTGCCAACAAACTGGCACAGCGTGCATTTGCATTTATGCATCCTTGGTATGGCATGGGAGTTGCACAATACTGGTCACAAAAAAGTCGCCTCTCAGAGGGAGGCCACATTCCACCTTATCTAGGTGAACAAAGAGAGTGGCTTGTGCAGTACTGCCGCACCGTTCTGGAGAAAGAAGATTTTGATTTTTTTATCTTCGGACACCGGCATCTGCCACTCGATATCAAACTAAATGAAAAAAGCCGCTATATCAACACGGGTGACTGGATCAATCACCACAGCTACGCTCTTCTTAACGCTGCTGGCCTGCAGCTTCACGAATTTACTTAAATCGCAGGAGCCTAGCTTTCGACTGCACTATGAACTGCCGATGGCAACCCGGGAGATTCGCGTAGACGATTTACATAACCTCTATGTGCTCACGTCTCCCTTCGAACTCAATAAATACGACCAAAACGGAAAGCTCCTTTTTTTCTTTTCGAATACGAGCTATGGCCCCGTGACCGAATTTGACCCCGGTAATCCCATGAATATCCTCGTGTATCACCGCGACTTTCAAAGCATTGAAGTCCTTGATAGAAGCTTATCTACAATCGGGACAATCGATCTCACGGCACTGGGCTATCAGGACATTCCCCTCATTGCCCATGCACAGGATGACCTCATCTGGATTTATGACAATGAGGCGGCACGTATAAAGAAAATTGATGCACGCGGTGAAGAACTCAATACATCGGTAAACCTTGCTGCCGAATTTGGCATTGAAAATCCCGCATTTCTCTTTGCACGCAATAACTATCTCATCCTAAGCGATTCTGTAAAAGGGATTTATATATTTGATAATTACGCCCAATTTTATCAAAAAATCTCGATCCACGGGGTACATAAAGTACAATTTGTCAGCGGTAAGATATTGTATTACAAAGAGGGGAAAATCCATTCCATAAACATGAAGACCCTGTCCCGCGAGGTAATAGCCCTGCCGGATACCGAAGCGCTGCAGGATGCCATCTGGCAGGCGCCCTTTCTTTATCTTCAAAAAAGCAAAAGCATCGTTGTTTACGAAAAGCAGGAGAAAGGTCGGTAACTTTGCATAGCCACAAACAGAGAAAAAGTGCTTGAAAAACTGGAGTCCATAAAGGAACGATTTGAAGATCTGAAACACAAGCTTTCAGACCCCGCTCTAATGCAGGATATGGAAGCTTTTAAGAAGCTGAGCAAGGAATACAAGGACCTGGAAGAAATCGTAAGTGTGGCAGAACATTACAAAAACATATTGAGCAACCTGGAGCACACCAAGGAACTGCTGCATACTGAAAAAGATGCGGAGATGCGTGAAATGGCACGGGAAGAACTGGCTTCACTGGAAAAAGAAAAGGTCGAAAGTGAATCTCGTATCAAACAGCTTCTGATACCGAAAGATCCCAATGACACCAAAAATGTTATGCTGGAAATAAGGGCAGGTACAGGTGGTGATGAGGCGGGCATATTTGCCGGTGATCTTTATAATATGTACACGCGGTTCTGCGAAAACCAGGGTTGGAAAACGGAGGTTCTTAGTGCCAGCGAGGGAAGCTCAGGTGGCTTCAAAGAAATTATTATGAGTGTGTCCGGAGATGAGGTTTATGGTACTTTAAAATATGAATCGGGGGTGCATCGGGTGCAGCGTGTACCAAAAACAGAATCGCAGGGGCGGGTGCATACTTCTGCGGCCACTGTAGCCGTCATTCCCGAAGCCGAAGAAGTCGATATTGAAATCAAAGAAGATGATATCAGGCGCGACACCTATCGGGCCTCGGGAGCAGGAGGGCAACATGTAAATAAAACAGAGTCGGCCGTCCGTCTTACGCACATACCCACGGGTATCGTTGCCGAGTGTCAGGCCGAAAGATCGCAGTTTAAAAACTACGATAAAGCCATGAAAATGCTGCGGGCACGTATCTATGAACAGGAAATCAGAAAACAACAGGAAAGCATTGCTGCGGAGCGAAAAACCCTTGTATCTTCTGGTGACCGATCTGCCAAAATCAGAACTTATAACTATCCCCAGGGAAGGGTGACCGACCATCGTATCAATCTGACCCTTTACAATCTGGACGAAGTGATGAACGGCAAACTGGATGAAATCATTGAACAGCTGAAACTGGCCGAAAACACCGAGAAACTAAAGAGTGGACAGACACTTTAAAAGTAAAATAATTTAGTTCTCAATACTACTCCCTTACCTTTGCCGCGTGACCTCAAAACTCAAAGCACACCTGGCCCTGATCGCTGCAAATGTAATTTATGGCCTCAACTACACGATAGCCAAAATTGCGCTGCCCGGATACATCGATCCCTTTTCATTTGTACTCATAAGGGTATCTCTTGCCCTCCTTCTTTTCTGGATGATGTGGGGGATACTTGTGAGAGAAGAAATAGAGCGCAAAGACATCCCCGTTTTTATGCTTGGGGGATTATTTGGCGTTGCCATCAACCAGCTCCTTTTCTTTCACGGGCTGGCCCAGACAACAGAGATTAATGCTTCTCTCATCATGATTACCGTTCCGATAATTGTACTCGTTCTCTCGCATCTGCTGATTCGTGAAAAAATCACCTGGCGCAAGATTAGCGGCATCACCCTTGCTGCCATCGGGGCTTTTCTTTTGATTGGATTCGGACAAGACTTCAACTTCGGCTCCGAAACCATGAATGGCGATCTCATGATCCTTGCCAATGCCAGTTCCTATGCCCTTTATCTGGTAATTATGAAACCCCTCACAAATAAATACAATCCATTAACAGTGGTGTCGATGGTTTTCAGCTTCGGACTTATTCCAGTGGCATTCTTTGGCTATAAACATCTGACGAAAATCGACTGGCCGGCATTTACACCTATTGTCTGGTTCAGTGTTCTGTATGTGGTACTGGCCACTACTGTCATGGCTTACCTCCTTAATATGTTCGCACTTAAAAAGGTCAATCCATCTATCGTCAGTGTATATATTTATTCTCAACCGCTGATAGCCACGACTGTGTCGGTGGCTGCCGGCAATGATTTACTCACCTTGTTGAAAGTACTTGCCGGAATGCTGATCATTCTTGGCGTATTTTTGACTACCCACACGCAGATGATTAATGCAGGATTATTTTATAAAAAGAAAGGAACATGATACTTTCCATGACGGGTTTTGGCAGGTCAGGCCGGACCCTTGGACCCAAAGTGCTGAGTATTGAACTCCGCGCGCTTAACAGCCGCTATCTCGATCTCAATCTCCGCCTACCCGCTGAACTGCGCAATGCCGAGCCCGAAATAAGACAAATGCTCACCCGCAACCTCATCCGGGGCAAAATCGATCTACTTATAAACATTGAAGGGGAAGGACTGAAAACGCAAAAACTCGATACAAAGCTGATTTCGGACTACTATGCACAACTTAAATCATTGCAAAAGCAACTGAATGACAATGCCAAGCTGCTTCCTTCAATCCTTCAATTTCCGGATGTCCTCAAACCCACAGTAGAAGAAGCGGATGAGAAGGAAAAAGAGATATTGATGGACGCCTTAAGCGATGCCATTGAGCAAGTACTTGCCTTTAGAAAACAAGAAGGCCATGCCACCGAAAAAGACATGCGAACGAAAATCGACCGAATTATGCAACTTTTGCATGAAATCGAAGCGGTCGATGAAGAACGTAAAATTCATGTCCGCGAGCGTCTGCACAATCTGCTAAAAGAATTACCGGCAAATAGTTTTGACGAGAAAAGAATGGAAGAGGAAATTTTGTATTACCTGGAAAAGATGGATATCAATGAAGAGAAGGTGCGCCTGAAGAATCACTGCAAGTATTTTTTCGATATCCTCGATAAGGACGAAATAGAAAAGGGAAAAAAGCTCAATTTTATACTTCAGGAAATAGGCAGAGAGATCAACACCATCGGTTCGAAAGCAGGTTTTGCGACAATACAACGCAAGGTGGTGCAAATGAAAGACGAACTCGAGAAGATGAAAGAACAAGTACTGAACATCGTATAAATCGGGTAGAGATGGGCAAGAAAGCAGTCATTGAAGTGAGGAACCTTGTTAAGAAGTATGGCAAGTTTACCGCGGTCAAAGGAATCAGCTTCGATGTGGAGGAAGGAGAGATTTTCGGCATCGTAGGACCCAATGGAGCTGGCAAAACCAGTATGGTGGAATGCCTGGAGGGCATACGCGAATTTGATGCGGGCGAAATCAGGGTAGCCGGGCTTCACCCAATCCGCGATGCAAGCCACCTGAAACAAAAAATCGGCATTCAACTTCAGGAGAGCCAGCTTCCCGATCGTATCAAAACCCGGGAAGCACTTGAATTGTTTGCCGCTCTTTACCGGAAAAGTATTCCCTGGAAAGCAATGGTAAAAGAGCTGGGATTGGAAGAGAAACTGAACAGCTACTACGACAAACTTTCGGGCGGACAAAAACAGCGGCTTTCCATTGCCATGGCACTTATCAACGACCCTGAGATTGTTTTCTTTGATGAACTGACGACCGGCCTTGACCCTCAGGCAAGGCGTATCATCTGGTCGCTGGTCGAAAATGTGCAGAAGATGGGGAAAACAGTAGTACTGGTTACCCACTTTATGGAAGAGGCCGAGCGCCTCTGCGACCGGGTAGCCATCATCGATCATGGTGAACTGATCGCGCTCGACACACCTGCCCGCCTTATCCGCAACGTGCATGCCCATTACCGGATAAGCTTTAAGGCGGAAGAAAATATCCCCCAATCTCTTTTTGAAGGACATGCATTTATCCGTAAAGTACAACAAGAAGATCATTACTATGAAATCGAAGTAGCGGATGTAGTAGCGGTTGCCAACTTTATCCGCTTGCTGGCCGATTTAGATATCGCTTTTGTAGAATTGACCATACACCAGCCCAGCCTGGAAGATGTATTTATTGCTTTGACCGGAAAAGAACTTAGAGAATGATGTGGCGACAATATTTGAAACTTACCTCCGTAGAATTTCGCATTTTCCTGCGCGAACCGGTGGCCGTTTTTTTCAATCTCTTCTTTCCCCTAATGTTTCTGTTCCTGACGATGCATGTTTTCCTCTCGAAGGAAGCGGTAGAGCAAGGAGCGATCAATGTATATATCCCCGCCTTTATCATTATAATAACTACAGGAGTTTCCTTTTTCAATATTCCCATTTACATAGTTAAGTACAGAAATACTAAGTTTTTGAAAAGACTTCGGGTCGCTCCTCTCAGCCCTATTACCATTCTTCTTAGCCTTGGCACCGCCAATCTACTAATGTTGCTCTTTGGTCTGATTATTCTGGTGCTGCTTGGGATCTTTCTCTATGGGGCCAGCTTCAACGGCAACATCCTGCTTTTTACCGCTGGACTGCTGCTTTCCTTTCTGAGTCTTGGTTCCATCGGTTTGCTTATAGCCAGTTTCTCGCGGGGCATGCGTACGGTAAATGTGGTTGGCCAACTGGTCTATTACCCAATGCTATTTCTTTCCGGAGCCATTCCACTTCACCTTCCAACGTGGCTTGAAGGTATTGCCCGCCTGCTACCGATCACTTATGCCGTTGAGCTCACTCAGCGACTATGGAATTTAGATTATTTTGAAAACACACTTCACTATCAATTTCAAACCGGCAGTGCATGGATTGACGTGCTTGTGCTTTCGGCCTATCTGGTAGGAGCCTTGAGCATAGCATTGCTGACATTCAAATGGGAATAATATGCAGGGAAAAGCAATCATCATCACAGCCCCGTCCGGTGGCGGAAAAAGCACCTTGATCCGTTACCTCATGGACAGAATACCAAACCTGGCCTTCTCCGTTTCGGCTACTACCCGTCAGCGAAGAAGCCATGAGAAAAATAGAGTTCATTATCACTTCCTTACTCCCGAGGACTTTCAAAAGAAAATATCCGAAGGGGACTTTATCGAATGGGAAGAGGTCTATCCGGGCTCGTATTACGGCACGTTAAAAGAAGATGTGAAACGGCTTTGGAAAGAAGGAAAAACCTTGGTCTTTGATGTAGACGTAATGGGGGCTCTGTCACTAAAAAAATATTTTGGCCCTGCGGCCTTGGCTATTTTCATAATGCCACCATCGCTGGAGGTTCTGGAAGAAAGACTAACAAAAAGGGGTACGGAAAATGCCCAATCTCTTAAAGAGCGCCTTGAGCGGGCAGAAATGGAGCTCGAAAAAGCCGGGTTCTTTGATACGGTAATAGTGAATGACCACATAGAGAGAGCCGGAGAAGAACTGGTCAATAAGGTGAAAAAATTTATTGATGCCAAGGCCTTGTAAAATATTTAAAATCAGCTAATTTTAACGGAGAGCAATTCAAGCAAAGTGGTAACCAAAACAACAGAAGGCGTTAAAATCAGTGTAGAGACCTATTATCAGCCGGAATATTCCAAGCCGCTGAGCAATGAATTCATGTTTGCCTATCGCATCACCATCGAAAATCAAAGCAACCAGACCCTCCGCTTGCTGAGCCGCCACTGGCACATAATTGACTCCAACGGAGGCAAGCGAGAAATATACGGTGAAGGTGTGGTTGGGAAACAGCCTGTGATCGAGCCCGGGCAAACGCATCGATATGTTTCGGGTTGTCACCTGCGGACTGAAATGGGCAAGATGTACGGCACCTTTACGATGGAGCGTGAGCTTAGCGGTGAAAGTTTTAAGGTCAAAATTCCGGAGTTTCGGCTCTTGGCTCCCGAAAAAATGAATTAGTTCATTTAGCTCCCTGCTATCTGCGAAAGCTATCTATGCAAATAATAAGAAACAGACCCCGCTGGTTGGTATGTTATACCGCACCACGAGCCGAGAAGAAAGTAAACGAACGACTTAAGAGCTGGGATATTGAAGCTTTTCTGCCCACTCAGCGTGTTTTAAAACAGTGGAGCGATCGCAAGAAGTGGGTCGAAGAAGCCCTTTTTCGATCTTATATTTTTGTGAAAGTCAAACCTACAGAGCAAGGTCAGGTTTTGCAGGTACCGGGCATCCTGCGTTTTATTTATTACCTGGGGAAGCCGGCCGAGATATCGGAAAAACAAATTGAAGATATTCGTGCTTTGCTCCGCAACGAAGTACCACTAACAGCCCTCCCCATCGATTTAAAAAAAGGTGATCTGATCCGAATTACGGCTGGTCCGCTGAAGGACATCGAAGGCGAACTGATGGAAATTCAGGGAAAAAGAAAACTACTCATCCGCCTAAATGGCATTGAGCAATCTGTGGTAGCAAGTATCCCGGCTCATCAAATTGAAAGAGTCAGACCTGTTGATCACTCGTCTCACGGATAAAGTCGGCTGATATGCCATTGCCCGCTCTCCAACTTGCGATAGCGTATGCGATCATGAAGGCGATTTGGGCGTCCCTGCCAGAACTCAAACAAATCGGGGGCCAGCACGTATCCCCCCCAATATTTTGGCCGGGGAATGATTTTCCCTTCATATTTTTTCTCCAGCTTCCGAAATTTCTCCTCCAGTTCATCCCTCCCTTTTGCAGGAGCACTCTGCCATTCCGATACCAGAGCTGCCAACTGACTTCCCCTGGGCCGTGAATGAAAATAAGCCTCCGATTCTTGCTCCGATATTTTATGCACCGGACCTGAAATTCGAACCTGCCTTTCTTTCGTAAACCAAAAGAAATTGATGCTGGCGTATGGATTCTCTTCCATATCCTTCGCCTTCTCCGATCGATAGTTGGTAAAAAATACAAAACCCTCCTCATCAAATGATTTCAATAACATCATTCGGCTACTGACCTTTCCATCATAACCTACCGTGCTCAGATTCATGGCATTTACCTCGCCAATTGGTGTTTTGGCCACCTCATCAAACCAAAGAGCAAACTGTATAAAAGGATTTTGATCTATAGCCGAGTCATCAAGTCGATACTTCGAGTAATCTTTTCTAAGGGATGCAATCTTTTTCTTCTCCATAATAATCTACAACGTACTAAAGGTATATTTTATAATTTCGAATTTAAACGCATATCTCCTATTTAAACAGTAGCAATGAACCTGAATACTTCCCGTCTTACACCTTCTCACCCGAATTGGCTGGAGCTTAATTCAACCAACCTGGATGAGTTTCTCATTGAAGCTGCCGATTGCGAGCGAAAGGCATTGGCACTGGCCATGCAATTCACTTCAAAATATCCCAAATATAAAGAGCTTATGGTTGGATTAACAGGTATTGCCAGCGGCAATCTTCAGAACTTCCGCTCTCTCCTGGCGTATTTTGATAAGAATGGTATAGAGATGCTCCGCGAAATACAAAAGAACCTGTATACCATTAATCTGATTTACAAATGCCGGCACAAACATGCTGAGCGCCTGCTTGATAAATTTATTATAGCTTCACTGATGGAGTTAAGGGCTGCTGAGCGATATGACCAGCTTATAAACAAGCTTGAAAGCAAGACGATACAATCACTGCTTTCACAAATTAGCGTCCGAAAGAAAATGCACTCGGAGAAATACCTCCAACTAGCGGCAAAGTATTTCAAAACGAACGAGATCAAAAAGCGTGTGAAATATTTTTTACAGGCAGAGCACAATGTGATGCGCTCTATGGCTCCCAGGATCAGCCTGTACTAGACGGAGTCTCAGTTTCCTTTTTTATTTCTGCCTCCTCTTTTAGTAGTGTCTGAAGCTTTTTTAATTCCTTGTTACATTGTTTCAGTTCTCTCTTTCTGCGCACAAGCCGCCCCCACATAGGTAGCAGCGTGAGCAAGATTCCCAGAAAAAATACAACGGCCATAATCAATACAAAGGAGCTCTTGATCTTCCAAAACCACAGATTTATTTCTATAAATTTGTTATTTTGAAAAACAAGGCTCGTAGCCAGAATACCCAAGACGAGCGCAAGCATTATTGGTATCGGGTTGCTTTTCTTTGACTTTTGTGCTGTCATCATGTATCTTTTTTATTGAAAAAAGCCACGGGTATCAAATAATCCGCGTTTACTTACGTAGTTACGAATACTTTTCTTGAATGAAAAAATTTTTTATCTCATTTTACCTGGCCATATGCACGCTGTTTCCCCTCAGCGGACAACAGTTGATCTCCGTGTCGGGGATCATCGTTGACGAGGCTCATTTGGTCACCATTCCTTATGTTTCGGTTTCTCTCATTGGCTCGACCTATGGCACTTCAGGTAAGGAAAATGGTTTCTTTTCCATTGTCGCTCATCCCGGAGATACACTTCTCTTTTCTTCTCTGGGTTATGAGCCGTTCTATTTAACGGTTCCCGATACTCTGACTCGTTACCGCTGGTCTACTGTTATTGAAATGCAGAGAGATACGATCATGTTGAAAGAAGCCATCATCTATCCGTGGCCCAATGTCCAGGGCTTCAAAAGCGCCTTTCTGGCTTATCGGCCTGAGAAAACCCAAGATAAGCTAGGCTATATGCCCCCGGGAATCATCAATAAGCCGGATACCTTTTATCCGGTAAATCCAACGTTGATGAATCCCTTCAGTCTAATTTATGAAAAAGTGGTGCTTGAAATCATTAAACGCACACCAAAGAAAAAGAAGGCTCGGGAATTACCTAGCTTTGATTAGTCCGAATTTCCATTTGCTTCTTCATCCCTTTCCTCAAGCAAATAGTTAACTGCTGTGCTGATATCCTTCAGATTAAGTGGCTTACGCAGAATTCTCCTTACAAACGGGCTTCTTCTGGCCCTGTGAAGGTCGCCCCGGTCAAGTGTGGAAGAAACCATAAAAATGGACACCTGATCAATGACCTCTATTGGAAGGGTTTCGAAACTGTCGAGGAAATCAAAACCGTTAAGCCCCGGCATCTGAATATCAAGCAGGATGAGATCGGGAAGCTTGGCCGGCTTACGTGCATTGGACTTCAAAAAGCGAATAGCTTCTTTAACGGAAAGAAAAGGAGTCACGTCATTTGAAATACCCGCTACACTAAGCATTTTCTCGTGTAGGTAAAGGTCAATCTCATTGTCGTCTACCAGCATGACTTTCATCTCCTCATTCATACATTATTAGGGATTTCAATGTTGAAAGTAGTTCCTTCACCTACAGCAGAATTCACATCAATTTGACCTCCCATTTTATCCAGGGCCTCTTTAACGATGAAAAGTCCTATTCCCGATCCTGAATTCTTTTGTGTGGCCCGGAAGAACATATCGAATATTTTATCTACATATTCGGGTTCAATACCAATGCCATTGTCCGAGATGCAAATCATTGCCTTGTCGGCCAGCACATTGATATCTACACGTATCACCTGCAATTCGGCCTCGGGGCGTTGATACTTTATGGCATTTGAGATGATGTTTACCAGTACTGTTTTGATGCGGAAAGAATCGCCCAGAAAAGAACCCGGCTGGTTGATATTTACCTGGAAGTCTATCTTGCTATCCGAGAGCATACTTAAGTCTTCTAGGATGCCTTTGACGAGCATATTGAAATCGACCTCATTCCGAATTGCATCTGAGCGAATATTCTGATAATAGTCTATGATATTCTGAATAAATTCATCCAGTCGTTTCACACTTCGGTCAATCAGCGGGAGGTAAGGATCATCACCAAAATCTCCTACTTCTAAGCGGGCCAGATTGAGCACTCCCATAATGGAGGTAAGTGGAGCCCGAAGGTCATGTGAGGCACTGTACACAAAACGGTTCAGCTCATCATTGGTTTTCTGAAGTTTCCTATTTTTCTCACGCAATTCCTTTTTGGCATTATAGTAGCTGAATCCGTTCTCAATGGCAATGCGAATTTCCTGTTCATCCCAGGGCTTTGTAAGATAGCGATAGACATGCCCCTTGTTGATGGCATCAACCACTGCTTTGATATCGGTATATCCTGTGAGGAGGATGCGAATGCAATCGGGATAAGTGTCAATAATACTTTGGAAAAACTCCACCCCGGTGGTGTCGGGCATGCGTTGATCAGAGATGACAATAGGAATTTCGGTTTGATCCAGAATCTCCCTTGCCTCCTTGGCAGTTAGTGCTACATGTACTCTGTAATCTCTTCTGAATGCACTTTTGAATGAAATCAGATTGTTTTCTTCATCATCCAGGAAGAGTACGTCAATTCTGTCTTTACTCATTTAATTTTTTAAGAAGTATAGTGATCTACTGGTAGTTTTATTATAAACTCGGTGCCCACACCAAGTTCAGAGTTTACAATAATTTCTCCCCTATGGTCTTCGAGTATGCCAAATACAATGGCCATTCCTAAACCCGTACCCTGGCCCACAGGTTTTGTTGTAAAAAAGGGTTCAAAGATCTTGGCCTTCACCTCTTCGCTCATGCCCATACCAGTGTCCTTGATAGAAACAGAAACCATATCCGGGCCTTCTCTACGGGTTGTAATCGTAATCGTTTCATGATCCGTCATTTCTTCTTTCATTTCAATAGCCTGAATGGCATTGGAGATGATATTCATAAAAATCTGGTTAATCTTATCGCCCCGGCATTCCACCTTGGGAATGCCCCCGTAGTCTTTCACAAGTTTGATTTTATTTTTCAGTGCATTGTTCAAAATAATTAGGGTCGAATCCAATCCTTCTTCCAAGTCGTGATGCTTATACCCCTCTTCGTCCATACGGCTAAAATTCTTCAGCCCCTTGACAATGCTGGCTGTGCGCTTGGCTCCCTCCTCGATTCCGGTTAGCAGGGAGTCGATCTCTTCCAGCGAATATTCAAAATCAATATCCTTCTTGTATTTCTGAATTTCAATCAATTTCTCTCTCAGTTCTCCTTCTTCCTCAATGAGGGCGTCATATTTTCCAAGCACTTCAATGAGATCCTGAATATCCATTTTCAGTGGATTGATATTGCTTGTCACAAAGTTGATCGGATTGTTTATCTCATGGGCCACACCGGCAGTAAGCTGACCGAGTGAAGCCATTTTCTCGGATTCCACCAGTTGTGTTTGTGCATCGGTCAGGTTTTTCAGGGTTTTGGCCAGCTCATCATTGGCTTTTTCAAGGTCTTTGGTTCTTTCCTTCACTTTTTGTTCGAGAAGGATATTCTGTTCACGAACAATGCGCTCATTCTCCTTGAGCACTTCGATGGCCTTCAGTCGCGATTCTTCGCGTTCCCGTTTTAGCGTATTGATACGGTCGGCCAGGGCGAAGGAAAGGAGCACTACTTCAAATGCCGATCCGATCTTCACGGAGTTAACCGTCCAAAGATTATAGGGAAGATAATTGAGGTCTTTAAATACAAATATCATGACCCCAAGCAGGAATAAAGTCAAGGCAATGAGATAAAACTTGGCTGGGCGGTACCCCTTATGGAGTATCAATGCCGCCACGATAATCAGCAGAAACGAAGAACCCGCATTGAAGTTGATTATCCTGTAGCTGAGACTGGTCATATTCATCAAGAGCAAAACAAAACTGACAAGATAAAGCCCGATATATCCGTTAAACACCCAGTACATGGGCTTGTAATAGCGTTTTATTTTCAGAAAGCTTTGAGAGAAGATCACGGTAGTAATTCCCGAAAATATCCCCATGAGATTGATCGATTTATCTGCCATCCACGCATTGTTCGGCCAGAGAAATTTAAAACCATAACCGTCCAGTGTAAACTGTGTCAATCCGATGGCCGCAATGCTCAATACATAGAGTAAATAATTGCTGTCACGATCAGTTATATAGATAAAAATATTGTAGAGGATCATTACCAGTATCAGCCCGTAATAAAATCCAGAAAATAGATTGATATTCGACTTATAAACCATGAAGACATCTTGCGACTCGAGTTTCACGGGCAGCATAAACTGCTCAAGACAGTCAAAACGCATCACAAACTGACGATTTTCGCCTTTATGCAGAGAGAGGGGAAA
>Ga0114931_10002077_pt1 | contig 25546 bp, 26 predicted proteins | sample 2SBtaG_FD_89579 | JGI IMG/M metagenome (GOLD analysis project Ga0114931, IMG submission 89579) | Deep subsurface microbial communities from Kolumbo volcano to uncover new lineages of life (NeLLi) - 2SBTROV14_V59a metaG | ecosystem: Environmental > Aquatic > Marine > Volcanic | place: Kolumbo... | reverse complement strand
AGCTCTTTTATATCGGCTTTCGGATTATCAATAAGATAAGTGGTGGCATCAACGACTTCCGCTAAATTATGCGGCGGGATATTGGTGGCCATGCCGACCGCAATACCGACCGCGCCGTTTAAGAGAAGGCCGGGAATTTTCGCCGGCAACACTTTCGGTTCCTTGCGAGAATTATCGTAGTTTGGCTGCCAATCCACTGTTCCTTTTTCAATATCCGCCAAAAGTTCCTGAGAAATTCGGGCCAGCCGGCACTCGGTATAACGCATGGCCGCCGCGCGGTCGCCGTCCACCGATCCCCAGTTTCCCTGACCTTGAATAAGCGGGTAACGCAATGAAAAGTCCTGCGCCATTCGGACCAGCGTATCGTAAATGGCGCTATCCCCGTGCGGATGATACTTGCCCATTACTTCCCCGATAATATTCGCCGATTTTTTCAGTTTGGCGTCGGCGGTGGAGCCCGAATCCCACATACCCCAAAGAATCCGGCGCTGAACAGGTTTTAGTCCGTCGCGGACATCCGGCAAAGCCCGGCTGACAATAACCGACATCGCATAATCCAGATATGATTCCGCAAGTTCTTTTATGATTGGTTGTTTTTCTATGTTTGCCATAAATAAAATATCCGAGACCGAATTATTTTCGCCGAACGGAGAAAATAACCGCGCCTTGCCGCGCGCTTACAATCTAAGGCAACGGAGTCGGCGGGATCGGTTCTAAATCATCATCAATAAAATTTCGATCCCTTAAATCAATGCGCAGATTGCGCCTGGCGCCGGTGGCGCCCTTAATGTCGCCGATAAGGTTGCCGAATGTTTTGTTGATATTAGCCACTTGTTCTTGAGACGCGCTTTGGTTTTTTGCTTCGCTGTTAACCGCCAGTTGAACGACCGCGCTTTTCGCCCCGCCGCTGAACAAACTCGCGTAAGCGCCCCAGAGACCCAATATCGCCAAGGTTGCCACCGCCGAAAAAAACAGCGACCAAGTTCGTTTCGTCGTCTCATCCGATTTTCGGATTTGTTCTGTAAATTGTTTTATCCGTTTACGCATTTATATAAATAATTTCCGTTTGTAACGGTATGTCTTTCTTTTTTATTGTCAGCCTATCAACGCTCTCGACCTTAAATCCCAGTTCTTTATCAATATCCTTGACGCTCTTTATGTAAGTCGGGATGATAATGCGCGGTTCCAACTGCTTGACCAATGTCGCCGATCCCGACGGCGCGAAAATAATATCAATATTCCCCAGCTTTTCTTTGATTGTGATATCGGTAATTTTTTTGGGCGCGCCCAGAAAAACCAAGGATATTCCCTCCGCTTTCACCTCGTAAATCGTTTCTAAAATATCTCCGCCGGATTCCGCCGCCGGAATACCGTGAATTGTTATCCCTTTTATGTCATATTCTCCGGGACCGATGATTTCTTCTGAAGAAAACGTGATACCGGGCAAAGGAAATTTTTGGGCGAGACGAAGCGTCACATCGGCTTTCAGCCGCTGGTCGGACGGATTAACAACCAAAGATAAGCCTCCGGTTTGCACTCGAAAAGTTTCTGTTCCGTGCCGCGTTATAATCATCAACCTATTATAACAAAATATCAACGACATTTCAAAGGTTTATTGCGAAATTTGCCGGCTTGCGTTAATAAAAAAAATCTATTATACTATAACCACTCATATGAAAACCGAGCCTTCATTAAAGAGAATTATCAAGAGCAAAAACGGCTTTTTCGCCAAGATTAAAATGGGCGAATTGGTTGAATCCAAAGTGCTCGAGAAAACGCCTCGGGCCGTTTATTTTGACATTGATCCGTTCGGAACCGGGGTTATTTACGGCGTCGAATTGATTAACGCCCAACCGATTACCAAAGATCTTAATGTTGGTGATTCGGTAACCGCCAAAATACTCAGCCCCGAAAACGATGACGGCTATATTGAGTTGTCCTTGAGCGAAGCCGGCAAACAAAAGTCCTGGGAGTCGGTCAAGGATATAAAAGATAAGGGCGAAGTGATAACCGTGAAGATTGCCAGCGCCAATTCCGGCGGACTGACAACGCGCATTAATGACTTACCCGCGTTTTTGCCGGTTTCCCAACTCGCCACCGAACATTATCCGCGAGTCACGGACGGCGATCGGGACAAAATTCTGGAAGCCCTTAAGAAGCTGGTTGACACCGAGATCAACGTGAAAATTATTGACATCAATCCCCGCGCCAACAAACTGATCATTTCCGAAAGGGAGATTGTCAGTGAAAATATCAAAGAAGTATTGGATAAATACAAGGAGGGCGACGTTGTCGCCGGCATCATTTCCGGCGTGGCCGATTTCGGCGCCTTTATGAAATTCGCGGATTATCCGCAAATTGAAGGATTGGTTCACATTTCCGAATTGGACCACCGCCTAATCAATAATCCGAAAGAGATTGTCAGTATCAATGAAGCGGTTCAAGCAAAAATTACGGAAATTAAAAACGGCCGGGTTTCCCTGTCACTTAAAGCACTGAAAGACAATCCTTGGGAAAAAGTTTCCGATAAATACAAAGCCGGGGACGAAGTAAAAGGAAAAGTGGTTCGGTTCAATCCTTTTGGCACTTTTATCGCTTTGGATGAAGATATTCAAGGCCTTATTCATGTCTCGGAATTCGGCAGCGCGGAGGAGATGAAAAACCAGATTAAAGAAGGTGAATCGTATACATTCCACATTGATTCCGTAAAACCGAAGGAAAAAAGAATTATCCTTAAATTAAAACATTAGCCGCGGTTGTTTTAAAATTAATAAATCGCCGCGAAATTATAATAATAAAATTTTCCCATGATTACTTCCCGAAAGAAAAAATTGGTCATTGACACCTACAAAACTCATGACCGCGATACCGGTTCGGCCGCGGTCCAAGTCGCCCTTCTGACGAAACGCATCACCGAACTGACCGGCCACTTAAAAAAACACAAAAAAGACCATCATTCCCGCCGAGGACTTCTTAAAATGGTCGGCAAACGCCGGCGCCTTCTTCGTTATTTGGAAAAACACAATATTCGGCTCCACAACCGAACCATCAAACGACTCGGCCTTAAAAAAAGGTAGTATTATGAATAAGCGGATTACCGTCGCGCCGCGCCTTCATAATTATTTATAAATCTTCTTAATTTTTTATGAAAAATAAAGATCAGCGAGTGGGCGTTTTTATTGACATTCAGAATCTTTACCATTCGGCGAAGAATCTTCATAACGCCCGTGTTAATTTTAAAGAGTTGGTCCGATATCTCGTCGGTAACAGAAAACTGATCCGGACAATGGCTTACGTCGTTAAAACCGAAGATACTTTCGGAGAAGCGTCATTTTTTGACGCCCTGCACCGAGCCGGCATTGAATTGCGCGTCAAGGATATTCAAATTTTCCACGGCGGTGCCAAAAAAGCCGATTGGGACGTGGGCATGGCCGTTGACGCCATTCGGATGTCTGAATTCCTGGATGTGGTTGTCCTTATTACCGGCGACGGGGATTTCGTGCCGCTTGTTGAATACTTGAAATGGGGCAAGGGACGGCTGGTGGAAGTCGCCGCGTTCAGCCGCAGCAGTTCCGGAAAGCTCAAAGAAAGCGCCGATGAATTTATTTGCATTGAAGATGTTCCGAAAGTATTGATGAAAACGGGAATGATCGCGAAAAAAACGGCGCGAAAAACAAAATCATCGCAATAATAAAATTTTAAATAAAAGTATGGGTTTAGACAGAAAACAATTCAAAATTGAATTCCACGGCAAGGATTTGATTTTTGAAACATCCCGAATTGCCGAACAAGCAACTTCATCAATAATCGTTTATTACGGCGGCACCGCCGTTCTGGCCACCGTTGTTATGAGCGATAAGGATGTTGAATCTCATTATTTTCCTTTAAGGGTTGATTATGAAGAAAAATTTTACGCGGGCGGAAAGATATTAGGCAGTCGTTTTGTCCGGCGAGAAGGCCGGCCTTCCGAAGAGGCCATTCTCACCGGCCGGCTGATTGATCGCTCAATCCGGCCGCTTTTTGATCATCGGATGCGCCGCGAAGTGCAAGTGGTTACGACCATTCTTTCTTATGACGGAGAAAACGATCCGGCCTTTGTCGCTTTTATCGCGGCCTCAACGGCCCTCTTAATATCGCCCGTGCCTTGGCAAGGTCCGGTTGGCGCGGTCAGCATAATGAAAGATAAAAACGACAAGTTTCATATCAACCCGACTAATTCCGTCTTAAAGGAGGGTTGGATTTTTAACGCTTTTGTGGCCGGCACGGGCGAAAAGATTAATATGGTGGAATTTGAAGGCATTGAAGCCGGTGAAGAAGAAGTTATCCAAGCTTTTGAAGAAGCAAATAAAGAAATAATTAAACTGACCGCGTTTCAGAATAAAATCCGGAAGGAAATCGGCGTTCCTAAAGCCGACGTTCCTCTGGTTGACCTTGAAGGTGAAACCAAAGAAGAAATGAACGCTTTCTTGGCCGACAAAATTGAAAAAGCGATCTACACGAAAAACAAAACCGATCGGGCGCGCAATCTCGGCGAACTTCAGGAACAATTAAAACAATACCTGCTTGAAAAAGATTATTCGGAAGATGACTTGCGCGGATTGGAATACAGTTTTGAGAAAGTTGTTGATGAAGCAATCCATAAAAATATTCTCACCGGGGAACGGCGGCCCGACGGCCGCGCCCTCAACGAAGTGCGAAATCTTTATTCCGAGGTGGGGCTCCTGGAACATACGCACGGTTCGGCTATTTTTACCCGCGGCAATACCCAGTCGTTGGCCGTAACCACGCTGGGCGCGCCCGGCTCGGAACAATTAATTGAATCGCTTGAGTTTTCCGGGAAAAGGCGGTTCCTCTTGCATTACAATTTTCCCCCTTATTCCGTCGGTGAAGTCGGTCCCTTTCGCGGACCGGGCCGGCGCGAAATAGGCCACGGCGCCTTGGCCGAAAAAGCGGTTCGCAATCTTCTTCCTAAAAAAGAGGATTTTCCATACACAATCAGAACCGTTTCGGAAATTCTTTCCTCCAACGGCTCGTCGTCAATGGCCACCGTTTGCGCTACCTCGCTTTCCTTGATGGATGCCGGCGTCAATCTTAAAAATCCGGTTGCCGGCATTGCCATGGGACTTATAACCGATGGCGCTCAAGAAAAAATTCTCACTGATATCCAAGGTCCCGAAGATCATTACGGAGATATGGATTTCAAAATTGCCGGTACGGAAAACGGTATTACCGCCATGCAGCTTGATACAAAAATCGGCGGCATAACCATTGCGACCACTAAAAAAGTGCTTGCCGAAAGCCGCGCGGCCCGTCTCCATATTTTGAAAAGTATGAAGCAGACGCTCGCCGCTCCTCGTAAAGAACTTTCACCTTACGCGCCGCTTATATTAACATTAAAGATTGATCCTTCCCGCATCGGCGAAGTAATCGGCCCCGGCGGAAAAGTTATCAACGGCATTATTGAAAAAACCGGCGCCGAAAGCATTGATATTGAAGACGATGGCATGATTTATATCGCCGGCATGAATCGAGAAACCGCGGAAAACGCCCTGCGCGAAGTTCAAGGCATTGTTAGAGAATACTCCATCGGGGAAATTGTGGAAGGAAAAGTGGTCAAGCTTATGGATTTTGGCGCCATTGTTGAATTCGGACCGGGTCACGACGGCATGATTCACATCTCGGAGTTTTCAGATAACTTCGTAAAAAACATCGGCGATGTCGTCAAATTGGGTGATACCGTCCGAGCCAAGATAGTTAAAATTGACAACGGCAAGATCGGCTTGTCTCTTAAAAATCTGGACAAATAGCAGGTGGTGGATTAATTCCCGTTTGTTTTATGATACTCTTATGAAGAGAGGAAGGTTTTTATTTTAATTAAAAACGCGGTCGCTTTGCTTCATAATTATTAGTTTATTTTTTAATACCATGGACGAGAACCAAAATAAACAGCCGTTAAACCCCGGCAGTCAAAATCAACCGCCGGGAGCGGCGCCTTTTCAAAATAACGGCAATGATCCGGAAAAAGAGCTTTCGGAAAATTTCCAAGGTTCGGATGTACCCAAACAAGAACCCGTGATAAAGATCCGGACAATGAAAGATGATGTTTCCGAAAGCGCCGGTGAAACGCCGGCGGCGGATACTTTCTCCGCCCCCGCGCCCAATCCACCCGCGCCCAATCCACCCGCGCCGACTCCTCCCGTTTCTCCGCCGCCTCCCCCGCCGCCGTCCGTCAATCCTTCGGCGCCGCCAAAACCCGATTTTGAAACCGAGGAACCGGTATTCCAGCCGCAAAACACGGACCGTTCCGATTACTCAGCCGCCGATTACGGAGTATCATCCGGCCGCAAAAAACTTTTTATCATCATCGGTATTGTTATCGGCGTTTTAATTTTAGGAGTCGTCGGTTATTTATTTATTATCCCGGCGCTTTTTCCGCCTTTGGTTGTTCCGGAAGAACCGGCGCCGACCGCGGCTCTCCCGCCGGCACCCGTTGAACCAGAAACGCCGTCCGTATCTGAACCGGAAATATTGGTTCATAAATCATTCTTTCTCACCGCGCCGGACGAAACCGTTGAGACCAATCTACGCGACCTTAATTATTCAACCATCCAATCTTCCTTAACCAGGGCCGCTGCCAACAATATCCCCGATGATTCTCTCAAGGAAATTGTTTTGAAATCCGACGGCAGCCAATTTCCGTTTGCCGATTTCTTAAGTAACTTTTCTTCGGCAGAAACGGGTGCCCCTGCTCCCGCGTTTGTTAATACCGACCAGTTTGAAAAAGATTTCACCGCTTTTCTTTACTACGATTCCCAAGGTGTCTGGCCGGGATATATCGCAAAGATGAAAGGCGGCGTTACCGCCGCCCAGGTAATGCTGGATCTTCAAAATGCCGAACCGGTTTTGAATATCGAAAAATTCTATCTGACCGGCCACGAATCGGGCGCCTTGGGAGAATTCAAAGACGGTCAAGCCAAAGAAATTCCCACACGCTACCTTGTGGGCGCAAACGCCGGCGCCGCCTTTAACTACGGTGTCTTCGGTGACTATCTGGTCCTAAGCACGTCTTATAACGGCCTTCTGAAATCACTTTCCCTTTTAGGGCTTTAGAGTAACGGTTGGAAAAAATGAATAAGCCAAGCGGCCGGTTTTTCGTACCAGGAAACGCCGTTTTTCATGTTGCGCAGAGGAACGGCTTGGCGCCGCCAGCGTTCCATAATTCGTTTCAAGTCGTTAATCATATCTCGGCGCCGGAAAACAAGGCTTATCTCACTGTTGAAATCAAAACTTTGAGCGTCAATGTTATTGGAACCAACCAAACCCTCTTTGCCGTCAACAAGAAACGCCTTGGCGTGAATCATCTCGCGTGTAAGATAAAAATTGACGCCGTGTTTTTGCAATCGGTAAGCAAAAAAACGATTCGCCCAGCGCATAATGCCGATATCGGCCTGCTGGGGGATAATGACGTCAACTTGCACTCCTTGCCGGCAAGCAGTTTTAAGCGAATCAATCAGCCAGCGACCGGGAATAAAGTAAGGCGTAACAATAATCACCCGGGCCCGCGCTTGCATAATCTGTTTTTTATAATACTCGCGCAGGGCGCGCTTTTTCTTTAATATCGGCGCGTGATCAATAATCCGATGTTTCGCCGCGCGAATTTTCCTCCTTACTTTTAATATTTTTCTTTCTTGATAAAAAGACAGTAAGTGAGAATCTCTGCCTTTGCATAATCTATAAGAACGGCTGAATGACTTTAAAATTTTTCTGACCACCGAGCCGTGAAGCATTATATTCAGATCAAGCCATTTTTTATAATTACGACCAACATTGACTCCGCCCAAAAACGCCGTCCGTTCGTCAATAATTAAAACTTTTTTGTGGATGCGGTGCAGTAAATACTTAAAAACCAAAACTTCGGCGCCGGCTTTCTGAAGCGCTTGGCGGGAGACGGCGTTCAGATTAAAACTGCCGACCGCGTCAATAATTATTTTCACTTTGATGCCGGCTCGAGCTTTTTCTTTTATAACGTCAAAAAAACGATAGGCCGGCGTATCGTTGCGCAGGATATGGATTTCCCAGTAAATTGAATGTCGGGCCGCGCGCATACTTTCCAGCATTGCCGCCCAAGCTTTCTCGGAAGTTGTATAAAATTTATATTTCACGCGTCCTTATAATATAACGACCGGTTTTTTATTGTATTATCGCGCCATTTGGCGGAAGATTCCCGCCGCCATCACAATTTTTTAAGTTATAGCGGCCGGTTCCGAATAAATAGCCTCTTCTTTATTATTTACTCCTTGAAATCCAAATTGGCAAGTAAGGGCCTTATATGTTATTCTTTTAATGTTCTTCTCGCAGATTACCGCGGAAAGAGAGTTCCTCCCCCGGCGGGGTTGTCCTATCCCGCCACCCCGTAGTCTTTCGCGGTGGTCATGTTTCGGGTCCGCGTTTCTCCGAGCGCGGACCCATTTTGATTATCCAAGATAACCGGAATGATTACCTGTAATGGCCACCGGGGGTTTTTTATATAAAAGATTGCATCCCTGCTTTTCTTTGGCTTCCGGAGTGTTCGGTGATTTTATAAGTTTAGATGTAATTATTCTGGGGTCGCCTGCCTGCCGGCAGGCAGGTCTAGCAGAGGATGTTAGAACTTGTTTGGTGATGTCTTAATTCTTTTTCGTCTCCCATAAAGATAACAAACCATAAATTATCAGTCCTATCCCCACCGCAGCTATTACTTTATTTTGAGTACTGTACTCATGTATAAATTCACAGGTTTTTCCGCCCAAGAACCCTCTCCCCCTTGTAGAACCCCACCAACACTTCTCAATTGTATCAACTGAGAGGATTGCATACACAAAAAGAATTGCCCCTACGAAAGCCACCTCTATTCTAGGTTTGGGTATTTTTTCCATTAGAACTAGTAATTATTAATTCTTCACCTATCCCAAAAGTATATCAGGGGGAGAGTATATAATAACCAAGAGACTCACACCTATCTTTAACTATTTGAAGCATATTTCTGTAGGAATTTAGATTGTTTCTAATGTAGGGAATGTCGTCTTCATACTTTCCATATTGCGTCTCTAAAATATCAAGATTATTTTGGGCATAATAATACAGGTGGCTACGAGTTGTTTTACTCGCAATAATACTTGAGCATAGTCCCTCTGTATTACTAGAAGATATATCAAGTAAATCTTCCATAATATCCCTCCTATCTTGGATATCTATCTTATAATTCAAAAGTATTGAATTGTAGTCTATCTCGGAATCTGGGAGCACTGATTCGATATGAGCCGACTCCTTGTCCTGTCTTGCGACACTAACCTCCTCCTGACTTTCCAAAACGGGTTGTTCCGTCATTTTAACCTGACTAGGAAGAAAAACAACAAGATAGTAGCCAACCGACAAAGCCACAATTACCACTGCTGCCGATATAGAAATTGTTAGTGTTTTATTCACGTTGTTATCTGATTACGACTTGTCGTATAAGCAGTAAATGATTTCTACCTCCTCAGCTCGAACGTATGCTTGGCTTCTTTAAACACTACGGAATTAAAACAACCAAAGAAAGTACGTCCCAGTAGTGGAATTGTTAGTTTTTCCATAAAGCCTATTTCCACAGAAGTTTTTCTAGTATCACCAGAAACCTGAATCTCCGCATCGTGATAATATGAGTCAGCTTTACCGATAATACCCGCCACTGGCTCGTGTCTACCAGATTTGTAATCTGCTATACCAATCTCAACAGCTAGCTCTGCTGGAAGCAAAACAGTATCTGCCCCAGAATCTAACAGCGCATAAAAAGGCTTCGTCTGCTTACCATTACCCAAGATAGTGATGGTAAGATAGGGCCGACTAATCCAAGCCTTATTGGGCTGTCCTATGAAGGGAAGTTTTTGGTATTGGAACTTCAGAAACATGTATGGGGAGCAAGCGAAGCGTCAAGGGATGGGACCTTAAACATAACCACCTCTTCAAAGCCCTTCTTTTTAGCTCCATCAACGGTTTCTTTATATGTGTTTGCGCTCGAAACTATTGTGTTCGTTGCAGATATGGCAATCCACTTGTCCTCACAGCTTACTATTTCGCTAGCTAGCTTCTCTAGCTCTATTTTTTTTATATCAGGTTCATGCATAGTGTAAATTGACTCTACATCCAGAGAAACTAGATGTCAACAAAAGGAAAAATATTAATATTCTACTGCTAGGAAGCTAAATTTGGTTGGATAAAATACCCCCCTAAACTACTCTCGAAATCCCGTATTGGGTGGGCGAGGAGATTTGAACTCCCCCTAGGAACTCCACAGGTTCCTGTGCTAGCCACTACACTACGCCCACCATATTAACCCTTCCTCCGAAACTGTTTAGAATTTACATTAAAATCAACAAAAAGAAAAGCCCGGCGCGATGCCGGGCGAAGCGAGGAGAGTCAATGAAAGCAGATACGCCGCCGGTGAAAAGGAGCACCGTGAATGAGTTGCCGTTCAGACGGCCGGCGCCAAAAGAGAACCCGTTGTTGCCGACAATGCCGATCGGAAATCCAAGCCGGAGAAGTTAAATACACACTTCTCATCAATTCGCTCGGATATCCCCCGAGCGGCGCGAGAATAAGGGCGAGGATCACGCTTCCTCCTTTCTTTCTGAGAAATCTAAAGAAAAAATACCATAAAAAACAATATTTGCCCATTCTTTCCGAATGGCGAAAATCCATATATACTATAGAAGTCGGAGAAAAAATATCACTATTTATAAAAATAAAATATGGGAACTTTTATCATTGTCATTATCATTTTAATCGCGCTCTACGTGATTGTTTCTTATAACGGTTTCGTCCGCCTGCGGGTGCGCACCAAGGAAGCCCTCTCGGACATCGACGTCCAAACCAAACGCCGTTACGACTTAATCCCCAACCTTATTGAAACCGTTAAGGGATACGTCAAACATGAACGGGAAACGCTTGAAAGCGTTACCAAAGCCCGCACCGAAGCAATGAACGCCACCGGCTCCCCGCTGGAACGAGCCGATAAAGAAAATATGCTTTCCAATACGTTGAAAACTCTTTTCGCGGTCGCCGAAAATTATCCGAACTTAAAAGCCAACGCCAACTTCTTGGACCTTCAGCGCGAATTGGCGGACACGGAAAATAAAATTCAGGCCGCCCGGCGATTCTTAAACAGCGTGGTTCAAGAATTGAACACTAAGACCCAAACTTTTCCGTCCAGTATCATCGCCCGCTTGTTCCGTTTTGAAAAAGGAAAATTCTTTGCCGTAGATTCCCAAAAAGAAAAAGAGGTGGTGAAAGTTAAGTTTTAATAAATTCTTAATTGCCAACCTTATAATCTTTCGTTAGATTCTCATTGATTCAGCTTTCAATTACCCGAGTGGATTACCGCCAGTTTATTTTGTTGATACATTGATTATTTATCAAATATCGGAAATTAGCCCTGAAAGTTTAAAACCTTCTTAAGATGCCTTCGCTCTACACCAATAAAACATCAAATATCAGAAAAACTTGGTTTCTCTTTTCCGGTTTTTTGATTGTGGTAATAGGCGTCGGCTGGATTTTTTCATACATCTACGATTCACCGGGCATTTTGGCCTTCGCGGTGATTTTCAGCGTGATTATGAGCTTCACCGGTTATTGGTATTCCGACAAAATTGTTTTAAAAATGGCCAACGCCCACCCGGTCACAAAAGAAAACGCCCGCGAACTTTACAATATCGTTGAAAACTTGGCGATTACCGCCGGGTTGCCGACGCCGAAAATATATATTGTCAATGAGCCGGCGCCGAACGCTTTCGCCACCGGCCGCGATCCCGAGCACGCCGTCGTGGCGGTGACGACCGGACTTATGGAAAAACTGGACCGCTCGGAACTGGAAGGCGTATTGGCTCACGAACTTTCCCACATCGGCAACCGCGATATCCTTGTCGGCACCGCCGCGGTGGTGCTGGTCGGATTTATTTCGCTTCTTTCCGATGTGTTTTTGCGTTCCCTTTGGTGGGGCGGCGGCCGGCGCCGTGATAACCGCAGCAATGCCGGCGCAATTTTAATGCTGGTTGGAATCGCTTTGGCGATTCTCGCGCCGCTTGCCGCCACTTTAATGCGATTGGCCATTTCCCGAAAACGCGAGTTCCTGGCCGACACTTCCGGCGCTCTTTTAACTCGCTATCCCGAAGGGTTGGCCCGGGCCTTGGAGAAAATTTCTCGCGACCCCGCGCCGATCAGCGTCGCCAACAATACCACCTCTCATTTGTGGCTTGTTAACCCTTTCAAAGGAAAAAAACAAAAAACTGTTTGGCGCAATCTTTTTCTCACTCACCCGCCCATCCAAAAACGCATCGCCGCTCTTCGCGGCATGAAAGTCTAACAAAAACTTAGTATAATGCCGTCCGATTGGACGGTATTATACTAACTACTGTGCTTAGAGACCCATTAGTCCTCAACAATCTCCCCTCGTAGCCCGCGAGCCAACTCGCGAATCGCTGTTTTTAATGTTTCGAGATCGAGCGGTTTTAACATCTTCGGCAAAGCAGTGATTCGTTCCACTTTCATAAGCTCACTGCCAAGCGTAAGTGGGGTGATCGCCACGCCGAATTTTTTCTCAGCATCTGCCCGAATTTCTTGAAGCGGCGTGGTTCGGGTCAGAAAATAAAGATCAACAAAATCTTTCGGGTCAAATCGGTCAACCAAAGTCATCAGCTTGTTAGCTGCAACATCCCGCCGGCTGGCCACCCGGACATCATTAAAGACTTGTATCGGCTCAAGTTGATTGAATGGATAATGTGTAAATTCAAGTTTGAGCTGGTCCCCGTCCGGCAAAGCGAAAAAATATAACCGGCGGTCAAAAACTTTTTGGTACGCAACCGCAGTCGCTCCGAGTTCGCTTTTAAGCTCAGCGGCCGCTGCTTCAACCGCCGTAGGATTAATGACGCCGGTGGTAAAAAAATCAATGTCATCGGAAATTCTATGGCCCTCGTAATAAGCCGCAAGTGCCGTACCGCCGCTCATGTAAAAATCTGAGAGTTCTTTCTTGTGCATCACAAAATCTATCGCTTTTTTCTGAGCAGGAGTGAATTGGTAATTCATTGTTTAGTTATTAATTATCAAATTTAAAAACGCTTTCCGCTCGGCGGGAATTTTGAGCGCCGCTAGTTCTCGGATTAGCTCACCTTTTTTCAGTCGCTCGCCGGGGCCTAGGCCATAGATAATCTTTCGCTCTAGATTCCACTTCGGATCAGTCTTTGCTTGGGTAGCGTAAGCTTCCGGATCGTATTCCCAAGCCCGCCCGATCTTTTTGTCGCTCCCGGCATAAAATGCTTCAATTTGTTCTCGCGCTCTAGGCCTTGGCGCCGCATGCCCGTTCATCCAGCGATTAAGAGCGGCAAATGTCACTCCCAATCGGACGGCAAGCTCGTCTTGAGTAAGCCCGGTTCTTTTTTGGATCTCCCTCAGTTTCACAGCAATATCCTGATTATTCCTTGCTTCTCGGGTTTTTCTTTCCATGCCCCAAGTATATAAAACTATATATAGTTTGTCAACCCCCCGTTTCAGTAGAAAAACCGCCATGTGTGTGTGCACATTACCACATACACTTGACAAAACAAGAGTCTGTGTGGTATAATAGCGCCACAGCACCTTGATTTACAGAATACCTGACGGACGCTTCCTGGGAGGCCCGGGGAGTACATATTTGCCGCGGCTCAGCGGTTTATTGCATCAGGTTGATGCAGATCACAGTCGAGAGCTTGAAGAAGACTGTGAAGGAGAGGTTATGGATTGGCAAATCATTTCATCGATTTTCCTCGGCGGCGAGGACATTTGCGGGGACGGCTGGTTGAGACTAGTCGCCCGCAAGGAATCACGGTACCACCTTGTGGATCCCGCCATCGTCGCCACGCCGCGGCACTCGTGCGGACGCGGCTTCCCTGAGCTCCTGCTTCAGGGAAGAAAGAGGGGGGACAGCCACGGACTGAAGTGGCGGCAGATGAAGCAGATCTTCGGTCTGCTGAAAGCCGCCGCTCGCCGGCTCGAGGAGGAGGAATTCGAGTCCTCCTTCCTGATGTCAGCCTCGACAGCCGAGGCTGTCTGGCCGGAGGCGTCGCCGATCCTCCGCGAGGAGGCTTGGAAGATCTGGGACAACCAGGCCTTCCCTCGGCTCGCCTCCTGGCTCGGGTGGTTTCCCAAGCAACTGGAGGAGCCGCTGGAAGACAGCGGCTCATTCCAGGGGCTCCCCTCTGGTTTTTACTGGTGGGGGCCCTACTTCGCCGGCGAGGATGACGGATCATCCGCCGGCGAAGAATCCGGGATCGTCTTCATGACATCCCCGGAGGGTCCCTCGGGTGAAGAGCCCGAGGGGACCTTCGTCGGTTCGGGTCCTCATGGCCCGTATCCGACTGAGAGTGCCGCGCTTCGCGCGTGGTACCACAGCGTCCGGACATACGGGCGCAAATAGTTCGCAACGGAGGCCGGACAGGTAAAACTGTCCGGCCTCTTAAAATTCTTTAAATACTTTTAAAACAAAGATTTTTGCGTTAATCTCACATCATGGACTTTCCGAAAGGATATATACCAAAAGATCACGAGGATGATATTTACAAGCTCTGGGGAAAGAGCGGTTTTTTCAATCCCGACAAATTGCCGGGGAAGAGAAATCAACCTTATACAATAATTTTGCCGCCGCCGAATGTAACGGGCAATCTCCATATGGGACACGCCGCCATGCTGGCGGTTGAAGATATTATGATTAGATTTGAACGAATGCGGGGCAAAAAAACGCTTTGGTTGCCCGGCACCGACCATGCCGCTATTGCCACTCAGGAAAAAGTTGAACGTGATTTATATAAAAAAGAAAAAAAGACGCGGCACGATTTGGGCCGAGAAAAATTTTTAGAACTTCTTAACGATTTCGTTCAGAAAAGCCACGACACAATCATCCACCAGTTGAAAAAAATGGGTTCGTCCCTGGATTGGAGCCGCGAAGCTTTTACGCTTGATAAAAAAAGGAGTTTGGCCGTCTACACCGCTTTTAAGAAAATGTACGACGCTAAACTTATTTACCGGGGCCACCGGATCGTCAATTGGGACCCGAAACTCGGTTCAACCGTTTCCGACGACGAAATTAAATGGGTTGAACAGAAAACGCCTTTCTACTATTTCAAGTACGGACCATTCATTATCGCCACCGCCCGGCCGGAAACAAAATTTGGCGACAAATATGTCGTTATGCATCCCGATGACCGCCGTTATAAAAATTACAAGTCCGGCGAAAAAATTAATCTTGAATGGATCAACGGACCGATTACCGCCACGATAATTAAAGACGAGGCGGTGGATCCGGAGTTTGGCACCGGCGTGATGACCATCACTCCTTGGCATGATAACACCGACTTTGAAATAGCTGAGCGACACAATCTTGATAAGGAACAAATTATCGACTTCAAAGGAAAACTTCTTGAAATCGCCGGAGAATTTAAGGGCTTGCATATTAAGAAAGCCCGGCCTTTGATTGTGGAAAAGCTTAAGAAGAAAGGACTGCTTGAAAAAGTTGACAAGAATTATACAAATCGGGTCGCGACAAATTCGCGCGGCGGCGGCATGATTGAGCCGCAAATCATGGAACAATGGTTTGTTGATGTTGATAAAGAATTTACGCTTTCCAAGCCACTGACGGGAACGGGCATAAGCGGCATCGGGTCGGGTGAAAAAACAACGCTTAAAAAACTAATGCGCGCGGTTGTTGAAAACGGCCAGATTAAAATTATCCCCGAGCGATTTGAAAAAACATACTTTCATTGGATTGATAATCTCCATGATTGGTGCATTTCCCGCCAAATATGGTACGGGCACCGCATTCCCGTCTGGTACCACGAAGCAAAATGCACTCCCCGCCCCGGCCGAAAAGATGAATTTAAAAAATGCCAAGACATTATCATATCGGCCACCGAGCCGCAATGCGAATTTTGCGGTTCTCGCTTTAGACAAGATCCCGATACTTTGGACACTTGGTTTTCTTCCGGACTCTGGACGTTTTCCCCGCTGGGCTGGCCGGAGAAAACGGCCGACCTTAAAACTTACCACCCGACCGATGTTCTGGAAACCGGATACGATCTTTTGTTTTTCTGGATCGCCCGGATGATTTTAATGACCGGTTTTCTTCTGGGAGACATCCCCTTCCGCACTGTTTACCTGCACGGATTGGTGAGAGATGAAAAAGGAAGGAAGATGTCCAAATCTCTCGGTAACGGCATTGATCCTTTGGATATGATTTCGCGCTACGGCGCCGACGCCACCCGGCTTTCCCTGATTGTCGGCGCCGCTCCCGGCAGCGACACCAAGCTTTCGGAAAATAAAGTTAAGGGATATAAACACTTCACCAACAAAATATGGAACGCCGCTCGATTCGTTTTGATGAACGCGGAAAGTTACGATCCGAAAAATGAGCCAGCATATACAAACGCAGATAAAAAAATTCTCAGGGAACTTAACAACCTAAAGCGGGAAGTTACCGAAGACATTGAAAGTTTCCGTCTTTATCTGGCGGCGGAAAAACTTTATCATTATTTCTGGCACACTTTCGCCGATAAAATTATTGAAGCCACCAAGCCGCGGCTTCAGAGCGAAAACCCTGAAGATAAGCACGCCGCCCAATCACTGCTCGTAACGATTCTCAAAGAATGCTTAAAAATGCTTCATCCTTTCGCGCCTTTCGTGACCGAGGCAATTTGGCAGAAACTGCCAAAAAACATCCAAGCCGATAAAAAAATTCTTTTAATAGAAACTTGGTGATTTCTCCGTTGAAGACTTGGGAAAATATTCCGAAGTGGGGTAAAATAAAAACGTGATCGTCCTAACCGCCATTTTTCTTGTTATTCTAGGCACCTTGCCCAGTTTCGCCTGGCTGGTGTTTTTTACTAGCGAGGATTGCCACCCCGAACCGCGCCGGCTTATTTTTTTCACGTTCTTGTCGGGAGTAATTATCACTTTTTTTACTCTGCAAGCTCAGATCTTCACTAATAAATGGCTTCTCGGTTTCGGTATTGGGAATTTTTCCATCACCTCGCTGATTATCCTCACCGCCATTGAAGAAATCGCCAAGTTTCTAGCCGTGTTTTTCATCGTCCACAAGCAAAAAGAATTTGACGAACCGATTGACGCAATGATTTACATGATTGTCGCCGCCCTTGGCTTCGCCGCGGTTGAAAACATCGCTCTGGTTTTCAGAACGGTTAACGATCCCGCGATCGCGTCGGGCGCAATCAATATTATTACTCTTCGTTTTATCGGCGCCACGCTTCTCCACGCTCTCAGTTCGGCTATTATCGGCTACTACTGGGCCAAGGCCATTTTCAAACAAGTCAGCGCAACCCTTCCAATTATCTGGGGGTTGGTGATCGCCACCGTCTTGCACGCCGTATTCAATTACATTATAATTAACGTGGACTCAGTTGTTTGGCCGGTTGTTTTCTTAATTATAATGGCCGCGTTTATTTTCCGAGATTTTGAAGTATTCCGTCACTCAAAAGAATAAAAATAATATTTTATTAATATGGATGAAGAGAGAAAAATTAAAAACATAGACAATGACAGCGAGGATTTAGATATTGATTTAGTAAAGTCGTCCGAAGTGCCCGTTAACAAAGAAGTAAAAAATGATAACGCGTTCAGCAGCGTCTTTGACGACGAAGGCGAAGGCCAATTAGCCATTGACGTTTATCAAACAAAAGAAGCGCTTATAATTGAAGCGCCCATCGCCGGAGTTACGGACGCGGAAAATCTTGATGTTTCCATCACCAATGAATCGGTGACAATCAAAGGGAAACGGGAACGAGAGATGAAAATCAAGGAAGATGATTATTTTTATCAGGAATGTTATTGGGGACGGTTTTCGCGATCAATCATTCTCCCCCAGGAAATTGACCCCGATAAAGCGGAAGCGACTATTAGAAACGGAATCCTTATTATTAAGCTCCCGAAACTTCACCGCCAGAAAACCAAAAAGCTTCGCGTTAAGTTCGGATAAATACTGTGGGAACGATAATTGCCGCCGGATTTTATTGAAGCCAGTTTTATTATGAACGAATACATAACCGAAGCGATTGTTATTGATAAAGAGCCGAGAAGAGAATCCGACAGCCGGGTTTTTCTTTATACGGAAAGCTTGGGACTTGTGGCCGCAAATGCGACCAGTACCGGTAAGATAACTTCAAAGCTTGCCGCTCATTTGGAACCGCTGAACTTTATTCAGCTGCGCCTTATCCAAAAAAATAATTTCCGGATCGCGGACGCGCTAAAGATCGGTTCCTTTCCCAAGAATCCCGCCGTTATTAATATCCTCCAATTTGTGAAATCTTTTTTTGCCCAGGGCGAAGCCGATCCGGAACTTTGGGCGCTTTTTAAAAAAAATATAAAGGACAAAAATATTATTACCGCGGAATCAATGCTTAACATATTGGGTTTTAATCCCGCTTTATCGGAGTGTCACATCTGTGCCGGTTCCAGCCCGCGTTATTTTTCGGCGGTTGGATATTTCCTTTGCGATAAATGCCTAATGAGTAACGGCGCATTCCGAACCCTGCTTGACATCACCGCGGCTGTATAATTTCATTAAATTCATCACTCGAATTTCCAAGCTTGTTATTGGCCCATCTTCATCCTTCGGAAATTTATTTGTTGAACCGCTCAATGTCGGTTAAACTAAAAAGTATCGGATTGACCAAATATATGTTTTCAAAAAAAGTTATTATTTCTTTTTTGGTATTTGTCGGCGTCGTTCTTATCGGCACGGCTCTTATTTTTTGGAATCGTAACCGGATCGGCCAGGATCTTAGCGTGGAAATTCGCGGACCGCAACAAGTTTTTTTAGGCGTGCCCTTTGATATTAATATCAGTGTTGTCAATAAATCGCGGAGTGTCCTCCAAGATTCCCGGCTGGCCGTCACGTTGCCAGAAGGCGCGGTGTTCGTCGGCAGTCCGGTCCAAGAAAACACCAATCTTAAAGATTTGGGCAGTATCGGATCGGGCGGAGTTCTGGACGAATCATTTACAATTATGATTTTGAAAGGCGAGAATACGATCAGGCAATTAAGCGCCAATTTAACTTATTCGCCGTCAACAATCGGCGCTCGATTCGAAAAAAAGGCAACATTTGACATCAGCATCGGCCAGCCGGCTCTTTCGCTTGACCTTATAACACCTCAAAAGGTTCTGAGCGGAGATAATTTTGAAATTACCGTCGGTTACAAAAACAATTCGGATATTGAATTCTCAAACTTGAAACTTCGCTTGCAGTACCCGCCCAGTTTTACTTTTGAAAGCACCACGTTAAAAGCCGATGAAGATAATAATGTTTGGAATCTCGGCTCGCTCCGCCCGGGATCGGAAAAAGATTTCACGATCAACGGCAACATTATCGGTCCGGATAATTCATTTTTTGAGTTTCGGGGATTTATTGAATCTGAATTTTCGGGCCAGACGTATACGGTCAGCGACAATTTGGCGACAATTTCCATTTTACCATCGCCTTTTTCCCTTAAGATTTCTCTTAACGAAAATGAAGGGTTCGCCGTCCGACCCGACGATTCTCTCCGCTACACGATATCATACGTGAATAACACCGATGTCACGCTTCGCGACGTGATTGTCACCGCCCAATTATCGGGAGAAATGTTTGATCTTCCCACAATCAGAACTAAAGGCGTCTTTCGCTCTCTTGATAACACAATTATCTGGAACGCGGCCACCAACCCCGAGCTGGCTTTAATCAGCGCCAATCAGTCGGGTTCGGTTGATTTCTCAATTCGCGCCAAAAAACAATATCCAATCCGGCGCCTCAGTGACAGAAATTTCACGCTTAAAGTTAGCGCCCAAATTGAATCGCCGACGGTTCCTTATTTCCTGGCCGCTGATAAAACAATCGGGTTGGCCAATATCTCAAACAAGGTTTCCGGAGATATTGATCTTCAAACAATAGGATTATTCCGCGATGCGGCGAGCGGCATTATTAATCAAGGCCCGTTTCCGCCCCGCGCTAATCAGTCCACTCAGTTTTCAATTCACTGGATTATTAAAAATTTTTCCACGGATGTCAGTGATGTCAAAGTAAGAACATTTCTCGCCGGTGATACCAACTTCCTGCGCGTGGTGCGCAGTAACGTTGATTCGGTGTCGATTTACAATCCGCGCCGCCAAGAAATTACTTGGGACATCAGCCATATCAACGCCACCCGGGGCGTTTTAAGCGAGCCGGTAGAAGCGATTTTTCAGATTGAAACCAGACCTTCAATAAATATGATTAATCGAGAAGCGCCTCTGATGCAGGAAACAACCATTGAGGCCAAAGATGATTTCACCGGCGTTACGCTAACCGACAAAATCCGGAGGGTCAGCAGTCGCCTCCCTGACGATCCGACTGTTACCGGCATTGAGGGAGCTGTCATTCCATAGAATATCCCGCCGTTTTAATTTGACTCTCTTCGGGCGCTGTGATAAAAACCCAATAACGCTCGGAAAAATTATAAATAAGAAATATGCCTTCAACTGATATTTCCATGGATAAAATCACAAGTCTCGCCAAGCGGCGCGGCTTTATTTTCCCGGGCAGTGAAATATATGGCGGCCTGGCCAATTCTTGGGATTACGGACCGGTCGGCATTGAACTTAAAAATAACATTAAAGCTCACTGGTGGAAAACATTTGTCCACGATCGGAGTGATATCGTTGGCCTTGACGCCGCTCTTATAATGAACCCACGGGTATGGGAAGCCAGTGGCCACGTTGCGGGATTTTCCGATCCATTGGTTGAATGTAAAAAATGCCATCATCGCTTCCGCGCCGACATGCTTCCCGGAAACGCCTGTTCGGACTGCGGCGGGAAACTCACCGCAGCCAAACAGTTTAATTTAATGTTCAAGACCTCTATTGGCCCGGCCGAGGAGGAAGGGAATAAAGCTTATCTACGCCCGGAAACCGCTCAGGGAATTTTCGTGAATTTTAAAAATATTTTAGACACAACCCGCCAGACGATCCCTTTCGGTATCGCCCAAATGGGAAAATCGTTCCGGAACGAAATCACGACCGGGAATTTTATTTTTCGCCTGCGTGAGTTTGAACAAATGGAAATTGAATACTTTATCCGCGAGAAAAACTGGAAAAAATATTTTGAAGAATGGCGCCGGGCAATGCTGGCCTGGATGGAAACAATCGGCCTTGACATGCAACGCGTCCATGAATTGGAAGTACCGAGCGATGATCGCGCCCATTATTCCAAACGAACAATTGACTTTGAATTTGATTATCCCTTCGGCCGCAAGGAGCTTTACGGCTTAGCTTATCGCACCGATTACGACCTTCGCCAACATGAAGAATACTCCGGTGCGAATTTGAAATACCACGATCCGGAAACCAACGAAGAGTTTATTCCTCATGTGATTGAACCGTCCCTGGGCGTGGAACGCACGGTTCTCGCGCTCCTGCTTTCCGTTTACCGAGAAGAGGGAGAAGGAAAAGAAAAACGGGTTTATCTCAAATTCCCGCCGACCATCGCGCCTTATAAAGTTGCGGTTTTCCCGCTTCTTAAAAATAAACCGGCGCTGGTTAAAAAAGCTCGCGAAATATTTGACGATATTAAAAAAACATTTGTTACCGCTTGGGACGATCGCGGCAATATCGGCAAGCGATATTATTACCAAGATGAAATCGGCACGCCTTTTTGCGTAACGATTGACTTTGACACGCTTGAAGATAACGCCGTTACGGTTCGTGACCGAGACACAATGAAACAAGAAAGATTAGCCGTTGATGAGTTGAAAAAATATCTGGAAGAAAAAATAATTTAAACATTCCGCCGAACGGTTTTAAAATGTTGGTTGAAAAAGAATAATCTCCTGGATGAACAACACCGGCTAGACAAAGCCGGTGTTTTTGTTTAGCATTAAAACTTATGAAAAAACCTTACAAAAAAATTACTCTCAAGAACGGCTTGCAAATAGTTCTCATTAAAAAAACCGAGAGTCCGGCGACAACGGCGCTGGTTATGGTCGCCACCGGATCAAAATATGAAACAAAAAACATCAACGGCATTTCTCACTTCCTTGAACATTTATGTTTTAAGGGGACGGAAAGCCGACCGGCCGCCATTGATATTTCTTCCGAGTTGGACGGTTTGGGTGCCCAATACAACGCTTTCACGGGCGAGGAATATACCGGTTATTACGCCAAGGTGGCGGCAAAATACACGGGAAAGATAATTGATGTTGTTTCCGACCTCTATTTAAATCCCACTTTCCCGAAAGAAGAACTGGAACGCGAGAAGGGTGTTATTATAGAAGAAATAAACATGTACGAGGATTTGCCGATGCGCCGCGTGCATGAATTGATGACGGAACTTCTTTATGGCAATCAGCCGGCCGGCTGGAGCATCGCGGGCCGAAAAGAAGTTATCCAACGGCTGACCCGAGCGGAAATAATCAAGTATCGCGGCAGTCATTATGTCGCCGGCGCCACAACGGTTGTCATTTGCGGTAATTTTGACGAGAAAAAAGTTTTGGCCCAAATTAAAAAAACATTCAGCGGCATTTCGGTAAAGCGCCGAGCTCGGAAACTGAAAACTCGGGATGTACAAAAATATCCGGCTCTCAAAAATCAATACAAAGACACGGACCAAACTCATTTGGTAATCGGGGCCCGGGCTTATCGTTTGGAAGACAAGCGCCGTTTCGCACTGGCGGTTCTCTCGGATATCTTGGGCGGCGGCATGAGCGCGCGCCTTTTTCAAACTATCCGCGAACGGTTGGGCGCGGCTTATTATATCCACGCCAGTGTTGAAGAGCACACAGACAGCGGTTATCTATCAATATCGGCCGGCGTTGATACCAAGAAACTGCCTTTAGTGATAAAAGCGATCCTGAAAGAATGCGATTCTTTAAAAAAAGGCGTAGTTACCGACGAAGAGATTAGAAAAGCCAAGAATCACATGATCGGCAATATTATGATTGGCTTGGAAACGTCCGATCAATTGGCAATGTTTTACGGCATGCAAGAAACACTAAAGCGGCACTCAACACCGCTCGCTCAGCTTGTTCGCAACATTAACAAAGTAACGAAAGCCGAAATCGTCAAAGTAGCCAAAGATATTTTCAAAAACTCCAAATTAAATCTTGCCTTAATCGGTCCTCAAAAAAACTCCGCCCCGCTTAAGAAAATTTTTCGGTTTCGTTAATTTTGCCATTATCCATAAAATGCCGTATAGTATGGATAATGAACGCTCCACAATCAATTCTTAGTTGGCGCGCTCTTTGGCGCGTGCTTTTTATGGCTCTTTTTGTCTGGATTATTTTTGTCGCCCAGGATGTTTTTGTGGCTCTTTTCTTGGCGATTGTCATCGCCGCCGCCCTTGACCCTCTGGTAAGTTATCTGGAAAAACACAGAATTCCCCGGATTTTGGGCACGCTTCTTATTTATATATTTCTCATCGCCGTTTTAGGAGTTCTTCTATACAGTATCGTTCCGGCGGTAATATCGGAAACTAGTGTAATGCTCGCTAATTTTCAATCTGCGTCGTCAAGTTTAACGCCGTTTTTAAATGTTTCCGACGTCCTTCAGCAAATTAATAATAACCTCGGCCAGATGGTTCAGGTTTTATTCGGCGGCGCCGCTTCAATATTTGATATTTCCTCCCGGTTTCTCGGCGGAATTGTTTTCGGTTTGTCGGTTTTCGTGTTTTCGTTTTATCTTACTATCAGCCATGACGGAGTTAAGAAATTTCTTATCACCATTCTCCCAACCACTTATGAAGCCGGTGCGTTAAAACTTTATAAACGAGTGCGCCGAAAAATCGGCCGCTGGTTGCAAGGCCAGCTTATCTTAAGCCTCTTGGTCGGACTGGCGGTCTTTATCGGCTTGGAGCTCTTGCAAGTGCGGTATAGCTTGCTTTTAGGCCTTCTGGCGGCGGTTATGGAGCTTATTCCTTACGTAGGTCCGATTTTTTCCGGCAGTGTGGCGGTGCTGATCGGCTTGACCGTATCCGCCGAGCTTGCCCTTTACACGTTAATTCTTTTCATTTTAATTCAGCAACTGGAAAATCATATTCTGGTCCCGGCGGTTATGAGCAAGACAACGACTCTTAATCCGGTGGTTGTCATCGCCGCCATTTTAATCGGCGCCAAGATATTCGGATTTGCCGGTATTATTTTGGCGGTACCGGCCGCAGTGCTTATTCAAGAATTAATTAATGATTGGTCTGAAAAAAAACACCGGTTGCCGACGGAAGAAAAAGCATAATCATTGATCCGGCCGTGAAAAAAGCGTTTTATATATCAACGTCTATCCCTTACGTTAACGCCGCGCCTCACATCGGCCACGCTTTGGAATTTATTCAAGCCGATACTTGGGCGAGATTTGAACGAGCGCGCGGCCACGATGTTTTTTTCGCGACCGGTACCGATGAAAACGCCCTTAAAAATGTTCAAGCCGCCCGCGCCGCTGGGGCGCCGGTCGCGAAGTTTGTCGCGGAACGTTCGGCGATGTTTAAAAAGTCCGCCGACAAGTTAAATGTTTCATACAATGACTTTATCAGAACATCGTCGGAAAAGCGCCACACTGAAGGCGCGCAAAAACTATGGTCCCGCTTCAAGAAAGAAGATGTTTTTAAAAAAACTTATGCCGGCCTTTATTGCGTCGGCTGTGAAAGCTTTAAAACCGAGAAAGATTTGTTAAACGGCCGCTGCCCCGATCACCCGAATGAATCTCTTGAAAAAGTTGAGGAAGAAAATTATTTCTTTCGCCTTTCCAATTACCAAAGCCGGCTGGAAAAATTAATCGCTTCCGGAAAGCTGATGATCATTCCGGATTCAAAGAAGAACGAGATTCTGAGTTTCATTCGATCCGGCCTTGAAGATTTGAGCATATCCCGATCAAGAAAGCGCGCTGAAAACTGGGGCGTTCCGGTGCCGAGCGATGAAAATCAAATTATGTACGTCTGGGTGGACGCGCTTTCAAATTACATTCAGATTCTTGACTATGCTTCAGATGGCAAGAAATTCCAGCGCTACTGGAATAAGGCGGATAAGGTTACCCACATTGTCGGCAAAGATATCAATCGTTTTCACACCATTTACTGGCCGGCTTTTCTGCTCTCGGCCGGCGTGCGTTTGCCCGACACGGTTTTTGTTCACGGTTTCGTTACGATCGAGGGGAAAAAAATGTCGAAGTCACTAGGCGCCACCATTGACCCGATTGAGCTCGTGAAAAAATACGGCGTTGACCCGGTGCGGTATTATCTTTTACGGGAAATTCCCGCCTACGGCGACGGCGATTGGAGTGAAAAACGCTTTCGGGAACGCTACCAAGCTGATCTTGCGAACGGAATCGGAAATTTCGCTTCGCGAGTTTTGACGCTGGCTGAAAAAACCGATGAACTTGAAAATAAAATTAAACCCGAAATTAAGAAACGCGTCGCGGAAACCAAAGAAATAATCGCTCAAAAAATGATGGTTTTCCAGTTTAACGAAGCCCTGGCCACACTTTGGGAATTGATAAGTTT
>Ga0114931_10002076_pt1 | contig 25547 bp, 25 predicted proteins | sample 2SBtaG_FD_89579 | JGI IMG/M metagenome (GOLD analysis project Ga0114931, IMG submission 89579) | Deep subsurface microbial communities from Kolumbo volcano to uncover new lineages of life (NeLLi) - 2SBTROV14_V59a metaG | ecosystem: Environmental > Aquatic > Marine > Volcanic | place: Kolumbo... | reverse complement strand
GATCACTGCCGAAAAACGTGGCGATTCCTTCCGCTGGGCAGCGCTGTGGCGCGATGTTCCGCGGCTCGCGTCAAGCCAAGAAAAGGGGGCGGCCGTAAGCTGTCCGTGGCGTGCCACGAGAAACCTCAGCCGCGATATAATTCTTCGATAAACGGTGCGGGCGCGGATGTCAACGCAGGCGGTCAGCTCGATGCCGCGGTGAACCGGCGGTTTTGGCATCATGTGTCATCTTGATTCCCGGCGGCAGTTTGGCGACACTTAGAGCGAAAATTTTGGCCACCAACGCCGGCACGACGAACGACCTGCACGGAACTCGGAAGCCACCTCGCTCGAAAACGGTGGTTGAAACTCAGACCATGGCTAAACGGAAGCCCCGACGCCGATCGAAGGACCCTGATTGGGTTGATCTGCCGGACGAGGAACTGCTTGAGTTGCGATTCTGCGATCTCAAGCTAAAGATCGCCGGAACGCCGCTTGACGACCGAATTGCAGCGCTTTACGGCGAGCTGGAACAGCGACACATTCGCTTTCGCCCGCACTGCTGGCTTTCCGAGGAGTGGTTCTCCCCGGACGGCGTGCCGGGGATCGCGATTCCGTTTTACATGGCGCACCCGCGGCTGGCGAGGCTCGAGCGGCGGCAGATGCTCGAGGTCGAAGGCAGCACCGAAGAGCAGTGCATGCGCATCTTGCGCCACGAGGCGGGACACGCCATCGACACGGCCTACCGGTTGCATCGCCGGCCCCACTGGCGCAAGACGTTCGGCAAATATTCCGAGCCCTATCCCGACACCTATCGACCGCGACCGTACAGCCGCAGCTACGTATTGCACCTCGACCGATGGTACGCACAGAGTCATCCGGCCGAGGACTTCGCCGAGACGTTTGCCGTTTGGCTGCGGCCCCGCTCGCGATGGCGAACACAGTACAAAGGCTGGCCCGCACTGAAGAAGATCGAATACGTCAATCGTCTGATCAGCGGGCTGCAAAACCAGCGGCCGGCCATCCGTACACGGCGGCACATCGAGTCGCTGCGCGGCAATCGCAAGACGTTGCGAGAGCACTATGCGGCGAAGCGCGAACGCTACGGGCTCGATTATCCGGAATTTTACGATCGCGAGTTGGGGCGATTGTTCTCAAGTGATCCGAAACACAATCGGCGTGAGTCGGCGGCCACCTTTCTTCGCCGTCATCGGATCGAACTGCGCCGTGCCGTGGCTTATTGGACCGGTGAGTATCAGTACACGATCGATCAAGTGCTGGGCGAGATGATTCAGCGCTGCCGACAGTTGAATCTGCGGCTTGATCGATCGGAGCGCCTTGCCCGACGGGACGCGATGCTGATGCTGACCGTACAGACGATGAACTATCTTCATGGTGGACACCATCGGGTGGCACTATGAAGAAATTTCGCGTGTTGGTCCTCATGCACGAGGATCTGGTCCCGCCGCGAAGCCTTGAGGGCTACACGGACAAGGAGATTTTGGAATGGAAGGTCGAGTTCGACGTGCTCGAGGGGCTGCGAGAACTGGGGCATGAAGTTCGCCCCTTGGGCGTCCGTAGCGACTTGGGCGTGGTGCAAACGGCCATCGAAGAGTGGAAACCCCACATCGCCTTCAATCTCCTGGAGGAGTTCCACGGAGTGGCCGTTTACGACCATCACGTGGTCAGCTACTTGGAACTCATGCGGCAGCCCTACACGGGCTGCAATCCTCGAGGCTTGCTGATCGCCCACGATAAGGCGCTGAGCAAAAAGATTCTCACCTTCCACCGCATTCCCACGCCGAAGTTCGGCGTTTATCCGATCGGCCGCAAGGTCAAACGCCCAAAGCGGCTCGAGTTCCCGTTGGTCGTCAAGTCGGCGACCGAGCACGCTTCGCTGGGAATCTCTCAAGCTTCGGTGGTTCACAACGACGAGAAGCTGCGCGAGCGGGTTGATTTTATTCATTCGCAAGTGATGACCGATGCGATCGTCGAACATTACGTCGAAGGCCGCGAGCTGTATGTCGGCGTGATCGGCAATCAGCGATTGCAGACCTTTCCGATTTGGGAATTCGTGTTCACGAACCCACGAGAGAACGTTCCGCTAATCGCCACCGAAAAGGCGAAATGGGATCCTGAGTTTCAACAGCGGCGGGGCGTTGAAACGCACGCCGCGGAAAACCTTTCCCCCGAAATCGAACAGGCGATTGCCAAACTTTGCAAACGCGTGTATCGCGCCTTGGATCTTAGCGGCTATGCCAGAATGGACCTGCGGCTAACGCCCGAAGGCCGCGTCTATGTGCTGGAAGCGAATCCGAACCCCAACCTCGAATATGGCGAAGATTTTGCCGAGTCGGCCGAAAAAGTCGGCATCTCGTATGATGTGCTATTGCAGCGGATCATCTCGCTGGGACGTCGCTTCCAAGCACCCTGGAAGGCCTAGCGGCGGCTGGGACCGTGGCAAAGCGAGATCGAGGAAGCGGGCGCATGGCGGAAAGAAAGATGATCGGTTTCCTCCCGCCCGCTGGCGAGTCTTACTCGGGTTAACATACAATAGACACCCAAGATGAGAAGGTTCGGACGTTCCCCCTGCGGAGACAAGTGATGCGGCTGATTCAAGCGGTTTTGGGTTGTTGGGTTTTGTCCGCGATCTTCGCTACGCCGGTTCTAGCCGCAAGGCCCAATATCCTGGTGCTGCTGGCCGACGATGTTGGTTGGAAAGATTTCGGTTGCTACGGCAACCCGGCGATTCGCACACCGCAGATCGACCGATTGGCCCAAGAAGGGTTGTTGTTTCAAAACTGCTTTCTGACCACCTCGCAGTGCAGCCCGACGCGGATCAGCGTATTGACGGGCAAATATCCTCACGCGACCGGTGCCGAGGATCTTCACGTGCCGCTGCCGCCGGGCCAGGTTTTTGTCTCCACGTATCTACAACGGGCCGGCTATTTCACCGGACACATGCTCAAAACACACTATGGCCCCAACGGCATCCGGCAGTTTCAATGGTACTCGAACCGTCTTGCCGACTTTCCCAAGTTTCTTGATAAGGCCGGAGGTCGTCCGTTTTTCCTCTGGGTCGGTTTCCACGACGCCCACCGCCCGTATCAGCCCGGCGCGGTGGAGCCTCCGCATCGCGCCGAAGACGTGATCGTGCCCCCATTCATGGCCGACACACCCGAAACCCGCGCCGATCTGGCACTGTACTACGATGAGGTCTCGCGGATGGACGGCCACATCGGCGAGATGGTCGACACGCTGAAGAGCCGCGGATTACTGGAGAACACGTGCATCGTCTTCTTTAGCGACAACGGCCGTCCGTTTCCTCGGTGCAAGGGAACCGTGTACGACTCGGGAATCGGCACGCCGCTGATTTTTCATTGGCCGGCAAAAATTGGCGCGGGACAAGTTCACGAAGGTCTGGCTAGCGTCGTCGATCTGGCACCGACGTTTCTCGAATTGGCCGAAGCCGACGTGCCGGGCGAGATGCAGGGCCACAGCATGGCGCCGGTGCTCGGCGATCCGTCGCGCGGCGGCAGGGATTATATCTTTGCCGAGCGCAACTGGCACAATTGCGACGAACATATCCGCTGCGTTCGCAGTCCACGTTACAGGCTGATTCATAACGCCTACGTCGAGCTGCCGTTCGGCAGCCCGCGAGACGTCAGCAAATCTGCTTCTTGGCTGAGCCTGAAGCGGCTGAAAGATCGCGGCGAACTGCGGCCGGAACAGGCATTGCTGTTTCAAGCGCCTCGCCCGGTGATCGAATTGTACGATCTGAAAAACGATCCCGACGAACTGACCAACGTGGCCGACAAACCTCGCTATCAGAATGTGGTGCGGGATCTTTCCGCGGTGCTCGAGCGGTGGGAAAACACGACCGGCGATTTCCCGCCCGAGCGCCGCCGTCGCGGTGACGACACGGACCGCTACACGGGCAAGAAGACGGCGAAGAAGACCTCCGGACGGATTCCGCCGCTCGTCGAATAAAGCCGTTCGGTGGGAAGCCATCTTCGCCCGGGGCGCATGTCTCGCGATCGGGCCTGAGGATGGCGGACGAGAACCTTGAAAGCCAAATCATGAGTGTCGACACACGGCACATAGCCGATCGCCGAAAGGTGCGCTACCAAACCTTTGACGATCTGCTCGACGATGCTCGGACGCTGGCTTCCGGCGAGGTTCGTTCGCTGGGCAACTGGTCGCTGGGGCAAACGCTGGCCCATCTCGGCGCGGCGATGGAGGCGTCGATCGACGGGCGGCCGTTCCCGGTGCCTTGGTGGTTGAAGTTGCTGGGTAAGGTGTATTTGAAACGACGCTTGGTCGACGGCCCCTTTCCCCCCGGCTTTCAACTTCCCCGCGCCGCGCGGGAAAAGCTGGTGTTCGACGAGAAGAGCCCCGCGGAAGGCATGGCCGTTCTAGAACACGGCATCGAGCGGTTGCAGCGCGAAACCAGCCGTACGGCGCATCCGGTCGCCGGTCCGCTTTCGCTGGACGAGTGGAACCGGTTTCACCTGAGCCACGCCGAAATGCACATGAGCTTTCTGTTGCCCGTGACCGAAGATGCCGTCGACCCGGACAAAACCGCATAACGAACCAAAGTCGCGAACCAAAGTCGCATGGTTGAGCCGCTTGTTCCGATGCGGCGCGCTACACGGTTTTGGCATCAAGCAGTTGCGACGCCAATCGTTCGCGATGAAAGGTGGCGTCGCCGAACATCGTTTCGGCGGACTTGAGCCGCTTGTAATACAGGTGCAGGTCATGTTCCCAGGTAAAGCCGATGCCGCCGTGGACCTGAATCCCGCGATTGCCGACTTCGCGGGCCGCGTCGGAGCAATACGCCTTGGCAATGGAAACGGCGCCTTCAGCGGCAGCGTCTTTTTCCGATAAGGCCCAGGCGGCGAAGTAGCTGGCGCTGCGCGCGCTTTCGAGCATCAACAACATATCGGCGCATTGGTGTTGCACCGCCTGGAACGAGCCGATCGGGCGATCGAATTGCTTGCGGGTTTTGGCATACTCGACGGCCGTGTCGAGCACCCATTGCATGCCGCCGACCATCTCGGCACACAGGGCAATCGTGGCGACGTCGGTCGCGCCACGAAGCGCCTTCTCGGCGGGGCTGCCTTGAGCCAGTACGTGCGACGCGGGCAGCACGACGCCGTCGAAGTCGAGGTCGTAAAACTTTCGTGTCGCGTCGATCGTCGGCGCGGACGTGATTCGCAATCCCTGGGCCGCTGGCGGGATGCCGAGCAGCACCAAATCCGAGCCGTGGCGCGCGGCACAAAGGATCATCTCGGCCGTGGCGGCGTCTCCCACGAGCGTCTTTTTCCCACTGAGCCGTAGACCGCCCTCCACGGGTTCCGCGGCCAGCGTGACGCGGCCTGCTTCCCAGTCAGCCGAGGGTTCCAAGAGGGCGACCGTTGTCCGACGCGAACCGGCGGCGATATCAGCGAGCAAAGAGGCAACCCACTCCCGGTCGCCGCCGGCCTTTTCCAGCAGGGTCGCCGCCCAAAGGTTCGACAGCAGCGGCCCCGGCGCACAGGCGCGGCCCAACTCTTCGGCGACCGCCGCCAGCTCGACCAGCCCAAGTTCCAGACCACCGACGCGCTCGGGCAGCGTCATGCCGCACCAGCCCTGCTGGGCCATGCCGCGCCAGAGTTCCTCGTCCAGTCCGGTCTCGGTTTCCATGATTTTGCGCACGCGGTCCGCCGGGCACTGGTCGCGAAGAAACGTTCGCGCGGCCTGCTGCATCATGCGCTGAGTTTCGGAAAGATCAAAGTCCATCGGTCACCGTCGGTCGTTGGTCACTTGGTAGCTGGTAAAGATTCCGAGGTAAATCGCCGCGGCGGCGTTTTTTGCGATCAGTAGCTTTTCGGCAAATCGAGCACGCGTTGGGCGAGAATGTTCCGCTGAATTTCGCTGGTGCCCGCTTCGATCGTGTTGCCGCGCGAACGAAGGTAGGCGTACGCCCAACGTCCAGAGTCGAAGTCGTGCCGCTGGGCCAGTGGGCCGAGAATTTCCATCGCGGCGCGCGTCATCCGCTGATTGAACTCGCTCCAATACAATTTCTGAATCGATCCTTCCGGCCCGGGTATTCCGGTCTTGTTGATCGTGGTCAGCGCGCGAAGATTGTTCAGCCGAAAGATTTCGAGTTCCAGGTGAATCTGGGCCAGCTTTTGCCGCACTAGAGGATCTTCGCGAAGCGGGCGTCCGCGGCGATGAATCCGGCCGGTGTGTCGGATCAGCGAATCCAAACTGCGACGAAACATGGCGTAAAGGCCGGCGCCCAGATTGGCGCGTTCGTTCATCAGCGCCGTGATGGCCACCCGCCAACCTTGGTCAACCTGGCCGAGCAACTGCGTGGCGGGGACGCGGACGTCGGTGAAAAAGACCTCATTGAAGGCCGCATCGCCAGACATCATGCGCAGCGGGCGAACCTCGATCCCCGGCGTGTGCATATCGACCAACAGGCAGGTGATTCCCTGGTGCTTGGGGGCCGCGGGATTCGTACGCACCAGGAGCAGGCAAAAGTCGGCGAAGTGCGCGAAGCTGGTCCAAATCTTTTGGCCGTTGATGATAAAGTCATCTCCGTCGCGAACCGCCGCCGTGCCGAGCGAGGCCAAATCGCTGCCGGCATTCGGTTCCGAGAAGCCTTGGCACCAGACTTCCTTGCCCGAGAGGATCGGGGCCAGATAGCGCTGTTTCTGCGCGTCGGTCCCCACGGCGATGATCGTTGGCCCGACGAGCGAAACGCCGATCACCCCGATCGGTTCCGGGGCACCGACACGGGCCATTTCCTCATGAAAGATCGCCTGCTCGATGAACGAGCAGCCACGCCCGCCGAACGGCTTGGGCCACGAGATACCACCCCAACCGCCGACAAAAAGTTTCTCCTGCCACGTACGCAGATAGGTCAGACGGGCCGGGTCCGTCTCGCCGCCGCCCGCGGAAACCGGCCAAGGTTCGGGAAGGTTGGCTTCGAGCCAAGCGCGCAGCTCGTCGCGAAACTGTTGTTCGCCAGGAGTCAGGTTCAGGTCTATGGGGATTCTCGGCTTGGTCTACATGAGGGACGGCCGCCCGAACGGGGCCATCGCGGGAAGGCTAACAATGTAGCGGCAGGGACCGCTCAATGCACGCGCTGCGCAAGATTGTCGGGGCTTCCGACCAGCACGGTGACATCACCCGGTGACAGCCGGACGTCATGACCACAACGACCGGCTCAAACCGCTTGACCACGGCAAACCGCACTTCCGCGACACCCGGCCGCATGGCGACGACGTGCTGTTTCAAGAGCAAAGTTTTCCGCGGTCCCGTGATTGCCGAGCTTTCACAAAAAAGATTGCAATCGCGGGGCTACGGGCTGTGCGTGCCGTTTGTCTTGATGCTGTCCGCCGATCCGTGCGAACCTTTGTGAAGCTCGTGGCGCCGTCTCGTGAAATCGCGGTCGTCACGGTTGTACCGTCCTTTTGACTCGCGACCTGGTCGAGCTACGTTTTCCAGGCGGACCGAAGGCGTCGGCTGGGTGTGTGTTGTCGTCGCAAGGAGGGGCCAAAACGTTTGCGGACGAAATCGTAGGGCGGCCTTGGCCGAACGTAGGCCACGGGTTCCGAAGCCGCGAGAAACCTCTTTTTCGCCCAACTGATTTCAATCCCGCGAGCGGCTTTGCGTCAAGGCGAAGCGAGACGAACCTCATCATGGTCGAACAACCACCGCTTATTTTGTTGATCGAGGAAGATCCGACGTTGGCCGAGATCACGTCGTTGCGATTGGAGTTGCTCGGCTACCAGGTCGAGAAAGCGGAAGATGGTCCGCGGGCGCTCGAAACGGTGGGCCGGCATCGGCCGCAGTTGATCATCGTTGATCTTGCCTCGCATGAGCACGACGGTTTGCAACTGCTAAACCACTTGAGCAGCGAACCGCTTACGAGCGAGATTCCGTTGCTTCTTTTTTCCGCCAGCGCGGATTTGAACGACGTCGAACAGGCGTTTGCGGCCGGGGCCAAGGAATACGTCGTCAAACCGTACGACCCGGCGATTCTAGAACGCAAGATCGAAGCGATGTTAACGGCCGACGCTTGATAGGCGCGGCGTTTTTCAAGCAAGCACGCGGGCGCATGTCATGGCAGGTCGGCTGGGCGATATTCTGGTGGATCGTGGCGACATCACCGAAGCCCAGCTTCAAAGCGCGCTCAAGGCTCAAGGCTCCGAACGCGGCATGCTGGGGGCCATCTTGGTGCGCCGTGGGTTAATTGTCTGGCAGCAGCTCGGCTCGGCGCTGGCCACGCAATTCGAAGTGCCATTCTTTCCCATCGTGCCGCACACGATCCATCCGCAGGTCGTTCGTCTGCTGCCCGAAGAGTTCGCCCGTAGCCGCCTGGCAACGCCGGTCGAGATCGAAAACGGTACGTTGACGCTGGCCATGGCGTCACCCGACGACATCGAGGCGATCGCCGAAACGGAGCTTTTGACCGGCTATCGAGTGCGGCCGGTCGTCTCGCTAGAGCACGAGATGCAGTCCGCGCTGGACCAGGCGTTCGACGAGCGGATCGTCGCCCGACAGACGATTGTCGATATGAAGATGGCCGATCTCAAAGATGTCGGCGAACTGGCTGTTGCCGAATCGATCCAGACGGAAACCGAACAGGACTCGGCGCCCGTTGTGCGACTGGTGCGTTCTATTCTGATCGGCGCGATCGAGGTGGGGGCCAGCGACATTCATCTCGAGCCGCACGTCCCCGAAATGCGCGTCCGCTATCGCGTCGACGGCGAACTGCAACAGGTGATGACCATCCCCGAGCACATCGAAGAGGCGCTCGTCGCGCGAATCAAGGTGCTGGCCGAAATGGACACCACCGAGACCCGCCGTCCGCAGGACGGGCATCTTGCTCTGGTCGAGGCGGGCGCCAAGGCCAACTTTCGTGTGAGCACCATTCCCACGGTCGGTGGCGAGAAAGTCGTGATGCGTCTGCTGGACGAAGGGCGAAAGGTCTTCGATCTGGATCAAATGGGCTTCGGAGAGCGCGAATTGCAATTGATCCGTTCCCTGAGCGACAAGCCTTACGGCATGGTCGTGGTTACCGGACCGACCGGTTCGGGCAAGACGACCACGATGTATGCCATGCTATCGCGAATCAACACCGTGCAGCGGAACATCGTCACGGTCGAAGATCCGGTGGAATATCGTCTGCCGGGAATCAATCAGGTCAGCGCCGACAACGACCACGGGCTGGGGTTCAACAACGCGCTGAAATACATCCTGCGCCAGGATCCGGACGTCATTTTGCTGGGTGAAATTCGCGACCATGAAACTTCGGCCACCGCCGTGCAGGCGGCGTTGACCGGACATCTGCTCATCAGCACGCTGCACACCAACGATGCCGTCGGCGCCGTGGCAAGGCTGAAAGACCTTGGCGTTGACGCCTTCAAGATCGGCGGCGCGCTGTTGGGATCGATCGCGCAGCGCCTCTTGCGAGCCATTTGCCCGGACTGCAAGGAGCCGTGCGAGCCGAACGAGCGGATGCTCGAAACGTTGCTGAAAGGCCGCCCCGTGCCGGACGACGCCACGTTCTTCCACGGTCGTGGATGTCGCAGGTGTCTGGGGTCGGGCTATTCCGGACGGATTCCGATTTTCGAGATTCTGGTGGTGACCCCGGCCGTTTCCGATGCGATCGAGCGTGGCCTGCCACCGACCAACTTGCGCGAGATTGCCATCGAAGAGGGGATGACCACGCTGGTTGAATCGGGGCTGACCCAAGTTTACGCCGGCCGCACCACCCTCGAGGAAGTGTTTTACAAGGTTTCGAGCTAAACCGCTCGGGCTTTCGTGGCTGCCAAAACTTCCACGAACCGAAGCTCGGCGCCGATTGCGTCATGGGAGATGTCATGGAAATTGCCACAAAGTCGCGATGGCCGTGGAGCAAGGCCCTGGAGAGTGCATCGCGGACCAAGACCTCGACCACGGGCCGTAAGGCGGGCGATGCGAAGCGGCGCGACGAGGACTCGCGGGCGAAATTCAAATCGCGCGATCGTGCTTATATTCTGCAAAGCCTTGCCACGCTGGTCGATCACGGCGTGCCGCTGCCCAAGGCACTCGAGACGTTGGCCCGCGAAAAAACGCTTCGCCGTTATGCCGGCGTGTTGGAAGGCCTGCGCCGCGGCGTGGAATCGGGCGAGGGGTTGAGCGCGGTGATGAGCCGCTATCCCGGTTGCTTTAGCGCTCTGATCGTCCAACAGATCCGTGTCAGCGAACGCGCGGGAACGCTGCCGAGCACGCTGGAACGGATCGCCGCACAGCTTGAAGCGGCCGGCCAACTGCGATGGCAGGTCGCGCGGAAGTTGGCCTATCCGCTGCTATTGCTTGGCGCGGGCGGCCTCGCCGTGACGTTCATGCTGATGTTTGTCGTGCCGGTATTTCAGCAGACCTACGCGGACAGCGGGGTTCCGCTACCGTGGATTACGCAGGTGATGATCTTCACTGGCGAAGGGATGTATTCCTACGGTTGGATTGTTCCGCTCTCGCTGCTAGGAACAGGATTCGCGTGGCGTTGGATGCGCAAGACGCCTGCTACCGCCGCCAAGCTCGACGCGCTGATGTTGCGGATTCCGCTATTGGGCGGCTGGCTGCGGAACATCGTCGTGCTGGAGTTTATCGAGGCCTTGGGCAACCTGCTCGAATCCGGCTTTACGATTGCCGAAGCCTTGGCCGTGACTTCGGGGACCGTCTCGAACCACGCGATCGCCGAGCGTGTCGAACAACTGCGCAAGGCGGTGCAGCAAGGCCAGCGATTCAGCACGGAGTTGGAACGGATGGGGGATCTTTTTCCGCCGGTCGTCACTCAGTTGGTCATGATCGCCGAGCGGACGGGAACTCTGTCCAAGGCGGCGGCACAGATTCGCCGGCACCTGAAACGCGAGATCGAACGGCAAACCGCACTGCTGGTCGGCACAATCGAACCGACGTTAACTATCCTGCTAGCCGTGATCATCGGCGCCATTGTGCTGGCGATTTATCTACCGATGTTCGACATGATCGGAGCCGTATAAAGTGTTTCAGAGATTGACAAGTCACTGGACGAGCATGCGGAATCAGCCGGGTTTTCCAGCTTGTCTCCGCGTTTTCTTGCCAGGCTCTAAGGGCCGAACTCAATCGACCGCGCGAGGGGCTTTTTCCCTGATCGAGATGCTAGCGGTTAGCACGCTGATCGGGATTGTGGCGCTGGTCGTTCTTGCTCGATTTTCAAACACCGGATTTGAAGCCCGGCGAAGTGCGTGCTATACGCATAAGGGAGACATCGAGGTCGAAGTCCAACGCTGGTTCCGTGACAAAGGGTCGTGGCCCAGCGCGACGCTGTCGGACATTGGAGCCGACGTGAACTATTTCCCCGAGGGGCTGCCGATCTGCCCGGTCGACGGGACCGGCTATGTACTTGATCCAACGACACATTTTAGCCGGACACGTGCACAACACACCATAGTGCACAATACGTGTAGAGAATAAGTTGCTTTCAATAAACATCGAGGGACCGCCAGGACTTTCGATCATTCGCCCCTTTAACGGCAGCAAGGTTTTAGTCATGTTCATTCGACGGCGTCGACGCGGATTTTCACTTTTGGAAATGCTGGCCGTGGTCACGATTCTCGGCATCATCGCCTTGATCGTCATCCCACGCATCGCGGCCTCGAGCGCCAAGGCCAAGGAAAACGCCTGCTTCCAGAACAAGGCTGAAATCAATTCGGCCGTCGAGCGATACTTCTTCGAAAATGGATCGCTTCCCAGCGCGATCTCTGATTTGAACACGGCAGCCTATTTCCCCGACGGCATTCCGACCTGTCCGGTCTCGGGCAACGCCTATACGCTCGACGCCACGACCAAGCGGGTGGTCAGCCACACGACGGGCACTCACCCATAGCCATTGGCGGGCCAACCCGGGAAGCAACCCGTCACGTAACGTGGATCGGCGTGACGTTGGGGCAAGGAGCGAGCGTGCATCGCCACGAGCGGACCTTCCGGCAAAGACGGCGCCCTCGCGGCGGACTATCGCTGCTGGAACTGATTGCGGTCGTTACGCTTGTCGGTGTGCTGTCGGTCGTCGCCATCGCCCGGCTCGGCCCCACGGTGCTTGGCGACATCGCTGCCCAGAGCGACGCGCGTCGGCTGGTGCTGGATCTGGATCAAATACGCCGCCGAGCGATTGCCACGGGCGACAGCCATCACCTTTCGTTCAACGGCACGACGGGCCGCTACAGCGGGTATACGCTGTACCGCAACACCAGCGGCGGCGATGTGGTCGTCGATTCGGTGCGTGAGTTCCCCTCGCAGCTCAGGCTTTCCGCGAACGCGAGCCAGGTGGTCTTCGACTTCGAGGGGCAAGCCGGGGCGAACTATCGTATCAATCTGGTGGGTCCGAAACAGGGCCGGCGGGTCGATGTCATCGCGCTGACCGGCGCGGTGCGGCTTTCGGTGACCAAGGTGCGTGTTCTACCGGTTGGCAAAATCGGCAAAGCCGTGCCGATTTCAGGTTTGTCTCTTTCAAAATAATCGCCTGCCTCCCGCTCGACCGATCTCCGGGCATCGTCGCCGCAAGCTATGTTTGGATGGCTGGTTAGCCCCGATGACAGCGGTTGTGCCAAGCGGTTCTTGCGGTGCTTGTCGATGCGACGTGCCAGATTACGTTCACGACGATCACGCCAGGGCAACACGTTGCTCGAGGTGTTGTTGGCCACGGCGATTTTAGCCGGAACGCTGGTGCCCGCGCTGCGGCTGATGCGCGACTCGATGATTGTCTCGCGTGAGATCGAAGCGAACGGCCTGGTGGAGACCTACTGCGTCGGCAAGCTCGAACAACAGTTGGCGCTCGCGGCCGGCACTTGGACGACTGGGATCGACCAGGGAGATTTTGCCGGTGACGGACAAAGCCAGTTGCGCTTTGTGGCGGTTCGGGCAGATGATTCGGCTTCGGGCGGAATTCCCAACCGGCTGATGGCCGTGACCGTTTCCGTATGGTACGACCGCGACGGCAATCTGGCGATTGACCCCGGCGAACCGATTCAATCCATGAACTCCAAAGTGGCCAAGATGGCCGCCTACTGATCGATGGATCACCGCGAAGAAAACCCTATTGGCCGGCGCCGTGGCTACACGCTGCTAGAGATCATCTTGGCCAGCGCGCTGTTGACGACCATGGCCACGGCCGCGGCGGTGATCTTGCGCGGGGGCCACATGGCGTGGCTGGCTCACGAACAAGACCTTGCCGCGACCGAATCCGCCCAAGCCGTCTTACGGCACATCGTGCGTCAGGCGCGCCAAGCCCAGGCCGTTTCCGCCATCAGCCCGGCATCGGCAACGTCCGGCACGCTGTCGCTGGTCATGCCTTCGGGCCAAACGTATGTCTGGGCACATGACAGCACCACCGACACGGTGAACTTCGGCATCGGCCAAGCGGACAACTTCTTGGCCGACGGAATCAGTTCGTTGACGTTCGTCGGCTACGAGCGCGACACCGTGACGACCACCGTCGCGGTAAGCGACATTCGCTTGATCGAAGCTCGCGCGACGATCCAACGAGCGACCGGTTCGCAAATCGTTAGCTGTAAGGCATGGATCCGTACGTGGTAAGAAAATCGCCCATGATCGAACCGAAGCGCCAAGCCATGCGGCGGCGTTCTTCGCAGCGCGACCGGCGTCGCGGCGCGGCGCTGTTGGTTTGCTTGTTCATTGTCACGGTGACCGCCGCGCTGGTCATCGGCGCGTGGGATCGGCAGACCTACCAGATGACCGCGCTGCGCAACACGGTTTGCTACGAACAGGCGCTGTATTTGGCCGGCGCCGGGGTTCACCACGCGCTGGCGGAATTGGAAGCCGATCCCGCCTGGCGAACCGGCGTGCCGCTGACGCAGTTTCCAACGGGCAGCGGAAACACATACTCGGCGACGGTTGTCGACAGCACGGGCAACACGGTCGTGGTCACGGGCACGGGCACGGTTGCCGGAGTGACACGCACGTTGAGCGCGACCGTCGACGTGGGAGGGTAACCGTGAAGATACTTCGACAACACCGAACCAATCGCCATCTGGCCTTGGAGCTGTGCCACGACCATCTGCGGGTTCTAGCACTTCCGCAAGAGACCGACACGCCTTCGAACCAGCAAGTTCAGGCATGCTGCATCCCCTGGCGGCATGAAGCCCGCTTGCTGGATAGCGAAGCCGGGCAGCGCGAGTTGACCGCGGCGTTGAAACAAGCCGCGGCCGACCTGCATTTGGCCGGCCAAACCGTTTCGATCGCCATGGGAGCGGATTTTTGCGTCACACGCGTGATTACGGGAAGCGAACCGCATATCCAGCAAGAGCTGGCGCAGCTGGCGAAGCGCAGCGCGCTTTATCTGTTGCTGGGGCGTGGTGAGAAGGTCATGGCCTCGGTTGTCCATTCCCTCGATGCACGGCATCAGCACGCGCTGGTTGCCGTGTCCAGCCGCAACGTCCTCGATGCCGTGCTTTCGGCATCCGACGCGGCGGGCCTTCGCATCGACCGCATCGAGCCTTCGTCGATCGCCTTGAGCCGCTGCGCGAACCACCATGAGGCAGCCGAGGCCAACCCCGCGCTGATGCTGAGTCTCGATCGAGGTTCGGTCGACATGGCCATTACGTATCGCGGGCGTCTGGTGCTCGACTATCGCCCTGGCGGTGAATCGGCCGCGGACGACATCCCCGATCTCGTGGCTCGCCATTTGGCGCGGCTACAGCGTTACTGTAGCCGCTATCACTGGCATGCCGAGGGACGAATCGAGAAGATCTTTCTTTGTGGCCCGAGAGAGATCACGGCCCCTTTGCAGGAACCGCTCGCACGACGAACTTCTCTGGCGGTCGAGTTTCTCAGCCCACAAAAGATCAGTCCACGCTCATCGTTCAGCGCGGAAGCCGAGAACCCGGTCTACTGTGCGGCGCTAGGAATATGTTTGGTCGACGCCGAAGAAGACGCTTTGGCCGGCCCGAACCTGAAGTTGGCCTCGAGCGCGTCCGACCCGCCGCGGCTGGCGGCGTTTGCCCGTTGGACGGCTGCCTTGGCCGCCGCCATGATCTTGTTCATGGTCGGATTTTGGGGGCTGGCCTTCTGGGGAAAAACAGCTTGCCGGAACCAAGAACAACAACTTGCCCGACTGGAATCGCGGCAGCAACAAGTGACGAACCTAAGAAACGAAATTGTCCGGGGCACCGCGCGAATCAAACATTTGCGCATGATCGAAGCGGCCGTCCCCGAGCGACATTGGCCGTCAACGCTGGAAAACGTGGCCCACTGTTTGCCGACCACGACGTGGTTGGAGGGGCTCGAGTTTTCCGAGGCGGGCCGCATCACGCTCGACGGCATCAGCCTGGAAAGCGGCGACGCCTACACATTCGCCGCTTGGCTGTCCAAGGCGCCCGGGTTCACGCGAACCTATGTCGAAGGAACTCGCCCGCTACGGCTTTCCTCGGGCGAGGCGACGGCGTTCAAAATCGAAACCAAAATCAGCGAGTTTAACGATCATGAAAGCCACCACGAAGATAGCGATTAGGCGACGTTTGGCCCTAGCGCTGGAAAGTCCGCGGCAGCGCGCGTCCCTCATAATCATAATCGTAGCTATAGGGCTTACGGCCGTTTGGACCGGTGCCGATGAATATCGTGCGACGAGCTGTCGCCTTGCCGCGATGACCGACCAGCTACGCGAGGCACGCAAACTGGCCGCACAAATGCCGGAGATCGAACGCCGCGCGGCCCAGACGCGGGCATCGCTGAAGCGGCTTGAGGCCCGGCTTGTCGCTAGCGAGGAGGGCCACGTATTTCGTGAGCAGTTGACCGAGTTGGCACGCCGCGCCGATTGTGAGGTGCGAAGAATTCACCTCAGTGACGAACAGCAACGCCCCTGGACCATGGACGACAACCCGCTGGCCATGACGGCGCCTCGCGGAAGCTCGATGAAGAGCCCGTTCGTGCTTCATCGCCGTGGGCTGACGCTGACCATTACGGGAACCCTGGCAAGCATCGAGGACCTGCTCCGCGAGCTCGAAGCGACTGGCAAACTGGTGTACACGCGGCACTTGGTGCTGAAGCCGGAAAGGGCAAGGCGAGAACAAGTGACACTTCAAATGGAACTGGTGTTTTTCAATCTATCACGCAAAGAGTCCGCGACCGCGGGATAAATAAATCAAGAAATCGATTCGCGCGGGACATGGTGCCAAGGGCAGAGTAGCCGACCCTTGGCGATGAGGCCCGAGAAGCGAACTGTTGCTCGCGACCCGGGCACCGATCGATTTCTTGTTCCCCCGATCGCCGCGAAGTACGGAGACAACGTGGGCTTCAGGGCCGCTTCATCCGGGGCGACGGCGCGCGGGATGATTTGTTGGCGGACCGGCCCGCTTTTGTGTCATGGGAGGACACATGGGCAGGGGGTGGTCGATTTACAGAATCCCTGCTGAGTTGCGTCTTTGGCTGGCCGCTTTGTTGATCGGCTGGACCATGCCGGTCGCCTTTGCGCAGCAGGCCCAGGAATCGCCGTCTCCCGGCAGGTCGCGGGGCATCGACCCGGTGCTCGTGCAAAAGCTGGCCGAAGCGGGTGATCTGACGCTTCGTGACATGACGCTTCGTGACGCGCTGTTGACCATCGGCACGCAGTGGCAGATCAACCTGATTCTCGGTGCCAAGGTTGAGGGCCATGTCAGCGGCACGTTCGAGTCCGCGCCGCTGAGCGAAATTCTTGACGCCGTCCTGCTGAGCAACGGCTACAGCTATCGCCCGGTTGGCCGAACGCTCGTCATCGTGCCACTTGATGAACTCGGGCATCTGAACCCCTTGTTCCAAAACGCCGTGATCCCGGTTGAGCAGGGCGAGGCATCCGAAGTGCTCGAAGCGGCGCGGATGCTTAGTTCACCGCAAGGAAAAGTCGAGGCCATTGCCTCGGTCCGCAGCCTGCTGGTGATCGACTTTCCGGATCGCGTCGAGATGATCCGTCATTTTATCCACGACATCAACGCAACCTCGGCTAAACTCACCGCCGACCACCGAAGCCTGGGACCTCAGCAATTCGACATCTTGGCACTCGAGCCGCAGTACGTCCCGGCGCCGTCGCTGGAAAAAGCCATCGCCGCCCTGCTTAGCGAAGAGGGCAAGGTAATCGTGGTCGAAGGCGAAAACCGGATACTCGTGACCGATTATGCCGAACGGCTTGAAACCGTTCGCCGTAGCCTCGCCAAGCTCGACATCCCACGGCGGCAGGTCCGCATCGTCTCGCTCATCTACGATATCGACCTCGAGGATATGGAAGAGTTGGGCATCAACTGGAGCAGTGACGTCCAAGGGCGACAAAATGGCGATGGAGAAGCGCAATCGATCTTCAGCGCCGACAGTTTGCTACAAGCCGCGGCCGCGCCGGGCAGCCCGGGCAGCGCGTTCACGTTCTTCAATCTAAGCCGTCATTTCAACCTCAATACGGTGGTCCGCGCCCTGCACGAATCGAAATACTCACGCCTGTTGGCGGATCCGAGCGTGACGGTGGTGGAAAATCAGCAGGCGCTGATTTCCATCGTCGAGGAAATCCCATTTCAACAGTTGACCCAAACTTCGGCCGGCGGCAACATCGGCACGACCGCCTTCCGCGAAGCGGGAGTCAAGCTCGAAGTCACGCCGCGCATCGCCGACGACGGCACGATCGAAATGAAGGTCACGCCCAGCTTCAGCCGGCTGACCGGCTTCACGCCCGGCGACAATCCGCAGCCGATCATTGACAAGCGGGAAACACAAACCGTCGTTCGCATCGCCAACACGCAAACACTTGTCATCGGCGGCCTGCGCTCACGCCAGGACATCAAAAAACGCAACGGGGTTCCCTACCTCGAGCGCATCAAAACGTTTCATTTGGGCCACTTATTCCGCGGCCATGACATCCAGGCCCGCGAAAGCGAACTGGTCGTGTTCCTGCGACCCGAGATCGTCAGTTTTTCCTCTTCCGGGTTGCAGCGTGAGATGCAGGCGGCCGAAGTGGGCCGCGTGATGCTGGATCAAATTCCCACCGCCAGTATCGGACCGGCCCATTGTGTTCCGCTGCCTCCCGTGGGAACCGGCGAGGTAATTATCCATTCCGAAACGATTGATCGCCCCGTGACGGACGGCGCCTTGCCAATCCCCGCCGAGGTGCCGGAGGTCGGGCCATCGCAGTCAGTTCGCCCACCGGCACCGCCGACGGTCGAAGAGGTCAACGGCCGGCAAACGCCTCCGCAACCGGGACCTTCGCTTCGCGGCAGCGGACCGAATTCCGTCATCATCGTGCCCAGCAGACAGGCCGCGATGCCGCTACGTCAACGGCTTCCCAACGTGGACCGGTCCGCCATGGCTGCCGAATACGGCAACCGTACGGCCGCGCCCGACCAGTCAGCCGCGGGGGTCGGCATCAGCCGCGGCCAGCCACCCCCGCCAAGGCCCACCGGCGAAAGGCCGCGGCTTGCCCAGCGAACGTCGGATGACGAACCGCGCCGCCCGCCCGTGCGGCAAGCCGCACGGCCGTCGGGATTTCTTGATCGAATGTTCCGCCGCTAACGCGAAGAAGACACGTTCCAAGGCCGGGAAGAGCGACCGCTCAGCGGGCGGCAGTCCACCAGGAAGACGGAGCGCGCCGTCGCGCCGCACGGCCGCGCGGCGAGCTTGACGACGTCGGCTGATCTGCCCGCGGCTCGCTCAACCGATCAAGCTGCTCGGCCGCGGCTTCGACTTCGAGCTCCAACAGCCGGGCTTGGCGACGGTGATCGTATTGGAGCAATCGCTTTTCCTCGACCAGATCGTCGAGTGCCGTTTTGGCCTTCATGCGGTTGAGCTTTGCGTAATCGAGCGATTGCCTCAACGGTGCCGAGTGCTTGAATTTCGTGAATTGCCGGTACTCATTGATCTGACGTGTGAACATCTCCAGCTCGGCTTGAGTCATCCTGATCGCACTTTCGAGCCGCCTTTTTTCCAGAGGATAATCATGGCGAACGTAACGCTCGAGCCGCAATTCGGCCATCTCCAGGCGACGCCGGGCCGAATCAACCAGACCGTGGCCGCGCCTGGACTGCGATGCCTGTCGAGATTGAGCCATGGCAGAGCATGTCGAACTGGAAAACCCAACCATGATGACCAGCGAGACAACCGCGTTCAGGGAATGACGGGATCGCATGGAACCTCCGAACAAGCAAAAGACGCCCGCGCTTGGTTCCACCGTAATTAGCCACATGCCCCCGATCAATGTAAGACCTTCGAACCGCGTCGACAGACCGCCCACGACACAAGCTTCTCGGCCAAGAGGAACCGGTTGTGCGGCTTGTGCCGGTCTGGCCGGACCACAAACGCGAGGGGGCCCCGGCGGCTTGAAATAAGAGCTACGCTTCAAACGAAGGTTGCCGGCGTCTATCGACGCCAAGAGTGCCTGGCTTGCCCGGGGGCTGACAACCTTTTCCAATCGCCGGTCTCGACGACAACCCTGCTCGCGGTCATCGCCGGTCTCTGCCACCGCCGACAATACCGCGAAGGACTTGGTCGCAAAAGCATGTTGATCATCTTAAGTGAAACCGTGCCGCGTCTCGCACGCCGCGGCGGAGCTTGGTTGCTCATCGCGTTGGCGGCGAGTGCCGGTTGTTCCAACAGTCCGGCGGAGACATCGTCCGACCCGGCGGAGCCAGCCTCGAATTCAAACGTCGAGATGATCCAGCGCGCGATGGCCGCGGCTAGGCAAAACTCAGCCAAGGCAGCCGATGAGGCTCGCCCGGCGCCCGCGGATGAGCCGACCGCGGCACAAGACACGTTCGAGCCGCCCTTTCCGGACCGTCACGAGTTGTTTCTTCCGCCCGCCAGCGTCGATCCGGAAATCGCCTCCGCGGCGAGTCGCCGCCTGAATGGTGTAATGCTCAAGGGCTTTGTCCGCGTTGATGGGCTTCGCGCGCTGGTCGATGTTGGCGGCGAGTTGATGACCCTCAAAGAGGGTGACGAGCAGAGCGGCGTGCGCGTGGTCAGCATTCAGCCGCCCGAGGCCACCTTTCAACGTGGCGAGCAGCAGTGGAAACTCTCGCTCTGGGGCGATCTCGATCGCCTGGATCCGCGTCAACCGTGACCGCGCGAAGATGCGGTTCATCGAGCGGCTTTGCCGGCGATCTCTCTCGGCAGAGGCAATTTGCCGGGCGCCAAGCTTTTTTTCTGGAATTCGGCTTGCGGGGCTGTTATGTTTGTGTCCGCTGTTACGTTTGCTCGACTCCGCGCCTGAGCAGCCACGGGAAGATCAAAGACGTCCGTCAAATCCAGGGGCCACTGTGATTTGAGGAGGGCCGCTGATGAGACGCTCGGCTGGCGGCTGGGTCGTAGCAATCTGTACGTTGGTCGTATGCCCGCTCGGTAGCGCGCTGGGGGGTGCCCTGGATCTTTCGCTCGACTCGGTGGTCGACATCAGCGGACTGGGGTTCAACTCCGTCGGCGGCGCGGCGTTCGACAACACCACGGGGCGACTCTGGCTTAGCGATTCAACCGGTACGGCCATTGCCACGAATCTGGTGGTCGAAATCGATCCGACCACCGGAGCGGTCGTTTCATCATTCGATGCCTCGATCGTTCCCAATCTCAATTCGGGCGCCGACGCGATCGCGATTGATCCGGCGTCGAAGAATCTGTTTCTTTTCTCCAGCTTCGGCGAATCCGCGGCAGGCGAAGTTACCCAGTCCGGATCGCTGGTCCAAGGCTTTGCCGGCTCAAATGATGCCGGAGCGGCCACCTTCAGCCCCGGCGGAACGTTGTATACGCTCAGGCAAGACAACGGTGAGCTTCAGCGGATCGATCCGACTACCGGCGCGGTCCTGTCAGCCATGCCGCTGGTCGGTTATGCGGGCCGAATTTCGGCGGCCGACTTTGATCCGGTCAGCGGGAATCTTTTCGCCTACGGCGACGCAACGGACGAACTGCTGGAAATCGACGTCAACACCGCCACCGTGCTCAGCACCACCGACGTCAGCGGCTTTCTGCTCGCCTCGGCGTTCCCCACCGGTTTTGCCTTCAACGCCGACGGATCGAAACTTTTCCTTGGCCGGGGAACCGGCGCCGGGGCAGCGGGGCTGATCGTTCTCAACGTGGCACAGACGGTTGCTCCCGAACCGGCGAGCGCCACGCTTTACGCCATTTTCGCCGCCACGATGATGGCCGCCATCGTGCTGCGACGGCGGGCTTGAAATCGACCCCGTGGCGGTTGGCTTTAGCCGCGCCGCGTCAATCGTGGACGTCGACCTTGAGCAGGGCGAACAGAAACGCAAGCTCGTCGGTCATCTCTTCCACTTGCTTCGGCACCGGCGTGGATCCACGAGAATGGCCGGCCTTCGTATCGTAACGCAACAGCACCGGGCGACCCGAGGCGCTGCGCGCCTGCATCATGGCGGTCATCTTTCGCGCGTGCAGCGGATCGACCCGTGTGTCGGCGTCGCCGGTGACGAACAAGACCGCCGGATAGCGAATCCCCGACCGTACGTGATGATACGGCGAGTAGGCCAACAGCGACTTGAATAGTTCGGCGTCTTCCGCGGAGCCGTACTCGGGCACCCAAAACCGCGCGACCAGAAATTTGTGGTAGCGGATCATATCGAGCAGCGGGTAACGGCAGACGACGGCCTGGAATAAATCGGGACGCTGCGTCATCGCGGCACCGACCAGCAGCCCGCCGTTGCTCGCGCCACGGATGGCCAACTTCTCGGGCGAGGTGTATTTCTCTCGAATGAGCCATTCGGCCGCGGCGATGAAATCATCGAACACGTTCTGCTTCTTTTTGAGCATGCCGGCCTGATGCCAGGTCTCTCCGAACTCACCGCCTCCGCGCAGGTTCGGCACGGCAAACACGCCGCCCTGCTCGGCCCAAAGAATCGCCAGCGGCGAAAACCGGGGCGTCAGGCTGATGTTGAAGCCGCCGTAGCCGGTTAGCAGCGTGGGCCGCCGACCGTCTCGACGAAGCCCTTTTTTGTGCATCAGGAACATGGGAATCCGCGTGCCGTCTTTCGACGCATATTCGACCTGTTCGACCTCGAACTGCTCGCTGTCCAGGGGAACCTGTTGCCGTGCCCAGACCGAGCGCTTGCCGGTCGAGACGTCATCGCGATATATCGTTGGCGGAACGTTGAATGAGCTAAACGTAAAAAACGCCTCGTCCGTCTTCCAGCGCCCGGCCAATCCGCTGAGCGACCCGATCCGCTCAAACGTGATCTCGCCCGCCGGACTTCCGTCGGGTTTCTTCAGCGCGACGCGCGAGTGGACATGATCCAGATAGTTCGCCGCCACGCGACCGCCGACCAGCGACATCGACCGCAAGATCGCCTCGGACTCGGGCACGATTTCTTTCCAGTGATCCGGGTCCGGGTGCTCGAGATCGGCCACCAGAATACGGCCACGCGGGGCCTTGTAGTTGGTCAACAGAAAGATTTTTCCGTCGGCGATTTCACCCTCGAAACGGGCATCGATGAAGTTGACGATCAACTCCGGCTCCGGGCGACGGAGTACGTCAGCCGTGCGGAGGTAGTACAATTCGGTCTTCTTCGCCGCCGAACCGTAGTAGACCGTGATCAGCAACTGCCGCCCGTCGTCCGACAAATCCGTTTCAATGATCTTCTCCGGGCCGTAGCCCTCGCCGAACAACAGACGATCGCCGGCGGTCGATTCGCCCAACACATGATAGAAAACGCGCGAGCCCGATTCGCCGTGACGTGTGTAATAAAGCCCTCGCCGGTCGGCCGAAATCGAAACGCCAAAGTAACGTGCTCGCGGCAAAACGTCGTTCAAATCGGCTCGGGCATCGACGTCAAACAGCTTGACCGTGATCTCATCTTCGCCGCCGCGGCGAACTCCATAGGCCAGCAAACGCCCGTCTTCCGAGACGTCCAACAGCAAGACGCTCGTCCGATGATCCTTACTCAGCGATTGCGGATTGATCAATACGAGATCCTTCCCGGCAAGACCTTCGCGCATGGTGATCCGCGCCAAGTCCTCATTGGCCCCACGGCGCATGAAGAAATACCGCCCGCCACGCGCGACCGGAACGGACACCTCGTCGACCTTCAACAGCTCACCAAGCCGTCGGGCGATGGCGGCACGTTTCGGCAGTTTACTCAGAATCGACTTGCTAAACGCGTTTTGCTGATCGATCCAAGCCCGCGTTTCCGGCGATTGCTGGTCCTCGAGCCAACGATACGGATCGGCGATCCGTTGCCCGTGAAGCGTTTCCGCGACGTCACCCGCTCGGGTATGTGGCGGCTTGGGCATCGCATCGGACGACGGCTTGTCGGCGGCGACCGCCACGGTTTGAAACGTGCCCACGATCATGGCGACAAAGAACAAACGGTAAAACCTTGCCCCGACAAGTGAAGCGGTTTTTTCAAGGTTGCAGCGCATCGACAACATCTTCTTGGGTTGGAAGGGTGAACTTAAACCGTGTACCAGCAAGCACGCCCGGACCATCACCTGGACGGCTCCATCGCACCTAATCTAGCACTCTCTCACGGCCGTCACAAAGCGGCGCTGACGCGTGTCCGCCCTGAAGCCGCTCAAAGCGCCCAGCGATTCGGACGATGATCCGTGCGGTTTGCTCTTGTCTCGATTCGCGGTGCCGGGTACAGAAGTGTCGACTCTGCCGCCGGTGGCCAGGATCGCGTGGATTTCCGAGAAACAAACCGTCATGAGCCGTCCTGAACCGATTCGTGCGTGGTGGGTTGGTCTGTTGCTAGTTGGCCTGGTCGTGGCGACGCCGTGTGTGGCGGGCGACAACGAGGTCTATCTGGGCACGCGCTGGCCGGCCGATCTTCATCAGCCAATCGAGCAGATCGACTATCAACCCTGGACCTCATTGCTCGAAAGATACTGCGACACGAAAGGCCGGGTAAGCTACGCGGCATGGAAAAGCGACGCGCACGACGTACGCAAGCTGGACCAATTTCTGACGCAACTTTCGCATGCCGGACCGACGCTTAAAAGCAGCCGTGCCGCACGACTCGCCTTTTGGATCAATGCCTACAACGCGGTTACGATTCGCGGCATCCTCCGCGAGTATCCAACGACCAGCATTCGTAACCACACCGCGAGATTTCTGGGCTACAACATCTGGGAGGACCTCCTTTTGTGGGTGGGCGACCAGACCTATTCGCTAAACGCCATGGAGCACGACATCCTGCGCAAGATGGGAGAGCCGCGAATTCATTTTGCGATTGTTTGCGCCTCGATCGGCTGCCCCCGCCTGCTCAACGAAGCATACGTACCGGACCGCATCGATGCACAGTTGACCCAGAGCGCCAAGTCATTCTTCGCCGAGCGGACCAAGTTTCGCTACGATTTGCAGGGCCGTCGGATTCAGCTCTCGCCGATTCTGAAGTGGTTCGCGGCCGACTTTGGCGACACGCCGCAACAGCGAATGGAGTGGATCGCGCCGTATCTGCCCGACGAAGATGCCCGCCGATTGGCCACCAGCGGCACGGCTACGATCGGCTATCTCGGCTATGACTGGAATCTGAACGACCAGCGAACGCTAGGCACGGCAGCCTCGCCTGGCAGGCGCCGACGCTGAACCCGCCGACGAGAGCAGGGCGTTCTTTTTCTCTTTTTTCTTTTAGCCGTAAGTCGGTCTTGTGACGCGAGAGCCACTCTGTTATTTACCCGCTTCGCGAAAACGCACTGGGGCCGCGAGCTGGTTCCATGAGGCAACCGGGCGCGAGCCTTCGCAAAAAAGCCGCGCTGTCGTAGATTCCGCTGTTGCAAAGGGAATTGGTCCATGAAACTTCGTCTTGCATTTACACTTGGCCTGACCGGATTGCTGTTGGGCACACTGGCGGGCTGCTACGGCAGTTCGCTTTGCCCCTCGTGTGGTGGAGGCGCGCCGGCTTACGGTCCGGCCTATTCCGCGCCGGCCTATGGTGCCCCAAGCTATAGTGTCGCGCCGCAGGCCGACCCCTATGCCAGTCCGCCGGCCGCCGCCGTGGCACCCGGTCCGACGCCGGCTCCGTCGCAAGCACCGACCTACCAAGGATCGGGTTCGCGCTAAGAAGATGCCTTCTAAGCACGGGACCGTGCGCGATTGGCCAGTTTGGTTAACCGGCATGGGCCGCCGCATTCTGCACGCATGACCGGTCATGTTGCGCTGCCAACTGTGAGCTGTTTCACTGTCTTGGGCTTAGCCCGGCGTCTACTATTTCAGTATCGAAATCGAGGTTTTGCGGGGCGATCGTAGAGTCACCAAACCGCGTGACGCGGAGGTTGGTCGGATGACCCCGGGTTTTTTCAGTTCCTCCGGGCCAACCCGCCCGACAGGAGAAGTTCATGGCGACCGCTCCCATACAATTATCCCCCCAAAGCCTGCTTGATTACGAGCTGCCCGCCGCGAATCGCTTGCCGCTTTCCGGCGTGACCGTCATCATTCCCGCGTTCAATGAAGAGGCTTCCTTGCCAGGGGTGCTTGGTGATCTACCCCAAGTCGGCCGGGTGATTGTGGTCAACAACGCCTCGACGGATCATACGGTCGGCGTCGCTCGGCGCTGCGGCGCCAAAGTCGTTGACGAACCGCGGCGCGG
>Ga0114931_10002075_pt1 | contig 25552 bp, 20 predicted proteins | sample 2SBtaG_FD_89579 | JGI IMG/M metagenome (GOLD analysis project Ga0114931, IMG submission 89579) | Deep subsurface microbial communities from Kolumbo volcano to uncover new lineages of life (NeLLi) - 2SBTROV14_V59a metaG | ecosystem: Environmental > Aquatic > Marine > Volcanic | place: Kolumbo... | reverse complement strand
TTCTGCAGCCACATTCAAAAAATCAATCACATCTTGGCGGGTACTGTTTGCCACACTGCGGATGGTGCGCTCGTGCCACAGAATGCTGTACGGCATTTGCGGAATGTCGCTCATATGAATGCCGCCGAGTGCCAACGTGCCGCCTCTGTCTAACCGGCGCAGGGCAAGGGGTACCAATTTGCCTGCCGGTGCAAAAATGATGCTGCTATCCATCTGTGTGCCGGGGTTGTCTTCTGCCCCGCCGACCCACGCCGCGCCGAGCTGTTTTGCCAGCCGGCGGTGTTCGCTGCTGCGGGTGAAGACGAACACCTCGCAGTTCCAATGGCGTGCCACTTGGATGATGACGTGTGCCGATGCGCCGAAACCGTACAACCCCAATTTTTGCCCCGGTTGAATATCGCTCAGCCGCAGCGAGCGGAAACCGACAACCCCGGCGCACATCAGCGGGGCGGCGGCTTCATCGTCAAAAATGGCGGGAATGGGGTATGCAAAATCCTCGTGGACGATGGTGTACTCGGCAAAACCGCCGTCGGCGTGCATACCTGTGAATCGGATATTTTCGCACAGGTTTTCTTTGCCGTTACGGCAGTACCGGCATTTGCCGCAGGTTTGATTGAGCCACGGCACGCCGAGTCTGTCGCCGAGTTTATGGCGGGTTACCTCTGCGCCGACAGCATCCACCACGCCGATGATTTCGTGTCCGGGGATAGTGGGCAGGCGCGGCAGGGCAAGATCGCCTTCAACGATGTGCAGGTCGGTATGGCATACGCCGCACACACTGATTTTGAGGCGCACCTGATGCGCCGCCGGTTCGGGGGTTGGAATATCCTCAAATTTTAGCGGCATCTCTTCTGCCGGAGCGGGTTGGTGCAAACGCATCGCTTTCATTTGTCACCTCCGTGGGTTGCAGATTATCACGTTTCACGCATCACGTTGTCTCACTTGTTCAATGCTGATGAGGCTGGTATTGCCCGGTGGTCCGTTGGGGTTGCCGGCGGTGACGACGACGTAATCGTCGGGTTGGGCTTTGCCCATGCGCAGAGCGTGCGCTGTGGCGGCATCAATCAACCCTTCTGCGCTGCCGGAATCGTCAATTGTTTCGGAATAGACGCCCCAGCACAACCCAAGTTGATGGCAGGTGCGCGGGTTGGGTGTCAGTGCCAAAATGGGTGGGTCGGGGCGAAAGCGGCTGGTACGGCGGGCGGTGCTGCCGGTGCGCGTGTAGGTCACGATGGCCGCAATTTTTAGATATTGCGGGGTAATGGCGCCGTAATATGAAATGACCTGTTCGGTATTGCCTTCCGGGATGATTTCCGGCGGGCGGGGAACTTCGCCGGTGCGCCACGCGGCTTCGGCGCGGGCGGCGATGCGGCTCATGGTGGCAATGGTTTCGACGGGGTATTGCCCGATGGCTGTTTCGCCGGAAAGCATGACCGCGTCTGTGCCATCGAAAATGGCGTTGGCAACGTCTGTCACTTCGGCGCGGGTGGGTTTATTCGCCGATACCATCGATTCCAGCATTTGGGTGGCAGTGATGACCGGGACGGCGTGTTTGCGGCAGGTGGCGATAATGCGTTTTTGGGCGATGGGTATTTCTTTGAAACTCATTTCTAACGCCAAATCGCCACGTGCCACCATTACCGCATCCGATTCTTGAACGATGCGCTCAATGTCGTTCACCGCGCCACTCATTTCAATTTTGGCAATCACGGCGATGTCACTGTCTTTGGCGGCGAGAATGGTTTTCAGCGTTTGAATATCGCTGGCAGATTGCACGAACGACAGTGCCAGAAAATCTAAATTTTGCTCGATGGCAAAATCAATATCCTGCAAATCTTTTTGGGTGAGCGGTGGCAGGCTGAGGTTGACGCCCGGCACGTTGATGCCGCGGCGGCTGGAAAGGCTAGCACCGTGTTCGATGACGCCTTCAATGCGCCCGTCGGCGTGCAATTTGGTGACGCGCATTTGGATGGAGCCATCATCTATCAGCAATTGACTGCCGATTTTCAAATCGTTCGCCAAGTTTGGAAAACTGACGCTGACCATTTCGGCATTGCCCACAATTTTTTGCGGGGTGAGGATGAAGGTTTGCCCGTCGCTGAGCTGCACGTGCCCGTTTTCGACATCGCCGACGCGGATATGAGGCCCGCGCAAATCGCCGATGATGGGGATGGAGAGTCCCATTTCGCGCGAGACGGCACGCACCATCGCCACCGTTTCGGCGTGGCTGTGGTGGTCACCGTGCGAAAAATTCAGCCGGACGGCATTCAGCCCGGCCTGCACCATTTTTGAAAAAGTTTCGCGGTTGGCGCTGGCGGGTCCCAGCGTAGCGACAATTTTTGTTCGTTTTTCGGTTGCGGCATGTGGCATAAATATCCCTCGTTTTGAGTTTCGGTTTTTCAAGTATGCAATACGCAATACAAATATAGCACCAAATAGGTGTGAATGCAACGAGTAAAATACGCATTGCCGAGATGGTCTAACATAACGGGGCATTCTTACCCCAACACTGTGAATTGTGGTATACTAAAATAAATTAAAACCAGCGGAAAATCTTTTCCCGACACTTTTTATGGAGCAGCAATGATGAAAAATTTTGTGAGCCTCACTGAACTTTCTGCCGATGAAATTTGGACTGTGTTAAACAAAGCCATTGAACTGAAAGCCGAATGGAAAGCCGGCGGCAACAAGCCGATTTTAAAGGGCAAAATTCTGGCGCTTGTTTTTCAGAAACCTTCTTTGCGCACCCGTGTTTCATTTGACGTAGGCATGCTGCATTTGGGCGGGCACGGGTTGTACCTTTCCCCCAACGAAATCGGGTTGGGCGGGCGCGAGTCGGTGCCCGATGTGGCGCGGGTGTTGTCGGGATATGTGGATGGCATTATGGCACGCACGTTTTCTCACGACCATATTGTGCAATTGGCAGAATATGCCTCGGTGCCGGTTATCAACGGGTTGAGCGACTTTAACCACCCGTGTCAGGCAATGGGCGATTTTCTGACCATTTTAGAGCACAAAGGTTCGCTGGATGGGGTGAATCTGACCTATGTTGGCGACGGCAACAATGTTGCTCGCTCGCTGATGTTTACGGCTGCGAAACTCGGGGTGGACTTTACCATCGCCACGCCGGAAGGTTACGAAATCGAACCGGAATATGTGGCATTGGCACAGCAATATGCTGCCGAAAGTGGCGCGGCACTAAAATTTTTGCACGACCCCGTTGAGGCTGTGACCGGCGCAGACGTGATTTACACAGATGTGTGGACGAGTATGGGGCAAGAAGCCGAAAAGCAAAAGCGGCTGGCGGTCTTCCCCCCGTATCAGGTAAACGAACAACTGGTATCGCACGCCAAAGATGATGTCATTGTGATGCACTGCTTGCCTGCTCATCGTGGCGAAGAAATTACCGATGCAGTGGCAGACGGCCCGCATTCGGTACTCTTTCCGCAAGCGGCAAACCGCTTGCATGCGCAAAAAGGTATTTTGGCATTGCTGATGGCATAATCGGCTAAACTGTGTGGAGGTGAGGGTTGACCGGCAACCGAGAAACGTATCAAAAAGCGTTAAACGCGGCAAAACAGTTCGCAGAACGTGCTGACTGGACAAATGCGCTGAAAGCCTATCGTACCGCCGCGCAAGAATTTCCCAGCGACGAGGTCGCGCTGTTAGGCTTGGCTGATACCTATTTTGCACTGCAGCAGTACCAATCGACAGTGCGGGTTTTGCAGCACATTCTAAAAACACATCCCACGCATCAAGATGCCCTCGATAAAATGGCGCGGGTGTTTTCGCATTTGGGGCGCGAAGACCAAGCCGCCAAAACGTATATTTATGCCGGAAATTTACTGGCAAAACAGGGACAATTGGAAGATGCCGCCAAAAACTGGCAGCGTGCGCTGGAAATTGACCCAAACCAAACGCAAGCCCGCAATAATTTGGCGCACGCCCTGCTCCGGCTGGGCGAAACCGATATGGCGGTCGCAGAACTGCTGGAATTGGCGGCGATATTTCAAGAAAAAGCCAATCCGGACAGAGCGCGTCAATACCTGCAGGGTGCATTAAAATTGATGCCCAACGCCCCTCATATTGTGGCAGCAATGAATGCGCTGGAAAACGGCGACCCAATCCGAGACACACAGCGTTCCATTGTGGATGACATCACACCGGATAATGGCGACCGGCGGCGACCGGCAGTGGATGATGACACGCTGCTGTCATTTGCTGCGTTTGATGTTGACACCGATGAGGATGTACCCAGCAACCCGCGTGAAGCGGTCGAATCGCAAGCACTGGAAGAACTGGCGGGGGTTCTGTTTGAAGAATCGTTGCCCGATTTGCCGCGCGGAACCGATAAATCCGCCATCGATATGCAGATTGGACAGGCAGTCGACCTGCAGACCCGAGGCAATGTTGACGGCGCAATCTCCGCGTTTGAAGCCCTGCTCGATGCCGGTTTTCGCCGCCCTGCCGTATATTTTCTACTGGGAAGTTTATACGCCACAGCCGGAAAATGCGAAGAAGCAATCGGTTATTTGAACCGTGCCCGAACGAAGAAAGATTATCTGCAAGGCATCAATTACACCCTCGGCGAATGTTACCGGCAGGAAGATGACCTTACGAATGCACTACGGCATTATGTGGAAGTGCTGCGTTTAATTGATATGAAACAATCGCAGCGAGAAGGCACCCGCGAATTGACAACAACCTACCAACATCTGGTCGATAGTTTCGCCAAAACCAATGACCGCCGCCGAATTGAAACACTCGTATCGGCGCTGGCGCGTTTTCTGTCAATTAAAAATTACGAGCAAAAAATTCTCGAAGCCCGCCGGCATCTGGGCAATGGCGATGGCAGCTCGGTGAATGCGTGGGTTGAGTTTTTGGAAGCCGCCAATCCGCAAGATATCCTCTCGGCTATGGCAGACACCGCCGAGTACATCCGTCGGCGAATGTATATGACCGCCATCGAAGCCTGCTACCGCGCTATCGAAAAATCGCCATTTTACCTGCCGCTTCATTTACGGCTGGCAGAAATCTATCGTCAGCAAGATGCCATTGAAAATAGTATCCGCAAATATTTGGCGGTAGCAGACGTATATCAGGCTCGCGGACAATCATTTCGGGTAGAAGAAATTTACCACCAAGTCCTAAAAATCGCACCGATGGATATGACGGTGCGGCAGAAATTGGTAGAGCTATACACAACACGCGGCGACATCGAATCGGCATTAGAGCAATACCAAATTCTTGCCGACGTACATTACCAGCTGGCACAAATTGAAGAGTCGCTGAACGTATACCAAACGGCGCTTCAACTGGCAGACCGCACCCAAAACCCGACACTTTGGAAAACCAACTTTTTGCGCCATATTGCCGATATTTATATGCAGCGTGTCGAATGGACCAACGCTTTGCGGATATATGAACAATTGGCGCAGTTAGCACCGGATGATGAAGACAGTATCCAGACATTGATTGATTTGTATTTAAAACTGAACCAAAAACCGCGCGCTCTGGCACTGTTAAACCAAATGGAAAATACGTTCAAAAAGAATGAACAACCCCAAGCCTGGCACGCCTTCTTGCTGAAAATGATTGAACGCCGTCCACGAGAGATGATGTTGCGGCAAAAAATGGCGGCTTATTTGGCAGAAGCAGGCAACCGCAGCGAAGCAATTGAGCAATATGACCTGCTGGGCGAACTGCAACTTGAAGCCGGGTTGCGCGATGACGCGGTGCGAACCATCAAACAAATTTTGCAGTTGGGGCCCGATAACCCTGACGGGTATCGCCAACTATTGAAAAAAATAGAGACGGATTTCTAGCCGTTCGGAGAACCATTGCTGCCCGATATTTTATTCACCATCTCACAATTGAACTGGAACAGCATTATCGACCTTTTGTTGGTAACGCTGATTTTCTATTGGATGCTGGTGCTGGTTCAAGGAACCAAAGCCGTGCAGTTGTTGCGTGGGCTGCTTTTTCTGGTGGTGCTGGCTATCACCTCAACCACAATTTTCGATTTGACGGCTTTCCGCTGGTTGATGAGAAACTCGCTGCCGGCACTGTTGGTTGCCATCCCCGTCATCTTTCAACCTGAATTGCGCCGCGCGCTGGAACGGTTGGGGCGCACCGGTTACCTTTTCACCCGCGCCAATCACCCCAGCCGGTTAGAACAAACGCTGCAAACGGTGGCCGCCGCCGCCCAACGACTCTCGGCACAGGGTTTTGGCGCACTCATCGTGCTGGAACGCGAAACGGGCTTGCAAGAGTATGTGGAAACCGGGGTGATGCTCGATGCGCTCGTTTCGCAGGAGCTCTTGCTGACCATTTTTTACATAAACACGGCACTGCACGATGGCGCTGTTATCATCCGCAATGACCGTATCGTGGCAGCCAGCTGTCTATTGCCGCTTAGCCGCGCCGACACAGAAACGCATTTGGGAACGCGGCATCGGGCATCGTTGGGGTTGACGGAATCGACCGACGCGATTGTGGTGGTTGTTTCCGAAGAGACCGGTATCATTTCCGTATCGCACAATGGGCGGATGATTCGCAATTTGGACGAAACCCGACTGCTGAAAATCCTCACGGCATTTTATCGCTCGCAATTGACACAAGTGGTGCCGCAGTGGGTTAAACTTTTGCAAAAATTACCCTGGAGTCAAAAAACCGCCGACGATGAGCAGTAATATCGCGGTGAAAAAACTATGTCCAAACGATTTTTCTCTCAACTGGGGACGTTCATTTTGGCATTTGGGATGGCATTTTTAGTATGGGTTGCCGCCATCCGCGAAGCCGACCCCATCGTAACTAAAAATTTTAGCCAGCGTGTGCCGGTGAAAATCATCCCACCGCGCGGCAGTTTGTTTGTGGTGAACCAAGATGCGCTGCCAACCGATGTGCAGGTCAGCATCCGCGCGCCGGAAAGTGTATGGCAAAATCTCACGCTGAGCCGCATTCGCGCCACGTTAGACCTGTCTTCGTATGATGCCGGGTTTAATGATGTACCGATTCGGGTGGAACTGCTAGAAAAACGCGCCATCGTGGCGACTGTCATTCCCTCCGAAGTGGGGGTGGAATTGGAGCCGCTGGCAGAAAAATCACTTCCGGTAACCATTAATGTGCTTGATTCTCCCGCACAAGGCTATTACAACCGGACTGCTATCGCCAGCCCCGGCGAAGTGACGGTTAAAGGATCGGCGGCAGCCGTTGCGCAGGTGGCAACGATATTGGCAGAAATTTCAATTGACGGCAGTAAAGAAACGATGAAAAAGGTCGTCTCGCTTTCGGCGCGAGATAATAACGGAAATATCGTGTTGGATGTCGAACTGGATCCGTCGGAAAGCCTGATTACCGTTCCCATCGAACAGCGTTTCGGCTACCGGGACGTATCTGTAAAAGCGAATGTGCAGGGGCAACCGGCATCCGGTTACTGGGTCAGCAGCATTTCGGTTGACCCGGCTACCGTAACGTTGGTCGGCGGCCCATCTGTGCTGAAAGACGTTGCCGGGTTTGTGGAAACAACACCCATCGATATTACAGGCGCCACCGCCGATGTGGTGAAGCGCGTGCCGCTAGACTTGCCGCCGGGCGCTTCGGTGGTGGTAGATGGCAATGCTGAAAACGCCGATACCGGGCGAAGCGTGCTGGTAACGGTGGGTGTCTCGGCATTGACCGGTGGGCGCACGGTACAGGTTGGATTGACCGTGCAGGGCGTTCGGCAAGATTTGCAGTGGCAAGCCGCACCCGATACCGTGGAAGTCATCCTGTCGGGGCCTCTACCCATTTTGCAAGATTTGCAACCCGATGATATTACTGCCATCGTGGATGTGTTCGGTTTATCGGCGGGAGTGTATCGTTTGCAGCCGGAAGTGATTCACCCCGATGGTTTGGTTGTGAGCAGCCTGCTGCCCGATACCATCGAAATTACATTGAGCCGCATCACCCAGCTAACACCAACCGCCACACCGACTCCCCGCGAGACGGGCACACCGGCGTTCCGCATCACCCCCACGCCCGGCATCTCTGCTACGCTGACACCCATGCTCACCGATACTATCAGCAGCACCGTGCGCATCACCGATACCACCGGATTGGTGCAGCCGGCTATTTCACCGCTCTCCGGAGCAACAGCAACCGCTACACCCACTGTTGCTGCCACAATCACCGCAACCACCCAAACGGAGTAGTTATGTCAAAACCAGTTGTTGCCCTTGTGGGCAGACCGAATGTAGGAAAATCAACGCTGTTTAACCGTATTTTGGGACAGCGTTTGGCAATCGTTGAAGACTTGGCGGGAACCACCAGAGACCGGCTTTATGGCGATGCCAACTGGGTGGGCCGCGATTTTCTGCTGGTTGATACCGGCGGCTTTGAGCAAGGGATGGAAAGCCGCGCGACACGCCCCGGCGATTTGGGGCATGATGTCGGTGTGGAAAGCAAACTCTTTCTGAGCGAAGTTAAAAATCAGGCTTATCTGGCGATGAAGGAAGCCGATGTGATTGTGTTTGTGGTTGATGCCACAACGGGCATTACCGCCAGCGATGAATTGGTGGCAGATGTGCTGCATCGTACTGAAAAGCCCGTGATTCTGGCTGTAAACAAAGCCGACAACGCAACTTTGCGCGAAAACGCGGTGGAATTTTTTGCGATTGGGTTGGGCGACCCATACCCGGTATCGGCACTGCACGGATATGGTACGGGTGACCTGCTGGATGCGGTGGTGGAAGCCCTGCCACCATTCGAAGCAGAAGAAGAGGAAGACGACCGCCTGAAAATTGCGATTTTGGGGCGTCCAAATGTGGGAAAATCGTCGCTGGTGAACAAACTACTGGGATACGAACGTGTCATCGTCTCGGACGTGCCCGGTACCACTCGCGACGCGATTGACACCGCCATCGAGTTTGACGGGGAAGAAATTGTGCTGATTGACACCGCAGGCATTCGGCGGCGGGGTAAAATTGAGCCGGGCGTGGAAAAACACAGTTTTCTGCGTGCTATAAAAGCCATTCGCCGCGCCGATGTGTGCCTGCTGGTGATGGATGCCACCGAAGTTGTTACTGCGCAAGACGCACACGTGGCAAGCTACATTTTGGAAAACTATAAAAGCGTGATAGTGGTGGTCAACAAATGGGATTTAATTGAAAAAGACACCTACACGATGAACGATTACACAGAGCATATTCGCCGCGAATTGCGCTTTTTAGATTTTGTGCCGGTCGTTTTCACCTCTGCATTAACGGGGCAACGGGTGCAAAACATTTTGTCACTGGCATTAAAGGTTTTCGAGCAGCGCTTGCGACGCATATCTACCGGCGCGTTGAACCGATTTTTAAAAGAGGCCGTCGGCAAAAATCCACCCAAAGGCACAAAACGTCATCGATTGCGATTCTATTATGTCACACAGGTTGATGTTGCGCCGCCGACCTTCATCTTTTTTGTCAACGATGCCAAACTGGTGCATTTTACCTACAAACGCTATCTGGAAAACCAATTGCGGGCTTCATTTGAATTTTTGGGCACGCCACTGCGAATGATATTCCGTAACCGCAGTGAAGAATAAACCTTCATTTCGTTCATCTTAAAATGGAAATTTCCCCCTCCCGCAAATTTGGGGGAAGGGGAACAGATTTCACATCCTAAATTTTATGCCAACTCTGCCAGTGCATCGAGCACTTGCCGGGCGTGGGTTTTCGGTTTGACTTTGCGGAACACCCGCGCGATATTTCCATCAGGGTCAATCAAAAACGTCGTACGCTCATTACCCCAATAGGCTTTCCCGAACATTTTCTTTTGTACCCAAACATCATACGCTTGCGCAATCGTGTGGTCTTCATCGGATGCCAGCACAAATGGCAGATTGTGTTTTTCTCGGAATTTTGCCAATTTGGCGGGAGAATCGGGACTGCAACCGATAACCACTGCATCTTTGGTCTCAAACTGCGGGAAATCATCACGGATTCCCTGCGCTTGGATGGTTCAACCCGGGGTGAGCGCCTTCGGGTAAAAATACAGCACCACCCAGTGCCCGCGAAAATCGGACAACTTCACCGGCTCATTCCGGTCATCTACCGTTGAAAAATCAGGAGCAGGGATACCTGCGTCAATTGCCATAGTGCCTCCTATATTTTGCTGATTAGATTGTTTGTTTTGTAATACTATACGCGAATTGCTTCTGGATTGCAATTCGTCTAAAATTTACAGATGGCGTATGCCATCGGGAGAAAAAATGGAACCGATTGTACTTTTAGTGGACGATATAATGTTCGCCACCCGATTGGAAAATCTGGTGCGGCAGGCGGGGTTCACGCCGGTTTTTGCGGTGGACGAATCTGCGCTGACCCGGGCGATGATGCGTGCGCCGGTGTTGGCAATTGTGGATGTGTTTTCATCCGGGATGAAATGGGAAATGCTGGTGCGGCAGATAAAAGGCTCGGGCAAAAAAAGCAATCACGTGCCGGTGCTGGCATTTGCGCCCCACACCGATGCCATCCTTCGGCAGCAGGCACTGGATGCCGGATGTGCGGCGGTGGTCGCCCGTTCGGCAATCGTTTCAAAATTGCCGGCACTGGTGGAAAAACACCGTTGGCGGATGGAACACACCTACTGTGACGAACCGCTGCCGCCGCTGGTCGTGCGTGGCTTGCAAGAATTCAATCGCGGGCAGTTTTATCGCTGTCACGAAACGTTGGAAGATGCGTGGAATGCAGAACCGCGCTCAGTGCGATTGCTGTATCAGGGGATATTGCAAATCGGCGTTGGGTTTTTCCACATTACAAAAGGAAATTGGCGGGGCGCGGCGAAAGTTCTGGAACGCGGCATTCCCAAAATTGCCCGCTTTGCCCCCAAATGCCAAGGGGTGGATGTGGCTTCGCTGTTGGCGGCGACGCAAGCGGTGCAAGCGGAAATTTTGCGGTTGGGCGCAGACGGGTTGGCGGCGTTTGATGTGCGCACTTTCCCCAAAATTTTATGGGAAGAGATTGAATGAAACGACAAAAATTCGATTGGAAAATTTGGCTGCTGCCGGTGCTGTTACTGGTAGCCGGAGCAGCCATCCTCGTTTTCGCGCCGGATGAAAAAACGATGGGCAGTGGCATCAAGCCGGTGTATGTTCACGTGGCGTTTTCGTGGGCGGGGATGGTTGGCGTGTTGATTGGTGGTGTGCTGGGGTTGTGGGTGCTGGTAAAAGATAATCGGCAGTGGCACCATTGGATGGAAGCAGTTGCGTGGGTGGGTGTGATATGGTTTTTACTGGGGGTTGTCATCAGTTTTGCCGCAGCGAAAGCCAACTGGGCGCAATTTCGCTGACGGAACCCCGCACCGTAGCGGGTTTGCAATTTTCTGCCATCGCGCTGATTGCCAAAACGTTAGCGAGCTGGTTGCCGTGGCAACGGCTTCGCGCGGCAGTGAACATCGCACTGGTGGGGGTGCTGTGGATAACCACTGTTTCTGCACCGCTGATACTGCATCCCAAAGACCCCATCCGCACCGCGACTTCTTCCGGCATTCAACTGACTTTTGCCGCAATGTTTGCCGTAGTGCTGCTGTTCGGCGTTTGGGCAGTAGTGATGGTGCGTGAAAACGCGATCTGGGGCTTGAAAGATTAAACTTTGAACCGGAAATCCGACATTCGAAACCCAAAACTTGATACAGCCATCAGTGTGGCGATATTTCTCGGTGCGCTGGCGACATATGTTCGCACGCTTGCGCCCACCGTGCTCGATGGTGATGCCGCGCTCTTTCAGTTCACGCCGGCGGTGATGGGCGTAACCTATCCCACCGGCTATCCGGTGTATTTGTTTGCGGCAAAAATATGGCTGGCAATTTTCCCCCTCGGCGAAATGGCATGGCGGATGAACCTGTTTTCGGCGGTGGGTGCCGCGCTGGCAATGGCAATTTTTTATCGGGTGGCGAAAAACATTCTGCGCTATCGGCTGGCGGCGGCCAGCAGTGTGCTGCTGTTTGCCACCCTGCCGACATTTTGGCGCTGGGCAACCGAAGCCAAAATTTACACGCTGAACATTCTGCTTTTTGCCACCGCGCTCTATTTTCTCACCCGCCCCAAGCCAAAGCACGCTGCATTTGGTGCGCTGTTTGCCGGATTGCAATTGGGCGTACACAGCACCACCGTGCTTCTTTTGCCGGGTATGCTGTGGTTGCTGTGGCAAAACCATCGTTCGCGTCTTAAACAGGCTGTATTTTGGGCTGTGGCATTTATCGCCCCGGCGATGCTCTATCTGTACATTCCTGTCCGCGGCGAAATGCTCATCGCGCAGATGGGACGTGCGGCGGCAATTCAGCACGGGCTGTTGAGCAGTTTTTATCACAGTGGTGTTGCCGGTTGGGTACGATATTTCACCGCCGCCGATTTCACCGGTGGGGTTGTTTCAAACTGGGGCGCAGTGCCCCGCGATTTTTTCGCGGTTTATTTGGGGCGATTGATGCCCATTGATTGGGGCTGGGCCGGTATCGGCTGGGGGGCTATCGGGCTTGCGATTTTCTGGCTGTGGCAACCACTGCGACGGTGGGCTGCCCCGTTGACCCTTCTTTTTGTGTTGCCAATCCCTTTTGTGCTGACCTATGGCCGCGGTGAGCAAAACGCATTTTTGTTGACCAGCAACCTCATTTTTGCCCTTTTTGCCGGTGGCGTGATTGCTTTCCTCCAATTCAAAATTCAAAATTCAAAATTCAAAACCGGGTACTCCCCGTGGATAAAATTCGGTTTGAGCAGCCTTCTTTTTCTGCTGATAGTTATTCTGCCGGTTCAGCACGCCCGTGCCAATATCAACTGGCTCAGCCACAAATGGGATACCGCCAGCCGCGATTATTGGCTTGATGCACTGACCCACCCGCTGGAAACCGATGCCGGTATTATGGCAACGTGGGGCGATTTGACTTCGATGTGGTATATGCAGCACATTCACCGCTTGCACCCGGAAATTGCAGGATTGTATCCCCCCACCGAACCCGTTGCCGCTGATTGGCTGACGCAAAATCACCCGCTGTACATCGCCGGCCCGGTGCTGGATGAGTGGTCGGCAGATGAATTGGGGCATTACCGTCTCATCCCGTGGGGGCGAATGGTTCGGCTGTTGCCACCGGATGCGGAAATTCCGGCGTTGAATTTGCCGCAAGCTGTGAATACCGTTTTTGACCGGAAACTGGCATTGACCGGCGTGGATTTTCCCCGCAAAATACCCGATGGCGGACGATTGACCGTGCAACTGGGTTGGCAATCGCTGGTGGAACTGCCGAAAAAGACACGCTACTCGCTGCGGCTGGCTGCGGCAGATGGCACCATCATCGCCCAAAAAGATGACATTGTTCGCCCCGGCTGGTATCCCGCGCCGACCATCCCCGCCGGACTGCCAATGCTCGGCGCGTATTCGCTCGATGTGCCGGTCGGCACGCTGCCGGGTGAATATCGCTTGCAGTTAACCGTATATGACCGCATCGGGCAGGAATGGACACTGCCGGATGGTCGCCGCGTTTTCGATTTGGGTGCGGTGACGGTGCGGTTCGCTCCGGCGCAGGGCGTTGCGGGCTGGCGGCGTTTCGGCGGCGAAATTGCGCTCGATGCGGTGGAATTTGGCGTGAATCGAGTGGGGCAGGGCAAGGGCTATCCCGTGCGATTTTTGTGGCGGGCACTCAAATCACCGGCGGAAAATTACACGCTGGTGGTTGAACTGGTTGACCGCAGCGGGCGCGTGTGGCGCGATTGGCATATCCCCACCGAAACCGCATCGTGGCAGAAAGATCAGCCGGTGCGCCAACAGGTGGATGTGGTTGTTCCAGCCGAAGCACCCACCGGTGACGGTGCGCTGTCGGTGCGGGTGCGCTGGCTGCGGTCCGATGGCTCGGCGCTTCCGGCGCGGCGGTGGATTTTCCCCGCCGGAGACGGTTTTTCACTGGGTGGTCCCCAAATTTTGCCGAAAGAAAACCGGCAATTTAACCCCCCGCCCGTCACCGGAAAATTGGTGAATGTCAATTTTGATGATAAACTGGCGCTGGTCGGGTTTGACCTGCCATCCGGCGTGCCGTTCGGCGCAAAAACGTTGCCGCTGACGCTGTATTGGCAGGGGCGCGGCGATATGCGCGAAGTTTATTCGGTGTTTGTCCATTTGGTGGATGCCGCCGGAAATGTGGTGGCACAACATGACGGCATCCCTGCCAAAGGGAAAGAACCAACCACCGCTTGGGCAGCCGGAGAATATATCACCGACCCGGTGGAGGTGCCACTCTCCGCCGAACTGCCCCCCGGAGAGTATTCGGTGGTGGTGGGGGTGTATCTGCCCGCTACCGGCGCGCGGTTGCCCATAACCACGGGCGGTGATTCGTTTAAATTGGGGGTCGTTTCGGTGGAAAAGGAATAGGCCTATGACCACCCCGCAGTCATTGAATCTGAAAATGAATATCCGTACCCAAATGCCGCTGCGAAATTTTCCGTTTTGGGCGGGCATGCTTTTTTTTGCCGTTTACCTGCTGGTACTGCCGGCAACAGTTTCATCAGTGGATGAACTGGCGATGCTCACCGCTGCCGACAATATGATTCAGCATCACCGTGCCGACATCAACTTGTTGGTATGGTCGGCGGGGCAAGAAAACGCACCCGGCGCGTGGCGCGATGACGGCACGTTCCGGTTGACATTTGGCAGTTGGTTGATTTGGCTGTATGTGCCGCTAATGGGGCTGGCGCATCTGCTGCCCGGTTTGAATCCGCTCCAGCTTGGATTGCTGACAAATGGCGTGTTGCTGGCAGTGGTCACCGCGCTTATTGCTTGGGCACTGATGCGGCGTGGGCTGCTGCCGCGCCCGGTGCTGACGAGTACCCTGCTTTTTGGCGGGCTGGCGCTCTTCTTCAAGTTCGATGGCGAAACCCCGCCCCCGCTGTGGCTCCACCCCACCGATTTTGGATTGCCCGTGCAACTCTATCTACTGTTGCCACCGGCAATTTTGGTGCTGATTATCGCCGGAAACCTCTATTTCGGTTGGCGCGGACATAAAACGATGCCCGTATGGTTGGTCAGTTTGCTGGCACTGTGGTTGACCGGGCAATTTCTGCTGGGTGCGGGACATTTTTCCGCACAGAACGCTATTCCTGCGGATGCCGCCGTTTCTGCTGCGCTGAAATCTGCCCCGCCCGCCGATACACTGTGGATATCGCTGCCGCCCGCCGCCGACCCGCTCCAATTTTCGGCGTGGTGGCTGGGCAATCGTTCTGTGCGGCAGAATACTGCCATTCTGCCCGCAGATGCTGACGCGGTGGCAAATATTTTTCTGCCCGATGTGGGTACGCTGTGGCTGTACGAGCGCGGATACACCCCAACCAACCCACCGACTGCGGGGGCAACCCGTCTCGCGGCGGATGCGTTCCCGCTGGACGAGCAATGGTTCGATGGCGGACGTTTGAGCCGATATGCGCACTTTCCGTCTGTACCGGCGGAAATTTCTGCCGATGTGCCGTTTGAGGATGGCATCTCGCTGGAAAAATTCGCCGTGACCGCCCAATCGGTTTCGGCAGGGGACGTGCTTGGCATACGTTTGCAGTGGCGAAGGTCTGTCGCGGCGAATGTGCCGCTGGTGGCGTTTGTCCATCTGCTTGGAGCAGATGGCACGTTGGCGGTTCAGCAGGATAGATTACTGTTCGACCCGCAATTTTCTGCCCAATTTCCGCCGGATTCGCCACAGTGGCGAGGGTATGGGTTGCAACTCCCTGCCGAGTTGTCTTCCGGCGAATATTCGCTGGTGGTGGGGGTATATCGCCGGTCGGGTGGCGTGCGGCTGGCCCGCGCCGATGGCAGTCCCGATGATTTTCTGTATTTGACGACGATTTCCGTGAAACGTGAGGAGTAAAACGTGAAAAACAACCAATCTCCAATCCCCCAAAAAATCATTCCCGTCGCCGAACCGAAAATCGGTGAACGTGAATTGGAACTCGTTTCCGATTGCGTCCGTTCGGGCTGGGTATCGTCCAAAGGGAAATACGTCAATCAGTTTGAAGAAAATTTTGCCGAATTTTGCGGCGTAAAATATGGTGTGGCAACCTTCAACGGTACGATTGCCCTGCATCTAGTGCTGGCTGCGCTCAACATCGGTGCGGGGGATGAAGTGATTGTTCCCAGCCTGACATTTGTTGCCACGGCGAACGCGGTGGCATATACCGGCGCAACGCCGATTTTCGTCGATTCCGAACCGGAAACGTGGAATATCGACCCCACTGCCATCGAAACTGCCATCACTCCGCGCACCAAAGCCATCATCCCCGTGCATCTGTATGGCCATCCCGCCGATATGGATGCCATCAACGCCATCGCCCGGCGGCACAATCTGCGGGTTATCGAAGATGCTGCCGAGGCACACGGGGCACAATATCGGGGCAAGCCTGCCGGTTCGCTGGGAGACGCTGCCATTTTCAGTTTTATGGGGAATAAAATCATTACCACCGGCGAAGGGGGGCTGGTGGTCACGAACAACCGGGCATTGGCGGAACGGTGTTTCTTTTTGCAGAATCACGCCCGCCGGCCTGACAGCCCGTACTGGCACACTGAAATTGGCTTCAATTACCGGATGACCAATCTGCAAGCCGCGCTCGGGGTGGCACAATTGGAGCAAATTGAGGAATTTATCACCATTCGGCGACGAAACGCGGCGCATTATATGGCGCGGCTCGGCGATGTGCCGGGGCTGGTGATGCCCCCGCAGGCAGAGTGGGCGGAAACGGTCTATTGGATGTTCGCCCCGCTCATCACCCCCGAATTCGGCGTTGACCGCGACACGGTGATAACCAAATTGCGCGAAAAGGGCATCGAAAGCCGTCCGTTTTTCGGCTGTGTCCACCAAATGCCGATGTACAACACCGGACAATCGTTTCCCGTGGCGGAGATGCTTTCCGCGCAGGGCATCAATCTGCCCTCCGGCACAACCCTCACCGCGGATGACATTGATTTTGTGTGCGATGTGCTGGTGGGGATGCGCGCGAAAGCCGGAGATTAGAGATTGGAGATACGTAAGTTTGCCCGTTCGCAACTGCGATTGCCGCCAATGATGGCGTTGAGTATGATTTTGCTGTTTGTTGCTACTTTTTCGTGGCTGGCAATTCAACGGCATCATGCTTTTCTCAGTGAGTTCGATTTGGGGGTGTACGACCAGGTTGTGTGGAACACCCTGCACGGGCGACTCTTTTTTTACACTTCTACCGGACAGCCCTTACTGCATCTTTCCAACCACGCCGACCCAATTCTGGCGCTGGTGGCAATCTTCTACCTGTTTCACAGTGCACCCGAAACGTTGCTGGTTTTGCAGGCAGCACTCATTGGATTGGCGGGTGTGCCGGTGTATTTGCTGGCAAAAGAAAAACTGCACAGCGATTTCGCCGCGCTGGGACTGCTGGCGGCATATTTGCTCTTCCCCGGCACGGGGGTGGTCACTCTGTCAGATTTCCACCCACCCGCACTGGCTTTCGCTTTTCTGATGGCGGCCTTCTACTTTTTGGAAAATCGGCGCGCCGGTTGGTTTTTGCTGTTTGCCGTGCTGGCGATGGCGTGCAAAGAGCAAGTTCCCCTGCAAGTGATGTTTTTGGGGGTGTACGCCATTGTTCGTCACAAAGATTGGCGGTTGGGGGGATTCACCATCGTGCTAGCGGGTGTATGGTTCGCCGTTGTGATGCTGTGGGTTATTCCGGCGTTCAGTGTGACGGGCGAACACATCTTCCTCAGCTATTACAGCGATTTTGGACATTCGCCGCTGGAAATTGTCACCACCGCCATCACCCGTCCCGATATTGTGCTGAAAAACCTGTGGCAGCCGGACAAACTGGCATATCTGCGCGACCTGTTCGCCCCATTTGCCTTTTTGCCCCTGCTGGGATTGCCCGTATTGCTGGTCGGTGCGCCGTCGTTTGCCATTAATTTGCTCAGCAACAACCCGGCCATGCACAACGCGGCGCGCGGGCATTATGTTGCGGATGTGATACCATGGTTGGTGTGGGCATCGCTGTTTGGGCTGGTTTTTATTGCGAAATTGGCACACGGGCGGCGCCGGGTTCTGCACCTTTCAGCCGCTATTTTGCTGATAGTCTCGCTGGGCTGGCACTGGCAAAATGGCATGTCGCCCCTGTCTCCCACAGCGCCGACATTCCCCGTTACCGCACATGACCATCTCGGCGCGACGCTCGCGGCGGAAATTCCCGCCGATGCGCCAATTTCGGCGCAGGTCAATCTTTATCCCCACCTTTCCGAACGGAAAATCGCATACGTCTTCCCGGTGATCCACGATGCCGACTATATTTTTCTCGATGTAACTTCGCTGACCACCCCCCTGCATCCCAACGATTTCCGTGCAGCGGTGAAAAAATTGCTGGCGGAAGGGCAATTTGGGGTTTGGCGCGCCGATGACGGATTTCTCGTTCTTAAACGCGGCGAAACCCAATCAACCCTGCCCGATGCCTTTTTCGATTTTGCGCGTACTGCCGACCCGTCGCCGCAAATTCCGCTGGATGTGCAATTTGGGGATGATGTGCGGTTGCTGGGCGTGGATGTGCTGGATGACCCTCGTTGGTCCGAAACACGGGTGCGACTGTATTGGCAGGCGCTCAAACCGATTGACCGCAATTTGCGGCTCTATCCGTTTTTTGTCAACGCCAATGGCGAAATAATCGAAGACACATCCCTCCGCCCGATGGCAACACAACTGTGGTATCCGCCAACCATGTGGAAACCGGGGGAAATTGTGGTTTCGGAAACGTTGCCCTGGCCGCTGGGCGACGTGTGGAGTTTGGGCGTTGGCGTGCTGCGCGGCGAAAATTGGGCGGATTGGACGCAAAGATTGCCTGTCACGGCTGCGGATGTCCGCCGTTTTGAGGCGGGGACGTGGGTGCGGGCGGCATCGTTTGTGCGGCAGGGACGGCAATTGACCACCGTTGCGCCCGATGATACCGATTTGCAACCCCCAAATGTTGCGCAATTCAATTTCGACAATAAAATGGAACTTCGCGGTTATGCTGCTGACCACACCGGCGATATGCTGAATGTCACACTTTTTTGGCGCGCTTCGGCGGCGATGGCACGCGATTATACGGTGTTCGTGCATCTGCTGGATGCAAATGGGAACGTGGTTGCGCAGCACGACGGTCAGCCCACGTGGCAGTTGCCCATTCCCACCGATACGTGGCAGCCCGGCGAAACGTTGCGCGACAGTCACCCCATCCCCCTGCCCGAAAATTTGCCGCCGGGGACATACCAATTGCGCGTTGGGGTGTATTTTTGGCAAACGCTGGAACGTCTGCCGGTGGTAGAAAATGGCGCACCGGTTGGCGATTCGGTGTTGTTGGGAACAGTGCAGTTGCCATAACTTGCATCGAATTAGCAGCAACCGGTCTTGAGCTGGCGATATTGCTGAATTTTGGCACGCCATCGTTGCAACACAAACGGATTGTTCGCTGGAAAAACAAAAATCTGAGAAATTCGTGAAATTTGATGCCATTGAATCTCGTCATTCTAACCTACGAAAGTAAACAAGCCAATCTAATGACCCGCCGTCTGTTGACCGAATTTTCGGGGCAGGTGCGGGGCATTATGGCATCCGATGTCATTATTCCCGGCAAAAGCACACTCGGCGCGGCGTGGTTTTTGCTGCGAAAAACCGGGCTGGGATTTGTCGGGATGAAAGGTGCGGAAATCATCCTCGGCCGAATCACGCCGCCAGTGATGAAACTGCTCGGACGCGCACCGCGCATTCCGTCGCTGGCGCAGATGAGCGCAGAATTCGGCGTGCCGATGATTCACGCCAAAAACGTGAACAGTGCCGAATCGCTGGCGGTGCTGGAACAGTGGCAGCCCGATTTGGTGGTATCGGTGTACCTGAACCAGCTCATCAAAAAACCGATTATCGAAATGGCGAGTGCGGGTGTCATCAATGTGCATCCGGCACTGCTGCCGCGCAATCGAGGTTTGTTTCCGTATTTTTGGGCGCTGGCAAATGGCGATACCGAAACCGGCGTAACTGTCCATTGGGTGGATACCCGGTTCGACACGGGTGAGATTTTGGTGCAGCGAGCATTCCCCATCAAACCCGATGACACCGTGTTGTCGCTGGCGAATCAAAGCGCTCAGCTCGGCGCAGATTTGCTGGTGGAAGCTATTCGTGCCATCGAAAGTGGAAATCCACCCCGTGTGCCGCAAAATTCTGCCGCCGCGAGCTATTTCTCGTGGCCCACACCTGAAGCTGTGCGCCGGTTCCGGCAACGCGGACGGCGGTACGGTTCGCTGCGGGAACTGTGGCGAGAAGTGACGTAAATGGAGATTGGCGAATGGAGATTGGAGATTTTCTAATTTTACCAATTAGCCAATAACCAATTAACCAATTAACCAATAACCGATAACCGATAACCAATGACCAAATTATCTGTAATCCTTCCAACCTATAATGAAGGCGAAAACATCCCCGAACTGATTGACGCGCTGCACAATACCTTATCTCCATGGCGTTGGACGTATGAATTGGTGGTGGTGGACGATAATAGCCCCGACGGCACGGCGGACATCGTGCGCGAAGAATACGGCGATGACCCGCACGTGACGTTGTTTGTTCGCACCGCAGGGCGCGGGCTGGCAACCGCCATCCGTTACGGCATTGAACGGGCACGCGGCGAAATTGTGGTCTGTATGGACACCGATTTTAACCACGACCCGGCGATGATCCCGCAAATGGTGAAATTTCTGGATTTTTACGATATGGTTATCGGTTCGCGGTTTGTGATGCGTGGCGGTATGGAAGACAAATTCCGCCAATTTTCGAGCGGCGTGTATAATTTCGGTATCCGGTTGCTGTTTCGCACCCCGGTGCACGAAAATTTGAGCGGTTTTTTTGCGATGGAACGCAACAAAATTCTCTCGATGCCGCTGGATGATATTTTTTACGGATATGGCGATTATTTCATCCGGCTGATAATGATTGCGTGGCGGCGCGGCTACGATATTTTGGAAGTTCCCGTGTTTTACCGCTTGCGAATGCACGGACACAGCAAAACCCAATTTGTCTCGACATTTCTGCAATATACCCGCGCGTTGCTTTCACTGCGGGTAAAACTTTGGCAAGGGCGAATGAAATGAAATCGGGAAAAATCTCTGCCCGAAATGAATCTTCTCGCACCGATTTTCTGCTGTTGCTGGCACTTTTTGTCAGTTTTCGGCTATTGACGCTTTTTCTGCTGAAACCCGGCGGCTTCATCCGCGATTGGTCGGATTTTGACACTTATCTCGGCATCGCACAGTTGTCGGATTTTGGGCTGTACCCCTACCTTCATTTTTGGCTGGAATGGCCGCCCATTGTGCCGTGGTTGATGGTGGGCGCATACCGGCTGTCGCTGTTGATTCCGGTGTGGGGAGAAGACCCGCGTCTGTGGTTTGTGACGATTTTGGGCACGGTTTTTGTGCTGTTCGAAGCGGGTAATTTCTGGCTGATTTTTCGGCTGGCACGGCGATTGCTAACCGACCGCGCGGATGTTCTGCGGGTGCTGGCAATGTATGCGCTCCTCTTTCCGCCGGTTTATGCCATGCTCGGTTTTTTTGATGGTGTGGCGCTTTTTTTCATTCTTTTAAGTTTGGATTTGCTGCTGGCAAATCGTTTCAAATGGGCAGGGGTCGCGGCTGCTGCCGGTGCGTTGGTCAAACTTACACCGATTGTCACGGCGGGAGTGGCGGCTTGGCTGATATGGCATCGCTTAAAACCAAATTGGCGGCAAGTGGTGCGGGGTTGGTTGGGTTACGGCGCGGCGCTGCTGGGTTCGCTGGCGGTGCTGTTGTCGCCATTTTTGCTGACCGCGCCGCAGTGGCTGGTGACTCACGGCCGTGCCGTGCTGGGGCGTTCCAGCTGGGAAACGGTTTGGGCGGTGCTGGAAGGCTATTTTGGTTACGGGCAGTTGATGGGCGACCGGCTCAACCCCGCCGAAACGGCATTCGCCGTGCATCCGGCAAGCCTGCCGTGGCTGTGGATTTCGCTGGCATTTGCCGCCATCTACCTTTTGGCGTTTTTTGCCCGCCCGAAAGACCTTTCGCCGCGGCGCGTGCTGGCGTTCGGCGGATTGACCATCGTGCTATTTTTACTGTATTCAAAAGGATACAGCCCGCAATTTTTGGTGCTGGTGCTGCCGTTCATCATCCTGCTGATGCCGAATTGGGCGGGCGTGGGGTATGCGCTGGCGCTCACCGCGCTGAATGTGCTGGAGCAACCCGTATATTTTGTGATGCTCCCCGATGCGCACTGGCTGCTTTCGGCGGTGGTGGGGCTGCGTTTTGCGGTTTTTGTGGCACTGGCGGTTGAGTTTTGGGGGCGGGTTTCGGGTTTCAGGTTTCGGTCAGTGGTTAGCGGTCAGCCGATGATAAACCAATTTCACGCATCACGTTTCACGTATCACGTTTTACGAATCTCCAATCTTCGCGCCGTGTTTCTGACGGTTGTTTTCCTCTGGATGGCGGCACTGTTGCCCCGTGCGGCCGGGGAATATTGGAACTTCCAGGCGAGCCGAAACAGCTTTGTTGAAGGCCGGTTTCTGGCGGCGGCTGCCGGTGATGATAATCCTGCGCTGGTGATTGCTGCCCCACATTTTTATCAAAAAGAATATGCATTTCTACACGACAAATACCGTATGAAAATCGTCGACAGCAATAATTTTCCGATAATGGGTGTGCCCAATCCACCGACGGTGGATGATGCCATTCGAGGCGAACCCTATGCGTGGGTGCTGGCGCAAAAGCAGGAATTGGTGGTGCGGAATCTCGGAGATATGGGCAAGGTTGTGACAAAATACCAACGGTTTGATTCTGATTATTATGAGTTACAACTGGTTGATTTTGCCGGTGCAGGCATCGCCCCGCCGTTGCTGGCCGCTGCCGACAACGGCATCGAATTGGCGGCGGCTACGGTGAAAAAAGAAAAGAGCGCGCTGACGGTGCAACTATTTTGGCACGCCACGGGGCAATTGGCGACATTGGCATCAATGGCTGTGCCGCACGATTTTACGGTCTTCACCCAACTTTTGGCGGCGGACGGAAGTTATATTGCCGGGCATGATAGCCCGCCGAACAATGGGTATGCACCCACCGGCAGTTGGCAGGAAAATGATTTAATATTCGACCCCCATACCATCAAATTGCCCGCCGATTTGCCCCCCGGCGATTACCGGTTGGTTGCGGGAATGTACGATGCATCCGGCACGCGGTTGCCTTTCTTTGCCCCGGATGGTTCGCCGTTACCCGATGCGGCTATTCTCGTGCAAACGGTGCATCTGCCGTAAAATATCCAGCTACCAGGCAGTTTTGAAAAATAGCACACAGATGGCACAGATTTTGCAGATTTTCGCAGATAAATTCTATATAAATTCGTGAAAATCAGCCTGAACTGTTCAATTCGTGTTCTAATTCTGCAAAGTGTCGGGTGGCTAGTTTTTTATCCATTTACCAGGGTTTCAAGCAATTCCAGTGTGGTGTTTTGACTTTTGCCGCCGTCATTTTGGGTGGTATCCCATGCAGAAACCGAAATGGCTGCAATTTGCCCATCGGCGTGCAACCGACGGAAAATTCGGTGCAGTGTTGCGGCAGTGGGGCCACCGGGGGCGGGGTAGCGCATCGCCGGCGCATCGTTGGGGTTGATGACATCCACATCAAAATGAATGTACAGCGCGCCGGATGGAAGCGGCATTTCCAGCAGTGTTTCGGGGTTGGGCAGGTGGGTGATGGCCGATGCGGCGACATCTTCGCGCTCACCGGGGTCGAGGTCGCGCCCATCGGTTAAAAGCACGTTTTTTTCAGCAATGGGAGAAAGTTTCACGCCGGAAACGATGGTTTGCTCACCGCGCCCAACGAGCATCGCCAGTGGCATGCCACCCAAAAACCCGCTGGCAGTTGTTTCCCAGGTGTGAAAATCGCCGTGCGCATCGAACCAGAGCAGGGTGGGATGAATGCCGGCGTGCTGTAATCCGGCCAACACGCCGATGCTGCTCAAACAATCGCCGCACACGCTGACGGGCGTTTTTCCGGCGCGCGCGCTTTTTTCAACCTGCGCCGCCAATGCGCGATAGAGGATGGTCATACGCTGCTGAGGGGTGGCGTTGGCGGGAAGTGGCGGGGTGTTCAGCACCCAGCTTTGGTTGGCGATGGCATTCAAGCCGGGTTCCGGCTCACCGATGAAAAATGGGGTGAGGATTTTCATGATTGACCGTGCAGAAAATGTTCGATGGCGGCTTTCGGGGTGTCTTCGGTGGTGATAACCGGCACGATGCCGAATTTTTCTGCCAGATTGTGTTTACTGTGGTCGCCCATTCGGCGGGCGATGAAAACGCGGCATTCCGGCAACAGGTTGATGATGAGCTGCGGGTCATCGTGATGCTGGTGTTTTTCACCGGCTGTGGCGCCGTATGGGTTGCTGCGTTTTTCAACCGGTGTTCCGTCGGGGGCATAGAGATGAAATTCCGGTGCGATGCCAAAATGTCCGCGCCACAAAGTGCCATCGGGTGCCACGGCAACAGCGATGAGTGTGCGTTTCACTGTTACAAAGCTCCTTGTTAACTTAGGGTATCCATCAAATCAATCATAAATTCCACATCTTCCTGCGTGACATTTTCGCACCGTTCAAATCCGAGGCTGTTGACCGCATCTTTGCCTTTGGGGTGAGTGTGCATCTGTGTCAGTTCGGCGCGAATTTTTTTGCTGCCCGCAGCTAGTCTTGGCCCTATTAAACATACGTGCTGGATGACGCCGATTTGGCTTTCGACCAGCACTTTCAGCCGATTTTTGGTAAGGTTGGTGAGAGCGTTGTAAGCCTCGCTGAGAAAAAAGCCGACATCGGCGTCGCCGTTGATGAGGGCTTTGGCAACCAGTGGGTAACTGTCGACGCGGGTGATATGGATGTTTTGGGCGTTGAGTTCGGCGGGTTCCAGCATAATCATCCCCACCAGATGCACATCAGGGTCATCAGTGGAGGCGAGGCGTAATCCGGGTTGTAAATCTTCGATTTCATTTGCGGGATTTTCCGCGCTGACCACTACTATTGCTTCGTCACTTTTGTGGGCGGGGCGCACCAGCGCGGTAAAACCTTTTTCGCGAACCAGCATCGAGGCATCGAAGGGGTTGGCGTAAATAATATCGATTTCATCGTTGCGGATGGCTTCCCGCTGTTCATCAAAGCTATTGAACAGTTTTAGCCGGATGTTGATGCCAAGCTGTTTTTGCAGCCACGTATTAAAAATGTACCATCCGGCAATTTTTTTTCGGTGGAAAATCGGGGCTAACGGTCATAATGTAGGTCATACCTGTTCCTCCTGCCGTATTTTGGCATACAGCGCCAGCGCTTCGTTCATTTTTCGCCGGGAAGGTTTTCGCCGCACCGAAGTATAACCCACGATTTCACCTTTGCGGATATTGGGGATGATGGTTGCATAGACCAGATAATAACCGCCGTCTTTTCGTAGATTTTTTACATAACCGTACCACTTTTTACCGGATTGAATGGTTGCCCACATATCGGCGAAAGCGGCTTTGGGCATATCGGGGTGGCG
>Ga0114931_10002074_pt1 | contig 25569 bp, 20 predicted proteins | sample 2SBtaG_FD_89579 | JGI IMG/M metagenome (GOLD analysis project Ga0114931, IMG submission 89579) | Deep subsurface microbial communities from Kolumbo volcano to uncover new lineages of life (NeLLi) - 2SBTROV14_V59a metaG | ecosystem: Environmental > Aquatic > Marine > Volcanic | place: Kolumbo... | reverse complement strand
TAACTATTTAATGCGGGACTCATGAGCTTAGTTTTAGTCTTAAGCTGTGCATGCACCTCTAAACCAATGACAATTTCATATTTTTCAAGAACTTTCTCTAACATTGAAGTTCTCCTTTAGAATAAGGAGCGGCTCTTTCATAATCTCCCAAAGCAGAAAATAATTTTGCTTCTTGAAAAGGAGCTCCGATGAACTGACCCCCAATGGGGAGTTTCAAAGAGTCTTTTCCAACCGGAAAAGCAATAGAAGGAAGTCCAGAAAGATTCACGGTCACCATAAAAACATCATTAAGATACATTTGGATCGGGTCATCCACCTTTTCTCCAATTTGAAAAGCTGTGGAAGGAGAGCAGGGCGCAAAGATAAGATCCAGTTTTTTGAAGCTTTCTAAATATTCATTTTGAATTTTTGATCGGACAAATTGAGCTTTTGAATAATAGGCATCGTAATATCCTGAGCTGAGCGAAAAAGTTCCCAACATAATTCTTCTTTTGACTTCTGGCCCAAAACCTTTGGAGCGAGTTTGAATGATCAGGTCTTTCATCGATTGAAACTGGGGCGCTCTGTTTCCATAGCGAATTCCATCGTATCGGGCCAAATTACTGCAGGCTTCCGATGGCGCCACAACATAATAGACTGGAATTCCATATTTGGTATGCGGAAGGCTGATGGAATGAATCTCTGCCCCTTCTTTTTTGAACAGCTCAATGCAGGTCTGCATTGTTTTTTCGATTTCAGCATTCATTCCTGAAGATTCAAAGAATTCCTTCGGAAGGCCAATCTTTAAGCCTTTTAAACCTCCCGACTGAACTGCTGAAACATAATCATCGACCGGAACTGCCATCGAAGTCGCGTCGCGATGATCTCGGCCCGCAATCACCTGAAGAATTTCTGCGCAGTCCAGGGCATCGTCTGCCATTGGCCCCACTTGATCGAGGGAACTGGCAAAGGCAATCACGCCTGATCGAGAAACTCGCCCATAGGTTGGCTTAAGTCCTGTGATTCCGCAAAAACTCGCCGGGAGACGAATACTTCCTCCGGTATCGGTTCCAAGCGCTCCCACACAAAGTTCAGCCGCCACCGCAGCAGCGGATCCCCCCGAACTTCCTCCGGCACTACGGGATAAATCGATGGGATTTTTGACAGGCCCAAAGGGAGTGTTTTCATTGCTGGAGCCCATTGCAAATTCGTCGCAGTTTGTGCGTCCAACAAAAATGGCTTGTTCCGCTTCAAGTCTTTCGTTAACCGTCGCCGATCTTGGCGCTCGATAGCCTTTTAAAATTTGGCTCGAAGCATTGAGCTCGTGATCCTTAATGGAAATGATGTCTTTCATTCCCAGAGGTAGACCCCCTAACCGGGCCTTTGGAGGATTGGAATCAAATGCTTTTGCTTTTGAAAGGCCTTCTTCTTCAAAAACTTCAAGATAAGCATTGAGCTTTGTATTTCTTGTCTGAATTTTTTTAAAGAGGTCCGCATAGTATTCGACGAATCCAGTCTTTTTTGATTTAAAATTTTCACGAAGCTGATTTAGTCTTCCCATAAGTGCTATCTTTCAATAATCGATGGAACTTCATACATCAGTTCATTGGGGAGGCCGCTCGACTTTGGAGCATTCTTTAGCGCTTCCTCATTGTTTAAAATAAGTTCTTCAAATTCAGGAGCTGCTTCTTGATCTTTCCGAATGCTTAAAAGTGGATCGAGGCCCATGCTTTTGTAAAAAGCCGTTTGAACATGAAAGGCTCCCATGGCTTTCGCTTCCTCTTCAGTCATTGAGATTTCTTGGATTTGATCGATATGTTTTAAAATCTGTTCAAACTGTTCTTCAAAGCTCTTCTTCTCGTCCTCCGTCAGATGCAAATAAGCAAGGGAGAAGACTTTTTCAACATCAAAACTCATATTGGCTCTAAACTTATTAAAATAATGAAAATGATCAAGCTCCCATTCGGATTTCCGTACTTTAGGGCGGGGATTTTTAGTTAATTTGAGATCCTTCGACGTCTCCAATAAAAATAGGCAAGGATCGTAAAAAGAAAAGCCGAAAGGAAGGGAGACATTCCTGTGGACTTAGTATTGGACTTTTGAAGTTGGCAGCCACCTCCGCCGCTAGAGGATCCACTTACACCATTGGCGTTGGTTCCGTCGGCATAAACGAGACCGGCATTTGGGCTAGCCGTCCAATTGCTGATTTTTATATTTCTTTGAACGCTAAAGTCTCCGTATTTTGAATCCGATAATGTTGCAGTGACCGCATAGGTTCCATTCTCAGGGGCTGGGCTTGGTACATTCATTGTATAAGTGGCCGAGTTTGTTTTAAGAGAACCGCTGGGGACGGCATTGCTCCAATCATAATTCTGACCGCTTTTGAGGGCCGTTAAACTAATGGATGGATTTGGAAAAACGGAGAGGTCGGTTTGAATTTCGATTTTTAAAACGAGAGGATTTCCGTTGTTAACGGTGACAGGATCGACACTGGCATCTGTGCTTGGATTAAGAGTGAGAGTTGTATTCCCACTATAGGCATCATTCGGAGCATCAAAACTTTGGGATAGATAAAAATTCACATTACTTGCGGATGGATCTGAGCTTGTCAGGTTAAATTTTTTAGCATCATCAATACCGGGTGAAGAGGTGTCATCTCCCGTCGTACGGACGTCTGACACCTGGACGTCGGGGTAGGCTTCAACAGCAAACGTTTTATATCCCTCGTCTTCTGAGGAAAGCGCTTAGGTGATCGGCGTATTATAGGCGCTATAAATAAAATTTGATTCTACACCTGGACGATGTGCCGGTTCAACGAAGAGGATAAAATCCGTATTTAAGGGGAGCCCTCTGATGGTATAAGCTCCGTCGGGAGATGCTTTAGTCCCATCCATTCCAGAAAATTTTCCTGCTAAGTCATAGGCGGCCGAGACGGCAAAGGCTGTGACATGAGCCCCCCGTTGAGGACTACCGTCGGCTCGATACACATGGCCTGAAATACTTCCGGCATAGCTATCGCTACTAAAGCTATTGCTGGCAGGGTAGAGGTTCATCATCCCGTCCATATCATCGCGAGTAAGGCTTTCAATAGCTTCGGATTGAAACAGAGAACCCACGGCTTGGTACATAGTGGCATGCGTATCGAGTCCATCCGAACTATTGTCATCGGTAATGGGTGAATGGGCCAGGCCCAGAGCATGACCCATCTCATGTGTAAGGACTCCAAGAAAGCTAAATTTAGACGTAGAATTGGCAGGGCCATTAGCGTTGATGTAACTACTGGTCAAAAAAGTTTCGGCCGTATTAAAAAGAATGTCGGCATCCACAATATGAAGCTTTCCATTTTGTACTTTGAGCGTAGTGATCGTATAAGCGAGTAAGCCTGCGGGAAGACTTGTGCCATCCTCGAACTTGTCATTGAAGAAAATATAATTTGTTCCGTCGTTTCCACCAAAGGCATCGCCTAAATTTGGGCATCCGCTAGAAGTCGAGGTTGCACTAATGCTGAGGCTGGTCCCTGAACCTGCGTTTTCCCAAGTGGAAGCGGCTGTGTTGAGATCGGCAAGTAGCTCACTAGTTTTGTCTGTGTCAGAACTAACATGGGCGTTCGAATATCCTGTCCCGCCGGTACATAACACAAAGGTCGGGTTAGAGGCGTGACTAGGGGCCATAATTTGATCACTATCTTTTTGAGTGGAACCGGATTGATGAAGACTTGTTCCGTCCGAACTGACAAACTCGGAAAGGTAGGTATAAGAATAAACGGGAGAAAAACTTGTTGTAAAAACAAGAGCACTTGCACTCAATACGCAAGCCAAGACTGATCTAATCTTTAACTGACTCACTTCTTCCCCTCCCCATGAGGAAACTTTAGCCTTTATTCTACACTAATTTTGGAGCAGCTGTTGAATATGGGCCGCGTACTCATCTAGTGTAGAAATTTTATTTCTCTGTATCTCTTTTCTCTCTTTTGTTAGCTCGGGATGACGCGGGCTCGGAAGGAAGTTGTGCTCGGAGCTTTGTTCAATCGTATATTTTGTTTGATCAGCTAGTTTTATGGCTTTAAGCCGAATAACTTTCCAATCGTAGAGTGAATAAAGTCCAGGATCTGTTTCCGATTTAAGAGATAAAATCAATGTATCGTTCTTTTGAATTTTTGGAATACCAGGGATAACGGTTGTAATCTTTTCACTGGAATGTTTTCCGTGTTTAATCTCAAAGGTTCCACCTGGTAAAATCAAATTAATTTTAGAAGAGAGGTCTCCTTTAAAGCATCTGATAATACTGGTATCCAAAATACGAGAAATATGTTCGTTTGTTCGTTTAGTCGTGACCTTGTTGATACGAACAGCGCAGAGAAAAGGGGCTTTTTCTACCCTTTCCTTTTCACCGACTGGCCGGGTCATTGAGGCCTGAAGCCCTGTAGAAAAAAAACCAATGACGGCTATGAAAAGCGCTCTTTGTGTCCGCTGGCTTAGAAGTCTTGCCATTTTCCCCTCTTCCTTTGAGTATATCAGATTAATCTTTGCCTTCATCTGGATTCCGCGCCATGATATTTTTTAAACAAATGGCGAATAGAACCAAAATACGACTTCATTTTCTAAGGCTGGGGACTCTCTGTCTAGGCCTTTTGTGTTTTTCGTGGGGAATTCAAGCCCAAAGCCCAAAGCCTACTGACACTCAAAATTCGGATGACAATCAAGATACAGACTGGAATCGACCTGCTGAACTGACGGGCAAAACTCCGGTTCCAGAAAATACTTCCGATTGGGGCGCCGAACAGCTTCGTCTTTTAAAAGTCCTAAAAGAAGAAATTGAACCGAGCCTGATTCAAAAAGATGTGTTGCGTTTAAAACATAACGTTACTCGTTTAGGGAGTTTTCATTCGGATTGGTCTCAGGAGGCTGAGGATTTTCTTGTAGCCAATGCCCCCTTAGCGGAACTTTATCTCTATGATTATAGTCGTGTAAAAAGCAAACGATTGAATACAAAGATCATCGAGACATTATTACGTTTCGATAGTTACAAGTATCCTGTGGCGAGTTTGGCTTTTGCGGATTCTCTTTCTGTGAACGAATACGGTCAAACCTATTTGCTTAAACTCTTTGAACGGGTGGTGAGTAAACAGCCTGCAAGTTTCCCTCATTATTTTGATTTTGTTTTTGGCTCATGGGGGAGTGCTTTAAGTGCTTTGGATAGAATTGACTTTGTGCTTAAAGCCTGTGAAGCAGGGGCAAGTATGGGCTCTTCCCAAAAGGCAAAAATTTCTCTTTGGGCGGATCGTCCGGATGGCTTTTGGGAACAGATTCTCTCGGATGAACTCAAGGCCTGTATTGAAGGAACCTAAATGGCAGAGCCTGAAGTTTTTACGACTCGGCCTAAAACAAAGGCGAAGATTGTCGTCAGTGACCTCCATATCGGAGAGGGCCGTCGGAATTGGGATGGAACTCTTAATCTCTTAGAAGATTTTACAGCCGATTCGCGTTTTGTAGAGTTTGTCGAACACTATCTTCAAGCCTATGAAGAGGTGGAACTTGTTTTAGCTGGAAATTTTTTCGAGATGCTCCGTTCTCGTGCGGTTCCAAACTATCCCGATATTCTTTTTGAAACTTATGCTTTGGAACTGGTGCGGGCGACGATGGATGGACATCCTCAGGTGCTTGAAGTTTTGCGTCGCTTTATGGAGCGTGAAAATAATCGGTTGATTTATTTGATCGGAGAGGCCGATGTGGGTGTTCTTTGGCCAAGAGTTCAAAAGGAAATCCGACAAAGAATTTCGGAACGAATTCAATTTTACCCAAACGAATATTTAAATGATGGAATTCATATCCAGCATGGACATCAATATGATGCCATGTTTGCAATTGATGAATACTCTCCTTTTAAGGAGGTCTCGGAATTGCCAGTGCTTAAACTTCCCTGGGGGGCATTTTTTTATGCCAATTTTATTCAACCTCTTCGGCGCATTCGACCTTTGTTTTACCGAGTTCGCCCGATGCGGGCCTACTTGATGTGGTCTTTTCTTTTTGAAACGCGCTTTCTATTTCACGTCATTCGACAGTTTTTCAAAATGCTTATTCTCGCCACTTCTCAAAAGCTTTATCCGGGAAATTCATTGAAGGATCTTTTTAAAATTTTTAGTGAAGCGGCCGACTCCGAAGTTTTAGAAAGATCTGCCGAGCTTCTCCTCAGTTCCGACGCAGTGCATAAAGTTATTTTTGGTTATGCTCATGTTGCTAACTATCGCCAGTTTCGAAATGGGAAAGAGTACTTTAACACCGGAACCTGGACTCGAAATCTTAGCTTAGATATGCGCTCTTTAGGTTCATTTCATAAACTGAGTTATGTTTTGATTGAGTATAAAGGGGAAACTAAAGAACCACAGGCGAGATTGATGGAGTGGAATGGTAAGCATGAAGTGATAGAAGACTATGCCTAATGGAAGATTTTTCATTTTTTTATATATAGTTCAATCTAGCCAGAGCGACAGAGTCTTAAGATGATAAGCGCAGATTAAATTAGAGAAAGGATCTTATATGGATTTTAGACCAAAGGCCATTGGTGGAAAAAATGTAGCAGTGGTTGGAGGGGTACGTACCCCCTTAGCCAAAGCGGGCACTGGATTGGCTAGTCTTTCTGCTGTTGATTTAGGGGTATATGCCATGAAGGAGGCGATCGCTCAAGCGGGGATCCAGCCAGACGAAGTAGAACATGTGGTGGTCGGAAACGTAGCCCAGCCACCGGATGCTGCTAATATTGCTCGTATAATTTCTCTTTATGCGGGTATACCTAAATCTGTTCCTGCTTTTACGGTTCAACGTAATTGTGCAAGCGGATTGGAGTCTATTTCACAAGCTGCACTTCAAATTGCAACGGGACAAGCGGAGGTCGTTGTCGCGGGGGGAACCGAAAGTATGTCTCAAATTCCTCTTTTGCTCGGGGATGATATGAAGAACATTTTCTTTGGTGTGGCACTGGGTAAAACGATGGGAAAAAAATTTCGAGCGCTTTCTAAATTCAAATGGAAGTACCTCAAGCCCGTTGTGGGAATCGAGGTTGGACTTACCGATGCTGTCTCTGGTTTGAAATTGGGAGAAACAGCGGAGGGTTTGGCGCGTGATTTTGGAATTTCTCGGCGAGAACAAGATGAATTTGCTCTTCGTTCTCACCAAAAAGCGATTCAAGGGAGGGATCGATTGAAAGAAGAAATTCTTCCCACATATATTCCTCCGAAATTTAAAACAATTGTGGAATCTGATATCGGCCCTCGCGAAAATCAAACGATCGAGCAACTTGCTAAGCTTCGACCCTATTTTGATCGACGTCATGGAACGGTAACCGTGGGCAATACTTGTCCGGTAACAGATGGAGCTTCCATGCTCGTACTGATGAGTGAAGAAAAAGCTCGCGCAGATGGGCATGAGATTATGGGGCTGATCCGCGGGGTGGAATTCACCGGTTGCGATCCTAGTCGAATGGGATTGGGGCCAGCCTATTCCAGCCCGAAAGTTTTAAAAGAATATGGTGCGGAACTCAAAGACATGGATTTGGTTGAGATTAACGAAGCCTTTGCCGCGCAGGTTATTGCCTGTCTAAAAGCTTTTGCGAGTAAAGAATTTGCTCAAAAACAATTGGGACGCTCTGAAGCGGTTGGAGAATTAGCTTTGGAAAAACTCAATGTAAATGGAGGAGCTGTTGCTCTGGGACATCCGGTGGGTACGACGGGCAATCGTTTAGTGCTTACCCTTCTTAAGGAATTGAAACGACGTAACCAAGCTCTGGGTCTTGCCACTCTCTGTATCGGAGGCGGACAAGGGGGAGCTTGTATCGTAGAGAGGGTGCAATAGATGGAAGCGCAGGCTATTAGGAAAGAAAATATGACAGAACAAAGGATTATGAATCTGGAGATTCGAGATCAAGAACATGCAGAGATTCGAATTCATACGCCGAATAAAAAAGTGAACGTTCTCAATCGGCAGGCTTTGATGGAATTGAATGATCATCTTGCAATTCTCAAGTCCAAGACGGAGATTAAAACACTTCTGATCTATTCAGATCTGCCCAATATTTTCTTAGCGGGCGCGGATATTACAGAAATTCAAGGAATGAAAGAAAAAGAAGATGCCCTCAAAATGGTAGAGCAAATTCAAGCCATCTTTCAGGAACTTTTCGAGCTCCCTCAGACGACGATGGCGGCCATCAATGGAGCCTGCATGGGAGGCGGATTAGAATTAAGTCTAGCTTGTGATTATCGAGTTTGTTCGGATAATCCCAAAACGAAACTGGGATTTCCAGAAGTACAGATTGGAGTTCTACCCGGAGCCGGAGGAACTCAGAGATTGCCTAGACTGATTTCCTTGGTTGATGCCATCACCGTTATTACCTCGGGGGCCCCGGTTCATCCGCGAAAGGCTCTGAAAATTGGTCTTGTTGATGACATTATGCCTAAAAAAACAATGGTTGAGATCTGTCGAGAAATTTTAAGCAATGGAAGCTATACCAAATACCGTCACAAAAAGAAGATCAGTCAAAAGCTGATGGAGCTTGCCGTGCTTCGAGATTTCGTCTTTAAAAAAGCGCGTAAGATGATTCTTTCAAAAACAAAAGGCTTTTATCCTGCACCATTAAAAGCTTTGGAGGTGGTGTCTAAAACTTTTGGGGGAGATTTAAAGCAAGGACTTTTGCAAGAGGCCACAGGCTTTGCCAATTTGGCTGTAACTTCGATTAGTAAAAACCTGATTGGTATTTTCTTTGCTTCGGAAGAATTAAAAAAAGAACGTGGAGTTTCGCCTCAAGAGGCTCCTCAATTTGAACCGAAAAAGTTGAAGCATCTCGGTGTTGTTGGGGCTGGAATTATGGGAGGTGGAATTTCTGCCGTTGCCGCAAAACGTGGAATTGAAGTTCGTCTAAAAGATATTTCTCATGGGTCGATTGCAACGGCATTAAAAACTGCCCATTCTTTATTCGACAGAGATTTCAAAAAGAAAAAAGCAGATAAAGCAGAGACAATTAAGCGAAAATATCGGATTTCTTCAACGACCCAATGGCAGGGTTTCGGATATTTGCCCATTGTGATTGAGGCAGTTGTTGAAAAGATAGAAATTAAAAAACAAGTCTTTGAAGAATTGGAGGCGGTACTTCCTTCAACCGCGATTATTGCAACGAATACCAGTTCTTTGAGTGTGAGTGAGATGGCGAGTATTTCCAAGCGGCCTGAGAATATAGTGGGCATGCATTTTTTCAATCCTGTCCCGATGATGCCCCTCGTGGAGGTGGTTCGAGGAGAAAAGACCTCCGCGGAAACCGTCATTCAGGCGGTTGCTTTTGCTAAACAACTTGGGAAGACCGTGATTGTTGTTAAGGACCGCCCTGGCTTTTTAGTGAATCGGATTTTGATGCCTTTTCTGATTGAATGTGGTCACCTCAAACAAGAGGGCTTTAGTGTTTCTCAAATCGATAAGGCGGCCAGTCAATTTGGAATGCCGATGGGCCCATTTCGTCTGCTGGATGAGGTTGGTCTTGATACGGCCGCAAAGGTGGCGGATGTTATTGCGGCAGCCTATCCTCATATGAAAGTGCTACCGATGATTCATGAAATGGTCGCGAAAGGTTTTCTCGGAAAGAAAAATAACAAAGGATTTTATCAGTACGATGCGAAAGGAAAAGCAACCGGTCTTCGATCCGAATTTCAAAAGGCTCCCATGGATCCTGGAGAAACAACTAGTCGTGGAATTCAAGACCGCTTAGTTCTTCCTATGGTGACTGAAGCAGTGATGGCTTTAGAAGAAGGTATTGTTAGTACGATTCGAGATTTGGATTTGGGGCTCATCTATGGAATTGGTTTTCCGCCATTTCGAGGTGGGCTATTGAAATGGGTAAGTGAAGTGGGAGAACGGGAAATTTTAGACCGAATGAATGTGATGCATAACGCAACCAAGGGGCGTCTATTGGTTCCGAAGGCCTTAAGCTCTCGTGTTAATCCGGTCAAAAGTTTTATAATTTGGCCTAGGTGATTGTTGATTATGGGGATATCGGTCTGTCTGATTGCAAAGAATGAGGAGAAGTGGATAGGGGGTTGTCTTTCTCATCTAAAGCCTGTCATCGATGAAATCATTGTTCTCGATACGGGCTCGACGGATCGAACAAAAGAGATAGCCCTAGAGCAAGAGGCTCGAGTTTCTCAAATTGCTTGGGAAGATGATTTTGCAAAGGCCAGAAATCAAAGCCTGGATAAAGCGACCCAGAATTGGGTTTTAATTATCGATCCGGATGAAAGAATTTCGCAAAAGGATTTAGAAAAGTTAAAAGTGCTCACGGAAGATCATTCGGTAATGGCCTATTCGTTTCAGACTCGGAACTATACCGAAAACGTAATGGCCAGCGGATTTAAGAAATGCCAAGGGGAGTACGCGGAAGAGAAGGGATATTTAGGGTACTTCGAGAGTAAAAAAATTCGGCTTTTTCAAAACATTCCAGGTGTTCGTTTTGTAGGATCGGTCCATGAACTTGTAGAATCCACAATTCACGGAAAAACAATTGAAAGTGATATTCCATTTCATCATTTTGGTTCGAGCCGTGCCGCACAAGCTGAAAAAGGAAAACAGGCATTTTATCAAAAACAGACGAAAAAAAAAGTTCGAGAAGAGCCCCAAAACTGGAAAGCTCATTTTGAGCAGGGTTTAGAATATCTCGGTTTTGGTGACTACAAGAAAGCTGTGGAAGCTTTAGAGAGGTCGCGACAATTAAATTCTAAAGAAGCTTTAGTTCTCAATAATTTAGGTTATGCCTATATGGAAAACGCGCAGCTCGACGAAGCTACTGCAACTCTGAAAGCCTGTCTAAAACTGGACTCGAGAAACTTAGATGCTTTTTTGAATCTAGGCGTAACAGAGATGAGAAAAAAGAATTGGAATTTATCGATTCAATACTTTCAAAAACTGCTAAAGATGAAGCCCCATTCTTTTTTAGCCTATAGAAATTTGGGTAACTGTTATGCGCATTTACAAAAATATCGGGAAGCGGCGGCTTGTTTTGAAAAGGCGCTCAAGATTCTGCCCGATTATAGCGACGCAAAAATAGATCTTGGGGTGGTCTGTTATGCAGGAGGGCGTCCCGATATTGCGGAGAAAATTTTAGCCGAAGCCCTGCAAAAGGATCCCAATAGTTTAAGAGCCCAGTTGGTGATCGACGAAATCAAAGATCTCAAAGAAAAAGCAGCTCAAACCAAAAAGTAGAGAATAGACGGAGGCTTTGGAGTTCCACTCTCTGGCCCTCAGTCAAAGATCTTTTCAGTCAATAATTTATGAAAGCGAAAAAGAAGGAATGTTTGTCTCCCTATTTTGCCCCTTTAATGGGATTGTCGCCAAACTTAAAGTTGGGGGCTGATGATAAATGTCCAGATGCGAGGCACCGAGGAAACGAGCACCGGAATGTGTTTTAATGACACCTGAGGAGCGGAGTAACGACGGCAACGACGCAGATGGGCGTTTAGCGACAGTCCCTTAATCAGTAAATTCAGCTTTTGAAGCAATATATGATGAGTTAATAATCAATGGGAATGGATGTTCTTTCGAAAATTCGTAATTTCTCGATTATTGCCCATATTGACCATGGTAAGTCTACTCTTGCAGATCGCTTGATTCACAAAACCGGAGCCTTGAGTGATCGAGAAATGAAGGCCCAGGTACTTGATAAGATGGACTTGGAGAGAGAGAGGGGAATAACGATCAAGGCTCAAACGGTTCGTTTAAAGTATCGAGCAAAAGATGGCGAAGACTATATGCTGAACCTCATTGATACTCCAGGGCATGTGGACTTTTCCTATGAAGTTTCCCGTAGTTTGTCTGCCTGTGAGGGGGCTCTTTTAGTGGTGGATGCCAGTCAGGGAATTCAGGCGCAAACACTGGCAAATGTTTACCTTGCTTTGGAACATGATCTTGAAGTCATTCCTGTCATTAATAAAGTGGATTTGCCAGCGGCTCAGCCGGAGAAAGTGCGCCAAGAAATTGAAGAAGTAATTGGAATCGATGCGCAGGACGCCATTCTTTGCTCGGCGAAAACTGGTCTTGGCGTCGATGAACTTTTGGAGGCGATTGTTCAAAAAATACCCTCTCCCAAGGAAACTCCAGAAAATGAGAATAAGCTAGCGGCCCTGGTTTTTGATAGTTGGTTTGATGCTTATCGGGGGGTCATTGTTTTGGTACGCGTTTTTTCCGGTTCTCTAAAGAAGAGAGATAAAATTCGGCTCATGAGTACGGGTCGGGATTATGAAGTCTTGGGCCTCGGTACCTTTTGTCCAAACCCTAAAGAATTAAATGAACTAAATGCCGGAGAAGTGGGTTTTATCATTTCCGGAATGAAATCTATTCAGGATGCCAAAATTGGAGACACGGTAACCCATACTAGGGCGAGTGTTCCAAAAGCTTTACCTGGTTTTCAAGAAGTGAAACCCATGGTTTTTTCTGGAATTTTTCCAACCGAAACAGATCAGTACGAAGCTTTGAAAGATGCCCTGGAAAAATTGGTTCTCAACGATTCAGCCGTCACCTACGAACCGGAAGTCTCGGAACATTTGGGCTTTGGATTTCGCTGTGGTTTTTTGGGCCTTTTGCATATGGAAATTGTGCAAGAGCGTTTGGAGCGAGAATATGGCTTAAATATTATTTGCACAGTTCCGACGGTGAAATATTTGGTATATCTCAAGTCCGGAGAAAATCTCGAAATTTCAAACCCAGGAAAGCTGCCAGACCCAAGTCAAATCGAAAAAATGGAAGAGCCCTTTTATAAGGTCGTCGTTCATACCCCACCGGAATATATCGGTGGCTTAATGCAGCTATGCACGGACAAACGAGGTATTCAGCAAAAGATGGATTATGTCACACCTCAGCGGGTGATCTTAGAATATGAAATCCCATTGAACGAAATTGTGATTAATTTTTATGACCGAGTGAAGTCTGTTACTCGGGGCTATGCAAGTATTGACTATGATTTCTTAGACTATCGAGAGTCTCCTTTGGTGAAATTGGACTTATTGTTAAACGGTGAAAAAGTGGAGGCTCTATCTTTAATTATTCATCGAGACTTTGCTCAATCTCGAGGAAGAGAACTGGCCAAAAAAATGAAAGAGCTTCTTCCTCGTCAGATGTTTCAGATTGCTATTCAGGCCTCAGTAGGGAGTAAGATATTGGCTCGGGAGACTTTAAGTGCTCTTCGCAAGGACGTGACCGCCAAGTGTTACGGAGGTGACATCACTCGGAAGAGAAAGCTCCTTGAAAAACAAAAGGAAGGGAAGAAAAAGATGAAGCAAATCGGAAGTGTAGACGTTCCGAAGGAGGCTTTTCTTGCTGTCCTCAAGCTCGATGGAAAATAACCCAGTGTCAGTTTCTTGACAGTCTTTTAACGCGCTACAGATAGGTTAAACTATTATTAAGACTGTGGACTTTTTGGGTGCAAAATCAGTGATTTTAGCGGCAAGCCTTATGTTTGGTTCTATGACGCAGCCCAGTTCAGGAATCCAATCGCCATTTTCAGATGAACATGATCTTCAGACGGTAAAAGCTTATCTCACCAATATAGTGAGTGGACACCAAGCCGAGCTTCAAACTTTGTCATCTGAAAAAGATTACCGGTCGCTTCAGAACAGTTTTTTTGGCTACCGAACGGACGATATCTGGAAGAATAAGGACTGGTATTTTACTTATGGTCATAATGCAAAATATGAGCTTCTGATCATTGCATGGGCAAAGGATAGAAGTATTGTCCAACCCGAAACGATCTCGGCTCAAGATTTAGCTAGAAATTTTTTGGATGATAAACTGACGAATGTAAAAACAGAAGATCAGTATCGATTGTGGCGCTTAGAACGAGCCCATGTCCTTTCGGCTTTCATTAAACAAAGCAAAGGGCGAATGAAAGTAGAGAGCTGGAGTTTTGATTCCTCTGGAAAAATCTATGGATCGGCCTCAATGGTCTCGGTAGGTCAGCGGCCTTGCATATTCCGCTTTTATCGGCCAGCACATAATGAGATAGTGGCTTCTTCAAATAATTCCAATACGATAACCCCATGATTTGGGCTTTTGCCCTTGCGACTCTTCATTAAACTGGATATGAATGGGGCCGTGCTTGGTGCCAATGGCCTGCTATCCGTTCGTAATCTTCAAAATAAAGAGCTCCTCGATTTTTTCCAACTTTTAGATCAAGCGTCCCCGACAACAACTAAAGAAGTGGGCAAAACACCGATAGGGCTTTTAGGCTTCTTTGAACCGAGTACTCGGACTCGTTTAAGCTTCGAAAGTGCGGGAAAACATCTTGGGATCCATTGGATCTGTCTGGCAACGGATGATTTGAGCTTGAAAAAAGGGGAAAGTCTTAAAGATAGCTTTGAGGTCATTAATTCTTATGAAATTGATTTCTATGTTCTCCGTCATTCGGAGGAGTTATTTGCCGAGAGGGTCCAAGCCTGGACCCAAAAACCGGTTTTCAATGCGGGCGATGGAACAAACGAACATCCCACCCAGGCTCTAGGGGATGCCTACAGTCTTTGGAAACTTGATCCAAAGAAAAAATGGACAATTTGTTTTTACGGGGATTTCTCTAAAAATCGAGTGGCTCACTCCGACGCAATTTTATTTCGCCAGATGGGCTACGAAGTCGCTCTTTTGGAAAATGATTCCGGCGGGGAGGATGCATGGAAAAACTCACTTCAGATTCCAAGTATTTCTCTCGATCAAATGAAGGATTTTGACGTCGTCTACGTCCTAAGAACGCAAAAAGAAAGGGGAGGGAAGACGAGTCTTGCCCCCTTAAACGCTAAACAAATGGGGGAGAACAGCTATCTGATGCATGCGGGCCCCGTCATTCATGGGGAAGATTTATCCGCGGAATTGGGAGATTTTAGCCGAAAGAAGACTCTGATTATGGAACAGGTTCAAAATTGCTACAGGCTGCGAAAACAGTTGTTATTTCACTGCCTCTCTCAGTGAAAAATGGGAGTAGGGAATAGCTTTTAGATCGGAAATATTCACGTTATGCTAGGTCTCAAAATCAAGGCGGTGGAAGTGCTCAAATGCCCAAAATCCATTCGAAAAAATTAAAAAAAGCTCAGGCTCGGCCCACTCAGACGGGGGGCTCGAAGCCATCTCTGAAAAAGCCAAAAAGGGGAATCGCCTTACTTGAAAATGGAATGGTGTATCCGGGCTATGTTTTAGGAGCTAAAGATTCGGTTGTTGGGGAATTTGTTTTCCATACGGGGCATACGGGTTATCAAGAAATTTTGACAGATCCTTCCTACCAAAAACAGGTGATTACATTTACGGCGGCCCATATCGGCAATCAGGGTTTTCATCCGGATGATATGGAGAGCCAGCGCGTTTGGGCCTCGGCGGCCTTAATGAGAAATTATACGGATGGAAAAACGCAATGGCGATGGAAGCAAAGTCTGAATGATTTTTTAAAGCAAGAAAAAGTTCCGGCTCTCTATGCGGTGGACACGCGACGGCTTGTTTTGAGTATTCGAAATGCTGGAAATCTTTGGGGCGCAGTTTCTACCGAAACAAGTGATCCAAAAAATCTTCAAAAACTTCTCGATCAGCAGTGGTCGATGGAGGGATTGAGTTTGGTGAGAGAAGTGAGCACGAAAACCTCTTATACTTGGCTTACTCATTCCGTTCCCCTCCTTCAGGGTTATGTAAACTCGTCGAAATCTACTTTAAAGCGTTGTCTTGTATATGACTTTGGAGTCAAACGACAGATTCTCCGCTATCTTTTGGACTCGGGTTTTGAAGAAGTTGTCGTGGTGCCTTCTTCCACTTCTGCGGAAGAGGTGAAAGCCTTAAGCCCGGATGCAATTTTGTTGTCCAATGGGCCAGGCGATCCGGCTTCTGAAAAAAAGATTGTCGAAGAAATCAAAAGACTCATTGGAAAATATCCGATGTTTGGAATTTGTTTAGGCCATCAAATTCTTGGACTGGCTTTAGGTTTAAAGACCCATAAATTGAAGTTTGGCCATCATGCAGCCAATCATCCCGTTAAAAATCGAGTTAGCGATCGAGTCGAAATGAGTTCTCAAAATCATGGATTTGCCCTGGAGGTTCCAGAATCTTTTCGAGATGTTTGGGTCACTCATATCAATATGAACGATCAAAGCGTGGCTGGATTTGTTCATAAAACATTGCCGATTTGCGGCATTCAGTTTCATCCAGAATCTTCTCCTGGGCCAATCGATTCCGTCGATATTTTTCGTCAATTTCATTTGGGTGATTTTAAAGGATTAAGCCGTGGCGCTGCCTGAAACACAACAGCAACAAAATTTCACGGGACAAATATGGGCCCAATTTTTTGATCAACTGGTTCAGTTTTTTTCTACTGGGGATTATAAAGACGAGATTTTAAAGGCGAAGGAAATTTTCTTTGAAAAGTTGGGCCGTTCACATGAACTGCAAGAGAGTTATTATGAATCTGTAAGCCAGTCTTTTTTGGAATGGTATATCTATGATTATCATCTGAGTAAGCACGAAAAGTCGCCTGCGATTGTCTTTTTAAGTTTAAAGATGGGGCGAGAAGAAGAGCGTGAGCTTTTGAAAAAAACTCTTTTTCATCATTGGTCCCTTTTTCGTGTCGAGGAATTTTCGAAAGACGTAATTGTTCTTGAGGATCTTCTTTTTCGGCATAAACGAACGCTCCGAGTGGATTCGAAGGCCGCTCATTTTTCGGCCTGGAAAGTAAAGAAGAATCAGATTATTCAGGCGCGTCTGTTTTGCGCCGAAGAAGCCGGCCATTTTTGGGTCACCCATCTTTGGTTGCATCCCGAATCGGAATATAAACTGTTAAAAGTACTTTGTCAGAATTTGATTGGAAAATGGGGGCTGCATCGAGAGTTCTTGCGCCATTGCCTAGAATGCTTGGTCAGAAGCTTTGGATTGCAAGATCAAATGGCTGCCGTTCGAGCTCAGAACTGGATTTATCAGGAGTTGAAAAAGCGTTATGCCCAAAAGAGCGGACATTAAAAAAATTCTTGTCATCGGTAGTGGCCCGATACAAATCGGACAGGCTTGTGAATTTGATTATTCGGGAACTCAAGCTCTAAAAGCCTTGCGAAACGAAGGCTACGAGACGGTTCTGGTTAATTCTAACCCTGCCACTATTATGACGGATCCCAGTATGGCGGATCGTACGTATATTGAGCCTTTGGTTTCCGAAATGATCGAAATGATTATAGCTAAGGAAAGACCCGATGCGATTCTTCCTACACTTGGGGGTCAGGTGGCTCTCAATCTTACGATGGAACTTTTTCGTCTTGGAGTTCTTGAGACTTATGGGGTGGAAGTCTTAGGGGCACAGATCGACTCCATTGAGTTAGCTGAAGATCGTGAGAGCTTTCGTGAACTTCTTCATGAGTTAAGACTTCCGGTCTTACGATCCAAAACAATTCGTTCTGAGGCGGAAGGAATTCAGACAGCAGCTGAAATTGGATTTCCTCTTATTCTCCGTCCTTCCTATACCTTAGGAGGGACGGGTGGAGGTGTTGTTTTCAATCGAGAAGAATTGAGTGAAAAAATTCAGGCCGGCCTTCGAGCCTCTCCGACTTCTGAAGTTTTGATGGAAGAGTCGATTGCAGGTTGGAAAGAGCTCGAGTTTGAAATTATGTGTGACCACAAAGGTCAGATGGTCGTGGTATGTACCATAGAGAATTTAGATCCAATGGGTGTGCATACCGGAGATTCGATTACCGTTGCGCCTGTTCAAACTTTGACGGATAAGGAAATGCAGCGTCTTCGAGAAGCCTGCAAAAAAATAGCGTGTGGTGTGGGAATTCGAACGGGCGGTTGTAATATTCAATTTGCCTTAGATCCTTTTTCTTCGCGTTGGGCGGTCATCGAAATGAATCCTCGGGTATCTCGATCCAGTGCGCTCGCCTCCAAAGCCACAGGTTTTCCCATTGCCAAAATTGCGGCCCTACTAGCGGTGGGTTATTCTCTTGATGAACTTTCTAATGATATTACTCAAAAAACTCCGGCTTGTTTTGAACCGGCTTTAGATTATATTGTTGTCAAAATTCCTCGTTTCACCTTTGAAAAGTTTCAGCAGACATCGCCTCTTTTAGGAACGCAGATGAAATCTGTCGGGGAGGCGATGGCCATTGGACGAAGTTTTAAAGAAAGCTTTCAAAAGGCCTTTCATTCTCTTGAAATATCTTCTTCTCAAGGCTTGTGCTTGCCGGCCGAGTGGGAGTCTAAAGAAATTGGTTTAGAAAGTATTCGAGCGACTCGTTATGATCGAATTTGGTTGATTGCGGAATTATTACGCAAGGGAATTGCTCAGACGGATGAGATTTCTAAAGCGACGGGAATTGATTTATGGTTTCTCGATCAGATCGCCGAAATTCTTCAGGCCGAGAATGATTTACGTTCCCTTTCTTTTGAGAAACTGACGAAAGAAGATTTTATTTTAGCCAAGTCTTCTGGCTTTTCAGATCGGGAACTAGCTGAATTTTGGAATCATAAAGAAGAGCAAGTGACGAGAAAGCGACTTATTTTGGGAGTGGATTCTTCACTCAACCAAGTTGACACTTGTGCCGGCGAGTTTGAAGCAGAAACTCCTTATTACTATTTTGCCTATGAAGAATTTCCTGTCCGTTCGGAGAAATCGATTCAGAAGAATACGAAGAAAAGAGAAAGCATTGTCATCCTTGGCAGTGGTCCAAACCGAATTGGCCAGGGGATTGAATTTGATTACTGCTGTGTCAAAGCGGTTCAGGCGGCAGAAGAAATGGGCTATGACGCCATCATGATTAATTGTAATCCCGAGACGGTATCGACGGATTATGATATTTCAACACGGCTTTATTTTGAACCTTTGGAGAAAGAATATGTGGAGCGAATTCTTCGAGAAGAAAAGAAGTTTTCAGATATTAGGGGAATTATTTGCCAAACAGGAGGGCAAACCGCTCTTCGCCTTTCGCAACAAATCACAAGAATTCCCATTTTAGGGACGGCTGTTAGCCAAATTGATCGAGCGGAAAACCGCGGAAAGTTTGAAAGGCTTTTAAGTAAATTGAAGCTCAGACGTCCAGAAGGAAAAAGCGTTCAAAGCCTTGCTGGACTTAAACGGGCTTGTACGCAACTTGGATTTCCGGTTCTTGTTCGGCCAAGCTATGTTCTTGGGGGACGTTCGATGCATATTGTTCGGACGGAGGAACAATTGCAACGGATCTCGCAAGAGCTGATTCATGAGCCAAAAGATCACTGGCCAATCTTAGTGGATCGCTTTTTAGAGGATGCCATTGAGGTGGATGTAGATTGTATTGGGGATGGTCGTGAAGTGATCGTCGCAGCGATTATGGAACATATCGAAGAGGCCGGGATTCATTCTGGGGATAGTTCTTGCACTTTGCCTCCGGTGACTTTGTCGGACGAGATGATTTCTAAAATCAAAAAGCTTTCGAAAAAAATTTCAAAGGAACTGAAGCTTTGTGGTTTCATGAATATCCAGTTAGCGATTCATAAAAATCAACTGTATGTGATTGAAGTTAATCCTCGAGCGTCGCGAACCCTTCCTTTTGTCTGTAAAGCCACCGGGCAAGATTGGGTTAAGGTTGGAAGCTTTGCCATGCTGGGAACGAGTTTTAAGGAACAAAAGGTTAAGGAGCCTTCTCTTTTAAAACGTAAGTTTTCTCATATAGCGGTAAAACAGGCTGTTTTTCCGTTTCTTAAGTTTCCGGGAGTGGATGTGCTTTTAGGGCCAGAGATGAAATCCACGGGAGAGATTATGGCTATGGGAAAAGATTTTTATGAGGCCTTTGCAAAAGGTCTATTGGCTTCTAATCATCGTCTTCCAAAAAGCGGAACGGCTTTTGTAAGTATTCGTGATGCAGACAAGAAAAAAGTTTTGGATATTTGTTGGAAACTGAAAAAGATGGGCTTTCGTATTATTGCGACGCACGGAACAACGGCATTTTTGCGTCAGCATGGAATCGTTGCCTCGGGAATTAATAAGGTTAAAGAGGGTCAACCTCATATCGTAGACTCTATTATTAATTCTGAAATTGATTTGTTAATCAATACGACTGACGGAGAAAGTGCTATCTCAGATTCATTCTCCATCCGGCGATCGGCACTTCAGATGGGTATTCCATATTTTACGACTTTAACGGCTGCAAGAGCCGCAGTGAACTCCTTGGAGAGATGGATCCGGGGTGAGCTTGAAGTTTCGGCCTTTCAAGATTATGATAATCCACATAACAAACGCCTAAAAAGCCATGCATACGGCCAGTCCGTTCAGGTTCCTTCATCTCATAAAAAAAGACAGATAAAGGCCTAAAAACTCTAAAAAAAGAAGTAAAAGAATGATAATGGTGGAGCTTTATTATAAAGAAAGTTGAGAGATATGGCAGAAGACAAACAACCCATTACACCTCTAGGCCATGAAAAGTTAACGAAAGAACTTGAACGCCTTAAAAATGTCGACCGTCCGGCAAACATTAAAGCTATCGAGGAAGCGCGTGCGCATGGTGACCTGTCGGAAAATGCAGAATATTCAGCCGCGAAGGAAGAACAGGCGATGATTGCGAGTCGGATTGTCAAATGTGAGGATCTGATTGCTCGGGCTGAGGTTATTGACCCAAGTGCTTATAAAGGGCAGGACGTTGTTTTTGGAGCAACTGTGAAATTGGTGGATACAGAAACGGATGAAGAACATAAGTATAAAATAGTTGGAACTTATGAGGCTGATTTGAAAGAAGGAACCATCAGCATAGAATCTCCTATTGCAAAATCTCTTATTGGCCGAACTGAGGGAGACGAGGTCCAAGTTAAAACTCCTAAAGGATTAAGAAGTTTAGCCATTCTATCCATTGAATATAAATAAGAGATTTTTATGGAAACTTCCTTAAATCAATCGGCAATGGAAAAACCGATTCGCTATATTAAGGGAGTGGGGGAGCGGCTCAGTCAAGTTCTCGCCAAAAAGAAAATATTTAATATCGAAGATGCTCTATTTTATTTTCCGCGTTCTTATGAAGACCGTCGACGAATCTATTCTGTTCGAGAACTTAAACTTTCCGAAAAAATTTGTGTGGTTGGTAAAATCAAGCGGGCTTACCCTGTTTTTTATTCTAGAAGTCGACGGCGCGCTTATGAACTTCTTTTGGAAGACATCGATGAGCCTCAATCTAAACTTGTTTTAAAGTGGTTTCATAAGCCTTATGTTTTTCAAAAACTCGACCCGGGTTGTTTATTATGCCTAACGGGAGAGGTTCAGCAATATCGAGGCCGTTTGGAGATGTTGCATCCCGAAATTGAGATTTTAGGGAAGAATATTGATCATGAAAATTTAAGTCCTGGAATTATTCCCATTTATTCTCAAACGGAAGGTCTCTATCAAAAAACGATTCGAAAGATTGAGCGAAATGTCGTTCGACAGTTTGCGAAGGAGCTTTCGGATCCTCTTCCGGAAGAGATTTTAGCTAAATACAACTTTCCTCACCTGTCAGAAGCTGTTGCAACTCTGCATTGTCCGCCTGAAAAATTAGATTTTGAAGAGCTTAAAGCCGGAAAAACGAAAGCCCACCAGCGTTTGATTTATCAGGAATTTTTTATGTTCTCGATGGCGATGGCTCTAAATCGAAGAAATTTTGTAGAGAAACCTGGAATTTCTTTTTCGAAACCGGACCATCTATGGGATCAATTGAAGTCCAACCTCAGTTTCAAATTTACGACAGCTCAAAAGAAGGTGCTTTCCGAGATTTTGAAAGATATGGAAAGCAAAAAAGTGATGTATCGAATGATTCAGGGCGATGTGGGTTGTGGAAAAACGGTGGTCGCTGCGGCGAGCGCCTTGATTGCCTTAGAGTCAAATTATCAAGTGGCCATGATGGCCCCCACAGAAGTTTTGGTGGAACAGCATGTTAAGAAATTTGAACAATGGTTCAAGGGGATGGGGATATCATGCTTTTCTTTGACGGGCTCTTTGAAAGCAGCAGAAAAAAAGAAAATCTTAGAGAGGCTGGCGACGGAAGAAAAATGGATGGTTTTTGGAACCCATGCTCTCTTTGAAGAGGCTGTTCAAATGAAAAATTTGGGCTTGGTGATTGTGGATGAACAACATCGCTTTGGCGTCCGTCAGCGGGCGCGCTTGGTTCAAAAAGGAAAAAGTCCGGATGTTCTGGTAATGACGGCAACGCCCATCCCGAGGACGCTTGCATTAACGATTTACGGAGATCTTGATATTTCTCTCATCGATGAAATGCCTCCAGGCCGAAAGAGCGTTGTCACAAAAGTTTTTACAGAGAAACAGAGAGTTAAAATGAATACTAAAATTCTCGGTGAATTAAAGAAGGGGAGACAGGTTTATATTGTATTTCCTTTGATTGAAGACAGTGAAAAGCTGGCTCTTCGAAGTATTGAGAGTATGTGGCCAAAACTGGAAAAGAGCTTTTTGCCTTACACTTTAGGACGTTTGCATGGGAGAATGGAGGCCAAAGAAAAGGCGGATGTTTTGGAGGCCTTTCGAAAGGGAGAGATTCAGGTACTAGTTTCCACCACTGTCATTGAAGTGGGAATCGATATTCCCAATGCCAGCGTGATGATTGTTGAAAATGCGGAACGTTTTGGTTTGAGTCAGCTTCATCAATTGAGAGGTCGGGTCGGCCGAGGAGATGATCAGAGCTATTGTTTTTTGATGGCTTCTCATTTGGGGACGGCCGATATCGTAAAACGCTTAAAGTCGATGGAAAAAATTCAAGATGGCTTTCAGCTTTCCGAGGTTGACCTTGAAATGCGGGGACCGGGCGAATTTTTGGGGACAAAGCAGTCAGGGGTTCCCGATTTTCAGCTTGCTCAACTCCCTCGCGACCTTCCATGGCTACACCGCGCTAGAAGCGATGCATTTCAAATGCTAGACAAAAGCCCAGAGCTCAAGGGCGAGGACCACCTTCAGGCTTCTTTAAGGAAGAAATTTGAATCTTTCCATCTTGCCTAAAATGACTCGAAAGTTGCTTGAGTTCAATCGAGTCTCTCGCGTAGTCTAATAAGCTGAAAAATACAAACAAGCTAGGCTGAATCAATAACAGCAATTAGCAACAGAAATGGAGTATGAGCAATGTTTAAAATCCCCGGGATACAAAAATCTATTTTGTTTATGTTTTCGGTGTCGCTTTTAGGTTTGAGTTTGACCGCCTGTACAACGCAAGATCAAGTTTATAAATATATCGATAAATATATGGCTGAAAAAGGCCCTGATGTTGTCGAAAAGGCTCTCAATGAAATCATCAAGAGACGACAACAAAAAGGGCATCCGAGTTTGGAACAACGATTGAAGAATCGGGTGGATGTCTCTATTGAAGGAGCTCCTGTCGAAGGTGCAAAAAATGCTCCTATTACGATCGTTGAGTTTTCTGATTTTCAATGTCCTTTTTGCAAGCGAGTTTTGCCGACCATTGACAAAATCATGAAAGACTATAAGAGCAAGGTGCGTTTAGCTTATCGATTTAATCCACTTCCTTTTCATAAGGACGCAAAACCTTCAGCAAATGCCGCAATGGCTGCTCAAGCTCAAGGAAAGTTCTGGGCCTATCATGATATTCTTTTCAATAACCAGCAGGCCCTTACGCAAAAGAATTTCATCAAATGGGCAAAGCAGCTCAAGATGAATGTGGCTAAGTTTAAGAAAGATATGAAAAACCCAGCGAATCTGAAGCGAATTGAAACAGATCAAGGTTTTGCCCGAAAGAATGGGGCAGGTGGTACACCAAGCTTTTTCATTAACGGAGTTCGATTGGTCGGCGCACAGCCCTATGCGAACTTTAAAGAAATTATCGATGCTCTTTTGAAAGAAAAAAGCTAGATAGGGCAAAATCTAAAGTATTTTTGAAAAGCCGGGTAGCGATATTCGGCTTTTTTATTGCCTTAGTTTGGGGCTTGCCGGATAGAACTAAAAAATTTTGTCGCGAAGGATCATTTCGTCCCGTTGGGGTCCAGTCGAAATCATAATCACTGGAGTTTCGGTATATTCCTCAATTCGACGGATAAAACGTCGGGCCGATTCAGGCAGTTCAGATTCAGACGTGATGCCTCTCAAATCCAACCAACCTTCAAATTCTTCGTAAAGAGGAGTGGCTCTCTCAAGCTCAAAGTTTGGAAAATCCTCCGTCTTCTTTCCATCGATTTCATAGCTTGTCGCAAGTTTAATCTTTTGAAGCCCCGACAAAACGTCCATTTTAGAAAGCGCTAGACCATCAATCCCATTCAGCTGAGCAGCTCGGCGAAGAGCAACAAGGTCCAACCAACCACATCGTCGACTTCTTCCTGTGGTCGAGCCAAATTCATTTCCTTGTTCAGACATCCATTTTCCTGCCTTGGCATCTTGAGATTCTTCCAGGCACTCCGTCGGAAAGGGGCCGGAGCCCACACGTGTTGTATAAGCTTTGGTGAGACCTAAAATATAATGGAGTTTTGAAGGACCCAGTCCCGTGCCACAGCTGGCGAATCCCGCCAAAGTATTAGAACTTGTGACATAAGGATAAGTTCCATAATCAATATCCAGAAGACTTCCTTGTGCTCCTTCAAAAAGGATCTTTTTTCCTGATTTAAGGGCGTGATTTAAAAGTCGGGAAGTGTCAGTCAGATATGGACTCATTTTTTGAAACTCAGCCAGAGATTTGTCAAAGAGTTCGTTAAAGTCCAAGATATTTTTCTCGCCGAGTTCTTTGAGCTGAAGTTTCTTTTCTTCATAGGTCGCTTTTAAGCGAGTCTTTAGTTTTTCTGGATTTTTAAACTCTCCAATTCGAACACCCAACCGCATGGCTTTATCGCCATAGGCGGGGCCAATTCCCTTTCCGGTTGTTCCGATTCTAGATTTTAGTTTTTCCCGGGCGACGTCGAGTTGTCGGTGGTAGGGAAAAATCACATGAGCAATTTCGGAAACCTTCAGACGAGAAGGAGAAACATCTACTCCTCTGCTTTCTAGTTTTTCTTTTTCTTCCAAAAAAACACTCATATCCATGACGACACCATTTCCGATCACATTAATCGTGTTGGTATGGAGGATGCCGGAAGGAATCAAATGTAGAACGGTTTTTTCGTTTTGAACCACAATCGTATGGCCAGCATTGTTTCCCCCCTGAAATCGAGCCACATAATGGGCATTTATGGCCAAATGATCGATCACTTTAGCTTTTCCTTCGTCGCCCCATTGGGCACCCAGTAAAACGAGAGTGTTATGCTTTTTCATGGAGGCCCCTTTCTTTTAAAGCTTCTTCTTGTCGAAAAAATTCGACCACTTTATTGGCAATGCGTTCGTTTACTTTCTTTTGGGCCTCAAAAGTCTTTGCTCCGAGATGAGGAGTGGCAATGACTCGAGGATGGCTCAAGAGAGGATTGCTTTCGTCTACGGGTTCTTTTTCAAAAACATCCAGAGCGACAGCATAAAGAGCGTGCTTTTCCAAACGCTCTAAAAGAGCTCTTTCATCAATAATTCCCCCTCGTGCACAATTTACAAGAATGCTCGTGCGGGGAATGAGTTCTAATTTTTTCTGATCGAGCATAGACCAGGTTTCAGTAGTGAGAGGGGTGTGGATGCTCAGAATGTCTGCTTTCT
>Ga0114931_10002073_pt1 | contig 25570 bp, 13 predicted proteins | sample 2SBtaG_FD_89579 | JGI IMG/M metagenome (GOLD analysis project Ga0114931, IMG submission 89579) | Deep subsurface microbial communities from Kolumbo volcano to uncover new lineages of life (NeLLi) - 2SBTROV14_V59a metaG | ecosystem: Environmental > Aquatic > Marine > Volcanic | place: Kolumbo... | reverse complement strand
GGCGTCAGCCGCTGCCCTCCCGCGAAGTTGGAGGGTGACGCGCTCGACGGTCTCGCTGCGCCACACACGAAAGGCGTTCTTCAGCGCCACGCTGGAGCGGGTCTCGGGGCGCGGCGCGAACGTGTCAGATCGCAGCTCGGCTGCGAGGAATCGGTGTACGGCGAAGATGCGGACCGCTTGCCGGAGCCGGCACCAGGCGATCAGGTAGAGGCTCTCCAGGCCCGGATCCCAGTGGAGTGCGCCGGGCTCGAGGTCGCGCGCCGTCTCTTCGCCGCGCGCGTTGCGATAGCGGCAGCGAACCACGGCGCGGTTGGCGAGTGCGCGTTCGAGGGTGGCGATCGTCGCGCGGTGATGCTGGTAGTCGATGGCAATCGGCGCGCGCACGGAAAGCCACGGCGGCGTGTCGGGAAGCAGCGGTACCTGCGGCCCGGCCCCGGCCAGCTTCATCCACACCCGGTCCAGCGCTCGCCCGAGTGAGGAGCTGTGCATCGTTCCCATGAGCTGCCGGGCGACGAACAGCGCCAGCGCTTCGTCCGCGTCGACGTTGGGTAGGCCCACAGGCCGCCAGGTGTCGCTCAGGCGGTACCGTCCGCGGCTGACCTCCATGATCGGGAAGCCGGCCTTCTCGAGCGTCTTGAAGTCGTTGTAGACGGACCGCTCCGGGAAGCCGCGCTGCTTGGCGAATGCGCGCAGCGCGAGTCCTCTCCGCGATGTGGCAAGCGCGTGTGCCAGCGTCAGCACACGCACGATCTGATCCGTCCGGGCCATCCCCTCCCCGTGCAGGGTCGACCTTACAAGTCCATCTCCACGGCTGTCGCGTCAATCCGGAGGTCAGATTTCTGGCCTTGAGCGCGGTCCAGCCCGCCGGCGTCGACGGGCCGCGAGTTCACTGCCGGTCAGGTGATTCCAGGCCCGAGGGCCGCGATCGCTTCGACGCGATCGACACGCTTGTCGAGGTCGTGATCGACGATCTCGGTCGCGAGGAGCGCTGCCTCCTCGCGCACCAACGCGAGGTCGAGGTCTGCTCCGATCGCTTGTCGCGGAGAGAGTTGCCGAGCTGGCGCAGCTCGCGGGTCGCGCGACGGAGGGCGAGTCGGGCATGGTCGGCGCGTCGCAGGCGCCGATTGAGCTCTTCTCGGGTCATCCGGGACATCCGTTGGCCAGTATATCGGCTTCCTCGGCGGCGACGACACCGGCGCGCCCCGTCAGCGGCGGCGCGTCAGCGCGCGGCGGATGGCCGGCTCGGTCTCGGGCGTGGTGGCGTAGACACCGCGGCGGTCGGTCTTGCCCAGGATGCCGCGGGTGACCCAGTTCTGGAAGGTCGAGCGGGGCAGGCCGCGGTCGAGCAGCTCGCGGGCGGTGATTGAGTTGCGGCGGCGTTTGCGGCTGGCCGGGCGCGGCTTCCGTGTCTCCGGCGTTTTCGCCTTCGCCTTGGGCTTGGCCTTCGCCTTGGGCTTGGCCTTCGCCTTGGGCTTGGCCTTCGCCTTGGGCTTGGCCTTCGCGTTGGGCTTGGCCTTCGCGTTGGGCTTGGCCTTCGCCTTGGGCTTCGCCTTCGCCTTGGGCTTGGCCTTCGCGTTGGGCTTGGCCTTCGCCTTGGGCTTGGCCTTCGCGTTGGGCTTGGCCTTCGCCTTGGGCTTGGCCTTCGCCTTGGGCTTGGCCTTCGCCTTGGGCTTGGCCTTCGCGTTGGGCTTGGCCTTCGCGTTGGGCTTGGCCTTCGCGTTGGGCTTGGCCTTCGCGTTGGGCTTGGCCTTCGCGTTGGGCTTGGCCTTCGCCTTGGGCTTGGGCTTCGCCTTCGCGCTGGGCTTCGCCTTCGCCTTCGCGTTGGGCTTCGCCTTCGCCTTGGGCTTGGCCTTCGCCTTCGCCTTCGCGTTGGGCTTCGCCTTCGCCTTCGCGCTGGGCTTGGGCTTCGCCTTGGGCTTGGCCTTCGCCTTGGGCTTGGGCTTCGCCTTGGCCTTCGCGCTGGGCTTCGCCTTCACCTTCGCCTTGGGCTTCGCCTTCGCCTTCACCTTCGCCGGCCTGACCTGCTTGGCGCTGGCGGCCGGCGGCTCTTCGAGGTCGATGCCGAACAGCGCGCCGAGGTCGTCGCCGGCGAGCTCGGCGCGGTCCGTGGTTCCTGCCAGCCGGCCGAGGGCGCCTGCGTTGCCCACGTCGGCGATCAGGTCGGCGGCGTCGACGTGGCGCAAGACGAACAGCAGCTCGGGGGATTCGTCGAGCCGGGCGCCGACGCCGTAGAGGACGGCGGCGACGTGTTTGCACATGTCGGCCCAGTCGGGGCAGGAGCAATCGAGCTCGATTTCACGCGGCGCGGGGAAGAGTCCGGTGTTGCCGGCGGCGAGCTGCTCCATCACGCTGCCGGCCAGCTTGCCGGCCAGGAGGTCCACCAGTGAATCGATCTGGCCGGCGCAGCCAGCGACGATGGCCTTCCAGCGCCGGGCGGTCACCGGCCGGATGCCGATCGCGACCTTGTAGATGTCGCTGCCGCTGACCAGGGCCGTCACACAGCCTCGCTCGATCTGTAGATCGATGACCGAGCCGTTGCGCACGTAGGTGCGCCCGCGCGGCAGGCGGTTGCTGTAGTCGCTGTACTGCTCGAGGTTGTCGCACCAGGCCTTGCCCCAGAAGGTGCTGGCGATGGTCCGTCCCTCGATCTCGATCGGCCGGAGCACGTGGCCTTTCTTGCGCAGCCTCGCGACGTGTTTCTCGGCCTTGCGTCGCCGGTCGGCGACGCGCACGTAGGGGCGCCAGTTGTCGTGGTACGCCATGATCACCTCTCGGCAAGCGCGCTGGTCACGTCCAGTGAGACCACGCGGATGAGATCATCGGTGGACATCTCGGTCAAGAGTGATTCGCCGCCGCCCTCGATCAGCTCGTCGGCGAGTTGCTGCTTGTCGCGCAGGATGGCGTCGATCTTCTCTTCCACGGTGCCGCGGCAGACGAACTTGTGTACCAGCACGTTGCGCTTCTGGCCGATGCGGAACGCCCGGTCGGTGGCCTGGTTCTCGACCGCCGGGTTCCACCAGCGGTCGAAATGGATCACGTGCGAGGCCGCCGTCAGGTTGAGCCCGGTGCCGCCGGCCTTGAGCGACAGGACGAAGAACGGCACCGACTCGTCGTTCTGGAACCGGTCGACCAGGCCGCGCCGCTTGCCCACCGCGGTCGATCCGGACAGCACCAACCCCGGCCGGCCGAACAGCTCCGCCAGGTAAACGGCCAGCGGCCGGGTCATCTCGCGGAACTGGGTGAACACCAGCAGCTTCTCCTGGCGCGCGGCGATCTCGTCGCAGATCTCGCGCAGGCGCGCGAACTTGCCGCTGTCGGCGGGCTCGAAGGCGCCGTCGCCCAGCCAGTGTGAGGGGTGGTTGCAGATCTGCTTGAAGCGGGTCAGGAACGACAGCACCACGCCGCGGCGCTGGATGCCGTCGAGCGATTGCAGCTGCTGGGCGAGGAGCTCGACCGACTGCTCGTACAGCACCACCTGCGCCTTGCTCAGCGAGCAGTGGGCGATGACCTCGGTCTTGTCGGGCAGGTCGGCGATGATGCGGCGGTCGGTCTTGAGTCGGCGCAAGAGGTACGGCCGGGTGAGCGCCCGCAGCGGCTCGTACTTGTCGCGCTCGCGGTCGGCCAGCGCGGCGGCGAAGCGCTTGAACGCCGCCGCCGATCCAAGGAGGCCTGGGTTGATTAAGTCGAACAGCGACCACAGGTCGGCGAGGCGGTTCTCGACCGGAGTGCCGGTCAGCGCGATGCGCGTGCGACTGGGCAGCGCCTTGGTCGCGCGGGTCTGCCTGGCCGACGGGTTCTTGAGCGCCTGCGCCTCGTCGGCGACCACCGTGTCCCAGTCGAGCGAGCCGGCCCACGGCAACCGGGCGACGTAGCCGTAGCTGGTGATGACCAGGTCGTGGGCGGTCACGGCGGACGGGTCCAGGGCGCGCAGCTCGGCCGCCGGGCGCGCCGAGGGGTGGGCCACCAGCACGCGCAGTGACGGCGCGAAGCGCTCGATCTCGGCGCTCCAGTTGGCGATGAGCGACGCCGGCACGACCAGCAGCGAGGTGGCGCCGGCGCCGTCGCGCTTGCGCAGGAGCAAAAGCGCCAGCACCTGGATGGTCTTGCCCAGACCCATGTCGTCGGCCAGGCAGGCGCCCAGCCCGAGCTGCTGCAGCCGGCGCAGCCAGCGCACGCCGACCTGCTGGTACGGCCGCAGCGTCGCCTGCAGCTCGCCGTCGAGCTCGAGCGCGTCCAGCGACTCGGGCCGGGTGAGTCCGGCCAGCGCCTCGGCCAGCCACGGCCCCGCGATCCGCGTCGACCACGGCTCGGGATCGGTGGCGTCGGGCGCGGCGTCCGCGGCGGCGAGCTCGGCGCCGGCAAGGACGCGCATCGCCGCGGCGAACGACAGGCCGTCGCCGGCCGCCTGCTCGGCCGTGCGCCAGTGGCCGAGCACCTCGTCGAGACGGCGCCGGTCGAGCTCGACCCATCGCCCCTTGAGGCGCACCAGGCCGTCGGCAGACGCGCGCAGGGCGCGCAGCTCGGCGGCGTCGAGCGGCTCGCCGTCGATCACCAGGTCGACGGAGAAGTCCAGGAGCGCGTCCAGGCCCACGCGCGACGGCGTCTTGCTGCCGACGGTGACCTGTACCCGCGGCCTGCGCGCCCCGCGCGCCCTCCACCAGTCGGGCACGCGCACGATGACGCCGGCGGCCTCGAACGCCGGCACGTCGCGGAGGAAGCGATAGGCCTCGTCGGGGCTCCAGGCCAGCGGACGAAAAATACGGCCGCTGTCGACCAGCTCGCGCAACATCGCGCTGCCGGTCGCCGCCGCCTGCACCGGCCGCAACAGCGACAGCAGCGCCGGCTTGTTGCGCGCGCCCGCGTACTCGTCGAGGGCCTTGCCCAGCTGCACGTGCCGGGTCTGGCCGCCGCTGCCCAGCCTGGCCGTGTAGGTGGCCAGGAACGCGAACGGCCGCTCGTCGTCACCGGCGCGCTCGGCCAGGTGGAAGTGTACGCGCCCGACGTGGTTCCACACCGGGTTCTTGCGCTGCAGGTAGTCGTGGACCTGGCCCGAGAACGCCGCCAGGTCGGCGCGCGCGGCCGCCTGCAGGTCCGACCACAGCCGCTCGAGCACATCGGTGGTCAGGTATTCGCTGCCGGTCATCGGCGGTGCCATCAACACCAGCTCCGGCAGCTCGCCGGCCGGCGGCGGCAGCTCGAACGAGCTCCGCCGCTCCTCCAGATCGGCAAGCGCGCACAGGCGGGTCATGAACAGCCGGCCGAAGTCGCGCCAGTAGGCACAGGTCGGCGGCAATACGCTGGTCGCCTCGACCGACCCCAGGTGATAGAGCCCGGCTCCCGAGCCGCCGGCGAAGGCGGCGTGCAGCCGGTCGACGGTGGCCGCGTCGATCAGGCTGTCGCCCGGCGGCGTGCCTTCCACGACCACGTGCCCCCCGGGGGTGAGCGCCAGAGCACACGCCACCCGACTCGTGTTCTTGCGCGGCCGGCGCCGCGTGCTTCGCCGAGTGGGCACCGCCGGATACTAGCGGCAAGGTTCGGCGGTTGCTACCTGCGGTCGACCTGCCATCGCGTGCACACACCGCTCGCACCGAACCCTCGTGTGCGACAATGCCGCGGGGGCGGAAGTCACTTCGAGCAGCGAAAGTGCTATCCTCCGCGGATCGAGGTCGGAATGCAGCAGCGGAGCAACGCGTGAACGCGGCACAGCGAGAGGAGAGGCTCGACCTCGACGAGCTGCGCGATGCGTGGCCGGCGCTGGACGCGGACGAGCGCGCGGAGGGATTCCGCCTGCTCGGTCGCGACGATGCCTCCGAGCTGTACGAAAGTCTGCGCCCGCTGGCGCAGGCACAGATTCTGGTGCGGCTGCCCCGGCCCGAGCGCAGGGTATGGTTGCGCCTGCTGGCGCCGGACGACGCGGCCGACGCACTGCAGGAGGTCGAGCAGGAGCAGCGCGGGGAGCTGCTGGAGATGCTCGACGGTCCCACGCGGCGCGAGGTCAACGCGCTCATGGCCTACGCCGAGGACGACGCCGGTGGGCTGATGAGCCCGCGTTTCGCCCGCGTGCGCCCGGACATGAGCACCGACGAGGCGATCCGCTACCTGCAGCGCCAGGCTCGCGAGAAGCTGGAGACCATCTACTACGTCTACGTCCTCGACGCCGGCCAGCACCTGCTCGGCGTCTGCTCGTTCCGCGAGCTGTTCATGGCTCGCCCCGACCAGCCGGTGCGCCAGATCATGCACTCCGATCCGGTGGTGGTCACCGAGGCGATGGACCAGGAGGCAGTCGCGCGCATCGCCCAGCAGGGCGACTTCCTGGCCTTGCCGGTGGTCGACGACGAGAATCGGATGAAGGGCATCGTCACCCTGGACGACATCGTCGACGTCGTTCAGGAAGAGGCGACCGAGGACGCGCAGAAGTTCGGCGGTATGGAGGCTCTCGACGCGCCGTACTGGCAGGCGAGCCTCGGCCACATGGTGCGCAAGCGCGCCGGCTGGCTGGCGATTCTGTTCGTCGGCGAGATGTTCACCGCCAGCGCGATGAGCGGCTTCCAGAACGAGATCGCCCAGGCGGTGGTGCTGACCCTGTTCATGCCGCTGATCATCTCGAGCGGCGGCAACTCCGGCTCGCAGGCGTCGACCCTGATCATCCGCGCGATGGCGCTGGGGGAGATCAAGCTGCGCGACTGGCTGCGCATCCTCGGCCGCGAGCTGCGCGCGGGCGTCCTTCTGGGCATCATCCTCGCCGGCATCGGCGTGGTCCGCATCGTCGTCTGGGAGGCGATCTTCCACAGCTACGGCGCTCATACCGGGCTGCTGGCGATCACCGTCGGGCTGGCGCTCATCGGCGTCGTCACCTGGGGAACGTTGACCGGATCGATGCTGCCGTTCGTGCTGCGCCGCTTCGGCCTCGACCCGGCCAGCGCCTCGGCGCCGTTCGTCGCCACCCTGGTCGACGTCGTCGGCCTGGTCATCTACTTCGAGGTCGCGCGCGTGGTGCTGGGCGGGGCGCTCGGGTGAGCGGCACCCGGGTGTTTCAGGTCGACGCGTTCACCGACGGCGCCTTTGGCGGCAATCCGGCCGCGGTCTGCCTGCTGGAAGCGCCCGCAGAGCCGGCGTGGATGCAGGCGGTCGCGGCCGAGATGAACCTGTCGGAGACGGCGTTCGCAGCGCCCGGCGGCGGTGGTGCCTTCGCTCTCCGATGGTTCACACCGACCACCGAGGTCGCGCTGTGCGGCCACGCAACCCTGTCGACCGCACACATCCTGTGGCAGACCGGCGCGGTTTCAAACGCGGGCGCCATCGCCTTCGATACCGCCAGCGGGCGACTGGGCGCGGCCTGGGCCGATGGCTGGATCGAGCTCGACTTCCCCGCCTATCGGTCGGCGCCGGCCGAGATCCCCCAGGCGATCCGCGAGGCGGTCTCCGGGGCGCCGTCCCACGGCGCGGTCATCACCGAGCGCGGCCAACCCGAGCCGACCTACCTGCTGGAGCTGGCCGACGAGGCGTCAGTGCGCGGCGTCGTGCCCCGGCTCGATCACCTGCGCCGCCCGGGTGCGTCGTCGATCATCGTCACCGCCCGCGCGGAAGGCCGGTACGACATCGTCTCGCGCTATTTCGCGCCCGGGGTCGGCATCGACGAGGACCCGGTCACCGGCGCCGCTCACTGCTGCCTGGCTCCCTACTGGAGTCGACGCCTGGGCAAGAACCAGCTCGTCGGCTACCAGGCGTCACGTCGTGGTGGCGTGGTCGGCATGCGCGTCGACGGCGGCCGCGTGATCTTGAGCGGCCAGGCGGTCACCGTGCTGCGCGGCGAGCTGCTGGTCTGAGCGCGACACGTCGCGGTCGACTACCCGGACGTCGAGCGCGTGATCTGCCACCTGGGTTTCAGGAAGACCGTGGCGTGGCTGTTTCGGATCGACCTGTAGACGGCTACTCGAGGCGTCCGCCCGGGGACAGCTTGCCCATCTCGCGGTACTCGAGGTGGATGGCGCGCAGGATGTGCTGCTGCGACAGTGGCACCGCTTCCTGGGCCGCGAGGAACGCGGCGCGCAGGGCGCTGTTGCGGATGTAGCCACCCGACAGCGGGAACCGCCTGGCCAGATCCTCGAAGTCGAAGTCGCCGGCGGTCGGCGCCTCGGGCGGGATGTGCGCCAGCCACAACCGCGCGCGCATCTCTTCGTCGGGGAAGGGGAACGCCAGGCGCAACGACAGGCGCCGCTTGAACGCCTGGTCGAGCGAGCCTTCGAGGTTGGTGGTCAGGATCGCGACCCCCTCGAAGGTGTCGAGTCGTTGAAGCAGGTAGTTGACCTCGAGGTTGGCGTAGCGGTCGACGCTGGACTTGACCTCGGTTCGCTTGGCGAACAGCGAGTCGGCCTCGTCGAACAGGATCACGCACTGGCCGTCCTCGGCGGCGTCGAACACCTCGCCCAGGTTCTTCTCGGTCTCGCCGATCCACTTCGATGTGATCTGCCCCAGGTCGACGCGGTACAGGTCGAGCGCCAGCTCGCGCGCGATCAGGCCGGCGACCATCGACTTGCCGGTGCCGGGCGGGCCGTGGAACAGCGCTGTCAGGCCGCGCGAGGACGACATGCGTGCGTCGTAGCCCCATTCCTCGTAGACCTTGCGCCGGTGCTTCACCCGGCCGAGGAACTCGCGGATGCTGTCGAGGACGTCGTCGGGCAGCGCCACCTGCTCCCACTTGGCCAGCCGGGTCAGGTGGGTGGCGACGTTGCCCAGGCGAGTGTCGATGTGCTGTCGCGCAGCGGCGTCGAGATCCGCGGTGGCGTCTTCGGCCGGCTCGATCTCTGCGTCGCGACGCTGCACGGCGTTGTCGATGACCGTCTCGATGGTCCCGGGGCCGATGCGGAAGCGGCCGGCCAGCTCGTCGGCGCCACTGGCGTGCAGATCGCGGCGCGCCAGCGCCTGCTGCCAGAACGCGCCTCGCTCGGTCTCGCTGAGCGGCGGGATGGTGAAGTCGAGGTAGCCTGGATCGATCGGCGGCTTGTGCTCGGGGCTGGTGCGGAACAGGATCGGCCCCGGGTGGCCGCGCACGACGGAGCGCACCGCCTCCAACCCTTCTGCGTCGCTGGTGTCGAGCACCTCGATCTCGCTGATGCACGGCACCGCGCCGCGAAGGCCGGCGCGCATCAGCTCGACGCGCAGCGCGGCGGCGAAGCGGATTCCTTGCCGCGGCAGGCGCTCGGCGTTGATCACCGCCAGGCTGTGGCCGGCGCGCGCCGCCAGCGCGGCCAGGGTCGCCCGGCGTCCCGCGCCGCGGCGTCCGCGCAGGACCAGGCGCATTGGTCGGTCGGGAGGCGCCGGTCGCACCAGCGCCAGCACCAGGTCGCGCTTGAGCGCGTCGGGGATGGCCAGCGTGTCGAGCAGCGCGAGGGTGCCGCGACGCACGCTGGTCACCGAGCCGGCGCTGTCGCTGTTGACGTCGTCGCCGCGGAGCCGGGCCAGCAGCACCGGGTCGGCCGCCAGCGGCGCGAACAGGAAGAAGTCGTTGGCCGCGCCGCCGACGCGCACCAGGCCGTGGCGCACCAGCGGCGCGTCGGCGTCGAGCTCGGCGGCGATGCGGTGGGACAGGGCGCGGTCGTTGCCGGCCAGGATCACCTGCACCAGATGGCGGTCGCAGATCGGTCGGGCCTCGTCGTTGGCCAGGATGCCGTACAGCCTCGCGATCTCGCCGCGCAGGGACGGCGCCGCGACCAGCAGCAGCACCCGGCTGGCGACGTTGCTCAGCGCGAACTCGTCGGACATCTCGGCAAACGGCAGCCGCCGGCCGCCGGCCAGGGTGGCCTGCTGGCGCCGGCCGATGCGCGTGCCCAGCTCGGTGACGCGCAGCTCGGCTGCGGCCAGCTCTTGCTGTGCGTTGCTGCCTCGTCGGCCGGTGAGCGCGAACACTTCTCTCTGGAACGGGCGCTCGTCGTTGTTCGGAAGGCTCAGGCGTCCCGAGTCCCAGGCGTCGGTGATCGCCCACGTCACCTGGGCGCCGACCAGATCGAGGAGCTCGTCGAGATGCTCGATTGGCGAGCTGTACGGGGGCGCGCCGGGCGGAGCGCGCAGGGTGGCCGGTGTCGGCGGGAGGCCGAGCCCGGCCAGGTGCACGTCGGGGACAACGATCGGTCCCTGGGGCTCGGCTGGTTGCTCGGGGGGCTCGGTGCTCGGGACCGGCGCTTCGACGCTGACGTCGCCCGCGTCCTCGGCCCCGGCTTCTTCAGCGGAGCGTTTCGCCAGTCGCCCCCTGGCTATGCCGAACAACTCGGCATACGACAGGTGCAACACGGACACAGCGCCGTCCTCGCGGAAGCCGGCGAGGGTCACGTACTTGCCGTTGACGTCGATTGCCACATCCTCGACCGGAATCGGCGCCGTGGTCTCGGCCAGGACCCGACCGAAGCGCAAGTCGACGGAGAGCAGCTTGCCGTCGTCGGTCGCGATCAGGGCGAGGCCGCGAGTCTCGGCGATGGCACAGCGGCGAGCCGCCGGCAGCGGTACGGTGTGGACCATCGCACCGCTGGGGCGCAGCACCAGCATCGATGCATCGTCGTCGGCGCTGGCCAGGATGCCCAGCGCGCGCCCGCTGAGCACGCTGCCGCCGCCGACGACGCTGCCGCCGTTGGGTAGCCGGGTGGTGGTGAGCGGCTGACTGCCGTCGCGCAGCTGGATGACCTTGTCGTCGGCCAGGAGCATGCGCCGCCCGCCCAGGGAGATGGCGAATACCCCGCTGGCGACGTCGAGGTCGTCGACCAGGAGGTCGCTGCCGGCCAGCGACACCAGACGGGTCTGCTCGCCACGCCACAGGGCCGATCGCGACTCCTCGGCCTGCGCGGCCACGAGACGCCCGCTCTGGTCGTTGTCCAGGTGCGCGATGGCGCCGAGCGCCTTTCCGCTCGAGGGCGACAGCCGGTGCAGGTTGCCGTCCGACACTGCCCACAGCTCGCCGCCCACGAAGGTGAAGTCGCTGACGTCGGGCAGGGCGATGGTCATGCGCGGCGACGTGCCGAGGGCGTCGACGATCTCCACCCCGCGCTTCTGGCGGATCGCCACGAAACGCCCCGTGGGCGACATGGTCGCGAGGCGGGGAGCCGAAACAGCCATCGTCTCCACGATCCCATGGGTTCGGCCGGGGCGCAACGCCGCCCGCCGAGTGGTATCGTTCCCCGGCCGTGCATACCTCTACCCTGTCCTGTGCGAGCTGTGGTGCGCCACTGGATCCGCCCGGTGGACGCACCGTGGTCGACTGCCCGTACTGCGGCCACAGGATGGAAGTCGGTGGGGCCGGCGGGGCCGACGGCGACGCCGCGCTGACCGAGGAGCTCCTGCGCGGCTACGACCGCGACCGCGGTGAGGGGGCCCGGCACGGCCTGCGCGAGATGGTCCAGCGCGACTGGCGCGCGCGCGAGCGCGGGATCTGGCCAGTCGACGGAAAGGCGTCGACCACCTACGGCATTGGCCAGGGCGCCGCGTCGGTCATCGGCCCACCGCGGGTCTATCCCTGGCACGGCGAGCGCAAAGGGGTGTGGTCGCCGCGCGCCAGGGCCAGCGGCGTCGAGTGGATCGAGGCGGTCTTCCCCGACGGCACGCCACCAGTGTGCACCGTGCGCGTGTTCGAGACCTGCAGCGCGGGCGCGGCGTTCGCGGTGACCGCGCGCGACCGCGCCGGCGACGCCCAGGTGTTGCTGTGGCAGGCTCCGCCCAAGCCGGCGCGGGTCGGCGCCGACGCGGCGGTCGTGGAGGTCGCCGTCAACCCGCCGCGGCCGCTGCACTCCGTGCGCGCATATGTCGCCAACGAGGGTCCCGAGTACGCCGAGATCGATACCATTGGCCTGATCGCCGTCGATCCGCTGCCGGAAGAGCGGCGCGCGGAGTGGCCCAAGCGAAAATCCCGATTGCTGCGCGTGATCGTCGGCCTGCTGGTGCTGGCGGTCGGCATCTGGTGGGGCGTGCGCGCGTGTCACGGCGGCGAGCCGGCGCCGATCGTCACGCCCGCGACGACCATCGCCAGCGGCTCCGCCGCGCCGTGGGACATCGATCGAGATGGCCTGGCAGCGGCCGGCGCAGTGTGGGCGAGCAAGGCGACGGCGTCGTCGGAATACCGTCATGACAAATGGTCGGCCGCGCAGGCCACGGGCGCGCCCGACGTGCTTCCGCTGCACGAGGACAACGGCAGGGCGTGGGCGAGCTACGGCACCAACAACGGTACCGAATGGCTGGAGGTCTCGTGGTCGACGCCGGTCACGACGCGTGCGCTGGTCGTGGTCGAGACCTTCCATCCCGGCGCGGTGGTGCGGGTCGACGATCTGTCGGGCGCGACGCCGGTGACGTTGTGGCGCGGCGCTCTGCCGCCGTCGGCCGAGTCGCGCGTGGTCCGCGTGAGCTGGGCGAACCGGCGGGCGATCTCCCGCGTGCGTTTGGTTCTCGACACCACGTTGGTCTCCGGGTGGAACGAGATCGACGCGGTGGGCGCGGTGCCCACGTGGTAGCGTTTAGCCGATGGGGGACCCCCGATGGCCGGATCCGGGAAGTGCGGCGCAGCCGGAGCTTCCCGGTGTCGACGCGTTGCTCGACCGGATCGCGCGCGCGCTCGACATCGCCGATCTCGACGCGGCGACCGAGGCGCTGAGCGAGCTGGCCGTCGCGCTGCCCGCCGCACCGCCCGACGATCCCGCGAGCGGGGCGATCCTGGGGCGGGCGCTGTGGCTGGCAGCGCTGGTGTCGCTGGGGCAGGGGCGGTTGGAGGAGTTCGTCGACACGTCTACCGATGCCATCGCTGCGCTCGAAGCCGCGGGCGACGATGCGCGCGGCGCCGATGCGCGGGCGGCGCAGCGCGAGATCCTGGAGCGGATCGAGCGAGCGCTCGACGTCCGGGCGCGGGGGGCGCTCGGTTTTCTCGACGCGCTCGATGCGCACGCCGCGCGCCTGTTGCAGGTCGCGGCCGGCGACGCTGGTTGGGCCGCTGTCGATCGCGACCGGGCGCAGCTCGCCGAACTTGCCCGGGCTCCGGCCGACGCGTCAGGCCGGGCGCAACCGTTTGCCCGTCTGGTCGTCGGCCTCGGCCTCGATCCGGTCGATATCGCCGCGGTCGCGTTGCTGGTTCCGCTGGCCAATCGCCCGCAGCTGGCCGAGGCGGCTCACCGCCTGCTCGACGACCCGGTTGCCGGGCCCGGATTTCGCGCCGGTGACCTGGCGGCGCTGGCGTTCGCGCGCGACGCCGTGCGCGCTACCCTGGTCGACCGGCTGGCGCCGGGCGCGCCACTCGTGCGCCGCCGCGTGGTCGACGTCGTCGCCGACGGGCCTCCCGACGAGCGCCGCGTGGCCGCGCGCGCCGATCTGCTGTGGTTTCTCCGCGACCTCCCACTCGTCGACCTTCCGCGTCCGCCCGGGCTCGACGCCTGGGTGGCGGCGCCTGGTGACGTTCCGCTGATGGCGCCACTCGCGCCAGCGCGCGCGCGGATCGCCACCGCGCTTCGCGGCGAGCGCCCGCCGGTCGTCGTCGCCAGCGGCAGCCGCGGTGCGGGCAAGGCAACCGTGGCCCTGGCGGCGGCGGCGGAGGCTGGCCGGCCGCTGTTGGTCGTCGACCCCGAGCTTGCGGGCCCTGGCGGTGGCGCCGAAGCCGTGGCCGTGGGGGTACGCGATGCGCTGCTCAACGGCGCGGCGCTGATGGTGCGCCTCGACCGCGAGCCGGTGGCGATCGGCATCGCCCTCGACGAGCCGCGGGTGCCGCTGGTGCTCGCCGTTGACCACGCCGACGCCGCCGACGCGCTGCCCGAGCTGCGCAAGCGCCGCGCCGACATGGTCGTGGTCGAGGTTCCGCCCCTGCCAGAGGCCGAGCAAGCCGCGGTGTGGATGCAGGGCGCGGCGAGCCTGGTGCTCCCGCCGCTCGACCAGGGCGAGGTCGAGGCGCAGCTGGTGCGGCCGGGGTTGCTGGCGGGTGACGTGGCCGGCGCGTTGGTGGCCGCGGCCGCCGCGGCCGCCACCGGCGTCGTCGTCGACACCGGCGTCGTGGCTGCGGGCATCGATGCTCGGCTCGCGTCCGAGATGGCGCGCGTGGCCGAGGTGATCGAGCCCGGTCCCGCGCCGGCGCTGGACGCGGAGCTGGCGTCCGCGGTCGACGCCGTCGCCGTCGCCATCCAGGCGGGCACCGTCGAGGTCGACAGCTGGGGCATCGGCGCGCGCCAGAGCGGTCGCCCGGCGCACACCTCGGTGGCGGTGGTCGGCGCGGTGGCGCGCGATGCCGGCGTGTTCGCCCGCGCGCTGGCGGCCGCGCTGGGGACGCCGCTCGCGCGACTCGATGCCCGCGAGCTGTCGGCCACCGGCGGCGCGCGCGTGGACGCGCTGGCGTCCATCGCCGGTCGCGCCCGCGCGGTGGTCTGGGTCGAGCACGCGGAGGCGGCAGTGGGGCGCGCGGCGCGGGCGGTGGCGTCGGCGATGACGCGCGCGCCGTCGACCTGGCTGGTGTCGCCGTCGCCCGGCGTCGCGCTGCCGCCCGGGCTGTTCGACGCCGCGCGCGTGCGCGTCGGCAGCGGGGGAGAAGAATCGTGACCCGAGCGAATCTGGCCCATGGAATCACCGGCGTCTTTCTCATGGCGTTCGCCTTCATGGCGGTGATGGTGCTGGCGCTCGGCGTGCTGCTGCTCGCCGGCGCCCAGCGGGCGGCCGCCGCCCAGGGGGGCAGCCCGTCGTCGTTCTACATCGCCGGCGCCGTTGCCTGTATGGCCGGCCTGTTCATGCTGCGCGTCGCCGTGCGAGACTGGGGCGCGGTGACAGTGATCGACGTCGGCGACGACGGCACCTGGATCCTGCGCTCGCGCTTCGGCCGCGTTCTTGGCGTTGTGCCGCCCGACGAGGGGCGCCGCTTCGAGTTGGCCGGCAGCACGATGCTGGTGCTGGCCGCGGCGGTGCCGCGCAAGCAGGAGATTGTCGAGGGGCGGCTGGCCCTTCGCAGCGGCGGCGGCTACCGCCTGGCAGCGTCGGGACCGATGACCTACGACCGGGCGCTGGCGGCGCTCGGCTACGACGATCGCGCGCCACGCCCGGGCGAGTCGGCCAGCTTGTGAAATAGGTCTACGCGGGTTGGCCGCGCTGCGCGTAGTAGGCGTCGCGGGCGGCAGCGAAGGCGTCGTCGCCCCAGCGTTCGCGCTGCGCCTCGAGCCGGGGGGCGAAGGTGGCCTTGGCAGCCGCCTCGCCCAGGAGGTCGCCCAGCGTTGCCCAGCCGACAGCCAGCACCTCGTAGGCGCGGACGCGATCGCCGCGCGCTTCGCACAGCTCGGCGATGGCGATCGCGGCCGAGACGTATGCCACCGGATGGACGCCCTCGAGCGCGTGCCGGCGCGCGCGCTCGGCGTCGTCGAGGGCCTCGTCGGTGGCTCCGGCGGTGATGTGCCGGTCCGCGTCGAGCAGCGCCAGGTCGTCGAGCACCGAGTCGTCGCCCGCGGCCTCGGCTTCGGCGCGCAGATCGTTTTCGAGCTCGGCGAGCTCGGTGGCGCGGCCCAGCGCTTCCAGCGCCGTCGCCTGCTCGACCCGGGTCTTGCGCGCCTCGGCCGGCATCTGCGCGTCGCGATAGAGCGCCGCCGCGCGTGCGAGCAGGTCGACGATCTCGGCGCAGGTCGTGTGCGCGGCCAGCGCCTGCGCGCGCTTGCGTGCCAGCGCGGCCTCGGCGGCGCCGACCAGGCCGGCCGCCGACCCCGCCTGCAGCGCGCGCGCGAACGCGTCGGCCGCATCATCGAACCGCTGGCGCATCAGCGCCAGCTCGCCCAGCTCGGCGGCAGCGGACACCGACGGCGCCGATCCCGGCGGCGCGATCCGCTCGGCGCGGCCGGCGCGGCTCTCGGCCAGCTCGAGCTTGCCGGTCGCCCGGCACAGCTCGGCGCTGAAGCACAGGCAGCGCGCCTCGTCGACCCGCCGGCCGGCGTCGCCGTGCAGGCCGGCGGCCTCGTCGAGGAGCCTGCGCGCGTCGTCGAGATGGCGCGCGCGCACCTGCTCGTCGGCGCGCCCGACCAGGAGCTCGGCCAGGCGATCGCGGTCACCCGCGGCGCGCGCCTCGGTGATCTCTCGTTCCAGCTCCACGGGGTGGCTCCTCGCCGGCCGCCGCATGGGCGGCCGGCTGATCATTTGCTGGCCGGCGACGACGCCGCCGGCGTCGAGGTGTTGTCCGCCGGCGGTTCGCAGACGGGCGCCGGGTCGGCGGGCGGGGTCGCGGGCGTGCTGTTCGGCGGGGGCTGGCTGGCGGGCGTGCTTTGCGCTGGTTGGCTGGAGGATCCCGCGGGCGCCGAGCTAGTCGGTCCGCCGGCCGGCGCGCCGCCCGCGCCACCCGCGCCCTGCCTGGCCGAGGTGCCGCCCGCGCCGCCCGCGCCGCCACCGCCGCCGCCCGCGCCGCCACCGCCGCCGCCCGCGCCGCCACCGCCGCCCGCGCCGCCACCGCCGCCGCCCGCGCCGCCGGCGGTCTCCTTGGGCCCCGACACGGTCAGGTCGGAGCCGAACGCGCGCGGCTTGCCCTTGGCCTGCTCTTCCTCTGCCGCCTCGCGCACCGCCTTGTGCTTGTCGGCCCAGGTCACCAGGGCCGCGCGATTCGCCTTGTACGTCGCCTCGCCCTTCTTGGCGTCCTCGTCGTGCTTCTTCTTTTGCGCAGCGGCTTCGTTCACCGCCGCGGTGCCCTCCTGAATCTTCCCGGTGTTCCGCTGATCGAGGGCGGTGCCCTTGGCCTTCGTCGCATCGAGGCTGCCCGCGGTCGCGGCGTTCTTGGCGCTGGTCGCGTCGACCCGTTTCCCCTCGCCCTTGATCTTGTCCATGTTCGTCGGCTGCGCCTCCGACTGCTTCTTCATGGTCTTGTCCATGTCCTTGAACATCTTCAGAAGCTTGGTGGCGTCTTTGTTCATCTTGGCGAACGATTCGGAGCCGAGCTTGGCGCCGATCCAGGTGAAGCCGGCGAAGGCGCCCAGCGGCACGGTGAGGGCCGCGATGCCGGCAGAGCGCGAAGCGTACTGGTTGATCGTGCTCGCCGCCTTGCCCTGACGCTTCTCCTGGGCCTCGTTGGCCGCCTTCTTCTGCTCGACCGACTTCTTGTGCGCCTCGTTGACTCCCTTGGCTTTCTCGGCCTCGGCCAGGAGCTTCTTCAGCTTGGGCGCGTTGCCCTCGTGCTTGGCCTTCTTGATGGCCGCGTCGCGCTCGGCGGCCTCGGCCTTGGCCTTGGTGTCGTAGCTCTTTTCGACGAACGCGCGGATGTGCTCCAGGCCGTCCGGCGTGATGCCCGGCGGCGGCGGCGGATACTCGACGTTGACCCGCTCCTCCTCCGCGAGCTGGAACATCTTGGCGCTCTTCGGCCGCTCCGGCGCCTTGCTGCCGGGGGCGAACTGCGCCTCGTGTTCCTTCTTCTTGGCCTCGAGCTTGGCCGAGCCCTTGGGCGGCTTGATCCCCTTGGCCTTGTTCTCCTTCTCCTTTTTCTTCTCCTCCTCGGTCTTGTACTCGGCGCCCACCGCCTGCTTGACGGCCGGCTCGACGATCGGCTTGCCCACGGCGTCGGCCACCTTCTCCCACTTGGCGGCGTCCACCTTGTACATGCTCGAGTCGATCGGCTTGTTGGCGGCCGGATCGCCCAGCTTGTTCGACGCGCCGGGCTCGTGCCAACGCTTGTTGGCGTCCTTGACCGCCTCGCGCGCCTTGGGGAACGGCTCGATGAAGATGCCCTTGAGGATCTTGCCGGCCTTGGCGGCGGTCTTCCGCGCCATGCCCTGACCCGCGTGGTCCTCGTCCCACTTGTCCTTTTCCCGCTCTTCTTCTTCGCTTGCGGCGGAGCGCGTCTCTTCGGTGGCCTCCTTCAGCGCCTTCCAGCGGTTGTCCTTTTGCGCGCCCTTCAGCGCGTCCTCGCTGGCCTTCTTCTCCCCCCCCATCTCCTCGCGCTTGCCCGCCGAGGCGTCGTCGCGGGCCTTGTCGATCTCGGTTCCCTTGCGCTCCGCGGCGTGCTGCTCGGCGGTCGCCTTGCCGGTCTTGGCGTCGCTCTCGGCTTTGGCCTCGGCTTCTCGCCTGGCGCCCTTGCCCTGCCAGGTGGCCGCCTCTTGCGCCTTGGTCCAGTCCTCGATCGCCTGCTTGCTCGCGGCATCGTGCTCGGCGACGGCGGCCTTGCCGGCGGCATCGTGCTTGGCGATGGAGTTGTCCAGGGCCTTCTGCCGCTCGCCGGTCGCGGCCTTGGACTCGGACTCGAGGCCGGCTTTGGCCCGTTCGTTGGCCGCCTTCAGCTCGGCCATCTTCTCCAGGTGGACGTCGGGGTCCTCGATCTTGTTGACCGCGTCTAGCGACTCCATGTACTGCTCGTGCAGCGCCGCGCGCTTGTCGGAGATCGCCTTCATGTCGGCGTCGTACTTCTGCGACGCCGCTTTTTCCGACGCCTTCAGCTCGGCGCCCGCGGTTTCGCTGGCGGTCCCGAGCTTCTTGTTCGCGGCCTCGAGCTGCGCCTCGCGGGTCTTGGTCGACGCCTCCTTGAGCTGGGCTTCGACGTCGGCGCCGGTCTTCTTGGCCGCCTCGAGGTCGGTCTCGAGCTTCTTGTCGATCGCGTCGGTCTTGCTCTTGAGCTCGGCGTCGATCTCTTCGATCTTGCCCTGGGCCGCGTCGTCGCCGGCATTCTTGGCCTCGTCGTTGATCTCTTTGAGCTTCTTCTGGTGGGCCTCGGCGGCCTCGCGGATCTTCTCGCGCGCGCTCTTCTCGGCCTTGGACGTCTTGGCGTCGGCGTCCTTGACCTGCTCCTCGGTCTTGGCTTTCTTGGCCTCGGCTTCCTGCTGCTTCTTGGCCTCCGGGTCTTCGCTCTTGCTCTCCGGCTCGGGCTCCTCGGTCTTGGCCGCGGGCTCGGGCTCCTCGGTCTGGGCCGCGGGCTCGGGCTCTTCGGTCTGGGCCGCGGGCTCGGGCTCTTCGGTCCTGGCCGCGGGCTCGGGCTCTTCGGTCCTGGCCGCGGGCTCGGGCTCTTCGGTCCTGGCCGCCGGCTCGGGCTCTTCGGTCCTGGCGCTGGGCTCCTCGACCTTGGGCGTCTTCACCGTGGTGCTGCTCGGCGCCTCGCCGCCGCCCTTGAACTTGGCGTGCAGATGCTCGCCGCCCTTGATGCCGGCTTCGGCGCCGGCCTCACCTGCCTTTGCGCCAAGTGCGCTGCCAAACGCCGCGCCGGCCTTTCCAGCCGCCTCCGAGATCCCCTCCCCCTGCTCCTCGACATCGCGGGGATCGGCGTCCGAGGTGAACGTGTGCAGGGCGCGGAACAGCATCACGCACGGCTGCAGCACGAAGTTGTTGATCAGATCGAGCACGCCGGTCACCGATGTGATGGCCAGAGCGATCGACGACAGCGTCGCGGCCAGCGGCGAGGCGGCGCCGACGGTGATGATGCTGATGATCCACATCACCGCCGAGATGATGCCGATGATGCCGGCGATCACGTTCAGGCCGTTGATCGCCACGTCGATGATCTCGGAGATCGACGCGATGCTGTTGGCCAGGACCTCGTAGGTGTCGCCGCCCTTGCCAAACTTGGAGATGGTCTCGCCGGTCTTGGCCCAGTCGCGGGTGATCAGGCCGTAGGCGGCGAAGCCGCCGGCCAGGATCGCGCCGACGCCGGGAATCGGCACGAACCGAGACGCCAGCTTGCCCACTGCTGCAGCCGCCGCGCCCATGACGAAGCCCGAGGCCACGCCACCGATGACGCCTTGCCCGGCCGACTCGGCGATGAACGCCGCGCGCGCCTCGGTGTTGGCCGTGCCGACGCGCTTGCCCGCGGCCGCCCACGCCTGGTGCTCGGTCAGCTCCTGGTAGATGAGCTGCATCTCGGCCGAGCTCATAGGCTCCGGCACCTCGTCGGTGCCCGACGATGCCGGTGGCGCCTTGGGCGCGGTCGCGCCCGGCGCGCTTGCGCCGCCGCCGCCAGGTCCGCCGGTGCCGCCCTTGCCCTTGCCGCCGGCGTCGGCGCCCTTGGCGTCGGGCTTGCCCGACTTCTTGTCGGCCTTGGCGTCCTTGCCCTGGACGTCGGGCGGGGCTGTTCCCGATCCCGGCGGAACCGCCTTGATGATCTTCTCGGCGTCGTCCTTGTCGAAGTTCCGCCGGATGGCCTGCTCAACGGTGCCGCGGTTGCCGCCCGCCTTGCGCAGGGCGTCCTTGGCCTTGGCCTCGTCCTTGCCGATGGCGTCGGCGATGACCTGTACCGGGCTCTTCTTGCGGTGGATGACCGCGCGCGACACCAGCCCGGCGGAGACCGGCGCGATGCCGGGGTGCGCCTGGCGTGTGTCAAACCGATCGGCGAACGCGTCGGCCTCGCGCTCGACCCCGTCCGATGGGGCGCTGACCTCGAGCGACCGGCCCAGCGACAGCGACGACAGACCGTGCTGCTGGACCGTGTGCGCGACCTCGTGGGCGATCAGCTTCTGCCCGCGCGGGCTGTGGGGATCATATTGACCGTCGGCAAAGTGGATGTGCTGGCCGAGGGTGTAGGCCAGGGCGCCGACGCTCTGTGCCGCCTCGTGCGAGGCGCCACCGACGTGGATGCGCACGTCGGCGAGCCCGACGCCGAGCGCGAGCTCGAGCCGGCGGCGCAGCGCGGCCGGCAACGCGTGGCCGGCGTGAGCCTGCGCGCGCGCGACCTGTTCGGCGGCCTCGTCACCGACCGCCGCGTCGCCGTTGCCCGACTCCTTGCGGTAGAGCGCGCCCAGAATCGTTTGCGCCGCCGCCGGGGCGTGCTGCGTGGGGATCACGGGCGGGGCGCCGCCGCGGCGGCGGGCTTCCTCGGCCAGGCCGCCGGACTGCGAGCCCCACAACTGGTGGAACAGGTCCAGCGTGCGCGGGCGCTTGCCCGGGATTCTGCTGCCGACCGAGCCCTCGGCCGACTGCTCGGTCTCCTCGAGCTCGGCGTCGAACGAGTCGTCTTGGCGGCGTTCTTTGAATTCGCGCACGACGGAACCACGGGTCGGCGGGCGGACCCAGCTGCGATCCTAATACGGGTGACGGGTCGGAATCCTCCCCCGCTGCAGCTGCCGTACGGCCCGCCCCGCAGCCAGCTTGGAACCTAACTATTTCAGTGAGTTGTGCCAGGTGGGCGGCGACGTCGCGCGGCCTTTTTCGGCTCGTCGCTGGAGCGATCGGTGTCGGCCTCGTCCGCGCTTGGCGCCGTCGGGGGCAGAACCGGCGGGTCGGCCAGCTCGTCCATGGCGTGCAGCCGCCAGTCGCGCGCCGGGCCGTAGCTCGGATCCAGGGCCAGCGAGCGCTCGAACAGCCGCAGCGCCTCGGCCGGCTGGCCCAGGCGGTACTGGCACAGGCCCATGTTGTAGAAGGTCACCGGGTGCTCGCCGCAGAAGTGGATCGACTGCTGGTAGTAGTAGAGCGCTTCGGCCCACTGTCCCATCACGTAGTGCACGAAGCCGAGCTCGAACGGCACGGCGCGATGGTCGGGCAGCGGGAAGTAGAGCTTCCACACCTCGTGCAGGGCGTGGCGCACGCGCAGGAGCGCGCTGGCCGTCAGGTCGGTGACCCGCGGCTGCAGCTGCTTGGTGATACCCATGAAGGTCATCGGGTCGTAGCGGCTGGCGCGCATCACCGCGAGCAGCTGCTCGAGCGTTGGATCCTGCAGCGTGCCGCCGGTGATCTGATAGATGTCGAGCGGTCCCGCGCGATCGATCGCCTCGTGGAACGCGCTGCGCGTCTCGGGCAGCGCATCGGCCGTTGCGGTGGAGATCAGCGCGATCTCGAGCGACGCCGCGCGGTCGGTCGTGGCCATCATGAAGCCGTCCTGCGCTTCTTCGACGTATCGGCCGAGGGCGTGGTAGTTGACCATCATCGAGATGCTGCCGTGGTGGACGATGTGCGGATCACCCTGGCCGGCCAGATCGGACAGCCGGGTGTAGCCCTTGTCCGCTGACAGGATCACCAGTCGCCCGCCGGCCAGCCGCTCGAGGTTGCGCACGCAGGCCATCGCGCCGGTGGGGAACGGCAGGGCAGTGTCGCCCAGCTCCTCGGCGTACTCCCGGACCACCGCTTCCATCACCGGGTCGTCGTAGGCGCGGCCGACCAGCGGTCGGTATTCGAAGTCGACCCGCAGGCGATCGAGCAGCTCGTTGGCGTCGGCCGGGTCGTCGGTCTCGGGCTCGCAGCGCAGGGTGGCCATCCCCTCCTCGAGCGCGCTACCGCGGACGCGGAAGACGTCGTGGTGGAGGGTGTCGAAGACGTAGTTGGCGATGACGATCACCGGGTTGGCCACCCGGCCGGGTGCCAGCGTCCGCCCCGACAGCTCGAGCTCGATCTCCTCGTCGGACTCGGCGTCGAAGCGGGCGGCGTCGAACAGGCCGTAGTCGGCCAGCGGGCGCAGGCACGGGTGCTGCTTCCATTGCTCGACGTTGGACCGGGTGAAGTCGGTGGCGACGTAGCAGACCCGCGGCGCGGCAAAGGTCACCCGCTTCTGCAGGTCGATCAGCTTGGACAGCACCAGGTGGGCGAAGTAGCCGCTGCCGGCGCCCAGCTCGATCACGTGAACCGGCTCGGACGGATCCAGGGACATGGCGCCGTCCGACCCCTGGCTGGCGCAGTCCTGAAGGACCCGCATGATGACGCGAGCATAGGCGTCGGCCATGAACGCGTTGGAGGTGATGTGAGTCGGCACCACCCGGTCGCTCCACGCGCGCACCCCGAGGTCGTCGTAGAATCGGCGCTGGAACTTCCACAGGCTCGACTCCGCCAGCCGCACGCCCTGCTCCAGTACCGCTGCCTCGCGTTCGCCCTCGGTCGACATGCCGCGCCAGGGTACCACGCGTGGTGGCGGCAAAGCGTAACCGGTTCGGTGTACGGTTGACGCTCGTGACGTCTGTGCGCACCGGCGAGCGCCCCCCGCGGCCACGGCTGACGATTCTGGTCAAGCTGTTGGTGGCGTTCGCGGTGCCGACGTCGATTCTGTTCGGCGGCTTCGCCTGGATCGCCTATGACGAGGCGCGCAGCGACCTGGAGGCGGAGCTGGGCACACGCCTGGCCGGCATCGCGGCGGCGGCGGCGACGCAGATCCGCGGCCGCCACCTGGTCGAGCTCGAAGCCGGCGACGAGGACGATCGCGCGTACCAGTACAACTTGCGCAAGCTCGAGACGGTCGTTCACGACACCAAGCTGGCCCGGGCCTATGTCTTCGACCGCGACTTCATCGTCAAGGTCGCCACCAGCCCCGACTCGCCGCTCGGCTCGGAGCATTTCTACGCGCAGATCCACCGGGCCGAGATCCAGCGGGTGTTCGACCGGGGCGAGTCAGTGTCGACGGTGCTGTTCACCGGTCAGGACGGAAAACAGTATCTGGCCGGCTACGCGCCCGTGCGCGCCAGTGAGGACGATCCGGAGATCGTGCTGGCGTTGGGCGTGGACGCAGCGCCGACCTACTTCGACCGCCTGGCCGAGCTGCGCCGCAGCCTGTTGCTCTACGGCTTGCTCCTGGTCGCGGTGGTCATCGTCATCGCCGTCTTCGTCGCCGCGCTGATCACCCGGCCGGTGCGGGCGCTGGCCACCGCCGCCGAGCGGATCGGTCGAGGCGAGCTGGCGCCGCCGATCGAGCGGCTGTCGCGTGACGAGATTGGCCTCCTGGCCGCGACCATGGACCGAATGCGACGCGAGCTGCGCGCTCGCGACGAGCGGATGCAGATGATGCTGGCCGGCGTCGCCCACGAGGTGCGCAACCCGCTGGGCGGCATGCGCCTGTTCACCGGTATCCTGCGCGAGGAGCTCGACGGCGACGCCGAAAAGCTGGGGCACGTCGGCCGGCTCGACAAGGAGCTCGGTTACCTCGACACGGTGGTCAACCAGTTCCTCGACTACGCCCGCCGGCCGCCGCTCGAGCTGGGGCGCGTCGATCTCCGCGACCTGGCCGAGCAGGTGGCCGAGCTCGAGGCGGCCGACGCCGAGGCCTCCGGCGTCGCGCTCGAGGTCGACGGAGAGTCGGCGGTGGCGCGCGCCGACCCCGGCCAGCTGCGGCGGGCGCTCTTCAACCTGGTGCAGAACGCGGTCGAGGCGGCGGGCGAGGGCGGCGGCGTGACCCTCGATGTGGCCGCCGAAGCGGACGAGGCGGTGATCCGGGTGGCCAACACCGGCGAGCCGATTCCCGCCGACGTGCGCGAGCGGATCTTCGAGCCGTTCTTCACCACCAAGGAGAAGGGCACCGGCCTGGGCCTGGCGTTCACCCGCGAGATCATCGCCGACCACGGCGGCTCGATCGATGCCGACGACGGCGCCGTCGGCGCGGTCTTTACCATTCGCCTGCCCCGCGCGCAGTGAGCGGGGCTATAGTAGCGGCGTGGCCGACTCGCGCGACATCGACGCCGCGGCATCGCTGGCCGAGCGGCTGACGCGCGTGGCTATCGCGGCCGACCTGGCGGGCGCCGGCTTTCGCCAGCTACTGGCGATGCTCGCCGCGCTCGGTGACGACCTGCCGGAGCTGTACGCCGCGGTCGACGACGGGTTCGCGCGCTTTGCCGTACAGGCGCCGCTGCCGCCGCGGGCCGGCGATCGCGCCCGTCTGTTCGAGCTGCACCGCGCGCGCTTCGCCGCCCAGCACGCGCGGCTGGCCGGCCTGCGCGAGCGTCCGGCGCGGGTGATGTTGCTCGAGCTGGAGGCCCGCGGCAACGACCCGATCGAGCCCGCGTTCATCGCTGTCGGCCCGGCGCCGCTGGCCGAAGACGTCGACCGCGTGCTGGCGTGGGCCGGGTGCGGCGACGCCGCGCGCGCGGCCCTCGACGCCGCGGCGCGCGCGCTGACCGACCGCGGGCGGTGCGACGCGCTCGCCGATCGCGCGCTGGCCGGCGGTCCGCGCTGGGAGCTGCGCTTCATTCTCCGCGGCCCGGACACGGCGGCCCGGCTGGCCGACGCCGCGGCCGCGGTCGGCGTCGGTGCGGCGCAGGTCACGTTCGTGCGCGGTGCCCACGTCGAGCTGGCGGGCGACGCACCGGTGGTCGCTTCGATCGTCATCACCGCCGGCGGCGTGGCGTCTGCCCTCGGCCTCGAGTACCCGGCGCCGACCTGGGAGCTGGCGTTGCGCCTGCTTTCCGGCCTGCACGCGGAGTCGGATCCCGGACGGCGTCTGGGCGCCTTTGCCGGGGCGGTCGGCGTGGACCGCCCGGCCATGGTCCGGATTTCCCTGGGCGGACCGGGTATGCCCGGAGTCCAGGTCTGGGCGCGGCTCGGGACGCGTCGCCAAGTCACTGATATCGCCGGGTAGAACCGGCGGCGCGCGGCGCGCCTCGGGCGGGGGAACGTGCAGCGCCCAACGATCGTATTAAGGTGGCTCTCCCCGCGCTGGGCGGGGGCAGCCCTGTGCGATGATCGGGCTCCGCGAAATGGGCGCAAGCCGCTGGAAACAGATGCTCCTCGGGTCGGGAATGGGGGATGCGGAGGCGCGGGCGTCGGCCCTGCGCGCCGCCGTCCTGTCCGCGCCGTCCAAGGCGGAGGCGCTGGAGGGGCTGGCCGAGCTGGCCGGTGACACCACGTTGAAGCCGTTCGACCGCGTGGTCGCGCTCCTCGCCGTGTCGACCGCTGCCGCGGTCACCGGTCTGCCGCTGCCCGACGCGGCGTTCGCGGCGGT
>Ga0114931_10002072_pt1 | contig 25572 bp, 23 predicted proteins | sample 2SBtaG_FD_89579 | JGI IMG/M metagenome (GOLD analysis project Ga0114931, IMG submission 89579) | Deep subsurface microbial communities from Kolumbo volcano to uncover new lineages of life (NeLLi) - 2SBTROV14_V59a metaG | ecosystem: Environmental > Aquatic > Marine > Volcanic | place: Kolumbo... | reverse complement strand
TTCGAGCGTCGGCCGGCGCGCACGGACGCGACCATCGCGCTCCATAACCTGTATGAGACCCGGGATGGACGCTGGTTCCATCTCGTCCTCATTCCCGAGGACAAGCGTTGGGGCCCGTTCCTCGAGGCCATCGAGCGACCGGCGCTCGCATCGGACACCCGATTCCGTGATTCCACCAGTCGTCGTAAGAACGCCCGGGCGCTCATCGCGACGCTGGACGAAGTTTTCCGAATGCGCACCTGGCCGGACTGGCGCGCGCGCCTGGAGCGCCACGGCATTACCTATGGGCTGGTTGGGACGTTGCGCGACATTCCCGGAGACGAGCAGATGCGGGCGACGGGCATCATTACCCCGATGCCAACCGGTCCGGATCAATCGGCCGAATGGACCGTGAACAGTCCTCTCTGGATAGAAGACGAACCGAAACCGATGCCACGGCGCGCCCCGGCAGTGGTGGAACACAGTGAAGAGATACTGGCCGAGACCGGCCTGTCGAGCCCGGAGATCGCCTCGCTCAAAGACCGCGGCGTCATCGTCTGAGCGAGACAGGGGCGGCGAGCGATTGCAGCGTACGGAAACCCCGGATCCAGCCCTTCTTTCCTTCCGATGCCCGGGCGAGCCGCGTGGCCGCTTCTCTCGCGGAACGAAGATCGGGAAAGGCGCCATAGAGTACCGAGTCGCGCACCGCCCCCTCGACCAGAACCGGCACCGAAACGATCGGACGCTCCCAATGCCCGCGTGCGATCAGCTGCCCCGCTCGCTCCGGCTGCGCAAAGGATGCGATCTGGATGGTATACTCCGAGGCCGGCTGCCGCCGCAGCCAGGCCTCGCCCCTGGCCACCTCCGCGCCCGGGACGACCGTCGTCGGCTGCGACCGTCCCAGGCCTCGTCCCAGGCCTCTCGGAGCTGCCACGGCAGGTCTTGCCTCCGAGCTCGGCTCGGGACGTGATCGACAGCGCGCCTTCAGCTCGGCCAGCGCCGCCCGGGCCTCTGGATGACCGTTCTCCACGGCCCTCCGGTAGCAGAGGCTGACAAGGGTCTCGTCCCGCGGAACGCCACGACCGAGAGAATACTGGGTCGCCAGGTCGAACTGAGCCGGAGCGCACTCCTGAGCCGCCGCCCCGCCTCCACCATTCGCTCGCCAGGCGTTCGTCCCCCGGAACCCCCTCCCCTTTGTGATAGGTGTTGCCGAGATTGAACTCAGCCGGTGCGTAGCCTTGCTCGGCTGCCCGGCGGAACCCTCGCGCCGATGCGGCCGGATCCTTCGCGATCCCCGAGCCTTCGTGATAGATCGCCCCGGGCGCGAACTCGGCACGCGGATCGCCCCGGGCCGCCAGACTCTCCCAGATCCGACGAGCGGCGACGTAGTCCTCCCGGGCGTACGCCGCCCTCCCGGCGTCGAAGGTCACGAGCGGGGGTCCCGGACGGGAAGCCGCCGCCCCCCAGGCCTCGGGGATTGTCCGGCCGTGTCCGTCAGGAGCAGCGCGAGCGCCGAAAACAGGATCGCTCGGGAAGCGGAGAACCGGCCGCCATCCCACCAAGAGCCCACCAAGAGCCCACCAAGAGCCCACCAAGAGCCCAATGGATCCCCGGCCCCGTGATCTCTCGAAAGCCGTTCCTATTTGAACGTTCCCTTGGACGGCAGCGCGCTGCCGCCCTGGCCGGAGAGGTCCTTGCCCCGGCTCGCGCCGACGAGGGTCAACGCGGCCTGTCGACTCGGCGAGGCCAGCAACGCCGCCACCGCGGGGATCCCGCGCACCGCCCCGAGCGCTTTGCGAGCGCTCTCGACTCTGTCCACTTGCAGATTCCGGTAAGCGGCGTCCTTGGCCCGCTTCACGGCGGCGCTCGCCGACACCAGCTTCGCCGCTTGGCCGGTCACGTATAGACGTGCCATCTCGACCTGAGTCATCTTCTTGTTCTGGCTCACATCCGGTTTGTAGAAGCGATGGCGCACGCTGCCCTGGGAGTAGCGGACGAGCTCGAATTCGCGCTTCACCGGATGCTTGTTCTCCAGCAGCTTCGCGAGCTTGGACGCATCGATGTCCGGGCGCGCCAGACCGTGACAGCTCATGCAATTCTCCGCGATCTCGAAGTGCATCGAAGAGTAGATCATCCCGGCCTTGCGGGCGGCTGCCAGACGCTTGGCCCGGTGCTTCGGCGGCTCGTTGTTTTCCTTGTAGGCCCCGAAGTCCTTATGGATGTCGAGCCACTCGGACGCAGCGCCGTGACAGCTCTCGCACGAAGTACCGGCCCGCGCCCGGGGCTTCTTCCCCACCTTCTTCGTCACCATCGTGTAGTGGCACTTCGTGCACACGGGGTTCTTCTTCGGCGACTTCCCGCGTAGCACCTTGGACAGTCGCTTCGCTTCCTTGGACTTGTGAAACTTCTTGTAAGATTTCGCGTGCCGGGTCTTCTTCCAGACTCCGACCTCGGATTCGTGGCACTCCTCGCAAGCCTTCGGGCCCTTGTAGTAATGCTCCGCCGCCCGGACGCTGTGCATCGAAAGCGATAGCACCAGCCCCAGGGTGAAGGACACGAACGAGATCATCGGCCGCATAGATTTATCTCCGGAAGTCGCTGACGCCAACAACCGGCCCGTGATGTGCGCGGGCGGATTGGCAGCAAAAGGGTATCAACTCGAGAAAAGATTTCCCACTCGGTGACCGGACGCCGGCATCCGGCACTCGTGTGGCATCGGCCCTGTTCGGCGATGCTTGAGCCGACGGGGACGAGGGCCCGAATCTCGAGCGAACTCGGTCACCGGCCTGGTCCGCGGATTGGAGAGCGCAGGACCGCGAGCTTCTGGCATCTGATATGCTGTCGGCCGCCGGGAGGCCTTGCGATGCAGAGAATTTCCCGCTCGCCAAGCGCCCGATTCGACCCCCTCGGGGGCCGAGTTCCGGCCACGCGGTCGAGCAGCCGAGCCCCGGTAGCTCAGTAGGATAGAGCATCCGCCTCCTAAGCGGAGGGTCGCAGGTTCGAATCCTGCTCGGGGCGCCATACCGCGGCGCTCTCGCGGGAGGAACCCGACCGAGCCGATGTAGAGTCCATGCCCGTCCAACCGCCCGAGGCAGCGCCCTCCGTCTCATGCGAGCTCTGATCCTCCTTCGCCATGGACAAGCAGTCCCCGCCGGACCGGGACCCGACTTCGACCGGCCCCTGACCGCGCACGGCCAACGGCAAGCATGGGCGTCGGCCCTCCACCTGAGGGCTCTATCCGAGGTGCGCCCCATCGAGCTGGTCACCTCCCCGGCCCGGCGGGCCCATCGAACCGCCATCATCCTGAATCGGGTGCTGACCCCCGACACCCGCGACCTCCACCGTGAATCCAGGATCTACGACGCCGCTCTCTCGGATCTTCTGGACGTTCTCGCGGACTATCTGGAGCTGGGAGCGCCACTCGCTATCGTCGGCCACAACCCAGGCTTGACTCACCTGCTCCGGTATTTGTGCCCCGGGAGAAGCGCGGCGCTCGCAACTGGAACGGCCGTCACCTGCCGGCTCGCAACCGGAGCCGACCCGCTGGTCGAGGGCGGCAGCGACATCCTCGATCGATTCGATCCGTGATCCACCCCAGACGATTGCGGCGTCGCGGAAGCGCTGCCGGTAGCCCGACACACCGGGCCGGGCCAGTCACCTCACTGCATCATGATGCCGCCGTCGACCACGAGCTCTTGTCCGGTGACGTACTTGGACTCGTCGCTCGCCAGATACAGCACCGCGTAAGCGATGTCGTCAGGCTCACCAATCCGCTTCAGCGGGATCCCCCGGCGATATCGCTCCCGACCCTCCTCGAGAGTGGCGCCAACCCCCCGCATGGCATGCTGCCCCATCGGCGTCTCGATGGACCCGGGATGCACTGAGTTGCAGCGGATGCCATAGCCTCGACGTGCACAGTGCTGAGCGACCGACTTCGAGAACTGACGCACCCCTCCCTTGCTCGCCCCGTATGCCGCCGCGTGAGCCGACGCCTGCAAGCCCGCCACCGAGGAGATGTTGACGATCGAGCCACCGCCGCTCTCACGCATCGGACCGATCGCGTATTTGCAGCCGAGGAAGACGCCCTCCATGTTGACGGCATGAATCGCACGCCAATCCTCGAGGCTCGCGGTCTCCGGATTGTGCTCCGGGCCCCGCATGTAGATACCGGCGGCGTTGACCAGGATGTCGAGCCCTCCATGGGTGGCGGCGACCTCCGCCAACGCCACCCGCCACGCCTCTTCGGCGGAGACGTCGATGCGGCTGAAGGTCACCCGCCCCTGAACCCGAGCCGCGAGCTCATCGGCGCTCCGCCGCCCCTGCTCTTCGTCACGGTCGACAAGCCGCACCGAGGCCCCCTCCTCCGCGAGCCGGAGTCCGCATGCCTTTCCGATCCCCGAGGCGCCACCGGTGACCACCGCGATCTTTCCCTCGACCCTACCCATCATTCCCTCCTCGCGGTACGCACCGCGTCATTCACTCGCCGGGCTCTCGGGCCCGCGGGGGTGTTTCCCATCGCCCGGGAGCCGAAAACACCATCAGGATGGTCACGCTCGCGTCGGGAGGGGCCCCTCAGGCGCCGGTCACGACCGCCCGGCCACCGGCGACGAGCCCCCTTGCGAGGCGACCGTGCTCCTCGGCCCGCTCGCCGACTCCGACAGCACCACGAACCGAGGAGGGGGCAGCGAGTTGAACCCACTCGCGGATGCGCTCGAGTAAGCGCCGATCTGCGTGGCCACCACGACATCACCGATCCCCAAACGGGGCAAGGGAACATCCTCTCTCACCACATCGACACTGTCACAGGTGGGGCCGGCGAGCACACCGTGTTCGACGGGTGCCCCGCCGAACACGGTGAGCGGTACGGGAATGCCATCGTAGATCTGACCGCTGAAAGCGCCGTAGACACCCTGGTCGAGGTAGTACCACGGTCTTCCTTCCCGGCGAGCCACACCGACGACGGTGGAGACGAGCGTCACTGCCGGCCCGGCCAGGCTGCGCCCGGGCTCCGCCCAGACGGCCACGTCCGGTGGGAACGCTTCGATAGCTCGACCGATGGGACGACAGAATGCGCGCAGCTTCTCCAGCGTCGACTTCGCGTCGCCCTCGTAGTCGACCGGGAAGCCGCCCCCGATATCCAAGACGGAAAAAGGCGGGCCCCCGGTCCGCTCGCGCTCGCGAAACACAGACAGGCACTCGCGGACCGCGGCAAGATGAGGGGTCGGATCCGGACACTGTGACCCTACATGGAACGACAGTCCCTTGACATGGACACCGAGCTCGCGCGATTGAACGAGTAGATCCGGGAGATCGGAGAGCGCACACCCGAACTTGCGCGCCAGATCGACCCGCGCCGCGGGGTTACGAAACGCCACCCTGATCAACAGTCCGATACGCTGGCGATAAGGGACGAGCTTTCGGATCTCGAAGCCATTGTCGGCGACGAACGTCGTACATCCGTAACGCAACGCGGCCCGGATCTCGGCATCGGTCTTCACGGGGTGGGTGTGGATGGCCCCGCGGCCGGGGACGCCCACAGCCTGCAGCAAGCCCGCCTCGCCGCTGCTGGCAATGTCGAACGAGGCGCCCTCCTCGGCGAGGATCCGGAGCACCTCGACCTCCGGCAACGCCTTTACCGCGTAGTGCAGGCGCACTCCGGGCAGGGTTTCGGACATCAGGCGATACGTTCGGCGCAGCAACTCGGGGTCGAGCATCATCAGCGGCGACCCGAACCGCTCGACGAGCGCCCGGTAGGGCCGCGCCCGGTCGGGCGCAGCGAAATGAAGCGCGGACACTACGGCCATCTAGATGCTCCTCACCGGATGCCCAGCAGCTCCTCGACGAACCGCGGCAACACGAAGCTCGCCCGGTGGATCTCCGGGGTGTAGTAACGCGTCGCGACCGGCTGCTTGGCGAACCGCGCGCGGAGCGTCTCTACCGATACCTCATGAGGCTCCGGCGAGTCGCTCGCGAAACCGAAGAGCATGATGCCACCGGCATAGGTCGGCACGGCGGCGGAGAAGAAGGCCCAATGTCCGAACACCTGCCGAAAGCGACGGGCGGTATCCCGCGCCTCGTCGGGCTGTAGAAATACCACCCCGTTCTGCGTCACCAGAATGCCACCGATGGACAACCGGTCGCGGCAGCGCTGATAGAACTCTCGAGAAAAGAGCACCTCCCCGGGCCCGATGGGATCAGTCGAGTCCGAGATGATGACGTCGAACCGCTCGTCGGTCTCACTCAGAAACTGCGCGCCATCGCCCACGACGATCCGGACCCGCGGATCGTCGAACGCCCCCCGGGAATGCTCCGGTAGATGCTGCCTGCTCGTCTCGATGACGGTGCGGTCGATCTCGACCTGGGTCACGGACTCCACCGTCCCATGTTTGAGCACTTCCCGCAGCATCGCACCGTCTCCACCGCCGATGATCAACACCCGACCTACCCCTCCGTGCGCGAAGAGAGGCACGTGGGTGAGCATCTCGTGATAGACGAACTCGTCGCGCTCGGTCGTCTGCACGACGCCATCGAGCACCATTACCCTGCCGAAGTGGGCGTTATAGAAAATGAGGAGGTGCTGGTGGTCGGTTCTCCGCTCGAAGTAGACCTTGTCTACCCGGAATCCCTGACTATAGCCGTCGTAGAGCGTCTCTATGAATTCGGCCATCGCCCTACCCTTCGCTTCGCCCTGAAGGTGTGAACACGCTCGGGTCGCCCTGCCGCTCGCGGTCTTCGCGCTGTCCCGCTCGCCTACGGGGCCATCCGGCACAGCCCTCGCCGCACTTCGGTGAGTTCCGAGCGCTCCGCATCGAAAGCGTGCACGAGATGCTCCACCGCTCGTTCGGGGCGTGCCTCACCGCACATGAACACATCGAAGGCAGCGAAGGCGCGCTCCGGCCAGGTATGCACGCTGATATGCGACTCGGCCAGCACCGCCACCCCCGACACGCCCGACCCCGGCCCGAAATGATGAAGGTGAATGTGCAGCAGCGTCGCCCTGGCGATCTGGACCGCATCGCGCATGCACCGTTCCACGTACGGAAGGTCGCCCAACCGGCTCGCGCCCCAGAGATCCAAGATCAAATGCAATCCAGCGAATGCCTGACCTCCCCGGATCACGAAGTGGTCCTTCCGGGTGCTCTTCTCACCCTCCTCACACGGCCGCTCCGCGAGGGCCACCGCGGATTTCCCGGAAAGACCGCTCGGCGCCACGCCGGGAGCGGAATACGCCCGCAACGCCTCTACCGTTTCGAATGGCGACACAACCCCACGGGCGGCGCCAACGTCGGCGGAGGCGCGCGAGGCCGGAAGCTCGGGTACAGCAACCATGGCGCGCTCGGCATCGGCGCGCATCGCGGGGCGCTTGGCGTGCATCGAATACGTCCACATCCTGATCGATTCCGAAGCGAGAACAGCGGCCTCGTTGGGCGCCGCTCATGCTTCGCGGCGCGGACTCAGGTGCACATAAAAAAACTCGGTGGCCGAAGACGCGCGGATCTTAACGTTTTTTTTTCCAACATCAAGCGCCTTCGGGCAATTCACCGAAAGCCCCAAGGCTTCGTGGAGGCAGGCAGCGGCCCCAATAGAGCGTCACCTCGGATAGAATCGGGCAATGCCTCCCCGCCCCGTTCCACCTCCGGAATCGGCAAACGCCGATCGGCACCGCTCAGCGTACCGTCCGCCTTCGAGCCGCCCGCGATCCTTCCCGAAAACCTGGCGCGGCGCGCCACCCGGCACACGCGACCGGGCGGCCTCGTCTTCTTCGAGGGCGACCCTACGCTGGACAGTCGAACCCTGGGTCCATGCGCTCGTTTCGGTGCGCGCCCTCGCCGGTCCGCTGGCCCTGGCCGGTCTCCTCGCCGGCTGCGCCCCCGCCCTGGGAACGCGCTGGGCACGTCTCGAAGTCGAGGTTCTGCAAGTGCCTGTCGTGTACAAGAAGCAGGGCGTCATCATCTCGATCGACGGTACCGATTTCGGGCCGCGCTACCGGTCGGTTCGAGTCCCCCCGGGCTATCACGAGGTGCACGCTGTCTTCATCGACTGCCCACTTCCGATGCTGGTGCTGACCTGCTTCGACAATGCGCTGGAGGAAATCGTTCCGTTCGACGCGCTGGCCGGACGCACCTACGTGCTCCGCCGCGAGGGAGCCGCGGCCTGGATTGAGCCGAGGGGGCGCGAGAAGCTCCGCCCACACCAAGGCGAAAGAAGCCCGGACTGACCGAGTCCGACTCGAGCGGACTCGACCCCGGTTCCGCATCCCCCGCTTCACGACGAATGGAACGCGCGGGGAGGACGATCCCGCGTGCGCCCCCCTCCCGGACAGCCGACCGACTCCCGAGGAGTTCGGGGGGCCTCGACCGGCAACTCGCAACCGGATGGGGCCAGACGCCCCCGGCACGGCTATCGGCCTCTCTGGCCCGCGCGATGGGCTCAGATCGGCGAGCCGGTCGGGAAGCGCGGCTCGCGTTTCTCCTTCAGCGACGCGAGCCCCTCCGCCGCCTCCGGCCCCGTGAAGCCGAGCAGTTCGAGCGCTGTCGACGCATCGAAGGTCGGACCGGCCAGACGCAGCCAGTTGTTCAACGCGTACTTCGTCCAGCGAATGGCGCAGGGCGCGCCACGGGCGAGCTTGCGCGCCACTTCGAGCGCCTTCTCCTCGAGCGCGTCGTCGTCCACGCACAGCGAGACCAGACCGATCCGCTCTGCCTCCTCACCGTTCAGGACGTCACAGGTCAGCAGATAATACTTGGCCTTCGCCATACCGCACAGGAGCGGCCAGACGATTGCCGCATGGTCGCCGGCAGCCACTCCGAGCCGGGTGTGGCCATCGGTAATCCGGGCTGCACGCCCCGCAATGGAGACATCGCACAGCAGGCCAGCGACCAGCCCCGCGCCCACCGCGGGCCCGTTGATGGCCGAGACGGTCGGCTTGCCGCAGTTGATGACGTTGTAGACGAGGTCGCGGGCCTCCTTCCAGGTGGCCACCCGTTGATCGAAGTCCTCGATGATTCCCTCGATCATCTCGAAATCACCCCCGGCGGAGAACGCTTTCCCCCGCCCGGTGAGAACGACACAATCGATATCCGGGTCCCGATCGATTTCCCGCCAGACGTAGGTAATTTCGTTGTGCCCGACCGTGTCCAGCGCATTGAAGCGCTCCGGGCGATCGAACGTGATGCGCAGGATCCGCTCCTCCGGATAATCGAAGGAGAGCCGCTCGTAGCCCTGGTATCGTTCCGACATAGATTGACATTCCTCTCGAACTGCCCTCGATTGGCTGCAACCCGCGCCCGGGGAGCGCTCGAGCTTCGGCGCACCCCCGGTGCCGCGGCAACCTCCGAGCCCGATGAGGGGCGAGTCGGGCTCGGTGGCATTCTCCCTGCAGACGCCCCAGCCGGCAGGGCGGCGTGCCGATCGCGTCGATCCGGGTCCCGTAGTATTCTGCGCGGCAGCGAGCTCGCGGGGGCCGGCGGCGAATCTCGACGACGGGACCTGTCGGCTCGGAGGACCCGCCCGTGACCGGATGCCCGGATCTCTCTGCCTGCAGCTCATCGGCCGGTGACACCGCACTGTGTCAAATGGCACCAGCCATGACAACCGCGGGCCGGCGGCCGGACGGTTCACGATCGGAGGTCCCATGGACATTACGGGTGAATATCGAATCGCGCTTCCGAGACAGAAGGTCTGGGAAGCGCTGAACGACACGGACGTGCTACGTGATTGTATTCCAGGGTGCGATACGCTCGTGCGCGAGTCCGATACCCGCTTTCTGGCCAAAGTGATCGCAAAGATCGGTCCCGTCAAAGCGAAGTTCGAGACGACAGTGACACTCTCGGATCTCGATCCGCCCGCTCGCTACACGCTCACCGGGGAAGGCAAAGGCGGGGCGGCCGGCTTCGCCCGCGGCAGCGCGGACGTCGAGCTGAAAGAGGACGGTGACGAAACCCTCCTCAGCTATTCCGCGCGGATCCAGCCAGGAGGCAAGCTGGCCCAGGTCGGCTCCCGCCTGATCGGCGGTACCGCTCGGAAGCTGAGCGAGGAGTTCTTCTCGCGATTCGTGAACAAAATGGCGGAGAAAGCCTGACTACCGGGGCCAGGGCGGCTCGCACCGCCCCTGGGCGGCGTTACCCGGGTACAATCCGCCTGTTCGACTCCGGCTCGTCCGCCCGGTTGGCTGCGCCGCCCCGGCAGCCCGAGCCCGTTCGGTGGGAAGAAGAAAATCCACAACCACACCCTTTATCGAAGCAGGAGGAAAAGCGATGTCCGTTACCGTCTCCATGACTGTGAACGGCAAGCAGGTATCCGCAGAAGTCGAGGACCGAACGCTTCTGGTCACATTTCTGCGCGAGCACCTCGGCTTGACCGGAACCCACGTCGGCTGCGACACCAGCCAATGCGGCGCCTGCACCGTGCACGTGAACGGCGTCTCGGCAAAGTCCTGCACCATGTTGGCCGCCCAGGCCGAAGGGGCCGAAGTAAAAACCATCGAGGGTGTTGCCGCCGGTGAGGCCCTGCATCCGATGCAGGAAGCTTTCCGTCAGAACCACGGTTTGCAGTGCGGGTTTTGCACACCCGGAATGGTCATGAGCGCCCTCGACCTGGTGCGCGTCAATCCGGACCCGGACGAGAAAACGGTCCGCGAGTGGCTGGAGGGTAATCTGTGCCGGTGCACGGGCTATCACAATATCGTCAAATCGATTCTCGCCGGCGCCGCATCCATGCGGGAGGGGGGCTGATCATGAGCGCACACGGAATCGGAGCCGCCGTTGCCCGAACCGAGGACCAGAGATTTCTGACCGGCCGAGGCCGTTACGTCGATGACATTCGGCCCGTGGGCCTGTCCCATGCCGTGTTCGTCCGCTCGACGCACGCCCATGCCCGCTTCCAGCTCGATACGAGCGCGGCGACGGCATCCCCCGGCGTGATCGGGATCCTGACCGGCGAGGACGTCGCCAGCGACGGTCTCGGTGGTCTCATCTGCGGCTGGACGGTCGTCGGGAAGACCGGCGAGCCACACAAATCGCCCCCTCATCCGGTGCTGGCCAAGGATACGGTGCGGCATATCGGTGACGCGATGGCCATCGTCGTTGCCGAGTCCCAGGCCGCCGCCAAGGATGCCGCGGAGAAAGTCGTCATCGATTATGAGCCGCTGCCGGCGGTAACGTCTCTTTCCAGTGCCCTGGAGCCGGGCGCTCCCCGGATCCACGAGGAAGCCCCTGGCAACCTCTGCTACGACTGGGAGATCGGTGACAAGGCGGCGACGGATGCCGCATTCCAATCCGCCGATCACGTCACCAAGCTCGACATCGTCAATAACCGGACCATCCCGAATGCCATGGAGCCGCGCGCCGCGATCGGCGAGTACGACCCCGGGACCGGCGACTTCAAGCTCACCCTGACGAGCCAGAACCCTCACATACATCGTCTGGTCCTCGCGGCCTTCGTCCAGATCGCGCCGGAGCACAAGCTACATGTGATCGCGCCGGATGTCGGCGGGGGCTTCGGCTCGAAGATCTTCATTTACCAGGAAGAGACCGCGGTTATCTGGGCATCCCGCAAGGTCGGCCGCCCCATCAAGTGGACGGCCGAACGCTCAGAGTCGTTCCAATCCGACGCGCACGGTCGTGACCACGTCACCCATGCCGAGCTTGCATTGTCGAAAGACGGTGACTTTCTCGGCCTTCGAGTGTCGACGATCGCCAACATGGGCGCCTATCTCTCGACCTTCGCCTCGGCGGTTCCGACCTATCTGTATGGCACGCTTTTGCAAGGCCAGTACACGACCGGGGCGATCTACTGCGAGGTCAAGGCCGCGTTCACGAACACAACTCCGGTCGACGCGGTGCGTGGCGCCGGTCGACCGGAGGCGACGTACGTGCTCGAACGGATCGTGGAGCAGGCAGGCCGCGAGCTCGGTATCGATCCGGCAGAGCTCCGGCGGCGAAACTTCGTGCCGCCTGACGCCTTCCCATATGAGACGAAGGTGGCGCTCGTCTACGACTCGGGGAACTACGCCCAGGCCCTCGACCGAGCGCTGGAGCTCGCCGATTACGCCGGCTTCCCGGCCCGGCGCGATGCTGCCCGCGCCCGCGGGAAGCTTCGTGGCATCGGGATCTCCGCCTACATCGAGGCTTGCGGAATCGCACCGTCCCAAGCGGCCGGAGCCCTCGGCGCCGGGGTGGGCGGCTGGGAATCGGGCGCGATCCGGTTCAATCCGACGGGCAACGTGCTCGTCTATACCGGGTCCCACAGTCACGGTCAGGGACACGAGACCACATTCGCTCAGCTCGTCTCCGATCGCCTCGGGGTACCGTTCGAGAACGTCGAGGTCATTCACGGCGACACCGAGAAGACACCGTTTGGAATGGGCACGTATGGCTCGCGCTCTCTCGCCGTTGGCGGCTCCGCGCTGGTCAAGGCCATGGACAAGATCATCGCCAAGGGTAAGAAGATCGCCGCCTTCACCCTGGAAGCGGCCGATGACGATATCGAGTTCGCGAACGGGACGTTCTCGGTGACCGGGACCGACAAGCAGATGACGATCGGAGAGGTGGCGTTCTCCGCCTATGTCCCTCACAACTATCCGCTCGAGGAGCTCGAACCCGGCCTGGAGGAGACCGGCTTCTACGATCCGGCCAACTTCACCTTCCCGGCCGGGACTCATCTCTGCGAGGTCGAGGTCGACCCCGAGACCGGGGCCAGTGAGATCGTGAACTGGGTGGCGGTGGACGACTTCGGAAACGTCATCAACCCGATGATCGTCGAAGGTCAGGTCCATGGCGGCATCGCTCACGGGGTTGGCCAGGCGCTCCTGGAAGGCTGCGCCTACGACACGGAAGGCCAGCTCTTGACCGGCTCGTTCATGGATTACTGCATGCCGCGCGCCGACAATCTTCCGAGCATTGCCGTCGACACGTTGCACACCCCGTGCCCCCACAATCCACTCGGGGTCAAGGGGTGTGGTGAAGCCGGCGCGATCGCGGCTCCGGCGGCAGTGATGAACGCCATCACCGATGCGCTCGGAACTCCCGCCATCGACATGCCCGCCACGCCACAAGCGATCTGGCGTGCGCTCGAGAAGAACGCCGCGGTCTGAACCGAGAGGAGATCCAGTCAATGTATGAGTTCAATTATCAGCGGCCGGGCTCCCTCGACGAGGCGCTCGAAGCGCTGTCCAGCGCCGCGGACGGGCAGCTCATGGCGGGGGGGATGACCCTGATTCCGACGCTGAAGCAACGCCTCGCCAGCCCGTCCGACGTCATCGACCTGGCCGGTGTGCCCGGGCTGTCCGGAATAGAGCAGACCGGCGGCCAGATCGTCATAGGGGCGATGACCCCGCACGCCGAGGTAGTCGCTTCACCGGCCGTTCGTTCCGCCATTCCGGCGCTCGTGGATCTGGCGGGCCAGATTGGCGATCCGCAGGTCCGAAACCGGGGCACAATCGGGGGGTCGATCGCGAATGCCGACCCGGCGGCAGATTATCCCGCGGCAATCGTCGGGCTCGCAGCGACCGTTCGCACGAACCGCCGCGAGATTGCCGGTGACGACTTCTTCACCGGTCTATTCGAAACCGCGCTCGATGAAGGTGAAGTGGTCGTGTCGGTAGCCTTCCCGTATCCACGTCGGGCCGCGTACGTCAAGTTCCCGAACCCCGCCTCCCGCTACGCCGTCGTGGGTGTCATGGTCGCTGAGACGGATTCGGGGGTAAGGGTGGCGGTCACCGGCGCCGGAAGCAGCGTTTTTCGGGTTCGGGAGATGGAAGATGCGCTCGCCGGGAGCTTCTCCCCGGACGCCATCGCCGGGATCTCTATCAGTGCGGATGGCCTGAACGAGGATATCCACGCCAGCGCCGAGTACCGTGCCCATCTCGTGACGGTGATGGCGAAGCGGGCGGTAGCGGCTGCTTAGCCGGCACCGAGGAGCGAGGCGAGACGAAAGACGAGGGAGCGCTCCGGTTCCACGGTTCCGGACCCACCGGAATCACCGTGGCCGGGGGACGACAGCGGGCACGGCGGGCACTTCGCGCCCTTCTATCCGTCCGGTGCTCGCCTGGTCCGCTCCGACTGGAGATCGAGATCCCGGGGCTCAGCCTCGGGATTTCTGTTTTGAGGCGAGAATGTGGACTTACCCCAAGGCGTGGATGAAACCCTGACTTTGCTGCGCGAAGCGGATTACGTCGCGGAACGAAGCCTGGCCACCGCCGTTTTTCTGTCCCTTCGGCTGAAACGCCCCCTCTTCCTCGAGGGTGAAGCAGGAGTGGGCAAAACCGAGATCGCCAAGGTCCTGAGTGAAGCGCTCGATCGCGACCTCATCCGGCTCCAGTGTTACGAAGGCCTGGACATCTCGGCAGCCGTTTACGAGTGGAATTATCCGCGTCAGATGATTCAGATCCGCCTGTCCGAGGCGACACCACGGAGGGGACGATCGAAGACCGGACCGAGCCGGGAGGACACGGAGGAAATCGGCCTGGAAGAAGAGATCTTCTCCCGCAAGTTCCTCATCGCCCGACCGCTCCTGCAGGCACTGGAGCCCCGAGACAATGGCCCTCCGGTTCTCCTCATCGACGAGATCGATCGGGCCGACGAGCCTTTCGAGGCATTCCTTCTCGAGGTGCTCTCGGACTATCAGATCACGATTCCGGAGATCGGCACCCTCACCGCCCCAGCGCCTCCGATCGTTGTCGTCACGTCGAACCGTACCCGGGAGATCCACGACGCCTTGAAGCGGCGCTGCTTCTACCACTGGGTAGACTATCCGACCATGGAGCGCGAGCTCGAGATCCTCACCCTCAAGGCTCCCGACACCCCTGGCATGCTGTCCTCGGAAATCGTCGCGTTCGTTCATGCGCTCCGAGAGACAGATCTGTTCAAAGCCCCAGGAGTGGCGGAAACCCTCGATTGGGCACAGGCCTTGACACAGCTCGACGTCTTGGAACTCACCAACGACGTCGTCAACGACACCCTCGGTGCACTGCTGAAATATCAGGACGACATTGCCCGGATCCGGGGAAGCGAAGCGGCAATGCTCATCCAAAGGATCAAGGACGAGATGCGGGCCCCATCGCCTACCCCTTCAGTCTGACCAGCCCGATGAGCTGGCTTGCCCGAACACGCCGCACCGAAGAGCGTACCGTTCGCCCCAAGCTCGGCGCCGTCGTCCCGTGCTATAACGAGGCGGAAACCCTCGCACGCAGTGACACCGGCCCGCTCGAGGTATTTGCCGGCCGCTCCCAGGTCGCGTTCCCTGTCACCCTCGCCGATGACTGCTCGACGGATGGAAGCGAGCAGACCGCCGAACGGCTGGCAGCCCTGTACCCCGGCGTCCTCACGCTGCGCCATCCGCGCAATCGTGGAAAGGGGGCGGCGCTGCCTTCCGGTTTCGAGACGACCACGGGGGACCTCGTAGCCATCCTCGAGGACGACCCTCGAGACCTCGAGAAGCTGCTCGAACCCCTGCTCGCCGGAGCCGCGGACGCCGTCTACGGATCGCGTTTTCTCTCCGGCTCCGCCCATCGGATCCTCTATTTCGGGCACTCGGCCGCTAACCGGATGCTTACCCTCCTGTCGGTGAGGTGCACTGAACTGAACCTCACCGACATGGAGACCTGCTACGAGGTGTTCCGGGGCGAAGGGCTCGATCGGATCCGCATCGAAGAAGAGCGCTTCGGCTTCGAACCCGCGATCACCGCCAAGGTCGCGGCTCAACGAGTTCGGATCTACGAGAGAAGATCATCGACCTTTGTGGCTCATCGTCCGAGCTTCGGTTCAAGCCGCTTCCAGCAGACCGACGATCCCCGTCAGCGCCGGCCGGACATCGACCTGGCCGGCAAGGCGCTCACTACCACCGCCGATGCCGGGCTGAAACGTACGCTAGCCTGCTTCGATCGCCTGCTGTCCGACTCGCCAGTATGAAGGGCGTGCCGGGTCGATGAGCGTGCGTCCCGATACCGGCCACGGCGCCCCGGGCGGTCGGGAAAACCTGCCCAGGCCACCGGGCCCGACCGACGCTCCGAGCCGGCTCGCTCGAAACGTCATGCACTTCGCTCGCGCCCTACGCTCTGCCGGCCTCCCCATCGGGCCGGGTGACAGCCTCATGGCGCTGAAAGCCATAGAAACCGTGGGGGTGCGAAGGCGCGAGGACTTCTACTGGGCCCTTCATTCCGTCTTCGTCCACCGTATCGAGCAACGAGAGATATTCGACCAGGCCTTCCACGTCTTCTGGCGCAACCCCAAGCTGCTGGAGTACATGCTGGCTATGCTGCTGCCAACGATGCACGTGCCAGACGACGGGCGCCGGGAGCAAGCGCTCAGCCGCCGTATCCAAGAGGCCTTGATGGGCGGGGGACCAGAGATCGACCGTGAGCCACGGAAGACAGAGATCGAGCTGGACGCGGCCCTCACCTGGTCAGACCGCGAGGTGCTGCGCGAGAGGGACTTCGAGCAGATGTCCCAGGACGAGATAGACGCCGCCAAGGCAGCGATCGCACGCCTCGAGCTACCCCTTCCTCGGGTGCGAACCCGCCGCTTCCGCGCCGACACCCGAGGCGCTCGGATCGATATGCGTACAACCCTGAGACGGGCCCTGCGTTCGGGGGGTAACGACATCCCGCTCGCCCGTCGCTCTCCGCGCCAGCGACCGCCCCCGCTCGTCATCTTGTGCGACATCTCCGGCTCCATGAGCCGCTACTCTCGGATGCTTCTGCATTTCGCCCACGTCATCTCCGGCGCCCGAACCCGAGTGCACTCGTTCGTGTTCGGGACCCGACTCACGAACATCAGTCGATACCTTCGCGAGAAGGACGTCGACAAGGCCCTCGAGCAGGTCGCGGAAGAGGTGCAGGATTGGAGCGGGGGAACCCGGATCGGTCATTGCATCGAGCAGTTCAACCTGCTGTGGTCGAGACGGGTATGCGGGCAAGGCGCCGTCGTGATCTTGATTTCCGACGGTCTCGACCGGGACGCGGCGGTCGGGCTGGGCCGGGAGATGGAGCGCCTTCACAAGTCGTGCCGCAGGCTCGTCTGGCTGAATCCATTGCTTCGTTACGTCCAGTTCGAGCCCAAGGCAGCCGGCATCCGCGCGATTCTTCCGCACGTCGATCAGTTTCGGCCTGCTCACAACCTGCAGAGCCTCGAGGGCCTGATGCGCGCCCTGTCCGATGACGTTCCAGACGCAGAGCCTGCCCGATCCAGCCCCGACTCGCGCTGAGGATCCTCTGAATTCAATCAGAGGCTCCCGCCGCACACGGATACGCCGCCAAGGCTGAAGGCGCCCATCTTCGGTTTTGAAGCGAAGGGCACATTGCATTTGCACCCGAGCCGCTCTGAGAAGTCCACGATGGACTTTTGCAGAGGGGCTCTGGCTGGACGAAACACTGGCGGCCAGCTCCGGCCCCGCGCCATCCGGGCGTCGGAAAAAGGCCGGGCCACCCCTCAGATCTGAGAGTACCCGGATCCGGCGGTATCGACACCTCGGCCTCGAGCGGACTCCGTCCAGCCGAACTCGCGGAGGATCTGCTGGCTGTAGGTCACACGCCCGTTCACCCTCTCCGGAGGTTCGGATGCGAGCAGCAAGGCAGCTCTCGCCATCAGCTCTACCGGCTCGCCCCTCGGGTCGTCCATTCCACTGACCAGCTCATGGAAGACCGTCCCCGGCGTCGGCACCACCTGCGAAGGCGAGACCGCCGTGACCGCGATGTTTCCGTGCGCCGAAAGCTCCTGAGCCAGCCCCTGGGTGAACCGCTCGAGAGCCGCCTTCGTGGCCCCGTACATCGTGCCCCCGCGAACTGTCTTGTCTTCATACGGTCCCCGTCCCGGCCCGATTGCCGCCCCCGAGGAAATGTTGACGATCGCGCTGGAGCGCCCCCGTCGGATCATCTCCGGCAGCACCGCCTTCGCCAGCATGAACGGACCATGGACATTGACCGCGAACGCCCGTATCCATCGGTTCGTCGCGTAGTCGACGATGGGCACGTAATAATTGAGCGCGGCGTTATTGACCAGCACATCGACCGGACCCAAGAGCTCCTCGGTCCGCGCAACCAGGGCGAGACAGTCAGGCTCGCGAGATATGTCCGCGGTGACCGCCTCGGCTTGTCCCCCTTCCTTCCGGATGTTCTCGACGGTACGGCTCAACGAGCCCTCGAGAGGATGATCGCCCTCGTGCAGGGTGCGGGCCGCACAGACAACCGCCGCCCCTTCCCGCGCAAAGAGCTCCGCGATCGCCTGACCGATCCCACGACTGGCTCCCGTTACCAGGGCCACCGTTCCTTCCAGGCGACGTCCGGCTTGATCGCTCATGGATTCGGCCTCCTCTGGCGTCTCGTCTGGTCACCTCGGGCTCCGCGGAGATCGCTCCCGGATCCGAGAGAACGGCAACACGACCCGGGAGCCTGACACAAAAAACCCCGCCGAAGCGAGGTTAGGTCGTGATACCCTCCTCAGGGTAAACTTTTTTTCTTATTGTAAGCGAGCCTTACGGTGGCCGACTCGCCCATGCGCTGCATCCTATGCCCGCTGGAGGCGAAAAGCAAGCGTTCGACAAACCCTTCCCCGCCCTTCCGGATACCGAGCGAGCCACTTCATGAGCTTACGACGCCGCCTGTCGGCGATGATGTACCGGGCGACTCGGATAAGGCTGGCTCCGGTAAAGAACGTTCTGATCTGGTGGTTCGCACGCCACTACCAGGTGAACCTGTCCGAGGCCCGCTGGCCCGACCTCCGACACTATCCGGACTTCAATTCGTTCTTTACCCGCCCACTCCTTCCCGATGCGCGTCCGGTGTGGTCGGTGCCGGGAAGCCTTTGCTCTCCCTGCGACGGAGTCGTCAGCGAGCGGCGCAACCTCCTCGGCGAGTGGCTGGTCGAGGCCAAGGGCGCCGCATTCTCCGCTTCCGATCTCCTTGCCGACCCCGCACTCGCCCGTCACCTGGATGGGGGTGATTTCCTGACGATCTACCTCTCTCCCCGGGACTACCATCGCGTCCACGTTCCGTGCCCGAGCCGCCTCACCACGATTCGGTTCATTCCAGGTAAGCTATTCAGCGTCCGGCCGCGTACCGTGGCCGCGGTACCTGGCTTGCTGGCTAGAAACGAGCGAGCCGTCTTCGAGCTCGAAGCGGACTTCGGTCGCTACGCGCTCGTCATGGTCGGGGCGCTGTTCGTGAGCAGCATCGAGACCTCGTTGACCGGAACCCTTTCGGCCGAGGGTGACGCGCCGCAGTCCTTCACCTTACCAAGCCCCATGGGTTCTCGATGGGAGAGGAGCTCGCAACCTTCAACATGGGATCGACGGTAATCCTACTGCTACCGAAAGACGCGATAAGGTGGCACGGCGCCGACCCCGGCACTCGTCTCCAGTTCGGCACCCGCATCGGAGAGGTGGCCGCCCCTCGAAGCTCACAATAAAACGGTCCCCGATGCCTCCGGGCGCTTCTCCCCGAGAACGCCGTTCGCCGGCTGGCGGGGCACTCTCGGTCGTAGCGGCGAGCGCGGCGGCGGTCGGGCCGCTCTCAACCGAAGGCGGCCAGGCACCACCCAAGCAGCAGCCCCGGAAACAGGCCGAGGACCAGGATCACGAGCGAGTTCGCGCTGACCATGACCTTGACGTCCCCGGCCGCATCGAGCGCGATCGGGTCCGGCGGCTCGTCGAAGTACACGAGCTTCACGACTCGCAGGTAGTAGAAGAGCCCGACCACCGCGAGAAGCATCGCCAGCACCGCGAGCCAGACGTAGCCGGCGGCAATGACCTCCTGAAGCACCGCCCATTTCGCCCAGAACCCGAGAAACGGCGGCACCCCTGCCATAGAGAGCATCAGAATCAATACGAGAAAGGCACACCATGGACTCTTTCGGGTCAGCCCCTTGAAGTCCTCCAGCCGATCTGCCTCGAAGCCTGCACGGCTCAGAACGATGATCATCGCGAAAGCGCCCAGCGACATCACCGCGTAGACGATGACGTAGAACATCGCCGCCGCAAAGCTCTCGGTCGTCCCGGGAATGACACCAAGAAACATGTACCCCATGTGCGCGATCGTCGAGTAGGCAAGCATGCGCTTCAAGTTCGCCTGGGCAATGGCCACGATGTTCCCAATTGCCATCGAGAGCACGGCCAGAATGACGAGCATCTGGCTCCAGTCCGCATGCATCGCGGAAAGCCCCTCACCGAGCAGCCGCATCAGCATAGCGAAAGCCGCGAGCTTCGGAGCGGTCCCCACGAACATGGTCACCGGGGTCTCGGCCCCTTCGTAAACGTCCGGTATCCACATGTGGAAAGGCGCGGCACCGAGCTTGAAGGCGATGCCGACGAGCACGAAGACGAGCCCGAGCGTCAGCACGAGATCCCCATTCCCCTGCCTGGCGGCCGCCGCCACCTCGGACAGGTCCAGGCTGCCAGTCGCACCGTAGAGCATCGAGATCCCGTAGAGCAGCATCCCCGAGGCCAGCGCCCCGAGGACGAAGTACTTCATCGCCGCTTCCGATGCTTCGGCGGAATCCCTCTTCAAGGCGACCAGCGCGTAGAGAGATAACGACAGGAGCTCCAGACCGAGATAGATGGTGAGCAGGCTGTGGGCGGACACGAGCACCATCATCCCAAGCAGGGAGAACAATCCCAGCATGAAGTACTCGCCACGCAGGGCATCCCGCGCCCGTAGATAATCCCGGGCGTAGAAGAAACAGAAGTAGCCAACGACGAGCAGTACGAGCTTCAGGACGGCTGCCATCGGATCCAGCACGAAAGTATCGTTGAAGGTGAGCTCCGGCGCAGACGGAAAGCCGAAGATGACGAGCAGAATCGTGACGACTATCCCGACCTGTCCGAGCCGATAGGAGGCGAGCCGATCTCTCGCTCCGAGATAGACGTCCCATAGGAGCACGGCACACGCCGTGACCAGCAGCATGAGCTCCGGCAGCGCCGGGGCCAGATCGGAAAGTTCGAATCCGCTCACAGCTTACTTCTCTGAATTTGCTCCAGAAGATGATCGATGGACGGCCCCATCACATCCACCAGAGGCGCGGGCCACAGCCCGAGCGCCAGCACGAGCAGCGCGAGAACGGCCAGCACCAGGAACTCGCGCTGGTTCAGATCGTTCAGACCGCGCACGCCCTCGCTGATCACCGCGCCGAATATGACACGCTTGTACATCCACAGAGAGTAGGATGCCCCCAGTATCAGCGTCGTACCGGCCGCGAACGCGATCCAGAAGCTCGCCTTGAAGCTCCCCAGGATCACGAAGAACTCGCCAACGAACCCCGACGTGCCGGGTAGCCCCGAGTTCGCGAGCGCGAACAGCATCATGAACGCGGCGAACACCGGCATGGTGTTCACCACCCCGCCATAGTCGCTGATCTGGCGGCTGTGCAACCGGTCGTACATCACCCCCACGCAGAGGAAGAACGCTCCCGAGATGAGCCCGTGAGAGATCATCTGCACGAGGCTCCCTTGTACACCCAGGGCGGCGCCGGGGCGCCCACCCGCGCCCTCGAATACGGTAAAGGCCACGAACAGCCCGAGCGTGACGAACCCCATATGCGATATCGAAGAGTAAGCGACCAGCTTCTTCATATCGGGCTGGACGAGAGCCACGAAACCGATATAGACGATCGCGATCAACGAAAGCGCAATCATTAACCCGTCGAGCGCATTGCTGGCGTCCGGAGTAATCGGAAGGCTGAACCGGAAGAAGCCGTAACCGCCGAGCTTGAGCATGATCGCGGCCAGGATCACGGAACCTCCGGTGGGTGCTTCCACGTGCGCGTCCGGCAGCCAGGTGTGCACCGGCCACATCGGAACCTTGACGGCAAAAGCAATGAGAAAGGCGAAGAAGATGAGGATCTGCGTGGTCAAGCCAAGCGGCAATCGATGGAAGGCCAGGATCTCGAAGCTGCCGGCCTGCCAGTACAGATAGAGAAACGCAACCAGCATGAGAACGGAGCCGAGAAAAGTGTAGAGGAAGAACTTGATCGAGGCATAGACCCGGTTCTCCCCACCCCAGATCCCGATGATCAGAAACATCGGAACGAGCATTGCTTCCCAGAAGACGTAGAACAGAATAGCGTCGAGCGCCGCGAATGCACCGGTCATCAATCCGCTCAGGATGAGGAAAGCGGCCATGTACTGCGCGGGACGATGCTTGATAACCTCCCACCCGGCAATGACCACGAGCGGGGTCATGAGGGTGGTAAGCACGATGAGCGGCAGCGATATACCGTCGATCCCGACGTGATAGCGAACGTCGAACATCTGGATCCATGGCACGTTGTCCTCGAACTGCATCGCCGACGTCGAGAGGTCGAAGCCCTTGTACAGCCACAGAGATAGCAGGAACGTCGCCACGGAGAAGACGAGCGCGGCCCGCTTGGCACCGCGGCCGGCGTTGTCGTCACCCAGCACGAGGACCCAGATCCCACCGAGGATCGGGAGCCAGATGACGACGCTCAGAAGTGGAAAATCGAAGAGCATGGGCTTCCCTTTCCCGCTTACCCGAACAGGGCGTAGCTCAACAGGAGCATCAGCCCGATAATCATGGCAAATGCATAGTGATAGAGCATGCCGCTCTGCACCTGTCGGACGACGCCCGCTACCCAGCCCACGGCGCGGGCAGACCCGTTGACCCCGTATCCGTCGATGAGCCGCACGTCACCGATTTGCCAGAGCGTTCCCCCTACTTCCCGCGCCCCGCCGACAAAGATCTTGTTGTAGAAATGGTCGAAGCCGTACTTTTGGACGAGCGCCCGGTAGACCAGTCCCGAGGTTTCGGCAATTCGACCCGGGAGACCGGGTGCGGCCATGTAGAGCACGAACGCCACCGCAACCCCCGCCATCGCCAGCAAGAATGGCATCGATTGGAAGGCGTGCAGGGCAAAGTCATAGGCGCTATGGAACTCTTCCCGCAGCCCTTCGAGCACTACATGGCCGTCTTTTACCGCAATCGCTTCGCCGAAGAAGTTTCCGAGGAGCACCCAGTCGGCGATTAGATAGCCGACCACCAGCGAAGGAATGGCGAGCAGCACGAGCGGCACCCAGACCACCGGGGGTGACTCGCGCAGATGCTCTCGGGTGTGCTCGTCCATCCGCCCCTTGCCATGAAACACCAGGAAGTACATCCGGAACGTGTAGAGCGCGGTAATGAAGACCCCGCTCAGCACGCAGGCATAGGCGAACGAAGCCCCCGGCAGGCCAGACGCGTGAACCGCCTCGATGATCGCATCCTTGCTATAGAACCCGGAGGAGAACGGAAAGCCGATGAGAGCAAGACTGCCCGCAAGAAACGTCAGCCAGGTGATGGGCATGCGTTTCCACATCCCGCCCATCTTTCTCATGTCCTGCTCATGGTGCATCGCGATGATGACGGAGCCGGCGGCGAGAAAGAGCAATGCCTTGAAGAAGGCATGAGTGCCGAGGTGGAAGATCGCAGCCGAGTAGGCCGAGGCGCCGAGGGCAACCGTCATGTAGCCGAGCTGCGAGAGCGTGGAGTAGGCGATGACCCGTTTGATGTCGTGCTGCACGAGGCCGAGCAGCCCCATGAAAAAAGCAGTGATCGCCCCGATCACGAGCACCACGGAAAGTGCGGCCTCACTCAGCTCGAACAGCGGCGACATCCGGGCCACCATGAAGATCCCGGCCGTCACCATGGTTGCGGCATGGATCAGGGCGGAGATGGGAGTCGGACCTTCCATCGAGTCGGGGAGCCATACGTGCAGTGGAACCTGGGCCGATTTCCCCATCGCGCCCACGAAGAGCAGGATGCAGATGAGCGACAAGAGCGACCATTCCTGCGAGCCCACGATCTGGACGGTGACCCCCTCCATTGCCGGTGCGGCCGCGAAGACCGTAGCGTAATCCAGGGTCTCGAAGTACATGAGCACTGCCCCGATCCCCAGCAGGAAACCGAAGTCGCCAACCCGGTTGACGAGAAAAGCCTTCAGCCCGGCGTGGATCGCCGACTCTCGGGTGTACCAGAAACCGATGAGGAGATAGGAGACCATGCCCACCGCTTCCCAGCCAAAGAAGAGCTGCAAGAAGTTGTTGGACATCACCAGCATCAGCATCGAGAAGGTAAAGAGAGAAATGTAACTAAAGAATCGCTGATAGCCCGGGTCGTCGGCCATATAGCCGATCGTGTAGATATGCACCATCAAGGAGATGAAGGTGACAACGAGCATCATCGTGGCGCTCAGCTCGTCGATCAGAAACCCGACCTGAAACGTCACGTCGTGGACCACCGCCCAGGCATAAACGGGGCCATCGAAGTTGGGTCCGCCTCTCACCACCTGCTCGAAGAACACCCATCCGGAAAGGGCAGTCGCGATAGCCACCCCGGTAATAGTGACGATGTGCGCGCCGTTGCGCCCGATGAACTTTCCGAACAGACCCGCGAGCACCGACCCGATCAGCGGCGCCAGCACGACGGTGAGATAAACATTGATATGTCCTCGGCCACCGACGTCTCCCTTCTCAGACCGGGTAAGGATTTCTTGCGCCGCGGCTGGCCCTACCGCCACCACAGCGCCCTGAACAAGATTCGGGGAAGCTTCTCACGTGCCCTACCCGTGCATCGAGTCCAGCTCCGCAACGTTGATCGTCTCCCGATTCCTGAACAAGACAACCAGAATAGCGAGCCCGATCGCCGCCTCCGCGGCAGCCACGGTGAGAATGAAGAACACGAAGACCTGCCCGGTCACGTCGCCCATGTAGTGCGAGAAAGCGATGAAGTTCATGTTCACCGCCAGGAGCATGAGCTCGATGCACATCAACAAGATAAGCACGTTCTTTCGGTTGAGAAAGATGCCAGCCATGCTGATGCAGAACAGGATCGTCCCGAGGAAGAGAAAATGAGAAAGGGTAAGCATCACGGAGTTCCACGTTCGCCAGGTATGTCGACGAGGCGAACTCGATCCTGCCGGCGCACCGCCACCTGCGCCTCCGGGCGCTGGTATCGCGTGTCAGCCCGCCGGCGTAAGGTGAGCGCGATGGCGGCAATGATGGCTACCAAGAGGATCACCGCCGCGATCTCGAACGGATAGACGTAGACCGTGTAGAGCACCACGCCAAGCGCCTGGGTGTTGCTGAAGTCGGCGGGCGCCGGATCGGGCGCCGGAAAGGCTTGCGGTCCCAGCCGGTCGCCGAGCACGACGAGACCGAGCTCGATGACGATGACGAGTGCCACCAGAATACCCAGCGGGGCGTAGCGGGCAAAGCCTTCCTTGAGCGGCGCGAGGTTGATATCGAGCATCATGACCACGAACAAGAACAAGACCATCACCGCCCCGACATAGACGAGCACCAACGTGATGGCGAGAAACTCCGCTTCCAGCAAAAGCCACAGCGCAGAGCTCGTGAAGAAGGCCAGCACCAGGAACAGAGCCGAGTGAACCGGATTGCGAAGCGTGATGACCATGCCGGCGGACAGGACCATCACGATCGCAAAAAAATAGAAGACGAACTGTTCGAACATCTCGATACGCTTTCCTATAGCTTCGCTGGCCGGCCTGAGAGCCAGGCCAGCCAGCCCTGCCGGCTCTCAGCGATACTCGGCGTCCGCCGCCCGATCGGCCGCGAGCTCCGCCTCGTACTTCTCCCCCACCGCGAGCAGCTTCT
>Ga0114931_10002071_pt1 | contig 25582 bp, 36 predicted proteins | sample 2SBtaG_FD_89579 | JGI IMG/M metagenome (GOLD analysis project Ga0114931, IMG submission 89579) | Deep subsurface microbial communities from Kolumbo volcano to uncover new lineages of life (NeLLi) - 2SBTROV14_V59a metaG | ecosystem: Environmental > Aquatic > Marine > Volcanic | place: Kolumbo... | reverse complement strand
TGTTTTCATGTCTTCCTCCTCCATTCTATTATAGCACACAAACCACACCCCTGTCAATCCCGGGGTACAGGTTACCCCCGGTCTTGCGACCGGGGGTATCGGGCTTAGTGGAGCGTGTCGAGCGCGCCGCGCACCTGCGCCTGGGTCACCTCCAGGTCAACGGTGTACTCGTTGAGTTCCGCGCGTTCGTCCAGCTCGTCCGAGGTGGCCGTTTCGACGCTGGGCATCTGCTTGAGCGTCTCCCGCGCGGTATCGATCTCGGTCTGCAGGGCCTCGATGATGAGCGAGAGCTGGTGGGCGTTGAGGCGGATCGTCGCGGTGTCGTTCATCTTTCCTCCTTATGCGGGCTTTTCCTGCCCACGCTTTATTATATCACACGAGGTACACCCCTGTCAAGTATGAGATACAGGTGCACCCGGCTCGAGGCCGGGCGCTCCAGAAGGGGGAAGTTGGAGGTCAAACGGCCGTTTTGCCGTTGCCTCCCGAGGTTGGGCGCTTGCGCCGGCCGGCCCTGATCATCTGGACGGACCGGTACTCGCCCGTGTGGGGGTCGCGGATCTGGTGGAGGTCTTGGATGTGGGCAAAGCGATCGGTGCCGTCGCCGCAGAGGACCCGCACGATCGGCTGAGTAGTCTTGAATGTCCGGCCGGTCGGGGTGGGCACGTCGTCACGGTCGAGGAAGAATGGCTCCCCGTAGCCGAGGCTCTCGGCCGCCGCGTCGAGGTTGTCGAAGTGGGGCAGTAGATCCTTCTTGCTCGTAGCTTTGCCGCCGGTCCGTTTGCCCTCGAGTTCGGCCATCGCCTCGCCGCCACCGTTCAGGTAGGCTTGCAGCTCCTCAACCAGCATGCCACGGGCGGCCTTCTGCCCCCGCACGCGCCGGCCGGTGAAGATGGACTCGTAGCTCGACCCCCGGCGGGTGGCGTGGGCTTCAATGGCGTCGAGCACCGGCTGGCCGTTGCCGTAGCCCTCGTCTCCTCTCTTGAGCGTGAGCACGGCGAGCAGGGCCTCGATCTTCTCGTTGCCCGTCTTGTTGAGGTCCCGGACGACTGGGATCTCGGCCGATGTTGGTGTAGTTGCCATGCCTTTCCTCCTGTCTAAGCCGGTCTCTTGGCCTAGACTCATTATAACACACAAGGACTGATAACGTCAAGTATAGCAGTACCCCGGGCGATCGGCCACCGCCCGGGGTGCCACCAAGGAGGAAAGAACAGGGAGACCGCCTCACCAAGCCGGCCCACCTAGAATATCCTATCACATAACGTTGCCCACTGTCAATATCGTTCCGCGCGGAATAACCACCTAGCTTGCCACACGGTTGCTGTCTATGGTATTATACCGAGTCGCCGCCCACCGGCGACCAAGGAGGTAATATCCGTGAGTAAGGTCATTGTCATCCTCGACGGCCAGTACGGGTCCTGCGGCAAGGGTGCTTACGCCCAATGGCTGGCCCGGCACCGGCCCCCCGGAGCGGTGGTCCGCAATGGCGGGCCTAATGCCGGTCATTCGGTCCGGTTACCGTCCGGTGACTCCATCGCCCTGCGGCATGTCCCGGCCGCCGTCGCCTCCTACGCCCCGCGCGAGGCCGCGCCGCTGTTGTTGTTGCCGGGGGCCGCGCTGGTCAACCCGCACGTCCTCCGCGAGGAGATAGACACGATCAAGACCAAGATCAGTCCTGGAGCGCTGGCCAACTTTTACATCGATGAGCAGGCGACCGTCATCACCGAGGACCACGAGCAGGCCGAGCAGGAGGCCGGGATGCGCGAGAAGATCGGGTCCACCAGGGAGGGTGTCGGTGCGGCCCAGGCCGATAAGGTCATGCGTCGCGCCTCGCTGGCCGGCAAGGCTTTGCCGCCCGACCTGATGCAGTACGTGGTGGGCACCGATACCATGCGGGCGATGATCGACAACGCTATCGAGGAGCAGCGGGACATCCACCTCGAAATGACCCAGGGCGTCGGCCTCGGCCTCCATTACGGCCATTACCCGAAGGCGACGAGCCGAGACATCACGCCTGGCCAAGCGATGTCGGACGCCTACCTGTCGCCTTCCGACCGCCGTTTGGTGGTCGAGACGCACATGCTGGCCCGGACTTACCCGATAAGGGTCGCCGGGAACAGCGGGCCGTTCGGTGGCGACGAGATCGACTGGGAGCAGCTCTACCAGCGCACCGGCGGTTACGTCCAGGTCGAGAAGACCACCGTCACCAAGCTGCCCCGTCGCGTCGCCGAATGGTCCCACGAGGAGGCCTTGCGCTCCGCGATGTTGGTGCGGCCGACCGCCGGCGTGCTGATGTTCGCCGATTACCTCGACCCTAGGTGGGGCAGGGTATGGGAGAGCCAGGTGGCGCATCCCGCCGACCGGCGCGAGGCCGTGCCGTGGCTGCAAAACGAGGTGGACGCCGCCTGGGAAAGGGGCGTCTTCGATGTTTACCGGCGGCCGTTCCAGCAGGTCGGGGCGGATATCCACGCGGTCTCGGTCGGCTTCGGCGGCATCTTCCTCACTCCGGCCTCGCCGGCCCACCATTCGCACCGATGAAGCGCCTGATCTTTATCACCGGAGACCCTGGGGCCGGCAAGAGCACGCTTGCCCGGGCGATCGCGGCCAACCTCGGCCTGCCGTACCTGTCAACCGGCGACGCCTTGCGCCGGGGCGGTTATGGTCATCTGCTGGTGGAGGGCGATTTCGGGCCGGACGAGGTGGTGGACGGCGCGGTGCGCGAGTTCGTGGTTCAGAACGATTGGGACTGCATCGTCGATGGCTTTCCAAGGAAGCCCAAGCAGGTAAGCACCGTCGTTGCGCTGGTAGACGCCTATTGGGAGCAGGCGGCTCAGCGTGGTCTTGAGCCCGAGGACACGGAGCACCTCGAATATCGGGTGATATACCTCGAAATCGAGCAGGACGAGGCGATCAAGCGTTACCAGAGGCAGGGCTTTCGGCGTTCGATCGAGAGCGGCAAGTATGGCCCGGCCGGCGGCACCTGCCCGGCCGGCGGCCGCTACTTGGTGGACGACATTCATGAGCATTACCCGTACCGGCGGCAGAAGCAGGAGCCGGCCCTCCGGGCGATGCTGGAGCACGCTTCCCTCTTGGACGTACCGATCACCAAAAGGAGCGCCTGATGGACATTGTGTACCTCGCTGGAACGCTGGACGACCCGAAGTCCGATGTCGGCCAGACCTGGAGGAAAGACGCCAAGGCGTGGCTTGGCGAGCGGGGCTTTTCGACTTTCGACCCCGGGGCTGCTTTCCAGGCCGGCGGGCGGACGCGCGAAGCGTGGAAAGAACGGGGCACGCTCCAGGACATCAACTACGCCGCCATTCGCAACAGCGCGGGTGTCCTGGTGGAGCTCCGGGGCTTCAAGACCCGGTACGTCGGGACGCTGATGGAGCTTGGCTATGCGATCGCCCACAACAAGCCGGTCGTGCTTTGGACGACCCCGCAGTACCTGGAGCATCTCGCCATCTGGCACCCTAGCACGACGGTCACGACCGACGACCTGGGGCATGCGTTGCAGCTGCTACGCCACCGGATAGAGCAGCCGGGCGATTCTCGGCCCGCGCTGGAGTATGCGCCGAACAGCGTCGCAGACTCGGGCCACCCGGACCTGCGGCGGGCTTATGCCGGCGACGCGGGCCTCGACCTGCCGACCGCGCGGGGGATCGATATACCGCCGCGTCAGTTCGTAGACGTTCCGCTGGCTTTCCGGATGGCTCCGCCGCCGGGTTATTGGTTCCGGCTGGTGGGCCGGTCGAGCACGCTGCGGAAGTTCGGCTTGTTGGTGAACGAGGGCATCATCGATCAAGGCTGGAGGGGCCAGCTTTTCGCCGGGGTGTACAACCTCACCGACCGGACTGTGCGGCTCGAAGCGGGCCAGCGCATCGTCCAGGCTATCATCGAGCGTGTACACGCGGACGAGATTACGCTTGAGCGTCTGGAGCGGGTGGCCGACCTCCGGCCGGGCGACCGGGGCGAGAACGGCTTCGGATCCACCGGTTACGGAGCGAAGCAGGAAGAGCCGACGTCCACCATGACTGTGTTGTCGTTCGACGGGAGGTCCACGAGGCTTGAGGTCCAGGACCGCCCGACCGGTAATCGCGCGAGTCAACCGGCGGACGGACGGGGCTCGGAGTCTCACGGGGAAGATTGATGTTCGGAACGCGGCTGGTGGCAGGTGCCCCTAGCTTGCCACCGGCCGCTAGCCATGGTATACTTGCGTGTGGCAGGGGGCACCAACCCCCAGCCTAAGGAGGACAAGATGACGAGTCCCACCGAGAACCACACCGCCACGATGAGCCCAGGAGAGGAGGTGGCCGAGAGCCAAGGGGCGCTCTTCGAGGGGATGCTCGCGGTCGACCCCGGCGTGCTGCTGCGCGAGTTCGCCGAGACCGTGATCGAGATCAAGCGCCGCAAAGCCGAGATAAAGGCCCTCGAAGAGAAGAAAGGCCGCTTGGATCGGACCATTCGCGAGGAGGTCTTCACGGCGCTCGGGGTGCGGTCGATGAAGACCGAACTCGGTACGATTTCGATGCGGGTAGATATCCGTGCGTCCGGTGGCGGCAACCGCGACGCCGCCGCGCAGGCCCTGATCGGCCACGGCCTGTCCGAATACGTGAAGCTCAACTTCAACAGCCAGAGCGTCGCCGCCTGGGTCCGCGATGAGATCGCGAAGGCCCGCGCGGAGCTTGGTGACGAGTCGTTGGCGATGGAGTTCCCGGAGCTTGTTCGTTATGCGATCGGCGACCTGGCCGACTACCTGGCCGTGAGTGAGGTCCCGTCGCTCACCTTTTCGGCAAACAGGGGGTAGGGTTGTGGCCGGCGGCTCCCAGTCCCACCCGCGTCCGACTCACGACCCGCTCACCAAGCGGCCGCTGTCGGAGGACCTTCAGGCCGCCCTGCGCACCTATTACGCCATCCTCAAGCAGGAGGCTGACCTCGCCGAGGCGTACGACCGCCTTACCGCCCTCAAGTCCGCCCTCACGCCCGAAGGCAAGCAGGTGTTCATTCGGATAACTAAGGAGTGACAATGGCTAAGTAGTCCAGCACCGACCTCGTACCCGCGTTCGACAACCCGGTCCTCCTGCAAGACCCCGGGACGCTCCAGGGGATCATCAACGATAACCTTGGTCTGGATGCCCAGCTGGCGGTCTCCGACCTCGACCGGATCAGGATCGAGCAGTCATCGTTCATGGTTCCGACGCTGGAGGGCGAGGTCCCGGAGCAAGAGGTCTTGGGCGTGGTGCTGCTGTCGAAACAGAGCCGTGCGTACTGGCCCAGTAAGGACGCGACGGGCGACCCGCCCACCTGCTTCTCGGACGACGGCATTACCGGTCACGGCAATCCTGGTGGCAGCTGCTCTGCGTGCCCTCTGGCCCAGTTCGGGTCGGCCCCGTTGTACGTCGATGGCGTCGCCGAGGGCAACAACGCCCAGGCGTGCAAGGCGTCGACCATGGTTTTTATCCTCACCGAGGACGGGTTCTTGCCAAAGCTCCTGCAGCTGCCGCCGACCAGTCTGCGGAAGATGAAAAGCTACGCCGTCGCTTTGACCGGCCGCCTGCTGTCGGTTCGTGACGTGGTGACCCGCTTCACGATCGACAAGGCAAAGAACAGCGCCGGCCAGGTGTACCCGGTGGTGGTGCCGAAGTTCGCCGCCCGGCTGGACGAGGAAACCAAAGCGAAGGTCCACCGCTTGGCCGAGGTTTACATGCCGCGTCTTCAGACCGTCCGCATTATGAGCGACCAGGACCTCAGTGTAGACGCCGAGACGATCTCCGAAGAATAAAAGCCGACCGGCGGCCCGGGGTTGTGCCCCGGGCCGCATTTCATCTTCCAAGGGGGAAGAATGCCGGACGATTTTCTTACCGAGGCGCTGAGGTATCACGCCCTCGGGTGGTCGGTGATTCCGCTTCAGCCACGCGACAAGGTGCCAATCTTCGCGGCTTGGCAACGTTACGGCACCGAGCGTTCGACCGAGGAAGCAATACGCTATTGGTGGGGCAAGACGCCCACCGCCAACATCGGGCTCGTGACCGGCCCGGCCTCCGGTGTATTCGCCCTGGACATAGACGGCGACGCCGGCCGGCAAAGCGTCGAGGGCAAGACCCTCCCGGTGACGCCGACCACCAAGACCAAAAGCGGGACGCATCGGCTGTTCAAGCACCCGGGTGCTAAGGTGCGCAACCGGGTGCGTTTCCTGCCGGGCCTCGACATTCGGGGGGACGGCGGCCAGGTCGTGGTGCCGCCCAGCGTTCACCCTGACGGCCCGGTCTACGAATGGCTGGTCCCTCCCGACGAGGTGGCCGTCGCGGAGGCCCCGGAGTGGCTACTTGCCTATGCGGTCGACAAGCCCGGGTCCAAGGCTCCAGCGAAGACCAACAGCGACGGCATCCCGCTTTGGATGCAGGCGCTTCACATGGGTGTCCAGGAGGGCGGCCGTAACGAGGCGATAGCCAACCTCGCCGGGCATTATTTTGGCCTCGGCCTGCCGGACGAGGAAGTCTTGGCGATCTGCCTGTCGATCAACGCGGCGAAGCTCATCCCGCCTTTGGATGTTGAAGAGGTCGAGCGCACCGTGGTGAGCATCGGGTCGGCCGAGAGCCGGAAGCGGGCCAGCAGGAGCCTGATCGAGCCCGAGGGCGACGGCGCGGTGATCGAGCCCGAGGGCGGGTCGGGCGAGCGCCGGAGGTTGGCCCGGGACGCCGCCGGCCAGGCGCTCGACCTCGAAATCACCGAGGCGATCAAGTACCGGACCGACCCGCCGTCCTACGAACTCAAGGTCGCCGGCGTCCGGGTCCGGCTGCACAGCATCGAAGACATGATCGAACAGCGCCGCCTCCGAAATCGCATCGCGGACGAGGTAGGTGTCATGATCCCGGTGATCGGCAAGGATCGTTGGCCTCGGGTCGCCCAGACCCTACTGGACGCCTGCGAAGAGCGAGCGGTAGAGGAGGGCACCGAGTTCGGCCAACTCCGCGAATGGATCCATGGCTACCTGGAGGACACGCCACCCCTGCCTGAGGTTGACACCACCGACCTCGCCCAGGAACAGCCTTACATCGATAAGCAGGGGGCGGTACTGATAAACGCCAGGTCGTTGCGCTTCTGGATCAAGCATCGGTGGGGTGAGGATGTGCATATCAGCAAGCTTACGACCATGCTCCGGTCTTATCACTCCACGCCGCGCCAGGTCAACCGCCGCCCGGCGACCCGCCGGTATTGGGTCTTGCCCGTCAACCTGCTACCGCCCCACGTGCGCGCGCAGGTAACGACGGAGGGGCACGGAGACAACGGGCGCCCCCCCCTGGGGGCCAACTGATGGGCACCATATACAGCGTCCTGGGGCCGCCCGGGACCGGCAAAACGTCATACCTTATCCGGCAGATTGAGCGGGCGCTCGAGAAGCACCCTCCAGAGTCGATCATGGTCGCGTCCTTTACCCGGGCCGCTGCGGCCAACATCGCGCAGCGGGCCAAAGACCGGGTGCCAAAGCACCAAGTGGGGACCATGCACGCGATCTGCTTCCGGCTGATGCAGTACCCCACCGTGGCTGAAAGCGGGAAGATGATTAAGGAGTGGAACAACGCCCATGGGGCGCACCTGCGACTGTCGGGCGGCCGGGACGGCGAGGACGACGACTTTGGATTCGAGGTCGAGGCCGGGATGCCTGGCGACGCGCTGATGAGCGAGTACCAGAAGCTCCGGGCGAAGATGGTCCCACGTGAGGTCTGGCCGATGCGGGTCCGGGCGTTCGCCGACGCCTGGGATGCGTGGAAACAGGAGGTCGGGGCGGTTGACTTCACGGATATGATCGAGACCGCCTACCGAGCCCGCCTGGGGCCACCCCCAGGCGTCCGCATCGGGTTTTTTGACGAGGTGCAAGACTTCACCAGGCTTGAGGGGGCACTCCTGCGCTCCTGGGCTTCAAAACTCGAATATGCGGTCATCGCAGGTGACGACGACCAGACCATCTACCATTTCAAGGGCGCGGATCCGCATGCGTTGACGGACGGTGTAGACCGGAGCAATATCCGCGTCCTGTCGCAGTCATGGCGCATCCCGGCGTCGGTCCACCGGGTCGCCACCGCCTGGGTCAAGCAGTTGGGTGGCCGGCGGGAGGAAAAAGAGTACGCCCCGCGAGAGGAGGAAGGCCGGGTGCGCAGGCTCCCCGGAGCCACCTGGCGGCAACCCGAGGCCATCCTTGCCGACATCGAGCGGAACGAGCAGGAGGACGGCGGGCCCGTCCGTTCGATGGTCCTCGCCTCTGCCGGGTTCCACCTCGACCCGCTCAAAGCTGTTCTGCGGAAACGCGGCCTCCCGTTCCACAACCCGTACCGGCTGAACCGGGGCGACTGGAACCCGCTACGAGCGTCAACCGGGACCAGCATCGTCGACCGGATCGCCGCCTTCCTCAAGCCATATGACCAGTATCGCAAGGACGCCGACCTCTGGACCCCGCGTCTGCTTTGGTCCTGGGTCGAGGTGATCAACGGGAAAGGCGTGCTGCAGACCGGGGCGAAACAGAAGATCGAAGCCGCAGCCAGGGGGCCCCGGGCCGATGCCGTCTTGGACATAGACGCGTTGCTGAACGTCTTCACTGAGGACGGGCTGTCCGGAGCCCTGGCCGGCGGCCTGCCGTGGCTACGTGAGCACCTGCTGGCAGCCCGTCGCAAGAGCGCCGAGTACCCGATCAGGGTGATCGAGGCCCACGGCCTGCGGGCCGCCACCAGGGAGCCTCCTCTGATCATCGGGACGGTGCATTCGGTCAAGGGTGGTGAAGCCGACCGGGTGTACCTGTTTCCCGACCTGTCGCCTGCCGCCATGCGCGAATGGGCGTCTCCTGGAGAGGGACGTGACGCCATCATTCGCACCGTCTACGTGGGCATGACCAGGGCCAAGAAAGAGCTCGTCCTTTGTGGCCCGGCGGGTCCCGCGATCACTTGGCCGAGAGGAGCCTAATCATGGGAAAGAAGCAGTTTGGTGGAGGTCATTTCTTGGTGGACGATAGCAAACTCGCCAAAAGCGTGTCTGGGGCCGGGCCCGGGACTCGCGACGAGATTGTCCCCGGCATGGTGCTCTTGGTGAGGTTCCTGGGCCTCAAGGGCACCTATCGAATGGTGGTCGAGAAGGTGTCTCACGACGGCCTCCACCTGCGCATGCTGTCGCCCTCGCCGAGGGGCCGCAAATGGGCGCTGCGCGGTCTCGGTTACGGGACCCCGGCGACCACCGGGAACGTCGCGCTGGTCACGACCGGAGGCGGCCGGTCCACCTTGCGATTCCGGTTCTCCGACCGGGCGGACGGCTGATGGCGCTTGGTCCCGAGGCCAAAGAGCAGGTGGAGGTCATGAAGTGGGTGCACCGGCACAGCAAGCGTCCGCTCCTGGACGAGCCGAGGGACCGCTTGTACTGCCCGGACCTCGAACGCCTGTTCGCCGTGCCGAACGGTCTGTTCACCCACCCGAAAATCGCGGTCGAGGCCAAGAGGCAGGGGCTCCGGTCGGGCGTGCCCGACATCCTGTGGCCGTCGCCGCGCGGCGGGTGGCTCGGCTTGGCCCTGGAGCTGAAGCGGCGCAAGGGCGGCAGGGTCAGTGGCAATCAGACTGATTGGATAGATTACCTGTCGTCCGTCGGGTGGTTGGTGGTCATTGCGCACGGCGCGCCGAAGGCCATCAAGGCGATCGAGTTTTATGCCCGCCAACAGGCGCACCCGGGGCCAATATACCCGGTGACCACACCGACGTTTGCATGGCACCCGTAGCACATGGTATACTGGATTTGGAGGTAATCATGGCCGAGAGCAGACAGCTGGTCGCTCGACTTAGATACAAAGAAGCGTTGGCCAAGCGAGAGTTCAGCGTGCGCCGGTTCGCCGCCAGCAGCGGCAGGCCGAGGCCGACCCTGGTGCGATACAATCGGGCGACCAACATCAAGACCGACACGATCGCGGCGATGGCCGAGGACATTACCCGCGTTACGGGCGTACCTTGCCATCCTGACGAGCTTTTGGAGTGGCTGACTCCTGAGCAAGCCGCCGCGCGCATGGAGGGGCCGGACGATGACGCCGGAGAGGCGGACCAAGGGTAGGCGACGCTGACCATTTTTGGGCAAGGAATCGCCCCGGCTTGGCTCGTCTCCTCACCCAGGCCGGGGCGGTTCCCTGCTCTGAGTCAGATATACTTGCGCGATACCCGGTTCATGTGCTATAATGGGGTCAAGGAGGAAACGAAATGACAAACATCAGCCAGAACCTCACCGCCCGCGAAGCCGCCCTCGCCTTCCAGACGCTCGTCAGCGGCACCGACGAGAAGATCGCCGAGACCGTCCACGCCTACTCCACCAAGGCCGGCGCTTGGTTTACCAGCAACCTGACCGGCAATAAGGCTCGCGGTTTCAACGCGATCGTCCACCTGCTGGCCACCGAGTTGGATCAGCTGCGCCCCGAACTGGAGGCCAACGAGGCCGACGAGCCCGGCCCGGCTGAGTTCGGCAAAGTCTACGTCGAGACGTTCGAGGAGGCGTGCGCGATGGAACCCGGCCGGCGCTACTGGGTCCACCCCCGGGTCACCCTGTATAGCTCGGCCGGCAAGCCCTTCAAGCACAACCAGCCGCTGGAGACTATCCGCTGCCGTCATTGCGGGGCCGCCCGTCCGGTCCACGTCCAGGACATGCCCCAGGTGAACGGGCGTTGCCACGCCTGCATCCTGGACGCACGCGGGGCTCGTCGGAACGCCCGCCGCAGGGCCAAGCGGGGCACCGCAAAGGTAAGCTAGTCACCTCGACCGGGGGCGGCCTCCGGGCCGCCCCCACGAAAGGAGCGTCATGGAAGACCTCGAGCAAACCCGCCGCGCCCTCAAGGACCGGGGCATCGCCCTGGCCAACGAGATAAACATCTCGGTAACGGTGGCCGACGCCGCGATGATCTTCGATCCTCGGGGCACCAACCCGGCCGCCCGGGTGATCGTCGTGCCTCGGTCGCCCGGCGTCTACTCCGTCTTCCGGTTCCGTCGGACCGAGGTCAACGGCGGCAACGCCTGGATCCCCGACGGCACCGAGGGGCTCAACCTCGACCGCGCGATCGAGCGTGCGCAGGAATACCTGTTATGACCCGTGCGTTTTTTCGGTTGGCCGCTGTGTCGCTCTTGGGGCTGGCCCTTGCCTCGTGCTCCACCTCGCTGGTTGGGGAAAAGCCCCCGCACCCGCACCCGCACCCGCACGACGACGAGCCTGTCATCATCGACATATGCAATACCACCTTGTGCCCGCCGCCTCCGGTCCCAGTCTGCCATGACTCATAAGTATGTCAGGGACCGCCGGGGAAATACTGTTTACGCCCGTGTCTACACTTTGGCCGACCTCGAAGAGCGGTGGCCGTGCGGTCTGCTCCACCGGACCGGCCGAGGGCGAGCTTTGCAGTACGGGTTTTTCGTCCCGCCGGGGGACGTCCCGCCCCAGGCCGAAAAGATGCGGCTGATCTCGGGTTTCGCCGGGGCTTACCTCGACCATGCCGGCAAGGTCGCCCCGTTGCAGCTGTGCCTCGGAGCCCGGACCGCCGAGGGGTGGGAGCCGATCGGATAGGATACCTTGCAAAGTATCCGTCTCGTGTGTTATAATGGGGTCAAGGAGGAAGACATGAGGATGAACAGCACGCCAACAGCCAAGTTCCCCGAGGAAGACCTGGCCATCCTGAACCCAGAAATCGCCGCCCGCCTGGCAAAACGAATGCAAGAGGGAGAGCACTTCGACCTCGCCCTCAAGCTGAGCAAAAAAGTAATGGGAATCCATTACTCCCGCATCAGCGGCCTTGGAGCGGTTGACATGATCAGCCTCCAAAGCCTGATCTACGGAGAACTCAAACGGATCGCCGCAGGTGAAACCATCGAGCCACCCCGCATGCACGGGCCGCGCCACCAAAGGAGCAAATGATGGAGAACAACTTCGACAACAACCCTGAACAGCGGGCGCTGCGCAATTTCGAGCGGTGGGCCGACGGAGCGCCACCCGAGATCCGCGTCCTGGCCGAGAAGCACACCGCAGCCCTCGTCGGCTTTCGCGTCATGGTCAGGCGACCGACCGGCAGGCCCGCCACCTACCGGGGCCGCCATTGATGTTTTTCGTTGTGGTTTTTCCTATCCTCGTGGCATGGGGCCTCGGGGCCAACTACATTCTAAGGAGGGCAACATGGGAATGTACGAAAGGTATCAACGAGGGTTCCGCATCGGGATCTGGGTGGGAGCTGTGATCTTCGTCATAGTTCTCCTGGTGGTACTGCTGTGAACGTATCCACCATCCTCAACGTCATCGGGGTGATCTTCCTGCTGACCACCCTGAACGCCGAGGCTCCGACCCGGAAATTGACCGTCCGGGCCATCGTCGGGATTGCCTCCCTCGTGTTGGCGTTGCTGTGGGCACTGGCTACTCACTAATCCTCGGCCGCACCCAGAGCGGAAAGCCCGTCCTCCTGGTCCGCGCCCCGCTTGAGGCCAATGCTACTATAAAGGCCTTGGGCGGGCGCTGGAGGTCCGGCGTTCGGGCCTGGACGCTGCCCGCCTCGCCGCTCATGGCTGAACGGGCGGCCGAGGGCCTGCATGGGTTCGGCGTCTACCCAAGTGAAACGGTCGCCAGGCTGGCGGGCGGCATCAAAGAGCGCCTGCGCCTCGCCGCGATCGCAAAGGAGTCGCCGCTCGAATCGATGCCGCAGCCCAAGTACCGCCGGTTCGACGCCTGGGAACATCAACTGCGCGCATATCACTTCGCGTTGCACCTGCCCGCCACGATGCTCAACATGGCCATGGGCACCGGTAAGACCAAAGTAAGCATCGATCTGGTCATGAACCGGAATCGAAAGCGGGTGCTGGTGATTTGCCCGCACTCCGCGATCGAGGACGTGTGGCTGGCGCAAACGCTCGACCATTGGAGCCCCGACCTGCCGGCACCGGTCGTTCTGCCGCTCAACAACGGGTCGGTGGCGCAGAAGGTGGAGGCGGCCAAACGGACCCTCGCCGTGTCCGAGGCCACGGGGCGCACCGCCCTGGTCGCGATCAACTACGAGAGCGCCTGGCGCGACCCGTGGGCGTCTTGGTCGCTCGAAGCCGGGTGGGACATGCTCATCCTGGACGAGAGTCACAAGGTCAAGAACCCGAGGGCGAAGACCACCCAGTACGCCATCGACCTGGCTGAGGTTGTCCCGCATGTGCTCCTGTTGTCCGGGACGCCACTTACCCACAGCCCGATGGACGCCTGGTCGCAGTTCCGAATGCTGGACCCCGGCGTATTCGGGGACAATTTTTTCCGTTTCCAGATGCGGTACGGCATCAAGGGTGGTTTCCAGGGCAAACAGATCGTCGGTTACCGAAACCTGCCCGAGCTTAGTGAGAAGATATACCAAATAGCCTTCCGGGCCGAGAAGGATGTGCTGGACCTGCCGCCGGTCCAGGATGACCGGCGCAGCTTCGACCTCGAGCCCGAGGCCCGGCAGATATACGACCAGCTGGAGGACGAGTTTTATGCCGCCGTCGGCCGGGGCGAGATCACGGTCAATAACGCCCTCACCCAACTGTTGCGCCTCCAGCAAATCACCGGTGGGTGGGCGAAGCTGGACGAAGAGGAGACCCCGACCCGGGTCTCCACAGCCAAACAGGCGCTTCTTGGTGAAATCATCGAAGAGATTGAGGCGACCGAACCGGTTGTCGTCTTCTGCCGATTCCAGGCCGACCTAGATGCCGTACACGAGGAGGCGGCCAAGCACGGACAACAAAGCTACGAGCTGTCCGGCCGGGCCAGGGAGCTGCAGCAATGGAAGGCCGCCATCGCCGACCACCAGGACGAGGCCGAGCGGCTGGAACGAGAGCATGCGCTCCCTGCCGGCGCGCCGGTCCTGGCCGTCCAGATCCAAGCGGGCGGAGCAGGTATCGACCTATCGATGGCAAGCTACGGCATCTACTATTCGGTCGGGTTCTCGTTGGGCGATTACGAGCAGAGCCGCGCCCGCCTGGACCGGCCGGGGCAAAAACAGTCCGTGAGGTATTACCGCCTGGTGGCCCGGGATACCGTCGATGTCCGGGTTTACGGGGCGCTCCGCAAACGCAAGCGGGTGATCGATTCCGTGATCGCGAGGGAGGACTGACGGCGCGGCAAGACTTGACAGGAGGTTAGCATCCATGCTATAATGGGGTCAAGGAGGAAAAACAATGGCATACCACGAGAAGAGCCCCCAAGCCGCCCGCGCAATCAGCAAGATGCTCGCCGCTGGATTCGCCCGAAAGGACTTTCGGGTCCGCACCCAGGTCAAGCGCGCCCGCGACCCGAAAGCCCCCGGAGGTTACCACCGCGAATATGGCGCGGCCCACATCACGATCTGGGACAGCAAGAAGGCCCTCCCGCTCGTCGTAGCCATGATCGAAAACGGGCTGAACGTCACGGTCATCGAGGACCCCAATCCCGACGCCGGCCACCCCACCGTCATGGTGGACGATTACCACCCCTTCTTACTCAACGACGAAGAAACCCAACGGCGGACCGGCGAGACCTGGACCCAGGACCCCTGCAAACTCGTCCTGGTCGTCCTGGGGGAGACCAGGGAACGCACCCGCCGCTATAAGATCACCGACCGGAAGACCATCAAAGAAGCCATGGAAAACATCGTCCGCCGGTACGCCGACCAGGACGACCGCTAAACAAATGGGGCGGCCTAAGGTCGCCCCCTCACTCTTTTTTCCGGTTCCCGAAGAGCCCACGTGCTCCGGCCCCAGCCCCGGCCGCGAGCACAATCATGGAGACCTGCTGGATTATGCTGGACGTGGAGTCGCTTCTTTGACTAAGGCCCTTGATTTGCTCTTCGATGCGGGCCAGTTGGGACGGCACCCCGCGAAGTTCGTTCAGGCTCCCCTGTAAAGCCTCCACTTGACTCTCCAGGATGGCCACCCGGGTATCGATCGTCAGGCCATTGGGAGAGGCGGTCGGCACCTGAGGCACCCCCGCCGCTAAGGCAAGTGCTGGTATCAAGGCGACGAAAGCAAGGATGCCGGGGCGTTTGCGCACCGTTCAACCTCCTGGCCCACCATACCATGAAAATAGGTCATGGTGCTAGACCAGATAGGTCGAAAGACACCAGGATGTCTGCCTGAGCCCGGACGAACCAAGCTCCGCGTTCGCGGCCCACCGCGACCCCCGGCCAGGCCCTGATGTCCTGGCCCAACGCATGGAGCTTCACGTCGGGCCGGTAGCCGTAAACCTCCCATTCGTCCCAGAACGGGCCGTAACGAGGCGAGGTCTGGACGAACAGGCCGAAAGCCGGCCACTCCACGAAACCCGTCACCCCACAGATCGTCGTCAGGTCGAGGTTGATCCCGGAGGGCGGAGCCTCAAGCCCAAAACAGGTCGAGACGCGGAGCGCCCCTCGCTGCGCCGAGGCGAACCCCAGCACAGCGAGGAGCAGAAGGTTAACGAGGAAGCGAACCCGCATCGGCCGGCGTCGCGTTCGAGGCCGAGGCGTTGCCCTCACCGTCGCTCTTGGGAGCGCCGGCGTCAGGAGTGTCGGCCCCGGAGGTGTCGATGCCCTGGCCCTTTAGGTACTTGAGCAGAAGCGGGTAGACGAACTTGATCACCGCGCCCAGAGGTCCCTTGATGGTCACGGCCAGGGTCCCGGAAGCGAAGATGGCCGAGGCGAGGGAAAACGCCACGATTACGAAGATCGTCCAAGACGCCGCATGTAGGACCAGCACCAGACCGCCGGTCGTGAGGAAGGCGACGATGAACGCGACCGCCGTCACCGCCACGCCATCCAACGCCTTGAGGTAGTGGTGCCTGAGGAAGCCGGTAACGCCGGCCGACCACGCCCCCATCACGGCGACCCCACCAAGAAGCTCGGCCGCCTTGCTGGTCACGACCCCGATCGGGTCCGCACCCTGGGCAAAGACGAGACCTCCCAGTAGGACGCCGGCGGCCGACACCATCAACACACGTGCTAGCTTCATGATCACCCTTTCAGGACACCGGCTTTCCGGAGCCCGTACATCACGCCTCGCCCAACCGAAGTCAACCGGCCGTGCGGGTCGTAGATGCCATATTGCGTTTGCGGCGTCACGCCGTCCGCGTCGAACGTTTGCCGCAAGGCCCAAATACCGATGCCGAAGACGTTTGGCATCGAGGCCAACCTAGCATACCAAGCGGCCGTCGTCCCCACAAGGTGCTCCTGGAACCAGAACGGCAAGCCGCGCCAGACAAACCTTTGCGGGTGGGGCGACAGGAGCCAAGGGCCGAGACCGGGCCTGGAAATCGCGTCGAGGATGATGCCACGCCTCGTGCCGCCCGGGTCGGTGCAGAGGACCGGAGGGCCGGCCTGCTCGTTGAACGAGGTGATCCATGGCCAGTCCATGTGCGCCAGGGAGAGCCACGCGTCGAGCCGGCTCTCGGTGACCATCGATATGGTTGGGCTGAAAAGCGGGATCCCGGCCGGGTCCAAAATCGCTTTGATCTCCTGGTAGAGCGGCAGATACCACTTGACAGGCCGCCTACTGTTGATCTCGTCCAGGAAGATGGCCCCGTCGAAACGCCCGCCCGCCTGCGCGATCTTGACCAAATAAGTGGCGTCCTCCTTGCCCCCTACGAACGCCAGGAAACGCCCGCTCTTGAGCGCTGCGGTGTACGAGCTCCGGTACAGCACCGCCCCCAACGTCCCGTGGAACGGAGCAAGCAGGGAGGGTATCTCCGACGCCGCGACCCGATGCGCCCAGCCATAGATATGCCCCATTACGCCCTCCTAAGGTTGATCTTACCGCCCGCGCCCGACACCAACGGGCGGGTCCGGTAGGCGACCCCACCATCGATCCGGCCGGAAAAGGCCAACGCCAACCGGTCGAAGAGCGACCCGTCGAAGACCATCGTCTCGGCCCGATCGGGCCGGCCCACCAGCGCCGCCGTCACCCGGCCCATGCGGGCCATCCACCCGGCCCCGAAGAGGTGAAAATCGTCCAGGGTGGCGTAGTACGACAGCCGGCGGCCCAGGTAAGACTCGACCTCAAGCGGCGTGTGGAGCCACTCGGCCGCTTTCTCCGGCCCGTGCTGGACCGCCGAATCGAAGACCAGCGCGGCCAGACGCCGGTGCATCTTGTCGCACCCCAGCTTGAGCCAATACTCTTTTTCGAAGATGTCACGGGCTTGCTCCCGGGTGAGCGCCCTAATGTCGAGGTCCGGGTGAGCGGCCGCGCTGATGCCATACTTGGTGCCTTTCAACTCGCCAGCGCCGCGCTTGCCGCCGGTCCAATTGCCTGGGTCGTCCGGGTTGAGCGAAAGGCCGCCCTCGACGGCGGCCGTGATCGACAAAGCCCACTCGAAATCAGTCATTTGCCGGGAGGGGTCGGCCACGACGGAGCATGCGGGTCCTCGCTGTTCGCCGGCAGGTCTCGGAGGGCCTGCCGGTACGCCTCCTACGCCTTCTTCTGCGCGGCGGATAGCGGAGCGTCGGGGAGTTGCGTCCAGTCGGTCTCCTTCAGCTTCGCGTTCCGCTGCGCCCGCAGCGATTCCAGCGCCTGCGCGTCCCGGTCCGCCTGCGTCTCCACCGTCAGCTTCGCCATCACACCACCTCCGGCGCTTTCTCGTTCGGCTCTCCCGGGCCGTACGTGTACAGCAGCACCACCTCAAACGTGCCGTCCGCCTTGCGCTCCGCGCTGATGAGCGGGTTGTACGGAAGCGTGGTGTCCACGTTGGCCGCGCGGTCGCCCGGCTGGAGGCCCGACAGGTCGAAGGTATCGCTGGCGTCACCGACCGACGCGGTGATGGTTTCGCCCGAGAACGTGTAGGTCACGCCGTTGTTGGGGTTGAACTGGGGGCTGTACGAGACGTTCATCAGTACCACCTACCGACGGCCAACAGATTGTTTGGATTTGACGTGTCTAGGGGACTGAAACGGGCAATGGTAAAGTTTTGTTGCGTAGTCGTTGACGTTCCCCACCCGATCGCGTTATTGTAGTTCACCCCGGATATGTATGTATATGGTACTGCGACAAAGGCGGCAGGATAGGTCCACAGGTTGTCCTGGTAGTATTCGGTTATGCCTTGTACCGACCGCGTGTATGACGTACCGGTAAGGACGTAGGACTGGAAACAAATCTGCGTGCCGTCCGAGAACCGCACGTAGCTCCCGTTCGCGTTGCTGCCCGAATACACGATGCGCCTGCCGTACCCGTCCAGCAGGTCCGTCGGCCCCGGGCCGAGGAGCAAAACGTTATTCGCGTCCGTGCTGTTCCAGAGCGCCAACGAGCCGTCCGTCCGCGCAACGAGCAAATAGGACTTCACGTCCGTTGTGCCAAGCATCAACAGGGGCTGGTTCACTCCCGCAAGTGTGCGGTATATCTGCAATGCGCCGCCACCGTCTAGAAGAGCAAGCGAGTTCGGAGACGGAGCCCCAACTGTAGACGCGGGAAGTTCCGACAGCGGCACCTTCGAGTTGGCGTCCAGCGAGGCGATGCCATTCGGGCTGGCGATCTTGACTGCCCGAAAAAGGCCACTGGCCGCCTCCTCGAAGACGAGATAATCCCCCGCGACCGGGGTGGTCAACGTCAACTGGCTGATCTTCTTATCCGCCATTACCATTCCTCTCCGCCATTACCATTCCTCCGCCCAAGCGACCACCTCAGAGTTCGCGTCCACGAGGCGGACGCCGCTCGCGTCCACCAGCCACCCCATGGTCCTCGGAGGCTTCATCCTAAAACCCATTCTAACACGATACCCGAACGGCCCTACGGGAGACTCGGTGTAGAACCTCGACAATCCCCACACGGGACGCTCGAACGCAAGCGCACTTCCGTCCTCCCTGTACAAGCGGACAGACGTGGTGGCAAGGGCGATCTGCCTAAGGGAATCAAGCTGGGCCTGGGCATCAGTCGCGTTGGCACCACCAACCACCACAACAACGTCTGCAACCTCCGGCTTCACAAAGCCAAACCCAGACGCGATCCACGTGTCAGCCTCCGGAGCCCTGGCCCCTTCCCGGTCGGTATGCACGTCGAAGAGGTGTTGCTGCTGAACGATATGCACACCGTTCACAGCCGTGGGCGTTACGAGAGCGCCGTTGTAGTTGGAGGCTGGTATCGTCATAGCCCGACCACCACGGGGACACCCCCGTTCGTCCAGTACGCCGAGGAGGGCACGAAAGTCAGCCGCACCACAGCGGCCGAGACAGCGATGGCCCTGTCGTCCAGCTCCTCCATGGAAACGAATCCTTTCAGCGACCGAATGTACGTCGTCGTGCCATCGGTGAGCTGGAACTCCGTGGCCGCTTCAGCGGCCCTGTAGAGGTCGCCCATGGCCGTCACCAGCTCCTGGAAATCAGCAGCGGCGACCCGCACCTTCACGCTCCAGTCTTTCGCGTTGGGCTTCAGGTCCCCGAAGACGTGAAAACTCGACCCGTCGATCGCGGGGGCGACCTCCATCGCATAGTCGATCTCGTAGCCCTCCGGATCAACGACCTGCACCGGCGTTGCCGTCACGCCATCGTAGAGGGATGCCGTCCAGGGCATTACGAGGTCGCCAACCTAACAGCCTGCTGGTTCGTTACCTGCCCCGCCTCCAGTAATTTTTTCGCGATGAACCGTATGGCCCGCGACTGCTGGTCGGGGTTGTCCATACCAAATCGAATAATGGTCTTCGTCCCCTCGGGGCCGTGCTCGTATTCGTACTCCGCCGGCCGGCCGGTCACGTCTCCGCCGGGCACACCGGATATCGTAGCTGTGAGGGCGGGATTCACGAGGTATGGGAGGACGATCTCGGATGGTTTCTGGGTCGGCTTGACGATCAGGGACTTGGCGATGTCGGTGTAGACGGCGTTGTTGAGGTCGCCGTAGAAGTGGACCTCCTCTATCTTGAGGTGGTACGCATCGATGCTGTTTGCCTGGAAGAAATACAGCGACATGGCCGTGATGAATCCCTTGATGGTCAAGGTCTCGTCAACGTCAACGGCCCCACCGCTGTTGGCAAACTCACCTCCAGCGCCCGTGTCCGTCGCCCAATAAAGAGGATAATCGATAAGTGTCGTTTGCTGCCCGGACTGGACGATGGACGCCCTGACCACGACGTGATCTACGTATTGCAGCCCGTCGAAGCCGATCATGATTCCGATCTGGCTCACCACGGTAAGGCCGATACCAGTCGAGCCTGCGTAATAATGCTCGTCGTAGGTGGCGTTGTTCCCGTCCATAAGGTCTGCGATCGATCCCACCCTGGTGTTGACACCGCCCAGGCTGGTCTTGGTGGTCGGCGTCAACGAGTCCTTTTTGCCGATGTCCCAGGGGAAGTTGAAGGCTTTCGCCGTGCCGTAGGTGGAGTAGTCGGGGTCGGCATACGGAAAGTATGTCAGCAAACCTTTCTGCACGATGCGGACGAGGTAAACCTTCAGAACGACATCGCGGAGGTCCATGGGGAGGTAACGGAACGCCCCGTCGGAGTACGGGACGGTGATGGAGGAAGAGATCGCCTTGAAAAAGAACTGCCCTCCAGGCGTCACCCCCCAACCGAGATCGATCCCAGACCCGCTCTGGACGAGAGCATCCATCACCCTGTCCAGGGGGACGAGCGGGGCCTTGAAGGTGGAGAGGATGCGGCCGCTCGACACCGTATGGGGCACCATGTTGCTGGTGCCGTAGATCGTGCTGGTGGTGTACAGGTAGTTGGCGATGTCGGAGAGGTCCATATTGTTGAACTCTCCAAGATCCGTGTTGAACGCCTTTTCCATGATGTCCCGTTCGCCACCAACGACGAAATCCTGCACTCGGGCGTCGCCAGGAGCCGGCATCTGGACGACGGGCCCCCAGTGCTGGCCGACACCATCTACGAAGAGGGCGATGACATCTCTTGGTCCTATGTTCAGCTGAGTCGCCTGCCCCTTGAACTGGAGGCCGCCGCAGCCTCCCACCGGCGTCCTCTTCCACCTGAAGGTCCCGACGATGCCTCCAGGAGAGGTGTCGGAATAGCTCGCCTTCATCATCTGGCCGAGGGGCGGATAAACGATCATCTGCCAAGACATTACTGGGTCCCCATGAAGCGAAGAGACGTGAGGGTTGCTCGACCGGAGCCCGCCTCGGTGTCGATATGTATCCTGATGCCCTCCCTCGTCCAGCGGTCCACCGCCGTGCTAAGCTTGTTGGCCGCGTCCGTGAGGGGGCCGGCCCACGCAGGTGCCGCCATCACCGCGCTGGGAGCCTGGGGGATCGTCAAGGTGATTCCGCCGGCCATCTTGGTGGTCGCCCCCGAATCGCTGGATTCGCCTAGAGCGGCCTTGATGGGTTTCAAGAGCCTGGCCAGTCGTTCGGACAGAGCTGGTATCGCCTTCATGATGTTGTTTACGGTGCTCCCAGCCGCGTCCCAGTTCCCGGCCGCGATCTGTTTGGTCAGTTGGGTGAGCATCGTTCCTAGGGCACCCTTGATGATGGCCCCCTGGACCACAGCCTGAACCACGCCCTGGATGATAGCCTGCTTGACACCATCTTTCAACGTTTGCAGCCAGTCGGCGCTTCCCTTGAGGTACGCCGAAAGCCCGACCGATAGCCCCCCCTGAATCCCGGAGGACAACGTTCTTGCGATATTTTGCGCCGCCTTGTCGATTTCCGCTTTGTATTTTGGCCCGAGGAGCCACCGGAGGAACGGGGATTGTTTCCGCTCCACTATCTTGGTAAAAGCATCTGCCGACACCAAGTCGATTCCCTGGCTGGCCTGGGCGATCGTGGCTTTGGCCTTGCTTATCCCGTTGTCGAAAAGCGACGTTATCGTGTCCACGATGTCGCCGATGAGCTTTCCAACTTGCCCCACGATCTGCCCAACCATTTGCTCTCCGGGGATCAGATCGGCGATTCCGCTGGCCGCTCCAGCGATCCCCGAGATCACGCCGCCGGCCGTACCAGCGGTGAACGCGCTACGTAGGCTGTTGAAGATCCCGTCAACCTTGCCCACCGTTGTGGAGAGGCCCCGGAGGCGTTTCTCCAGTTTGGCCGCCGCCTCCGCCGCGTCTTTTTGGTTTTGGATGGCGGCAGCGCGGCCCATGGAGCCCAGGTGGCTCATGGTGTCGATGAAGCTTGTCTGCCCCTGCCAGGCCCTGCGGAGAGCCTCGGCAGCTTGCGCCTGGGCCGCCTGCCTGCCCTTGGCCGCGAGGTCGTTCAGGCTCGTGCTGAAGTCCGTCTGCGCCTGCCAGTACCCCGGGCCAACGGTGCCCGCCGCGATCATCTGCTCCACAGCGGTGGTGGCCGCCACGTCCAGCGCGCTCCTCAAGCCTTTTTGGAACCAACTCACGGCCGTGTCGATGGCCCTCTGCATCTCGGGCGTCCGGCCACCAGCATAAGCAAGGCTCGATTGGATGCGGGCCAGCGATTCCCTCGACGCCTGCTCGGCCCGCCTCTGCGCGAAGTAAGCCATGGTGCCGGCGTCCGAGCGGTTGCGCGCGCGGTCCTGGCTCTCCAGGTCGACCAGCGCCTGCATGTCCGACCGGATACGCTGGGTGTCGGCCCGGTCTCGGGCCGCCGCAACCGCCTCGGAAAAGCGCTTCGACAACCAGCCGGCGACGGCCCTGGCGACGGCCCCCGAAGACTTGGCAAGCCCGCTGATCCACGCCTGAGTCGTGTAAGCCTCGGCTTGCGCCGCCTGCTCCTGCGCCGCCTTCCCGGCTTCAGTTTGCGCCTTGAGGCTGTCAAGCGTCCGCTTCCGCGCCTCGTCCCACGCCTGGTAGGCGTCGGCGGCCTGCCTCCTGATCTCGACCATCGTCGTGCCCCTGAGGGCTGCTGTCGCGTTCGGCACGACGATCTGGACTGGAGCAACAGGTTCAGGAGGATTGCCACTGACGCTGCCGCCGGCGCTCGGACGCGCGCCGCCACCTCCGCCCCCGGCGACGCCCCTACTTATGTTGTTGTTGAGGTTGAACAGCTGCTCCCGGGCCTTGGCGATCCTTTCGTCAAGCCTCCTGAGCTGCTCCCCTTGGGCGGCAATGTTCCGCTGGAGTATCTGGGTCGGCGGAGCGATGAGGTCGGACCCGCCCGGGCGCTGTATCGCAGAGCCAATCAGCGGGTGTTCTTGTTGGCCGTGGAGGACGCGCCCGCCTCCGCGTTTGATCTGGTCGAGGAGCTGTTGCTGCTGCTTGAGACTGGCCGCAATCTTGTCCCGCTCCGCGATCAGCGGGGCGATTTGTTGTTTGGTGATGATCTCGTTGGCCTGCTTCTTGAGGTTGACCAGATCACCGGTCGCCGTCCTAATCTCATCGGCGTAATCCTTGACCGCCTTCTTGGCGTCGCCCTGGAGCTTGGCGCTGAGAGTGTCCAGCGCCGCCACCAAAGAATCCTTGCTGTCGGCCTTGCCTACCGCGTCGTGCGCGTCTCTAAACGCGGACGTCAACGAATCCTTGCGCCCAGACAGGGCAGCGGCCAGGGCAGCGACCCCACCCACGGCGGCAAGCACCAGGCCCACCGGGCCGAACAGAGGGGCAAGAGCGGTCTGCAGCGCGCCCACCGCCACGGCCAGGGTGGTGACGCCACCGGCCGCGACCACCGCTGCGAGACCCGCACGCTTCATCGGCTCCGGCATGGCGTTGAAAGCCTCGATCCCCTTGGTGATCGTCCGGAGCGCCGGCGTGAGCACCTGCTTTGAAAAATCACCCACCGTGAGCTTGAAATCGGTCCACGCCTTGTTCAGCTGGTTGGTCGACCCGGTGTAGCCAGATAAGAGGGTGGGCAACGAGGACAGCTCCTGCGCGGTCGCCCGCTGGACGAGGTTCACCGCCGCCTGCGCCTTCTCGTAGGTCGTCAGCTCGTTGGTGGTCTTGCCCAACTGCCTCGCCATCTCCGCATACGCCACGTTGAGATTCTGCGCGATGCCGTCGTAGTTGAGGTATATCGATTGCTGGTTGACCACAGCTTGCGTCACCGCGTCGATACCTTGCGCGGTGCTCTTACCCATGGCCAACGCCGAGGCCCCGGCCCCCTCGAACAAGATTTTGATCTGCTGCATGTTCAGCCCCTGGCGCAGGAGCTGAGTCGCGCTGTCAGCAATGGTTTGGGGCACCAAACCTAAATCGTCCGCGACCTGCTGGAGGACGCGCACCCCCTCGGCCATGTTTTGGTTGTTGAGGGCCAACTGCTGCCCGAAGAGCTTCATGCCCACCCGGGCGTTTTGGGAGAACTGCGCCGTTTGGCGCAAGCCATACAACAGGCCACCGCCACCAAGAAGCAACGGCAGACTCTGCCCCATGACCCTAAGACTGGCGTTGATCGTCCCGAAGGTCAGCCGCGCCTGGGTGCCCAGGGCCTGCATCTCCCGGCTTGCAGATGCCGACGCGTCGCCTACCTGCTTGATGCCGCCGCGCGCCGATACCGCTTCACGATCGATCTCCCGAAGGGCGGCCGAAGCCTTATCCCTGATCTGGAGTACGACATCATAAACGTTATCGGCCACGACGTGTGCGCTCCTTTTCTAACAGCCACTCCTCATTCTTGAGGGCTGCCAACCAAACGCTCCTGTTGAAGTCGAACCGGCCCAGGCTCCACTGATTCCAAATCGTCCACGGGTCCGTCTTGTACCTCTTCGCCAGCCCGTCCAACGTCGGAGCCAGATCCGCCAGCCGCCTCAACCAAGCTCGCCGCCGCAGCGAGTCTCCGAAAGATACTGCCCAGGTCACTGATTTCGATAATCTCGCGGAATACCCGCTGGCTGTTCGGGTATGCCTCTGGGTCCTCACCCCCTCCCGTTTCCTCCAGGTCCTCCATGGCAAAATCGGCCGGCCCGGCCTCAAACGCGATGCGCAAGGTCTCTGGCTCCGCGTCGCCCTCCTTGACACCCACCACGCCACACGAGATGAAGATCCGCATAAGCTCGATGGTGGACATCTGCTCGGAGTTCGTGAGGTCGCGTTTTTCGTTCCGGGCCTGCTCGATGCCCGCGATCGAAACGAACGCGGACGGCAAGCGGTCGGTATAAGGAAGCAAGTCCTCCAACGTGACCGGCCGGACGAAAATCGTTACGGACACCCCGTCGAGCGTGATCTCGACGGGGTGTCTGCGCTTGGTGAGGATGCGGTCTTTGAAGCTCATCAGTACAAGGTGCCGTCTTGGTGGTTGATCAACGTCACCGTTACCATGTCCGTCCCCTGCGACAAGGCCCGGTAGTTGAGGGCGACCCGCGCGATGCCCAAGTCCGTGTTGCTCCGGAGCTTTGGATCGGCGGTAAGCACGGCGTACGGGAAGTTGACCTCGAGGCTGTAGTCGGCAGAGATTGTCCACTTGAGGTCGACGACCTTTGGAGTCGCCGCCAAGAACGGAGTGAACCGGTCCACGCCGTCGTCACGGAGCGTAATCGCGACCGAGGCGTCACCCTCACCGGTCGGCTCAACGCCCGCGACCATCGCCTGGCCGAAGCCCACCAGCCCTGCCTTGGGCATGTTGAGCGTCACGTCCACCGACTCCGAGAGGGCACTTACATTGACGCCATCGACAGTCACGACCAGCTGGCGTTGGGTGAAGAATTGGGTTGGAAGCGTGACCACCGACGCCGCGCCGGCCGGCTCGGTCTTGTCCTGGCCAATGCCGTCGAACGAGACCTGCAAGTAACCGTCAGGGGTATG
>Ga0114931_10002070_pt1 | contig 25584 bp, 23 predicted proteins | sample 2SBtaG_FD_89579 | JGI IMG/M metagenome (GOLD analysis project Ga0114931, IMG submission 89579) | Deep subsurface microbial communities from Kolumbo volcano to uncover new lineages of life (NeLLi) - 2SBTROV14_V59a metaG | ecosystem: Environmental > Aquatic > Marine > Volcanic | place: Kolumbo... | reverse complement strand
CCGAGCGCAGCAACACCGCCGGCGTGTTGATCGCGCCGCCGCACAGGGCGACGACCTGGGGGCGTACGGTCACCTTCGAGCCGATCGGCACGTCCCGGTCGGAGTGCAGGACGGTCCCCCGCACGGCGACCACCTTGCGGCGCTCCACCTGGAGCGTGTCGGCGCGAGTGTCGGCGTACAGGCGCATCCCCGCCGCCACGCCGTCCGGGATGTAGGTCAGGTGCATCGCCTGCTTGGCGTTGACCGGGCACCCGACGCCGCAGTAGCCGCTCGCCACGCACCCCTTGACGTTCCGACGGACCACCTCGGAGGCCCATCCGAGCGCCGTGCAGCCCCGCCGGATCACGTCGTTGTTCGCGTTGACGTGGTCCTCGGGCCACGGGTGGATGTTCAGGCGCGCCTCGACCGCCTCCCAGTGCGGCCGGAGCTTCGCGGTGTCGAAGGGGAGTCCGAAGCGGCCGCGCCAGGTGCGCAGCACGCGCTCGGGGGTGCGGTAGCAGGTGGTCCAGTTCACGGTGGTCGAGCCGCCCACCGAGCGCCCCTGGAGCACGAGGATCGCCTGGTCGGCGGTCGCCCGGGTGCCGCGCTCCTGGTAGAGCATCGGGTAGGACACGGACTCCTGCAGCGCGATCCAGTCCTCGCGGGTCCGGTAGGCGCCCGCCTCGAGCATCACCACGTCCAGCCCGCGCTCGGCGAGCCCCGCCGCGAGCACCGCGCCCCCCGCGCCGCTGCCCACGACGCACACGTCGCAGGTGACCTCCTGGTCGGCTCCGAGGTCCTCGTGGGTGAAGATCGCGCCGCTCATCCGCCCGTCCCCTGCAGCTGGTCGGAGAAGTCCGAGGGCCCGGGGTAGCCGGTGTGCCCCCAGGTCGCGGGCGTCCCCCAGTAGGCCGCGTTGCACAGGCCGCACAGGGCCTTGAACCCTGCGCGGCGCGTGGCGAGGCGGCTGGTGCGCCACGCCTCGAGCACCCGCGCGCGCGTTGCCGGTGAGCAGGCGGTGAACGGCCGGGGGCGGAGGTCGAGGAACAGTCCCGCGAGCGCGTTCTCGAGCAGGCGCAGGAGCTGCGAGAGCTCCACGGTCGCGGCGGGGGAGAGCTGGTAGAAGAGCGCGTCGATCTTCTCCGCCACCTCCGCCTCGTGCGCTGTCGGCAGGTCGTCTCCACCCGGGCAGATCGTCTCGGCGACCGCGGCCAGGATGCTGAAGGCGCGCGGGTCGAAGGCGCGGAGCGGCTCCTGGGGCGCGACCTCGTGCGTCGGCTGCAGGGTCAGGCCGATCCCGCCGAGGGCCAGCAACGCCGCGCCAGCCGCACCGACCTTGAGCAGGGTTCGTCTAGACGAGTCCATCTGGACGATCCTTACCGCAAGCGGGCTTCTCTCAGCGAGGGGCATGCGCCATCGCGTAGGATCGGCCCCGCCGTGGAGGTATGGATGTCCGAGCAGGAGCCCGTGGTCATCATCGAAGACGACCGCACCGGGATGCGCCCCGAGTCGTTGCGCCGCGCGGTGCTGGACCACCTGATGTGCACGCGCGCCAAGGATCTCGACTCGGCCACGGCCATCGACCTGTACCACGCGGTGGCGCACGCGGTCCGGGACCGCCTCGTGTACCGGTGGATCCGCACCCAGCACGCCTACGCCGCCCGCGACCCGAAGCGCGTGTTCTACCTGTCCGCCGAGTACCTCCTCGGCCGACAGCTCGGGGCGAACCTGCTCAACCTGGGCCTCGCGCGGCTCGCTCGGGAGGGGCTGCGCGAGTACGGCCTCGATCTGGAGACGATCCTCGCGCGAGAGCTCGACCCGGGCCTCGGAAACGGCGGCCTCGGACGCCTCGCCGCCTGCTTCGTCGACTCCCTCGCGACCCTGGAGTACCCCGCCACCGGCTACGGCATCCGCTACGAGTTCGGGATCTTCCGCCAGGAGATCGAGAACGGCTGGCAGGTCGAGCAGCCCGACGAGTGGCTGCGCCACGGCAACCCCTGGGAGATCGCCCGCCCCGAGTACACGGTCGAGGTGCGCTTCGGCGGCCGCACCGAGCACCAGGCCACCCCCGACGGCGACCACCAGGTGCGGTGGATCGAGGAGCAGACGGTCTTCGGCGTGCCCTACGACACGCCGGTCGCCGGCTACCACAACAACACCGTGAACAACCTGCGCCTGTGGTCGGCACGCGCGTCCGAGCAGTTCGACCTCGCGGTGTTCAACGACGGGGACTACCGCCGCGCGGTCGAGCAGAAGGCGCTCACCGAGTCGATCAGCAAGGTGCTCTACCCGAAGGACGACTCCATCGAGGGCAAGGAGCTCCGGCTCAGGCAGCAGTACTTCTTCGTCGCGTGCTCGATCCACGACATCGTCCGCCGCTACCGCCGCGAACACACCGACTTACGAGCGTTCCCCGACAAGGTGGCGATCCAGCTCAACGACACCCACCCTTCCATCGCGATCGCCGAGCTGATGCGGGTCTTCGTCGACGAGCAGCGCATGGGGTGGGACGAGGCGTGGGACCTCACCCGCCGCACCTTCGCCTACACCAACCACACCCTGCTGCCCGAAGCGCTGGAGAAGTGGCCCCTGCTTCTCTTCGAGCGCCTCCTCCCCCGCCACCTCGAGATCATCTTCGAGATCAACCACCGCTTCCTGCGCGAGGTGCACCTGTTCGCGCCCCACGACAACGACCGCAAGCGGCGGATGTCGATCATCGAGGAGGGGCCGGTCAAGCAGGTGCGCATGGCCCACCTCTGCGTCATCGGGTCGCACACGGTCAACGGCGTCGCGGAGCTGCACTCGGAGCTACTGCGCACCCGGGTCCTGAAGGACTTCGCGGACATGTGGCCCGAGCGGTTCACGAACATGACCAACGGGGTCACCCCGCGCCGGTGGCTGCGCCAGTGCAACCCGCGCCTGTCCGCCCTGATCACGAGCCGTCTCGGCGCCGGCTGGGAGACCGATCTCGGCCGCGTCGAGGGCCTGCTGGAGCACGCCGCCGACCCGGAGCTCCACGCAGAGCTGGCCACCATCAAGGAGGAGAACAAGAAGGACCTCGCCGCCTGGGTGCGCCGCCACACCGGCCACCGCATCGACCCGCTCAGCCTGTTCGACGTCCAGGTCAAGCGGATCCACGAGTACAAGCGCCAGGTGATGCTCTGCCTGCACGTCGTGCACCTGTACGCCCGGCTCAAGTTCCACGGCGAGGACATCGTCCCGCGCACGGTGCTCGTCGGCGGCAAGGCCGCCCCCGGCTACGCCCGCGCCAAGCTCCACATCAAGCTGATCAACGACGTGGCCCGGGTGATCGCCGAGGACCCGGTGTGCTCCGGACGCCTGAAGATGCTCTTTCTGCCCAACTACAACGTGTCGCTCGCCGAGATGATCATCCCGGCGGCCGATCTGTCCGAGCAGATCTCCATGGCGGGCAAGGAGGCGTCGGGCACCGGGAACATGAAGTTCCAGATGAACGGCGCCCTCACCATGGGCACGCTCGACGGCGCGAACATCGAGATCCGACAGGAGGTCGGCCCCGAGAGCTTCTTCCTCTTCGGCCACGACGCCGAACAGGTGCAGCGGCTCCAGCGCGAGGGCTACGACCCGCGCCCGTGGATCGAGGGCAGCGAGGCGCTCGGCGAGGCCCTGGAGCTCGTCGAGTGCGGCTTCTTCAACCCCGACGAGCCCGATCTGCACCAGACCGTCGCCGAGTACCTGCGCTACGACGACCCATTCCTCGTGTGCGCCGACTTCGAGAGCTACCGGCAGGTCCAGGAGGAGGCCGCGCACACCTGGAGCGACCCGGCCGCCTGGTGGCCCAAGGTCGCGCGCAACATCGCGAAGTCCGGCAAGTTCTCCTCGGACCGCACCATCCGCGAGTACGCCGAGCAGATCTGGGGCCTGGAGCCCTGCCCGGTCAGCCTGGAGGCCGAGGAGTAGACCCGCCGCGGTCGAGCGTGGGATGCTGCCGGTGAAACCCGCTCGACCGAGGTTCACCTTTGACCTTGCCCGCGCCGAGATTCTGCTGGGGCGCCGCTCTGCTCACGTGCTCAGGCGGCTGCCCGATCGAGCCGTGAGTGATATCGGCACGCCGTGCCCCACCCCGACCCGAACCGCCCCCTTCCCCCGATGTCCCGCGCGCGCGAGCGGGCCATGGGCCTGACCCTGGGCGCCCTCGCGACCGCCTTCACCCGGTACATGTGGGCGCACGCGGCCGAGGGCGGGTGGGGCGCCTTTCCCGCGCTGTTCCCCGCGATCGCGGTGCTCGGGTTCGCGTTGGTCCTCCTTCCCGGCCACCTCACCGAGCGCTACCACCGCGGCGAGGACCCGACGGCGATCCGCGGCGTCCGCGCGCTCACCCTGCGCTGGTGGGCGGTCCTCGGCGTCGCGATCCTCGTCGGGCTGCTGAACCTGTCGATGTTCCCGCGTCCCTGAGCGTTACGAGGGGCCCAGGAGGTGCAGATGGCCCGCGCGTTCACCGTCGACGGCCCGCCGCGGGTCGTGTTCGGCGTCGGCACCGAGGCTCAGCTGGCCTCCGAGCTGCGCGCCACCGGCGCCGAGCGCGTGCTGCTCGTCGCCCAGCCGCACCACCGCGAGGGCGCCGAGCGGGTCGCGGCGGCGCTCGGCGACCGCTGCGTCGGGATCTTCGATCAGGTCGTGCAGCACGTCCCCGAACGGGTCGCTCAGGCCGCCATCGGGAGCGCCGAGGCCACGGACGCCGACTCGGTGGTCGCCCACGGCGGCGGCTCGCCCATCGGCGTGGCCAAGGCGATCGCCCTCGAGCGGGACGTCGCCGTCGGCGCGGTCCCGACGACCTACTCGGGCTCCGAGTGCACCGACATCTACGGGATCACGGGCCCCGACGGCAAGCGCACCGGTCGCGACCCGCGCGTGCAGCCGCGCTTGGTGGTCTACGATCCGGCCCTCACCACCGCGCTCCCGGTCGACCTGTCGCTGCAGAGCCTGCTCAATGCCCTCGCCCACAGCGTCGAGGCCCTCTGGTCCGCCGAGGTCACCCCGGCCGCCCGCGCCGCCGCCGAGGAGAGTCTCGCCCCGCTCGTCCAGGGCATGAAGCGGATCCACGAGGCCCCCACCGATCTCGACGGCCGCGCCGAGGCCCTGTACGGCGCGTGGCTCGCCGGGACCGCCCTGAACGGCGCCTCCATGGCGCTGCACCACAAGCTGGCCCACGTCCTCGGCGGAACCTTCCATACGCCCCACGCCACGACCCACGCGATCCTGCTCCCCTACGTGATCGGGTTCAACGGCCCCTCGGCCCCCGCCGCCATCGACGCCATGCGGCGTGCGTGGGGGGTGCAGGACCCGGCCACCTTCCTCTCGGAGCTGGCCCGCGAGCTCGGGGTGCCAACCTCCCTGCGCGACCTCGGGCTGTCCCGGGCCGACCTGCAGACGGCAGCCGACCAGGCGGTGCAGCGGCGCTACCCGAACCCCCGCCCCTTCGACCGCGAGGCGATCCTGGGGCTGCTGGAGACCGCCTGGGAGGCGCCTCCCCTCAGCCGAAGCGCTTCTGCAGGTAGCGGATGATGTCGGCCGACTCCGGCATCCACCGGTCGGCGTCGGCCGAGGTGCACCGGAGCACCGGGACCGTCGCCCGGCCGCGCGCGGCCACCAGATCGCGGCGGTGCTGCGGGTTCTCGAAGATGTCGCGCAGCTCCACGTCGATCCCGAGGCGGTCGATCACCCGCTGCACCCGCGTGCAGTAGGGACAACCCACGTAGTGGTAGAGCGCGAGGGTCTCTTTGGACTCCTCGTCGAAGCGCTCCTCGAAGAAGTCCGCGAAGCACTCGTGCCACGAGCGCTCCGCCATGCAGACCCGACGCTCCTGGTCGGCCTGCAGGAGCAGCTTCACCAGGTCCTGGGTGGTGAACTCGGTACCCAGCCGCGCGTTGAGGCGATCGCGCAGGTAGCTCGCATACCAGATGGCCCAGTCCGGATCCGTCTCTTCGTGTTCCGTGAAGGCCTCGGCATGCGCCCTTCCCGCGTCGAGGAACAGGGCGGCTAGTCCCAGGGTACGCTCCGAACGGTTCATCGAGCCCTCCATGCAAGCCGTGCACTTCTCCATACCTTGTGGCACCCCTCTCCGGCCCGATTACACCCCCGGGGAGAACCGCCCGGCATCCCGATCCCGGAGCAGACGCATGCAGCCCGCCATCCTCCTTCTCGCCGCGCTCGTCCCGTCCCTCGCGTGGAGCGCCGACGGGCGCCTGACCGACCCGGTGAAGCCGACCGCCGAGCGCATCGACGTGACAATCGATCCGGACGTGACCGGGTACAACGGCACCGCCACCATCGACCTCGAGATCACCGACGTCGTCGACCAGTTCAAGCTGTACGCGGAGGATCTGACCCTGCACGAGGCGACCCTCACCAGGGGCAAGCGCACCTGGTCGGTGGAGCTGGCCCCCGCCGGACCCTCGGAGGTGGCCGTCGTCGCGGGTAGGAAGCTCAAGCCGGGCACCTACACCCTGAAGATGGTCTTCGAGAACGACTTCCAGCAGGCGCCGATCGGCCTGTACCGGTTCCAGGTGGGCGACAAGAGCTACGTGGCCAGCCAGTTCGAGGCCGACGAGGCCCGCACCGCGTGGCCCGCCTTCGACGAGCCGTCCTTCAAGATCCCGTGGACCCTGCACGTCACCGCGCCGGACGTCGACAAGGTGCTGTCGAACATGCCGGCCGCCCAGACCGCCAAGGCCGGCGGCTGGCAGGACGTCACCTTCAAGACCACGCCTCCCCTGTCGAGCTACCTCGTGGCGCTCGCGGTCGGGCCCTTCGTGAGCGTGACGGTGCCCGGCACCGACGTGCCGGCGAAGGTGTGGACCCTGCCCGGCACCGAGGACCAGACCGCGTTCATGGTCAAGACCATGCCGCCCGTGCTGAAGGCCCTCGAGGACTGGTTCGGCAGCGCCTGCCCCTACCCGAAGCTCGACTGGCTGATCGTGCCCGAGTTCGCCTACGGCGCGATGGAGAACCCGGGCTTGGTGATCGGCCGGCCACAGGCCACGCTGATCGCCCCTGGCGAGGACAGCCCCGCCCGCGAGCGCGAAGCGGTGCACGACATCTCCCACGAGCTGGCGCACATGTGGTTCGGCGACCTCGTCACCATGGCCTGGTGGGACGACCTGTGGCTCAACGAGGCCTTCGCCGACTGGATGAGCGACAAGATCACCACCCAGGTCCGGCCCGATCTCGACATGCCGACCGACGTGCTCCACTCGACCTACCGCGCCCTCGCCTCGGACGGCTACGGCTCGTCGCGGCCGCTGCGCACCGAGGTCGACCCCGACCACGTGTTCGAGACCGCCAACCTCGACATGGCCTACAGCAAGGGCGCCGCGGTGCTCGCGATGACCGAGCAGTGGCTCGGGCCCGACGTGTCCCAGAAGGGCCTCCGCAGCTACATCGCCGCCCACGCCAAGGGCAACGCGACCCGCGACGACCTGCTCGCGGCCCTGCACGACGCCTCGGGCAAGGACGTCGCCGAGGTGCTCGGGCCCTTCCTCGACAAGCCCGGCGCCCCGATGCTCTCCTTCGAGCCCCAGGCCGACGGCAAGCTCGGCGTGCACCAGGCGCGCTACGCCGCCCACGGCGCCGAGGTGAAGGACGACACCACGTGGGAGGTGCCCGTCACCCTGCGCTACGGCACGGCCGACGGCACCGCCACCAAGACCTTCGTGCAGAAGGGCGCCGAGCAGACCCTCGACCTCGGCAAGGCGGCCACCTGGGTCTACCCGACCGTCGACGGCGTCGGGTACTTCGCCTGGCAGCAGCCCGAGGGCGCCGAACGCGCGCTGCTGGCCGACGCAGGCACCGCGCTGTCGCCCCACGAGCGCCTCGCGCTGCTCATGGACGTCGGCCTGCTCACCCACGCCGCTGTCCTGAAGTACGGCGAGGCGCTGGACCTCGTGGGCGCCCTGAAGGACGAGAAGGACCCGATCGTCCTCTCGCAGCTCGCCGACCTCTACGCACGGCTGCACCAGCTCGCCCCGGAGGACCGCCAAGACGTCGTGGCCCGGGTCATCGACACCACCTTCCGCCCCGCCCTGGACGAGCTCGGCTTCACGCCGCGCGACGGCGACGGCGCGCAGACCCTCGCCCTCCGCGCGCGGCTGCTCGGCTGGCTCGGCGACGAGGGCAAGGACGCCGAGGTCATCTCCTTTGCCCACGAGCAGACCGCGGCGTTCTTCGACGACCCGAGCAAGGTGCCGCCCTCCATCGTGGGCGCGGTGCTCATCGTCGCCGCGAAGAACGGCGACGACAAGCTGCAGCAGGCCCTATTCGAGGAAGCCGGCGCGGTGAAGGACGCGAGCCTGCGCCAGGACCTCCTGCGCGCCGCCGGCTCGGTCCCGGGAGAGACCGCCCGGGAGCGGGCGCTGAAGTACGCGCTGTCCCCCGACGTGCTCGACTTCATGGACACCGTGTTCATCCTGACGTCGGTGTTCGACGAGGAGAGCAGTCGCGATGCCGGCCTCGACTGGCAGATCGCCCACTACGACGAGCTGAAGAAGCGCATCCCCCCGCCCTTCCAGCCGTTCATGATCCAGGCGGGCGCCGGCTGCTTGGTGGCCCGCGCAAAGAAGGCGGAGGCCTTCTTCCTGACGCCGGACCACGAGGTGCCCGGCATGAAGCACCTCGCCGACAAAGTGATGGAGCACGCCAAGGCCTGCGAGGCCCAGAAGAAGCTCGACGCTCCGAGCGTCGCGACCTTCCTCGATGCCTGGGCCGAAGCCCATCCCGCAGACGAGGACCAGGCGAAGGACGGCAAGTCCGCGGGCAACTGAACTGGCATCTCTCTTTCATCTGAAAAATTTTCTTCGACGCGCCGGTAGGAATCTCCTAGGCTGAGGGTGAACGGAGCCGGGAGGTGGCCCATGCGCGTCGAGTTCATGTCCCTGATGCTGCTGGTCGGCTGTCAGGTGACGACGCCTCTGGCCGCGTCACCCGCGGCGCCTCGCGTCGGGGCCGCCTCCCAGGCCATACCGACCGATCCCGGCCTGGCCTCCTCGCCCTACGACCAGACGATGGACGTGCCGAACCTGGCCAAGCGGGCCTCGGACCTCGATCTCGAGGCGCTGGCCACGAAGTACACGATCTACCACGTCAACGTGGACCTCTCGTCGCTCAAGCACCTCGACCGCTCCTCCGCGCACCGGGTGGAGCTGGCACTGGCGGCCGATCCGCGCTGGCGCGTTGGCGTGTGGGACGGCGCGGTGGTGGCTTTCCAGCGTTCGCGGAGCGGCTCCGACTGGACCGTGCCCCGTCCGGGCTACCACGTCGACCCGACCGGCGTGTGGCGCACCGGCGTGCGCTTCTCGGCCTGGGCGCCGAGCTCGGAGTGGGCCGAGCCGAAGCTCCTGACCTACACCCAAGCCAACGTCAACCGCCTCGCCCTGCGCGCCTTCGAGCTCCTCTCCGGCCCGGCCAAGGGCCTCGAGGCCACCGCATTGACCGTGGCCGGCCCGAGCGCCTCCGTCGACCTGTTCGAGGCGACCAGGGACCCGAGCCGTCCGCACACCGCCGAGGCGCTCGCCACCGTTCCGATGCTCCTCGACGAGCTCCCCCACGCCGAGATCACCCAGTCGGTGTGGGATCCGGGCCGCGACCAGCCCTCCCACCTCGACGTCCGCTCCGCCGGCAACGACCTGCTCGAGGTCCAGGCCCGCGTGCACGCCGATGAGCCCGGCTGGACCTGGGTGCGCGTGCTCGACGCCCACGGCCGCGCGTGGGAGGAGAAGGCGGTCGCGACCGGTACCCGCGAGCTGATCTGGGGCGACCGGAGCGACCGGCGCGAGAGCTGGCTCCAGAGCCAGTTCCCGGTCCCGAACGGCCGCGGCTTCGACGGCACCGCCGAGGTCTGGCAGGAACCGCTGGCCGGCGGCCGTCCCGTCCAGCTGGCGAGCTACCCGGTCCGCATCCCGACCCGGTAGCCGCACCCCCTACAGCCGTCCGACCTCGCGGAGCCACGCCTCGCTGCGCGCCATGCCCTCGTCGAGGCCCACCTGCGGCGTCCACCCGAGCAGCCGCTCCGTCTTCGTGCGGTCGAAGACGAACGGACGCTGCACGAGGGCGATGCGCTCGCGGTCCAGGGGCAGCCCGAGGGGGAGCAGCTCTGCGGCGGTCGCGATGCCCTTCGCCACCCACAGCGGCACCCGCCGCGGTGCCCGGCCGCACATGTCGCCGTAGTACCGCAAGAACCGCGCCCAGGACACGGGCTCGTCGACGAAGTGGAAGGCCTCGCCGGACGCCCCGGGCGCCGTGCCCGCAGCCACGAGCCCGTCGACCATGTTGTCGATGTACACGGGGAAGGCGTTGCCGTCGCCCCGGCCGAAGACCGCGGGGATACCGCGCTTCACGAGCTTGAGCATCAGGCCGGTCCACGACTTCGAGCCGGGCCCGTAGACCATCCCCGGCCGACAGATCGCGATGTCGAGACCGGTCGCCTGGGCGACCTCCCGCAGCGCGACCTCGCCCTTGGCCTTGGTGCGCCCGTAGGTGTTGTCCTGCTCGAGGTCCAGCGGCAGGTCCTCGGTGACCCGGTCGCGCGCGGGCAGACCATAGGCGGCCACGGTGCTCACGAGCACGAACCGCTCGACGCCGGCGGCGGCCGCCGCCTCGGCGAGGGTCCGGGTGGCGTCGATGTTGATCGCCTTGGCCTTCGCCTCGTCGCTCTGGCCGCCGTCGAGCCACGCCGCCACGTGGAAGAAGACCTTCGCGCCCGCCACCGCCTCCGCGAAGGTGCCCGGGTCGAGCAGGTCGAAGTGCACGAGATCCGCGCCCTGCTCGGCGAGGTCGGCGGCGCGCTCGAGGCCACGGCCCAGCGCGCGGACCCGGGCGCCGTCAGCGAGGAGGCGGCGCGCCAGGGCGCCGCCGATGAAGCCGGTGGAGCCGGTGACCGCGACCGGCAGGTCAGCGAGGGGGGAATCCGACATCGGACCTCCGGGGGCACGAGGTTCGCTGCCCCGGGGTACCTTCGCTCAGGCATCGGCACAAGCGCCCCGCGGAGATTCCGGCATGGAAGACCCCACCCCTCGCCTCGGCGATCGCACCCTGTTTCCAGACCTCGAGTGGGCGATCTACGGCAATCACGCCTCGGTCTCGCCGCCGAGCGCCCCGGTGCGCCGGGCCGTCGACGATCTGGTCGGCGCCTACGCGGCCCGCGGCCTCGACGGCTTCTTCGCCTGGCACGACCGGCAGGTCGCCCTCCGCGCCCGCCTCGCCCGGCTGATCGGCGCCGCCTCCGAGGATCTCGCCTTCGTCCCGAACACCACGACGGGCGTGGTCGACATCGCCCTGTGCCTCCCCTGGCGCGCCAGCGACCACGTCATCGTGTTCGAGGGCGAGTTCCCGACCAACGTGACCCCCTGGCAGGGCGCCGCCGAGACCTTCGACCTGCGGATCACGGCCCTGCCGCTCGACGGCTTCGGCGACCACACCGGCCGTGGCCTGGAGCGCCTCGAGGACGCCCTGCGCGGCGGCGCCCGGCTGGTCGCGGTGAGCGCGGTCGAGTTCCAGACCGGCCTCGCGATGCCCCTGAAGGCGATGGCCGACCTCGCCCACGCCCACGGCGCGGAGCTCTTCGTCGACGCGATCCAGGCGGTCGGGATCCGCCCGCTGGACGTGAAGGCCCTCGGCGTCGACTACCTGGCCTCGGGCGCCCACAAGTGGCTGATGGGCATGACCGGTGGCGGCCTACTCTACGTCGCGCCGGAGCGCATCGAGGCCCTGGTCCCGCGGGTGGCCGGCTGGCTGTCCCACGAGGATCCGATGGTCTTCCTCTCCGAGCCCGACGCGCTCCGCTACGACCGCCCGATCCGGGCCCGCACGGACTTCGTCGAGAACGGAGTCGGCGACACGGTGGCCCTCGCGGCGCTCGCCGCGAGCACCGAGATCCTCGAGACCCTGGGCGTCGCCGCGATCTACGACCACGTGCAGCGCTACCACGACCGCCTGGAGCGGGTGCTGCTGAACCGCGGCTTCGCGAGCCTGCGTGCCCCCGACCCGACGGCGCGCAGCGGGATCCTGTCGGTGAAGCCCCCGCCGGGCCGGACGCACGCCGAGATCGCGCAGGGCCTCGCGGAGCGCGGCATCTCGGTGGCGCGGCCAGACGGGCTCGTGCGGTTCTCGCCGCACTGGCCGAACGCCCTGCACGAGGTCCCCCGGATCGCGGAGGCGCTGGACGAGGTGCTGGCCGCGACGGGCTGTTGACCCCGCGCCGGGGCAAGCGCCCGAACAAGGCCCACGAGATCTGGAAGAAGGTCACCGGTCGGTGGTGAGTCGGCCGCGATGAAGTAGTCTGGACCTGCCATGGCTTCTCGAACGCGAGTCTTCCAGAAGATGCCCCGAGATCAGGCCTTCGCCGAGAGGAACGACGACCACGGCGAGGGGGCCCTGTACTGCCGGCACGGCGGCGAGCAGATCCCTGCCGAGCTCTTCCAGCTCGCCAGGCTACCTTGACGAGCGGTCTGCGCTCCCGCGCCGCCGCACAGCACCGGACAGGAGCACAGGATGGCGATCTCGGACCAGGTCCCGACCCAGTCGGGCTTTCACGCGCGAAGCACCGGGGGCGAGGTCCTTGCCGGCGTCGATCTCGCGGGCAAGACGGCGATCGTCACCGGCGGGTACAGCGGCATCGGCCTCGAGACGACCCGCGCGCTCGCGGCCGCCGGAGCCCGGGTCGTCGTCCCGGTGCGCTCCCCCGAGAAGGCCGCGAAGAACCTCGCCGGCATCGAGGGCGACGTGCGCTCCGCGCCGATGGACCTCGGGGACCTCGGCTCGGTGCGCACCTTCGCCGAGGCGATGCTCGGTGAGCTCGATCGCCTCGACCTGCTCGTGAACAACGCGGGCATCATGGCGTGTCCGGAGGCGCGCGTCGGGCCCGGCTGGGAGTCACAGTTCGGGGTGAACCACATGGGCCACTTCGCGCTGACCCGGGCGCTGTGGCCCCTGCTCGACAAGACGCCCGGGACCCGCGTGATCGCGCTGTCGTCGACCGGGCACAAGATCTCGGACATCCGCTGGGACGACCTGCACTTCGAGCGCGACGAATACAACAAGTGGAAGGCCTATGGCCAGGCGAAGACGGCGAACGCGCTCTTCGCCAACGCGCTGTCGCGCCGCCTGCGCCCCACCGGCGGGCTGGCCTTCGCGGTCCATCCGGGCGGCATCTTCACCCCGCTCCAGCGCCACCTCCCCGAGCAGGAGCAGATCGCCCTCGGGTGGCTCGATGAGGACGGCCAGCCGAGCGAGATGGCCAAGGCCGGATTCAAGACCCCCGAGCAGGGCTGCTCGACGACCCTGTGGGCGGCGACCTCGGCGCTCCTCGCGGCCAAGCCCGGGGTGTACTGCGAGGACTGCGACATCGCCGAGCCGACCGACCCGAACAGCCCGACGGCCCGCTACCGGGGCGTCGACCCACATGCGTGCAGCGACGAGTCGGCCGAGCGGCTGTGGACGATCAGCGAGGAGCTGCTCGCCCGGGCGTGAGCCGCCCGGGGCCGAGCACCCGCACCTCCCCGGCGCAGCCGTCCACCCCGGGTCCGTCGTGTAGGCAGGAACTCCGGTGGAGCCGACATGAAGCCTGTGTGAACGGCACTCAGCAGTCGGTGCACGGGGTCTTCGCGGTCAGGTCGACCTCGTTGGTCCGTTCGGCGACGAAGGCGTGGTAGACAGCCATCCCGCCGAGCATCCCGGCGCTGAAGACCACCGCCTGCCCGACGCCCGCTCCGGCCGCGACGATCGCCGGACCCGGGCAGAAGCCGGAGAGGCCCCACCCGACGCCGAAGATCGCCGCGCCTCCGAGCAGGCGGGCGTCGATCCGCGTGAAGGGGGCGAGGTGGAACCGGGTGTCGAGGACCGGGCGGGGCCGGCGCAGCGCGAGCCGCGTGGGCACGAGGTTCACCGCGATGGCGCCGAGCATCACCAGTGCCAGGCTCGGGTCCCAGTCCCCGAAGAAGTCCAGGAAGCCGGTGACCTTGACCGGCTCGGTCATGCCCGAGATGCCGAGACCGAGCGCGAAGAGCAGCCCGGCGGCGAAGGCGACGAGGTGCCGGCGGTTCACAGCGAACCTCCGAGCAGGCCGATCAGCCCGACGGTGAGCGCGCCGGTGCCGATGAAGGTCAAGGTGGCCGCGATGGAGCGGATCGACCCGCGGGGGATGCCGCACACGCCGTGGCCGCTGGTGCACCCGTTGCCCATCCGGGTGCCGAAGCCGACTAGGAGACCCGCGAGGACCACCGCGGGCCAGGTGCGAGTCGGCTGCACGCCGAGGTGACCGGGCAGGGCCAGGCGCAGCACGACCGCGCCGGCGAGCAGGCCGCCGAGGAAGGCCCAGCGCCAGCCCTTACGCGGCGAGCCGGGGACCAGCAGCTCGCCGACGATGCCGCTGATCCCGGCGATCCGGCCGTCGAACCACAGCATCAGCGCGGCGGCCAGGCCGATGAGGACGCCGCCCGACAGGGCGGACCAGGGGGTGAAGTGCTCCATGGGACGTTGCTCCGCTACGAAAAAGAGCGCGCCCGCCAGGACCGGAAGGGCCGTGGCGGGCGCGCTCTGAAGAAAAAGGATCCGGACCGATCAGGCCCCGCGCACCTCGCCACCGGCGCCACAGGCGCGACAGAGACAGCAGAGGTGGGAGAGGGTCGGACTCATTAGGATCTCGCCGATCGTAGCGAAGGGATGTCCGACACGCCAGCGGGTTTCACCACCGGGGCCGCCCTCCCCTGCAGGGCGAAGAGCGGCAGGTGTCCCGCCGCCACGCCGTAGAAGCCCAGCCACGCGTAGATCACCCAGCCCGCGCCCCCGGTCGGCGCGTGCAGGACCGCGTCCAGCGCCAGGGCGCCCGCGGCGAGAAACCCGAGCCACGCGAGCACCTGCGGCCCCAGGCGCGCCACCTTGCGGACGTGGCGCGTGCCGTAGAACACCCGCGCCCCCGGGAAGGCGGCCCGTGCGACCGCCGCGCCGTAGCGCGGGATGGACACCGCCAGCAGGCCCTGCACCAGCAGCAGGTCACGGATCGCGTAGCCCCGGAGCGCCATGTTGACGTAGGGGAAGAGCACCACGAGGACGTACAGCGGGTACACCGACAACCCGAGGAGCCCCAGCCCACCCAGCGCCACGTGAGGTGCCCCGACGCCGCCGAAGCGCTCGACGAGGAGCGGCACCGCGGGCAGGCCCGCCAGCGCTCCGATTGCGCAGGCCACCACGTAGAAACCGCTCGACCACAGGGCGGAGCCCCACAGGCGCCAGCCGCCTCGCCCTGGCGCGCGCAGCAGGCGCAGGAAGAGCTGCGTGTTGCCCGTCGCCCACCGGCGCTGCTGCCGCCAGTAGGCAAACAGGTCCTCGGGGGCGAGGCCGATGGCGAGCAGCTCCCGCAGGTACACCGACCGCCAGCCCGCCACGTGCATCGCGTGCCCGGTGGACAGGTCCTCGGACAGGCAGGTCTCGTCGAAGCCGCCGACGGCGTAGAGGGCCGCCCGCCGGTACACCACGTTCGTCCCGCACAGGGGCGTGTGCCCGACCACGCTGAAGGACTCGAGGATCGAGTCGTAGAGCAGCGCCTCCTGCTGGGCCGCCGCGCGCCGGAGCCAGGAGGCCCGGTGGTCCTCGTAGCCCTGGGCGGTCTGGACGAAGCCGCGATCGGGCGCGGCGAGCAGCACCGGCACCGTGCGCACGAGGAAGTCGGGCCGCGCGCGCTGGTCGGCGTCGAAGACCGCGACGACGGGCGCGTCGTCATCGAGCACCCGCAGGGCGTCGTTGAGCGCGCACGCCTTGTGACCGCGATTCGGGATCGAGAGCCGCTCGACACCGTGCCGGGCGGCGACCCGCTCGGCCGCCCCGCGCCCCGCCACCGTGCGGCTGTTGTCGACGAGCACCACCCGCGCGGCACCCTGCAGGCACGCCGCAGACCCGATCGCCCGGTCCATCACCTCGACCGCCTCGCCGCAGATCGGCACGAGCACCAGGCAGCGCGGCCACGCGGCGACCGCCGCGGCCTCGGGGGGCACGTACCGAGCCGCCCCCCGCCAGGCGTGGCCAACATAGGTGACCCAGTGCGCGAGGAGCACCGCCTCGAGGAGCACCGCGAGGACGCCCACCGCCGCGAGCAGCAGCTCCAGCGCACCGCCGCGGCTCACCTCGGCCAGGGTCACCGGCACGAGCACTTGCAGGCGCACCCACCAGGTCAGCGCGACCACCGCGAGCATCCCGCCGATCCACAGGGGGCCCAGCTTTCGCAGGAGCGCGGGGCGCCGGCCCTCCGAGAAGGCCTCGTTGATGCGGGTCGGGGCCCGGTAGACCGTGGCCAGTACGCCCAGCACGCCCCCCACCAGGCCCAGGTGCGCGACCGTCGCGACCACTCCGCTGGGGATGTCGGGCACCGGACCTCCACCGCCGACCCCCGCACCCTACCGCGCCCGGTCACCTCGCGCAGCACCACGGCCGCTGGCGGACCTTCGCGCCGGGTTGTACGAAGACAGGGCGCGGTGCTCGCGCGTCCGAGGCCCCCCGTGACCGAACCCACCCCCCTGCACGAGCCGACGATCGCCGAGGGCATCCTGCGGCCGACCCACCTCGAGGTGGACCTGCAGCGGCTCCGCGAGAACTACGCGGCGATCCGCGCCCACGTGCACGGGACCCCGGTGATGGCGGTGCTCAAGGCGAACGCCTACGGCCATGGCCTGGTGCCCGTCGCCCAGCTGTACGAGGCGCTGGGCGCGCCCTGTCTCGGGCTCGCGTTCCTGGAAGAGGCCCTCCGGCTCCGACAAGCCGGCATCCGCACCCCGATCCTCGTGCTCGGTGGGATCCTCGGCAGCCAGATCCCCCTGTTCCTGGAGCACGACCTGACGCTCACCGCCTCGTCGGTCGACAAGCTCCAGGCCATCGAGGACTGCGCCGCCGCCACCGGCCTGCCCGCGAAGGTCCACCTGAAGATCGACACCGGGATGGAGCGGATCGGCGTGCACTGGTATAGCGCCGAGACCCTGCTCGAGGCCTCCCTGCGCTGCCCCCACGTGCAGGTCGAGGGGATCTTCAGCCACCTGGCCAACTCCGACGCCGACGACCTCGGCCACGCCCGCCTGCAGCTCCAGCGGTTCCACGAGGTGCTCCGGTTCTACGAGCGCCACAGCCTGCCCACGCCGATGCGCCACATCGCCAACTCGGGCGCCGTCGTGCAGCTCCCCGAGGCGTGGCTCGACCTCGTGCGCCCCGGGATCCTGCTCTACGGCGTGTACCCGTCCTCCGAGTGTCCGCGCACGGTCCCGGTGTAGCCTGCGCTCACCTGGAAGAGCACCGTCGTCTACTTCAAGGTGGTCGAGCCGGGCAACCCGGTGAGCTACGGCTCCACCTGGGCGCCGGACCGCATGACCCGCGTGGTCACCGTCCCCGTCGGCTACGGCGACGGCTACCCGCGCTCCATGTCGGGCCGTGCCGAGGTGATCCTGCACGGCGAGCGCTACCCGACGGTCGGCCGGATCTGCATGGACCAGGTGATGGTCGACATCGGCTGGGACAGCGCCTACAACGGCGACGAGGTGGTGCTCCTCGGGACGTCGAACGGCGCCCGCATCACGGTCGAGGAGCTGGCCGAGTGGGCCGGCACCATCCCCTACGAGATCCTCACCGGCATCAACACCCGGGTTCCGCGGGTGTACGTCGACCGACCGGCTATGCCCTTGTGAGAGGAGGTTTCATGGCCGATGAACTACGCTTCGAGGACAGTCAGCGTCACGTGCGCGCCTTCAAGGAGGGCCGCGCGGTGGTGGACAGCAAGCGCGGGCGCCTGGTGTACGGCCTCTCCCCCTACCCGGTCTACGCCTTCCCCCCCGAGGACGTGGTGCTCGACGAGGTCACCCTGGCCCTCCGGGGCGAGGGCTGGGTCGTCCCCGAGTGGGAGGACGACCAGACCTGGATGGAGGAGGACGAGGTCGTCTACGCCCACCCGTGCGACCCGCACCACCGGGTCGACACCCGCCGCTCCTCCCGCCACGTGGTCGTACGCGTCGCCGACGTCACCGTGGCGGACTCCCACAGCCCGGTGCTCCTCTTCGAGACCGGGCTCCCCGTCCGCTACTACCTGCCTCGCACCCACATCCGCATGGAGCTGCTCCGCCCGTCGGACCGCGTGAGCTGGTGCCCCTACAAGGGCCGCGCCACCTACTGGTCGGTGGTCACCGGTGACCGCACGAAGAGGGACGTCGTGTGGGCCTACGACCACCCGCTGGAGGACTGCTCGGCGATCGCAGGGCTCCTCGCCTTCTGGAACGAACGGGTGACCCTGATCGTGGACGACGAGGAGGTCTGACGCCGCTCAGCGGCGCAGCCACCGGCGACGGCGCGAGGCCCAGCCGAAGCTACTCAGGAACAGCCAGGCAAAGACGCCCGGACCCGACAGGTGCCCGTCGCAGCCGCTTCCGCAGTTGATCGGGCCCGAGCCCGAGCCGGTGGAGCCCCCGGTCGACCCGCCGGTGCCGCCGCTCGTGCCGCAGCCCTCGTCGACGGTGCCGTCGCAGTTGTTGTCGACCGCGTCGCAGTACTCGGTGGCGTCGGGGAAGGCGTAGGCGTCGGTGTCGTCGCAGTCGCCGTAGCGCGCCGCGTAGCCGTTGGGCCGGGTGCAGGACTCGGTGGTCAGGTTGGAGATCCCGAACCCGTCCCCGTCGTCGTCCTGGTACCACAGGGTCGGGTCGCTTCCGTCGCTGCACTGGTTCCAGCCCATCACGCTGCCGGCGATGTTGCAGAAGTTCGTCCACGGCGGGCTGGTCTCGGTGTCGGTCTGGACGTTGGCCTGCGGGCAGGTCTCGTCGGCGGACCACTCGACCCACTGGCTGCCGCGGCCGGTGTCGTAGGCGTACTGCCGGAAGGGGTCGTACCCACCGTTGCGCGCCTTGAACACGAGCGGCTCGGCGCACTGGCCGTTCTGCTCGGCCTGCTCGGCCTCGTTCTGCGCGTACTGCATGATGATGGTGTACATGTCGTGGGTCGTGCTGTCCCAGCAGCAGGTCTTGGAGCTGCTGTAGTCGAGCTCTGCGAACACGTAGTCGTCGAGCTCGCGGTACTCTTGGTCGACCCGCTCGCGAGTCCAGCCCCAGTGGTCGCTCATCAGGGTGTACAGCTCGTCGAAGGCCTCCTCGCGACGCTCGCGGTTGGCGCAGGAGGACGGGTGTAACGACAGGTTGTTCCGCGCGATCTCGATGCGGGAGAGGATGGCGCTGCGCTGCTCCTCGGGGGTCATGTTCCCGAGGATCTCCTGGAAGGTCGCGATGCGCGACTCGATGTTCGAGTAGTCTGTGGAGCCGATCCACTCGTCGCGGTCGCTGGTGGGGACGATGTTCACCCAGTAGCCGTTGAGGGTGACCGGGGTGCGCCAGCGCTTGAGCCCGCCACCGTAGTGGCTGTAGGGCGTGCCGTTGCTGTCGGTGTCGGGCCCGCCGGTGTACTGCGAGGTAAAGTAGCTCTTGGCGATGGCCGAGCTGTACCAGACGGGCTGGATGCGCGGCATGGAGCCGAAGACCACCTCGGCGTCGAGGTGCCCGCCGCCGAGGTCGTCGACGGTCTTGACCACGAGCGTGTGGCCGATGCCCTGAGCCTGCCAGCGCTCGAGGAGCAGGTCGCCCTCGCGCAGGGCCTCGGGCTGGAGGTTCCACGTGTTGTTCGCGCTCGCGACGTGCATGGAGCCGAACCACGTGAGGTGGCGGAGCAGGAAGTAGCCGACCCGCTTGTCGAGGAAGAGCTCGTCGAAGTAGGCGCCGGCGTAGGCGTCGGGGCCGAGGAACGCGTTCAGGTCGTCCTTGTGCGAGGTCAGGTACCGGGCCTGCAGGTTGGAGTCGTGCGGCCAGTTCGCCACGATGTAGCTGTCGGAGCGCCCGGCGAGGTCAGCGGTGTAGTCGTGGTAGGCGCTGGCGTAGTTCGGGGTGCCCGAGATCCGCGCGCCGCTGGCGCTCACCACGCCGAAGTTGCCGCTGTAGACGTTGCCGTAGTCCGGCGACCAGGCGGTCATGAAGAAGGGGAGCTCGTACCAAGAGGAGAAGGCCACCCGCAGGAACATCGCCAGCTCGGCGCACTCGAGGTGCGGCGAGGGCAGCTTCTTGCCCCATGGCGTGCTGATCTCCATGGTGACGTCGCCGTCCTCCGCCTGCACCGGCTGCATGCTGTCGACCCACGCGGCGTACTTCTCGTTCCAGGTGAGGCCGCTGTTCGCCGGCCAGGCGATGCCCGCCTCGTCGGTCACGTCGTACCAGCGGTGGCTCACCGGCCACACCTGCGTCGACGCGGACAGCCCGCTGACCCTCGGGCCCCGGAACTCGTAGCCGACGGAGCGGTAGCCGGGGGGCAGCCCGAGGAGATCGGTCTTGCCGGCCTCCATGACGGGTGCGCCGTCGATGGCCAGGGAAGCAGTCTCGGCGGTTCCGGTGGGCGGCTGGGCGCAGGCCACCAGGAACACCGCCACGAGCGCAAACAGAGCGCGATGCAGCATCACAACCTCACAACGAGCGGGACGACCCAGAGGGGTCGGGCGACGGCCTATTAACGGGGCGTCACGAGCTGTCAAGACGCCGTGAGTCCCCAGGAGTTTCGACATCAAGTCCCGCCAGGGTACCGAGACCGTCACCGGGCGCCGCGCCGCCGTCCGCAAGGCGAAGGAGCTCAGCCGCAAGACCTTCCGCCCGGTCCACGTGGAGCGCGCCGACGAGCGCGTCGAGATGCGCTTCCGGCGAGGCGACCTGCAGGGTTCCCGCTTCGAGACGCGACGCAGGCGTCGTCGGCGCTGATCCTGTGGTAGACCCGGGCCCTGGAGGGTCCCCCATGGATCATCGTAGCCGCGTCACCGCGGATCAGAACGCGTCCGTGCTGCGCTACCGGCTGACGCCGGGCAGCACGGCTCAGTACGAGGTCCGTCTCGATCTGCACATGGAGATCCGGATGCAGCCCGAGGCGGACCCCGAGATCCTCGACGCCCAGATCACCACCGACATCGACTTCGAGGTAGTGCGTCCGGCCGACGGGGACGCCGCGGTGGTGCGGGTCCACAGCCGGAACACCAGCATGTGGGTGACGAGCGAGTCCACCCTGGACGAGGAGGACGTCTCCGAGCCGCTCTCGGGCCTGCCGGTGGCCATCCTCCTCGACGACCGTGGCAACTCCGTGCCCCTGGCCGACACCATGGGCCGCGAGGTCGCCCCCACGGACGACACGAACGCGGCCCCCTTCGTGCTCAAGGCCATGTTGCCTCTGTATGCGAAGCACCCGGTGGCCCCCGGCGATCAGTGGAAAGTACGCAATGAACACGGAACGACCGGGCACGTCGACCCGGGCGAGACGAGCTGCGTCTACATCTCCCTCGACCGGAGCGAGGGCTGGCTGGAGCCGGTGATCAGCCACCGCTACGCCTACCAGTGGAACCTCGAGGGCGGTGAGCGTGGCGCGACCGCCTACGCCGCCGACACCCGCGTCTCCACCCGCGACGGCTGGCCGCGCCAGGTGACCGGCGAGGTGGAGATCGACCGGCACTTCGGCCGCACGACGGTGCGGATCCTCGCGACGCGCCGCCGCTGACTCCGGAGCTGGCTATGGACGCCCCGCTACAGGGCCTGAAGGTCCTCGACTTCACCCAGAACCTCCCCGGCCCCTACGCGACGCTGATGCTCGCGTCCCTCGGCGCCGAGGTGGTGAAGGTCGAGCCGCCCAAGGGGGACCCGGGGCGGTGGGCGAAGCCGCTGTTCGCACAGCTCAACCGAGGCAAGCGCAGCGTGGTGCTCGACCTGCGCGACGAGGCGAGCCGCCCGGCCGTCGAGGCGCTGCTCGGCTGGGCCGACGTGCTCGTCGAGGGCTTCCGGCCCGGGGTCATGGACCGGCTGGGGGTCGGCTGGGAAGCCGCCCAGGCCGTGAACGAGCGCCTGATCTACTGCTCGATCAGCGCCTTCGGGCAACAGGGCCCGCGCCGGGACGAGCCTGGACACGACCTGAACCTCCAGGCGCTGGCCGGCGTGTGCCACCTCGAGCGCGACGCGCGCGACCGGCCTCGTGGCACCGCGCTGCCCGTGGCCGACCTGTCCGCGGCGATGGCGGCCACCACGAGCATCTGCGCCGCGCTCGCCGCGCGTGGCCCCGACCGCCCCGGTCGATACCTCGACGTGGCGATGAGCGACGCGGTGCTCTCCTGGAGCGTCCTGTGGTCCACCGGCGTGGACCTCGCCGCCCCGGTTCGCAGCTCGCCGGTCCCCGAGCCCCTCACCCGCTCGCTGGTCGATCGCCTCGATCGCGAGCGGCTGTTCGCCCTGCCCCACTACGGGCTGTTCCGGTGCCGTGACGGGCGATGGCTCGCGCTCGGCATCGTCGACGAGCGGCACTTCTGGGAGGCTCTGTGCGGCGCGGTCGGGCTGCGCGCCTTCGCGCGGGTCTCCCTGCCCGCGCGGATCCTCGGCGGGAGCGCGCTGCGGGGCATGCTCCGCGCGGTGTTCCGCACGCGCGATCGGGCCACGTGGCTCGAACGCCTCCAGGACGCAGGCGTTCCCGCGACGCCCGTGCTCGCGCCACGCGAAGCGATCGACGACGCGCAGGTGCGCGCGCGGGGGCTGGTCCGCGGCGGCGACGTCCGCGTTCCCCTGCCTGGCGCGCGGATCCCGGCCGAGGATGCCCCCAAACTCGGAGAGCACACCGGCGCCGTCCTCGGCGCCCTCGGGATCTCGCTCCCCCCCGAGGGCGATTGAGAGCCGCCCGGGACGTATAGTCCCGCCGTGAACCTACAGGATCTCCGACTGCTGCTGGGGCACATCCCGGAAGCTCGCATCTCCGAGCTGTTCGAGCAGCACCGTGCGGCCGGCGGCGACACGGACGTCGACGCGTTCCTCGACTATCTGCTCGAGCGGGGGACGATCAGCGTCGACACCTACCGCGCCCTCAACGAGCCGACCCACGTGGGGATCAGCGACGTCCCGGGCGGCCTGGCCGGTCCCCCCGGGATCTCGCCGCGCAGCCGCTACGAGCTGCACGGCATCCTCGGCAAGGGGAGCATGGGCGAGGTGCGGATCGCCCGCGACCTCGGCCTGCTGCGCAAGGTCGCCTACAAGACGATGGGCACCCGCTACACCGGGCGCCAGATCGAGAAGCGGTTCATCGCCGAGGCGCGGATCACCGGCCAGCTGGACCATCCGAACATCGTCCCGGTGCATGCACTGGAGCGCCGTGACAACGGCCAGCCCGCCTACGTGATGCGCCTGGTGCAGGGTCGGACCCTGCGCGCGACCCTCGACGACGCCCGCGAGCAGGTGGCCGCGAACGGCACCCCCGACGCGGAGCACCGCTTGGTCGTCCGCCTCGAGCACTTCCTGAAGGTGTGCGACGCCCTGGCCTACGCCCACTCGAAGGGGGTCGTCCACCGCGACCTGAAGCCCGCGAACGTGATGATCGGCCGCTTCGGCGAGGTCTACGTGATGGACTGGGGCCTGGCGAAGCTCGTCGGGCGCCCCGACACCCTGGCCCCCCTGGACTCGGCGAGCTCCTCCCAGGTGCAGATCGCCGCCGGGCGCGAGTCCGCCTACGACCGGACCCGCTTCGGGCAGGTGGTCGGCACCCTGGCCTATATGGCTCCCGAGCAGGCCCGTGGCGACGCGGAGATCGTGGGTCCCGCCGCCGACCAGTTCGCCCTCGGCCTGCTGATGTACGAAGTACTCACCCTGCGCCACCCCTACCTGGGCGACGACTTCGACTCGACACCGCCGTGGCTGGCGAGTCGGGTGAAGCGCGGCGCCGTGCTGCCGACCCACTACGGGAGCGCCGGCGAGCACGTGCCCATGGACCTCGTGGCGGTGATGCGGCGCGCCACCCGGGCCGAGATCGAGGACCGCTACCCGTCGGTCGAGGCCTTCGCCCGCGACATCCGCGCCGCCCTGCGCGACGCCCCGACCACGGCGCGTCCCGACGACGCCTGGCGCGCACTGCGCCGGTGGACCCGTCACCACAACGCAGTGACCCTGTCCGCCCTCGTGCTCCTCGTGGTCGGCAGCCTGAGCCTCCTCGGGTGGTGGGGGTCCTGGGAGCGGTTGCGCCTCGCTGAGCAGCGGGCGCAGATCGAGGCCCACGAGAAGCACGACTCCGAGCAGCTCGCGTTGGTGGGCGCGCGGGCCGATCACATCGACAACGCCTTCCTGTTCTACGAAGGCGAGCTGCAGGGCCTCGCCGCCGCCGCGCTGCACGCCGTCCGCTTCGGGCTCCCCGGTACCGGCCCCACCTACCACCGCACCGACTACAACGACCCGGACCGCGCCCCCTCCGGGATGGTCACCGTCCCCTGGTACCGCGACCCGGTGAGCCTGGACCACGCGGTGTGGACCCAAGCGCCCGGCGCGGCCCCCGACGCCGTGGCCACCGCCCTCGACAAGCTGACCACGCTGCGCACCGACATGCGGCGGCTCCTGTTCAGCACCCCGACCGGATCCGGCCCGACCTCGCTCGGCAGGCACGTTCCCCCGATCGAGTGGGTCTACGTGGCGCTCCAGGACCCGGGCCTGATCCTCCGCTACCCGGGTGCCGCCGGCGACTGGGACGACCAGTACGACCCACGCACCCGCCCCTGGTACGTCCAGAGCATCGGCAACGTCGGGCGCACCTGGGGCACGCCCTACGAAGACGTGATGGGCCAGGGCACGGTGATCGCGTGCACCCAGGCCCTGTACGACGATCGCGGGGTGTTCTACGGAGTCGCCGGGCTGAATCTCCGCTTCGGATGGGTGGTCGACACCTGGCTCCGCACGGCCGAGCCGGGACCCGCCGCCCAGGATCCCGTGGACGGCTACATCTCGTCGACCCTCCTCGACAGCCACCGCGCGGTGATCGTCCACTCCACCCACGAGGGCGAGCGCTTCGCCCTGGCCTCCGTCCCCGACGCGCTGCGGCCCGACGCCCAGCGCCTGCTGCCCGAAGCGGTCCTGCGTGGCGCAGCGGCCCATCGCGCGGGCAAGGTGGTCGAGGGCGACAGCATCTGGTACTGGGCGCCCCTGCAGCACCTCCGGTGGACCTACGTGGTCCAGTCCGAGCACTCGGCTATGCTGCCGCATTCGGAGGTCGCCCCATGAACCGGACCGTCCTGCTCCTGCCGCTCCTGCTCTGCGCGGCGTGCACGATCTCGGAGAACCACTTCCCGGATGCCTACGCCCGCGCGATCTGCACCCGCCTCGCCCAGTGCGAGGCCGGGCAGTACCAGAACACCTACGACAACCGCAGGGACTGCGTGTCCTCCTGGTCCGACGCCGCGCAGTCCGTCCTCGACGCCGGCGACCTCGTGGGGGCGACCTACAGTCCAACCAAGGCCGCCCAGTGCATCGACCAGATCCACGCGGCGAGCTGCGGCGACTTCTCGAACTTCGACTACACCTGTCAGGTCTTCGAATGACCGGCGCACGGGGCTGGCACAGCGGCCTCGTGCTCACCTGGGACCCGGCGCACCTCGACGCCGCGATCGCGTGGACGCGGCACCTGCTCGTGCCGGGGGCGCCGGTGCACGTGCTCGCGGTGGTCTAGCCGGACTGGCGGACGTGGAACCCGTGGGAGGCCGCGGTCCAGCGCCTGGAGGAGGCCGAGGCGGCGCTGGCCCCGATG